>Ga0070761_10001956_pt1 | contig 12820 bp, 14 predicted proteins | sample HubBroMetageREF1_FD_66724 | JGI IMG/M metagenome (GOLD analysis project Ga0070761, IMG submission 66724) | Reference soil microbial communities from the Hubbard Brook experimental Forest, New Hampshire, USA - Hubbard Brook CCASE Soil... | ecosystem: Environmental > Terrestrial > Soil >...
AAAGACGGCGGAGGCGCTGCTCGAACACGGTGCGACGAAGGTTTTTGCAGCTTGCACGCATGCCGTGCTTTCGGGGCCTGCCGTGGACCGGCTGACGAAGTCGAAGATCGACGAAGTGGTGGTCACCGATTCCGTACCGCTGAACGAGGCGGCTCAGAAGCTGTCGAAAATTACAGTGCTTAGCGTGGCGCCGCTGCTGGCCCGTGGGATTCAGTCGATTCACGAAGAGACCTCGATCAGCGAGCTCTTCATTTAGATTTGCAGCAAACAGAGGAAGAGGTCATGGAAACATTCACAGTGGAAGGAAAGATTCGAGAGGAACGCGGCAAGAACGCCGCACGCCGCACTCGCCTGACCGGGCAGGTCCCGGCAATTCTCTATGGCGGGAAAAAGGACGCGGTGGCTCTCTCCGTAAACGCGAAGCAGCTGAGCCGCATTCTCCGGTCCGAGTCGGGCCACAATACGATTTTCACGGTCCAGGTCGGGGGCACCAGCGACGAGCGGGCCATTCTGAAGGATTGGCAGGTGGACCCTGTCAGCGGGAAGCTCTTGCACGTCGACCTGCTGCGCATCGCCATGGACGTGCGCATGCGCGTCAAAATTCCGGTGCACACTTTTGGCGAACCGCAGGGCGTCAAGATGCAAGGCGGCGTTTTCGAGACGGTCACCCGCGAAGTGGAAGTCGAGTGCTTGCCGACCGACATCCCGGAAGAAATCAAGGTGGACGTCAGCGAAATGCTCATCGGCAAGCAGCTCCGCGCCGGTGATTTGCCTCTCGATCCGAACAAGGTCAAGCTCGTGACCGACCCGCAGCGCGTGATTGCGCACGTCGTCATGCTGAAGAAGGAAGAGGAACCTGCTCCGGAAGCCGCTGTGGCGGCTGAGACGGCGCCTGCCGAGCCCGAAGTCATCAAGAAGGGCAAGAAGGAAGAAGAGGGCGAAGAAGGAGCCGCTCCGGAAGCCGCTCCGAAGGCCGAGAAGTCGGAAAAGAAGGGCAAGGAGAAGTAGACGAGATTCCTGTCGCGAATGCTGGGGCGCAAGGATGCGCCGGAGCCGGCGGATGCGGCGCCTATGAGGCCTACAAGATTGATCGTCGGCCTCGGCAATCCCGGCCGGGAATACGAGCAGACGCCGCATAACTTGGGGTTTCTGGCGCTCGATGCAGTGGCCGCGCGCGGCGGAATTCGAATCACGAGGCCGGAAGCGAAATCGCTGGTCGGTCGCGGTGAATTGGCGGGACAGGCCGTCGTACTCGCCAAGCCGCAGACGATGATGAACTTGAGCGGCGTCGCCGTGCGAATGCTGCTGGAAAAGTACGAAGCCGATCCGGCGGAAATGATTGCGATGGTTGACGATGTCGATTTGCCCTGGGGCATGCTCCGCATTCGGGAGCGCGGCAGCGCCGGCACGCACAACGGAATGAAATCCGTTGTTCAGGCGGTCGGCACGGACTTCATCCGCATTCGCCTGGGCGTGGGACCGGACAAGGTTTGGGGCGAGCTGCGAGATTACGTGCTGCGCCCGATGGGCCGCGCGGAACGAGAGACCGCGGACAAGATGTCCGCTGGAGCGGCCGAAGCAGTGGAATTGATTTTGAGCGATGGCGTAAGCAAGGCGATGTCGAAATTCAATCGCCGCGTGCCGCCTTCGGAAGAAGGTTCGGAGTAATCGCTGTAACGAAAGCAAGAAATCGAGGAAACATGGAAGAACGACAGTACGACTTGATTTTCATCTGCCGTCCGGATACGCCGGAAGCGGACATCGACAAAGTGATCGCGACCCTCGAGCACACGGCTACCGAAAAGGGCGCCAAGATCGAGAAGACCGAGAAGTGGGGCCGGAAGCGCATGGCGTATCGCGTCCACAAGCTCCGCGAGGGATTCTACGTGTACATGATTTTGAAGTCGTCGCACGGCGAAGTGGTGAAGGAACTCGAGCGCCGATTGAAAGTTTCGGACCCGGTGATCAAATATCTTACCGTCCGTGTCGATGAAGAATTGAAGCGGCAGCAAAAGCTGAAGCGTCATCGTGACCGCCGTGCCGCGCGCCGGCCGCGCAAGACAGCGCCGCCTGCTCCGGCCGCACCTGCTCCGCCGGCCACACCACCTGCAAGCGCCGAGCCGAGCCCGGCATCAGCCTAATCGATCTATCGGATAATGGAGAAACCAGATGGCAGAGAGTAATGCACCTCAACAACAATCGTCCGGCCCTTCGGGACCTCGTCCGCAAGGCGGGCCTGGTGGCGGCGGACGCCCCGGCGGCCCTCCTAAGAGAGGCAAGCGGAGTTTCGTTCGCAAAAAGAAGGTTTGCCGGTTCTGCGTGGACAAAGCGGATTTCATCGACTACAAGCGAGCCGAAATCCTCGCGCCGTTCATTCAGGAGCGCGGCAAGATTCTTCCGCGCCGCATGACGGGAACTTGCGCGCGGCACCAGCGCTGGCTCACCGTGGCAATCAAACGCGCACAGAACATCGCGCTGCTGCCGTTTGCGGCAGAGCTGTAGCTGCTCGGGACGCATTCGCATGGGCGGGTTTCAAACCCGCCCCTACAATCCGTGTGATTCATCGAATCGCCGGAAATTCGAGGTCGAGGAACATGCAAATCATTCTGCAGGAAGATGTTGAAAAACTGGGAACTCGCGGCCAACTCGTCGACGTGGCGGAAGGCTACGCGCGCAATTTTCTTTTGCCGCGCAAACTCGGCCTCGAGGCCACGCCCGGCAACATGAAGCGGCTCGAGAAGATGCGGGCTGTTTTCGCGAAGAAGGAAGCCACGGAAAAGGACTCGGCTCAGAAGCTGGCCGAGCTCCTAACCGGTGTTTCGCTCACTCTGGTTCGCAAGGCCGGGGAAAACGATCAGCTCTTTGGGTCGGTCACGTCGGGCGATATCTCAGAAGCGCTTGCCGCCCAAGGGTACACCATCGAGAAACGCAAGATTACTTTGGCGGATCCGATCAAGCTCGTAGGCGAGTACGAAATTCCCGTGAAGCTCCATCGCGAAGTCAGCGCCAGCGTCAAGCTCGCGGTGAAGAAAGAGGAGTAATTCATCCTCTCCACGTCAGCCAATCGAAACAGGCGCGCTCTGCTCCGATAAATCACGTTTTCCACTTTTCCGAAAACATCCACAGCGTACTACCGATTGACGTCTCCGTCTGAACTGTCACAATCTCCTCGCTCGCCGGGATACCTGCTGAGAGAAAAACTCGAAAGCAGTAAGCCACGCACAGCGCGATTGCGGCTTTTCCGCAGCGCCCAAAGAACATCTTGCGCAAAAGTTTGCAGTAGGCGAAACTAAAGCGAATAATGGCGACTGACACCGTCCTCGAACGACCGCTCCCGCACAACTTAGAAGCCGAACGCAGCATTCTCGGCGCGATTCTCCTCGATAATCACGCGCTCAATGCGGCCATAGAAAAACTGCGCTCTGACGATTTCTTCCTGCCGCAACACCGCCAGATCTTCGACCGGATGATACAGCTCGGCGAAAAGCAGCAGGCAATCGATACAGTCACGCTGATGGAGGACCTAACGCGCAGCGGCAATCTGGAATCCGCCGGAGGGATTTCGTACCTCTCGCAACTGGCGGACGGCCTGCCGCGTGTGACCAACGTCGAGCATTACGCGCGAATCGTCAAAGAGAAGGCCGTGCTGCGCAGCCTGATTTTTTCCGCGTCGGCCATTCAGGAACAGGCGCTCGCCGCCGGTGACGACGCTGATACGATTCTCGACCGCGCCGAATCTGCGATTTTTCAGATTGCCGAGGACCGAGTCCGGGCCGGGCTCATCGGCGTCAAGGAGTTGGTCCGGGAGAATTACGAACGCCTTGAACGTATCTTCAGCGAAGGCCGCCGGATCACCGGACTTGGCACCGGCTACACCGACCTCGACAATCAGACCGCCGGCTTGCAACCCTCCGAGCTGGTGATTCTTGCCGCGCGGCCTTCGATGGGCAAGACCGCTCTGGCGCTGAACATCGCCGAAAATGTGGCTCTGCGCAAAGGCGAGCCTGTAGCGATCTTCAGCCTGGAAATGTCGAAGGAGTCTCTGCTACTGCGCATGCTCGCGTCCGAAGCGCGTGTGGATGCCCACAAATTCCGCACGGGTCACATGAACCGCGACGACTGGGGCAAGATCACGGGAGCGCTATCGAACCTCGGCGAGGCGCCGCTATGGATTGATGACTCCGCGTCTTCCACGGTGCTCGAGATGGGCGCAAAAGCTCGGCGTCTAAAACGCGATCGCGGGCTTTCACTGATGATCGTCGACTATCTCCAGCTCGTGGTGCCAACGCACACGGGCCGCGGAACCAACCGCCAGGAGGAAGTCTCGAGCATCTCTCGATCGCTCAAGGGACTCGCCAAGGAACTAAAGCTGCCGATCGTTGTTCTCAGCCAGCTCACCCGCGCTCCTGAACGTGAAGACCGCAAACCGCAGCTTGCCGACCTCCGTGAATCGGGCGCCATCGAGCAGGACGCTGACGTGGTGATGTTCATCAATCGGCCCAATTTCTACAAGACCGATCTTCCGGAAGAAGATAGGGCGAAGGCCGAATTGATCATCGCAAAGCAGCGCAACGGACCCACCGGCACCTTGAACTTCGTTTTCCTGGCTCGCCACACTCGCTTCGAAGAGGCCGCGCCAGACGCCTGGAACACCGGCGGCAACGAGTAAAATCGCGTCAGTCCATACCCGCAGGATGTGTGGTGACACACAGTGACCGCACGCTCGTCAGCGGCCTTAAACCGCCTGGTTGTTTCGTAAATAGCAGATACTATTACAGATACAGCGACGTCCGCGCCCGGCTAATCCTTGCGTCGCCACGGCAATCCGGTTGCAAAGTTCCAAGTTGGCATGTTTACCCAAACGGCGCGGACGATTTTGATGAAGCGAATTAGTTGCTCGCCGCGCATGCCGACTCTGGCATCCTAAAAGGCCACGCTTATGAGCGCCACGAAGACAAAGACCATTCATATCCAGGGAAGGCCGGTGTGGGCAGAGATTTCGCTCAAGGCCATCCTGCACAACTTGCGAGTTGTGCGCGAGCATATAGGTCCGAAGCCGCGAATCCTCGCGGTGGTCAAGTCAAACGCCTACGGCCTTGGCGCCGTGCCGGTCTCGAAGGCGCTTCAGAAGGCTGGAGTCGAATGGTTCGGCGTCACTTGCGCCAACGAAGGGATTGAGATGCGCGAGTCGGGCATCCGAAAGCGAATCCTGATCCTCACGGGCTTCTGGCCTGGTGAAGAAAAGCGCCTTATCGAAAACAATCTCACCCCCACTGTCACGCGTGTTGAAGACGTTCGCCACTTGGATCGCGCCGCCGCGAAAAGCATAGGCGAGAAACGAGGGGGCCGGAAATCCGGACGCTTCCCTTTCCATCTCAAGATCAACACGGGAATGAACCGCCTTGGCATTTCGCCTTCGGAAATCGAGGCGTTCGCGAGCGTCCTGGCCGCAAGCAAGCACGTTGAACTCGAGGGCACGTTCACGCACCTGGCGTCATCCGAGGATTTCGAATCAGCCCAAACCGAGGAGCAGCAGAAGATTTTCGGGAATTGTCTCGACAGGCTGCGCGCGCTCGGCATTTCGCCCGGAATCGTTCACATGGCCAACAGCGCTGCCATCTGCGCGCGTCCCGGCACCTGGTTCGACATGGTACGCCCAGGCGCGATTCTCTACGGCTATTACCAGTCTTTCGAGCCGCCGCAAAAGCAGCACGAGGTGCGGTGCGAGATGCCGATCAAGCCGTGCCTCTCGATACGGGCGCGAATCATCAGCTTGCGGGAGGTTCCGTCCGGAGAGGGAGTGGGTTACAGCGCGCGATTCGTCACGGGTGGGCCTTCCCGCATCGCGGTGATCAATGCCGGCTATGCGGACGGCATCGTGCGCCAGCGAACGAATCACGGTTGCGCGATCGTGCGAGGACGCCGCGTGCCCCTGGTCGGAACCATTTCGATGGATCTCACGGCGCTCGACGTCACCAGTGTTCCGGATGTAGCGCTCGGCGATGTGGTTACGATCTACGGCAAAGATGGGAAATCGCAAATCGTCGTCTCGGAAGTGGCGCGCGAGATAGGCACCGTCACATCGGAGCTCCTCTGCGCGCTTGGCAGGCGCGTTCCCCGCTATTACCTCTGATTGCTTCTATTTCCAAGCAGTTGTCGTTTCGCGGTGTTATACTGCGCGGATTATAGGCGTTTCGTTTCATTCCATTCATACCGGCAAATCAAATACCGTCGATAAAGCCGGCAGGAGGAAGATGTTCGTCGCTGCATGAGTGCAGAACTCGCAGCGTTTATACAATTCATTGGGTGCAACCATGCAAAGGCCTTCTAACGTGCCAAGCCGCCCGTCGGCTGGCGTGCCTGTAGAAAGTACACCTGCAAAGTCGGTCTCGCTTTCCCGCTCGTCCCAGGATCAAGTCGGAACTTTTTGGGACATGCTCGCGGTGCGTCTGGTTTTTGTGGCGGTGTGTGTTGCGGCGGGCTACCACTTCCGGCCGTTCAGCCTCTCCAAGGAAACAGCGGCGTTAGCCGGGTTACTGTTTTCGATCGCGGTGATTTTGTTCGAGGTGCGGCTTCGCAGGGCCAGTCTCCGCCGCCTGATCGGCGCGGCTATCGGTTCGATCATGGGCATCTTGGGCGCCTATTTGAGCTCCCTTATTTTTACGCACACCACGATGCCGGAAAGCACGCGCTCGTTTTTCAGCCTGGCCGTTTTCCTCGTGATGGCATACATCGGCCTCGTGCTCGGCGCCAACAAGGGCGACATGCTGAACTTGCAGGCGCTTGGGGGCCTGTTCGGCAGCGAACGCAACACGAAGCACACGTTCAAGGTGCTGGACACGAGCGTCATCATCGACGGCCGAGTGGCCGACATCGCCGACGCGCAGTTCCTGGACGGCACAATCGTGATTCCACAGTTCGTTCTTCGCGAACTGCAACTTGTGGCCGATTCAGCCGATCCGCTGAAGCGGCAGCGCGGACGCCGTGGGCTCGAAGTCCTGCAGCGAATCCAGAAGATGCCGCACCTCGACGTGCAAATTGCGGAAGACGATTTTGCTCAGATCGCGGATGTGGACATGAAGCTGATTGAGCTGGCCAAGCGCTACGACGCGAAAATCGTCACGAACGATTTCAACCTGAACAAGGTTGCGACTCTTCAGGGAATCGAAATCATGAATGTGAATCAGCTTGCGAATGCGCTGAAGCCGGTCGTTCTACCGGGTGAGATCATGCGCGTCTTCATCCTGCGCGAAGGGAAAGAGTACAACCAGGGAGTTGCGTACCTGGACGACGGCACCATGGTGGTGGTCGACGGCGCGCGCAAGATGATCAACAAGACGGTCGACATCAGCGTCACCTCCGTCCATCAGACCACCGCCGGAAAGATGATCTTCGGGCGCTACGACGAACGCGGCGAACAGCCCGCGCGTGGGGCGGTCGCTGCAGCGGACTCGCACCTGGGTTCTCGCCCGACCGAGGGAACGCCGGGAGGGGAGCGGCCGGCGCGACCGTTGTACCCTGACACGGGCCGTTCTTAGGTCGCGCGCTGTCGCCCGCAAACTGTTGCTTGCGATAAACTACTGGCCCTTCAATGGCTCGAATTGCTGCCATCATCCCCGCTGCAGGACTCGGCACCCGAATGGGCGCCGACGTGCCGAAGCAGTTTCTCGAATTGGACGGTCTGCCTCTCGTCATTTTCACACTGCGAAGACTCGCCGCCAGCCCTGCGATTACGGATTTTTTTATAGCGACGCGTGCGGAGGACGTGGTGTCCCTGCAAGACCGAGTTGCGAAATTCGGGATCGGACGTCCGGCGAGGGTCGTTCATGGAGGCGATACGCGCCAGCAATCCGTGGCGAATGCGCTCGCACAGGTGGACCCATCCACCGAGGTCGTCCTTGTGCACGACGCGGTCCGCCCGTTTGTAACAACGGAGCAGATCGAACGCTTGATCGCCGAAGCACGCAACCGCGGCGCAGCCATCCTTGGGATTCCCGCCATTGACACTGTAAAAGAAGTGAAGCGCGCGAGCCTGCCGGAAGACGTCGCGCTGATTTCCGCGACCATTCCGCGCGAACGAATCGTCCTGGCGCAGACGCCTCAAGCGTTTTCCTACCCCCTCCTTCGCGATGCCTTCCGCAAGGCTCAGCAGGACGACGTCACTGGATCGGATGAAGCGCAAATCGTCGAGCGTTTCGGGCACGAGGTTTTTGTTGTCCTCGGATCCGAACGCAATTTGAAGATCACGCGCCCCGCCGATATGGACCTCGCTCGCTTCTATCTCGAGCAGGAGAGGCGTGGGAGACATTCGTGAGGGCGAAAGACTGGATTCGCACCGTCCTATTTTGGTCTCTCATGGTTTCCCTCTCTGTTGTATGGGCAAGAATGAATACTTTTGGTCGCGGGACGAGACTAGGAGAGGTAGTCGATTTCCTTCCGGTCGTGCTGGTCTTCGCTTTGTTTGTTGTTGTTTACGCGACTGACCCAGGACTCAGACGCAAAAGGCGAAACGACACACTACCACTCGGTGTAAACATTGCGGGGACACGGTCTGGCATTGGCTATGACCTGCATCGCTTGGCGGAAGGCCGGAAGTTGATGATTGGCGGCATTGAGGTCCCGTTCGACAAAGGTTCTGTCGGGCATTCCGACGGCGACGTCCTGAGCCATGCACTCTGCGACGCGCTTCTTGGAGCCGCAAGCCTCGGCGACATCGGCACACATTTCCCAGACACGGATCCGAAATGGAAAGGCGTCTCGAGCCTTCTCTTTCTCGAGCACACGCGCAAGTTGCTCGACGATCGCCGCCTTGACATCTCGCACGTCGATGCGATCGTGATCTGCGAGCGACCGAAGCTCGGCCCTCATTTTCCCGCCATGCGGGCCGCGCTCGCAAAATCGCTGGGCATTTCCATCGAACAGATCAATCTGAAGGCCAAGACCAACGAAGGCACCGGCGAGATCGGTCGCGGGGAAGCCATCGCTGCCCATGCCATCGCGACTCTCGAAGGCTGACCCGCCAGTCTGCGGCTTACTGAGCTAGAATCGTCTGCGATGCCCCCTGATACACCAATCGAGACCGCAGCAGAACGAGTCCATTTCTGCACGCCCACAGAAATCGAAGAGATTCTGCGGGGTCGCGGCTGGCTCAGTCCGCAGGATGGCTGCCAGTCCGCTCCTGCCCTGCAGGAGTGGCTTCGCCGCGCCGCGGAGCTTCTTGGACCTCACGCCGCCGCCCCGGAGAACCTGGACAGCCTCCTGGAGTTGCTTTTCTCCTACGATGCGGCTGAACTGCTACGCCGCCGGGAAACCCAGGAAGTGCTTGCACGCACGGGTGCGCGGGAAGTGCTTCGTGAACTCGCGAATCGCATCCTTGAAGGTGGCGACGTCGACTCCGATCGCTTCAAACAAATCGTCGAGGATTTGAAATTGGCGGTGCCATATCGCAGCCGCGCCATGTTTCACCCGATTCGGCTGGCCCTCACGGGCCGAGCGGGAGAAGGCGAACTCGATCGGGTGATCTTGTTGATGGATTCTGCTTCGAAACTCGATTTCGCCGTTCACGTGAAAAGCACACGGCAACGGATGCTGGAGTTCTGCGCGGCGCTTGATTAGCCGTCGCACCCCAAAACCATGAACTGGATGACGGGATTCCACGCGGTGGAAGAGGCACTGAACGCCGGCCGGGCGCTCGACCGCATCGTTATCGCCCGGGGCCGCCACGGTGATCGCATCGAGTCCGTAGTGCAGCTCGCAAAATCGCGCGGCGTGCCCGTTCGATTTGAGGATCGCGCACAGATCGACCGCCTCGCCGGAACTCGGGAACACCAGGGTATCGCTGCGCTGGCCGCCGCGAAACCCACCGTCGAACTCGAGGACTTGCTCGCGGACAAAACGGAGAGAGGCCTTCTAGTTCTGCTCGATGGCGTTGAAGATCCGCACAACCTGGGAGCGATTGTTCGCACGTCGCTGGCAGCCGGGGCGAAAGGAGTAATTGTTCCCGAACGACGCGCCGCGGGCTTGACGGACACGGTCGAGCGAGCGTCCGCGGGTGCCCTGGCGCATTTGCCGGTAGCGCGCGTGAAAAATCTCGTGCGCGCGATGGAAGAAATGAAGGAGGCGGGCTACTGGCTGGTCGGCCTCGATGAACGAGCCGAAAAAAGCTACACGAATGTCGACCTCACCGGTTCCATCGGGATCGTCCTGGGCCGCGAAGGCGAAGGCCTCCACGAACTCACGCGCAAGCGCTGCGATTTTCTTGTTTCTTTGCCCACTATCGGCCCGGTGCGCTCTCTCAACGTTTCCGTCGCAGCCGGAGTCATGCTGTTTGAAGCAGTCCGCCAGCGAAGCAAATCAAAATGAGCTCCGACGCCCCGCGATGAGATGGATGGAATGGCGGGTTGGTTCTTATTTGTCATACTGAATCAACGAGAATACATCGACGTCGGGGAGCTTGGCGCGGCCGTTGAGGAACGTCAACTCTACCGCGAACGCCGCGCCCGTTATCTGCGCGCCGAGCTGCCGCAGGAGTTTCACCGCCGCCGCCGCCGTCCCGCCGGTCGCGAGAAGGTCGTCGCAAACGAGCACAGTCTGCCCGGGGCGTACTGCGTCAACGTGAACCTCCAGCGAATCGCTGCCATATTCAAGCGCGTAGGTGACGGACGCCGTTCGCGAGGGCAGCTTATTGGGCTTCCGAGCCGGTATGAATCCGGCGCCGAGCGCGTACGCGAGCGCCGGCCCAAAGATAAAGCCGCGCGCCTCAATCCCTGTAACGAGATCAATTTGCTTGCCGCGATAGTGGTCGCAAAGCCGGCTCACGAGCAGATGAAACCCTTGTTTGTCCTTGAGCAAGGTCGTGAGGTCGTAGAACAGGATTCCCGGCTTCGGGTAGTCCGGAACCTCGCGGATTAGCGGTTTCAAGTCGTCCATGGGTCCCCTTTAGTCGTCATACTCAATAGAGAATCTGTCTGCGAATTGAGAGTCGATTTCCGATTCGTCTTCGCTCACGTTTTTCACCATCGCCCCTTGCGGCCCGCGCCCGAGTTCTGATCGAAACGACTTCAATGCCACAGCTGGCGCAATGGCGTAAACCTCCACGCGGCCGTCGCGCAGATTCTTTGCGAAGCCGGCGATGCCCAGTTGTCGCGCGGCGCGAGCGGCAAAATAACGGTAGCCAACTCCCTGAACCATTCCACTCACGTAGTAGCGCTTTGCCACTTTCTCTTCGTGCACGGCTCGCTATGGCCCCGCCACAAACGGCTGATTCTAGCAGAGCCGCCAAGCCCGGCACATCGTGAACCCCTAAGTCCAATCGCGGAAGCGCCCGCGTGGTGTATTCGGGCAAGCTTCCTCTGTAAGGCGGATCCCCTCGGCTGTCCGAATTGTGGTCTCGGTCTGTCATTCGTATTGCGGCTCCGCTCGGTTACAGATAGTACCGATTAGAAAGAGCCTTTTTGTTGACAGGATTGAAGTTGCGGTGGTTTCTAATATCCGAGCGTACGGATTAGAAATCAGCATCCCCGCCGCTCCTTTGTGCTCTCGTCGTCGAGAGAAAAACTCACAAACGCTAGCACGGAAGCGTTTGAGCGGACAATTCGCAAAAATACTCAGATAGAACTCACAGGACTGAGTCAACCGTCCCTCCGGGACTAACCTCTTTCCTCCTCTCTGTTCCCGGCCTTCCGCTTCGCTCTTTCAATATGTCAGGGTTTGAATCATCAAACCCTGAAACCCGGCCGGGCTAAGTACGGTCGCCGCTCCGCGGCTTAGGGCGACGGAAGCGCTATGACTTGCTATCGATAGGGGCGGTCTCCCAGCAAAACCACAATTCGCGGAATGGCTCAGGGCGCGAAGTCATGGCAGAATTGCCCGGCCATGTTGCGACGCAATTCGAAAAATCGAGGCTCCGCAGGATTTCGCTTTGCTCGTCTGGCGTGGCAAATGAGCATCCTGTCCGTGCTCGCTTTTGGCTCCATCCTCGTCCTCGCCTCGATTGGCGCCTCCAGGGCAGTTCCCACGAGCCGCGTGGAAATTTCGGCAGCGCCCCGGCAGGGCGTCGAAATCGTTGAACACGGTGGGTACCCGGAGCTGCGGGTTGACGGGGAGCCATTCTTCCTGCATTCAGCGGCATTTTTCTACTATCGGATCCCGCGCGATCTGTGGGAGCCGATGCTCGATCGCTATCGGTCGCTCGGCATCAATACGCTGGATCTCTATATTCCGTGGAACTGGCACGAGCCGAAAGAAGGCGAACTCGACTTCGATGGCCATTCAAATCCGCGCCGTGACTTGCGAAGCCTGCTCACATTCGCCGCGCAGAAAGGATTCAAGATTATCGCGCGGCCCGGCCCTGAAATCTTGAACGAATGGCGCCATGGCGGCTATCCAAGCTGGCTGCTCGAGCGGCCTGAATACCACATGGATCCGCTCGACTGGGTCGAGGGGCGCTACCCTCCGCTCGATAACCTCAATGCTCACGACGCGGAAGGGGCCGCGCGCGGCTGGCTCGAAAATTCCACTCACATGGAAGCAACAAAATCCTGGTTCGCGGCGGTCGCCAAGGAACTCGCTCCGTATAGCTCGCGCAACATGATCCACGTGAAACCGGAAAGTCACGACGCTCCGCCGCGCGACATAAGCGGCCCTCTCCTATTTGTGCAACTCGGGGACGATTTTGCGATTGGCCGAACGAATCGCGTGGGTACTGATTTTTGGCGATACGTGGAAGAACTGCGGGGAATGCTCGAAGCTGGCGGGCTGGACGCGCCCGTCTTCATCAATCCAACGGATATGCGCGTCTCGGCAGCCGGATCGGCGCAAA
>Ga0070761_10001958_pt1 | contig 12815 bp, 17 predicted proteins | sample HubBroMetageREF1_FD_66724 | JGI IMG/M metagenome (GOLD analysis project Ga0070761, IMG submission 66724) | Reference soil microbial communities from the Hubbard Brook experimental Forest, New Hampshire, USA - Hubbard Brook CCASE Soil... | ecosystem: Environmental > Terrestrial > Soil >...
TCTGGGAGCGCGCTCGGCAGCGCACTTCGTGAGCCTCTCAGGCGTGGTTGCGGCGCGCCCGCACGATGACGTCGCGTAGGCTCGCAAGCGTTCGGATTCCGTCGAGAGCCACGCCGGGTGCCTTCAAGGTCGCGTCGACGATGGGCCCGATCTCCGCTTCCGAAGCCACGGCGGCCCGAGTCTCGAGGCGCGCCAACGCGTCGCGAGACACGAGAAGGTCGCCTCCGACTCGGAAGACGCCCCGCGCGTCGGGCCCAGCGCCGACGATGCCGATGGCCTCTTCGCACGTCGCCGCCCATGGGGGGTCGGAGGTCACCTCGGTCCGGGTCACGATGGTGGGACGGGGGACCGCCGTGGGCTCGAGCCGCCGAACGTCGTGGCCCTCGGCGTACGCATCGGCCACCGCGTGAGCGATCCGGCTGGGGTCCAGCACACGGCCCGCAATCGATTGCAGCGTGCCTGGGACCTTACCCCGGAAGGACCCTCGCGCCGGCGACGCGAACGGCGACGCCACCGCCACGAACGCCTCAAAAAGCGTACGTCCCGTCGCCGCGTCGTGGCCGAAGCCCACCCATGCCACAGGCTGCTTCGAGACACTGATCCAATCGCGACCAAAGAATGCGGCAGGGCTCCCCGTGGCGGTCAGAGCCCGGAGAAGCGGCCGTACGCAGCGGTTGACGATCCGCGTTTCGTCGCCAGCCGCGAGAATCCCCGGGGTGGCCAGGGCCAGCGCGACGTGCAGGGTCCCCGGCCCGACGAACACCTCGGGGCCGCCGGAGCCGCGCCTACGGCAGTGTCCGGCCGGTCCACCGGGGGGAGGAGCCGCGGGCCGAGGCGGCTCCTCCAGCCGCTGGAACGCCCCGAGGATTCGCGCCTCGTCGCTCGCGAGGGCCACCCAGAGCTCGGCTTCGCACTGCAGACGTCGATCGAGCGCCCGGAGCGAATGCTCCGCGATTTCCGTCGCGGGACGCGAGCTGGCGGCCATGAGACCCAATGTCGCCACGCCCAAGTGCCTAGCATTCCGGGCGTGCGGATCGTGGTGTGGCCTGGTGTGGCCGCGGGCCTCCCGATGCGCGTGGCAAACCCGGGGGACCGAAACGGGCTAATGTAGGTGCGGCGCCCTTGACCATTCACCACGAAGAAGGCGAGTTCGATATCCGGATCGAGCTCTCCGCCGAGTTCCAAGAAGACTACGCGGGCGACGCCGACGGCTACGCCTGGCTCGAAAGCTGGCGCGCGCACGTTCGGCCGCGGATCGCGCAGGCGGTCATCAGCGTGCTCCGTGCCGAGCCCGGGTATTCTGCCGTTCCGACTTCCCGGGGAAAGAGCCCCGACGACGAGTTGGTCATTGCGGTGCGCCTGCGGGTCCAAGAGAGAGGCCCGGAAAGCGCAAGCTCAAAATAGGCCGTCTCGGCAAAGCGCTGCCTTTACGCGCGTGTGAAGCACGGCTAGAAGGGCAGTTGGATTTCCGCAGACGACGAGGGGCCTCGCATGGTCAACCCGCAGATGGTGATGTACGAGGAGGAGTTCAATCAGATCCAGGTGGTCGTCGACCGCCTGGTTCGTGATGCGAACGCCAAGGTCGTCTTCATCGTCGACAAGAACGGCCAGCTCATCGCGGCGGCCGGCGACATCGACAACGTCGACACCACCAGCCTCGCCTCGCTCACCGCAGGCAACATCGCGGCGACCGGAGGCATGGCCAAGCTCCTCAAGGAGCAAGAATTTGCGACGCAGTTTCACGAAGGTGAAAAAGCCAACATCCACATCCAGCTCGTCGGGAACCGAGTCATCCTGGTCGTCATTTTCGACGCGAAGTCGTCTCTGGGCCTCGTGCGTCTGCGGGTGAAGAAGGCCAGCGAAGAGCTCAACCATGTTTTCGAGACCCTGCTCAAGAAAGCGCACGAGCCAGGGACTGATTCGCCGTTCGCCGAAATTACCGACGAAGACATCGACAACCTCTTCAACGACTGACGGGCACCTTTTCGTGGGCGTCCCGAACCTGGCAGGTTGCCAATGAGCTTCATCAACTACATGGCCCGGGAGATCAACTGCAAGTTGGTCTATTACGGGCCGGGCCTTTGCGGGAAGACGACGAATCTTCAGTACATTTTCGAGCGCACGAATCCCGAGCACAAGGGCAAGATGATCTCCCTGGCGACGGAGACCGAGCGCACGCTTTTCTTCGACTTTTTGCCGCTCTCGCTCGGGGAAATTCGCGGCTTCAAGACGCGATTCCACCTGTACACGGTGCCGGGACAGGTTTTTTACGACGCGTCCCGAAAGCTCATTCTGAAGGGCGTCGATGGCGTCATCTTCGTGGCCGATTCCCAGATCGAGCGCATGGAGGCGAACGAGGAATCCATCGAGAACTTGCGGACGAACCTCGCCGAGCAGGGCTATGCGCTCGAGCGACTTCCGTTCGTGATTCAGTACAACAAGCGCGATCTGCCGAACGTGGCCTCGAGCGAAGAGCTGCGGCAATTGCTCAACAAGTCGAACGTGCCCGACTTCGACGCGGTGGCGCGAACGGGCGTCGGCGTCTTCGACACGCTGAAGGCCGTTGCCAAGTTGGTCCTGACGGAGCTGCGGAAGGGCAGCGGCGGCTAACGCCTCGCGGGGGCTACGGCGAGCACTCGAGGCTCGTGAGCGACCCCGGGGCAGACCGACTGCAACGCCGGATCACCCGGCGCGCCTTTCTCACCCTCATAGCTGGCTTCTGCGTTCGCGCAGAACGTGTCGAGCACGCTCGGGGCCGGCACGGTCAGGCCGACCATTTGCGGGACACGTCGGTTCGTACACGAGCCTACCCCCGGCAACGTCACGAGGACCGAGCACGACACCGAGCCATTGGAGGTCACTGTGAGCTTTTGCGGCAAGCACGCATGGGTCAACGCGCCCTGGAGTCGATCGACGAGCGCCGACATGGCCGGACGATAGTGGAGGGGATCGTTTCCCGCCGCGAGCTCGACGTGTCGGACGAAACCCGACCGGGCTTCCGTCTCGGACATCGGGTGACGGAGGGATCCCGCGCCGTCGGGCGCGGGGTGCTCCCGGCGTCGCATCCCGAGCGGACTTACTTGTTGAGCTGGTACACTCGCGCGCGCCGACCCTTATCCTTCGCCTTGAGCTTGGCCCGATAACGGTTGCTCTTCGTGCGATTGGTCTTGCGCGGCTTCTTCGAAAGAACGATGTACATGACTCGGTCCGGGTAGGAGCGCGTCCATAGCATGAACGTTCGGCTGGTGCACGAGTTCCGCTTCGAGGCGGCGCACCGCCTTCCCAAGGCGCCGCCGGGACACAAGTGCGCGCGCCTTCACGGGCACAGCTTTCGCGTCGAGCTCGCGGTCGCCGGCCCGGTCGACGAGGCGACCGGTTGGTACATTGACTTTCAGCGCTTGTTCGACGCTTGGAAGCCGCTTCACGAGGAGCTCGACCACCACTATTTGAACGACGTGGTCGGCCTCGAGAACCCCACGAGCGAGCTTCTCGCTCGCTGGATCTGGACGCGCGTAAAGGTCGCCCTCCCCGAGCTCGCGCGAGTCATCGTCTGCGAGACGTGCGAGATGCGCTGCGAGTACGACGGCCCGTAGGCATCCCGCGGTTTACCCAAGGAGCGGGTGAGAGGGCGGGTAGCCCGCGCGACTCACCTCCTCGGGTGCGGACGCCAGCACCGCCGCCGAAGTCAGGACGAGGCCAATCCAGACCAGATCCGCGAGCAAAAGGTGAACGAGCTGCATGGCCACCGGAGCGAGCAGCGTGATGTCGAGCAGGCCGACCGCCACCTGCGCAACGGCGAGCCCCCCGGCAGCGCGCGACAAGATGTTCACGGTTCGCGCCGCCCGAAGCGCGCGAACCGACGCCATCGTCACGAGAACGAGGGCCGCCGTCGCCCCCGCGAGCATCGGGTGAATCGCCCGAAGGCGTACGTAAGGCGAAGCGCCCGCAGCCATGTCTTGGGCGAGCCCGGTCGCGAGCGACGAAGCCGGAAAGAGCGTATCTCCCAGGGCCGTGAGCGCACCGCTCGTCGCCACCAGCAGCGTCGCCGACAAGCAGAGGGTGAGAGCCGGGACGACGAGCCCACGCCCGCGAAGCCGGACGGGATCCCCGCCGGAGGCCCACCAAGCCGTGAGCGACGTCGCGGCCAAGAGAAGGAAGGTGTTGACCAGGTGGAGGCTGGTGCCGACCGCACGCTGGAGAGAGGCGTCGTGAGCCACGAGCTTCAGCAGGACGAGACCGGCACCGATCACCGCCTCGCTCGTCATCAGTACGACCGTCGCGCCAGCGCCACGACGCACCCGATGCCCGCTCGGATACGCGCGGACGGCCCACGCGAGAAGCGCGAGCGTCAGGACAAACGCGACGCCGCTCGAAGCGCGATGCGACAGCTCGACGATCGTCGCCACGGATGGCGAACGAGGAACGACCTCGCCTTTGCACAAGGGCCAATGCTGGCCACACCCCGCGCCCGAACCGGTGGCACGGACGTATGCGCCCCAAGCGATGACGGCGACCTGGTAGGCGAGCAAGCCCCATGCGTAACGCGCGATGGGACGCATCGTCATCGTGACTCGGGGTGTAGCGGAGGGCGCCGCCGGCGGCCAGCGCGGGAGGGACACAGACCCGAGACACGACCAGGCGAGACGCACTAGTCTGCCCGCACGATGGCGCGCTTTTTTTGGATTTGCTTGGCCGGAGCGGTTGGAACCGGAGTGCGCTACCTCGTGGCGCAAGGAGCCGCGCGCGCCTTCGGCGTCGGGTTTCCGTACGGCACGCTCATCGTCAATGTCGTCGGCTGCTTTCTGATCGCCGCCGTCGCCCAATTGGCCGTCGTGGGGACCCTGGTTACACCGGCGATGCGCGTTGTCCTGACGACGGGGTTCATCGGCGGTCTGACGACGTACTCGGCCTTCAACTTCGAGACGACGCGCCTCCTTCAAGACCGCACGGCTGCGGGCCTGCTCAACTTCGCGGTCACGGTCTTCGGCTGCCTTGCGGCGGGGTTGCTCGGGGCCCTGGCGGCCCGCAGGCTCGCGGGCCCCTGATCGGCAAACTTCCAGCGACGCCCTAGCGCTCCCAGCTCACCACGACCCGATCGCGATCGGCCGCTTGCTCGGCGGCTTCGAGGCTCACGGTCGACGCACCGCGCATGAGATCGGCACGGTCGAGGCCGAGCACGCGAAGCTGAAGGGCCGACGGAGCCAGCCCCAAATCGTCCTCCTTGAGAAAGAGACGAGAGAGCTCGGTCGCATAGGCTTTTGCGAGCACCGATTGCGGGATCCGATCGAAGCGCTCCGCCCGCTGGCGACTGGGTATGGTCGACGCGAGTAGTGCGGCGAGCGTCGCGTGATAGAGCGCACGGAGACGCCAAGGGGCCGGAGAGCTTTGCGCGAGAGCGGCGCGCAGGAAATGAACGTTGAGAGGAACGTGGAAAGACTCGTCGCGCGTGAGAATCGTCAGCATCTGGCGCACCGCGGGATGCGTGGCGCGGCGAAGCGCGAGGCGATAGGTGGTCGAGCCGATGGTTTCGAACATCAGGTTGACCAGCACGATCGACTCCATTCGGCGCGCGCGCGCATAGAGCGAATAAAACGTCCGCGTCGTACGCCCCATGGGACGAACGGAGCCTCCGAGCCACGCCAGAAACTCGGTCAGGAGCTGGCGGTGCCACCCTTCCTCGTCGCCATACAGTTGTAGGCATTCGGACAGCTCGGGGTCGCTGCCCGCCACAGCCGCCGAAAGCTCGTGCGCCTGTCGCAGTCCGGACTCTTCCGCACGAAACGCCGCGTTGAAAAAGGCGACGGCCGCCGAGCGCTCGTCCGGCGACGCGAAGACCATCGGCTCGGGCAAGTCGAGCTTCTCTTCGAGCATCCGTTCGCGCCTCTTGCGAAGCTGTTGCAGCCACCAGGCCGTCGGTCGCGTCCGCATCGTCTCCGGCCTATAGCAGGCTTCTACCGGACGGGCTTTACGTCGACGCGGCCGTAGTCGAACACCACTTCCCGAAAGAACTGCCCGTGAAGATTCGCGCCGCGGACCCGAACCCGATGGTCGGCGCTCTCGACGAGGACGACCTCTGGAATCTCGAGGCCTGTGTCGATCTGAGCCAGCGTTTGCATGCGCCCGTCGGCGGTTCTCGATACGGCAACGGCGCACCTCGCGCTCGGATCTCGTCCCACGCAACCACCGGAAAGCGCGAGCTCGACGTTGGGAGCCGGTCGCCACGTCCATGCACGGGAAATCGAGCAGGGCGGCGGCGACCGGGACGGACCGCACGCGGCCCCCCCCAGGGCATCGAGGGGAGGCGCGCCCACGTCCAAGTCGGGCGGCGCCCTCTCGAAGAGCGGCCCTTTCTTCACGGGAAGGTCTACTTCGGCCTCGTTTCGCGGACCTGCGCAGCAGCGAAACCCCGTGGTCGCCGAACGCTCCGAGGGGCTCAGGGCGCGGGCAAAGGCACATCGGGTGACGAGCTCGCCCGCCAAATCGTTGCCACCGCGCACGACTCCCATGTCCTTCGGCCCGCCCCGCCCCCAGCGCGAATCCGTCCATTCCGACGGCCCACCATGCAGATCGCGCACCCCGAGAGCGCTTCGGCAAGCCGCCCGCTGCCCGCTCGGGCGCATAGACGACGCGAGAGCGGGCGCGCCGGCGCCGCACGTGTGCGCATCGTAGGTCGAGCCGTATTCGTAGCGCGTGCTGTCGGGGCCCTTGCACGCGCGTTCCCATTCGAGCTCCGAGCAGAGCCGCTTGCCCTTGCTCTCACACAGCCGTTTCGCCTCGTCGCGGCTGACGTCCGTGGTCGGGATCGCTCCCGGCTCGTTGGGCCACGGCAGGAGGTCCACGTAAAATCCGCCCAAGGCAATCTCGGTCCCGGGCAGCTCGGCGTCGGCAACCCGCGGGACTTCTTCGAGCCCGCTTCCGGCCCGGAGAATGCCCCCGGTCACCCAGACCATTGCGGGGCGCGGCGCCCCCGGCAAGGTGGCGGTCGATGCGCTCACCATGGCGGTCTGCGCCGGGAGCAGCGAATCGGCGGCGCGCGATTTCCCGCATCCGAGAGCGAGCACGGCGATCGCGATGGACGCTCTAAGCATCTCCCTTCTCGACCGACCCCTCGCGGAGCCCGAGCTCTTTCATTTTCAGCTGCAGGCCCTTGCGCGAAATCTTGAGAAGACGCGCGGCATGGGTGACGTTGCCACCCGTCTGTTGCAGGGCCCGGCTCACGAGCTCACGTTCGAGCCGGCTCATCGCGACTTTGACATGCTCTTTGAGCCCTCCCTCCCCCGCAAGAGCGGCCTGCAAATCGGCCTCGGGGAGCGGAACGTTCGCGAGCGCCGGAATGCCGCGGATGTCGGGCGGCAGATCGCTGGCGTTGAGCTCGTGCGTGTCGCAGAAGAGAACGGCTCGTTCAACGACGTTTTCGAGCTCACGGATGTTGCCCGGCCACGGGTAGGCCACGAGCAGGTCCAGCGCCTCGCGGTGAACGCTCTCGACTTTCTTCTTCAGCCTCTCGTTGAACTTGACGAGAAAATGATCGACCAAAAGCGCGATGTCCGTCGTCCGTTCGCGCAGCGCCGGTAGGCGAATCGGTACTACGTTCAGCCGATAGAACAGATCTTCCCGGAAGCTGCCCGACGCGATGAGGCGTTTGAGCTCACGGTTGGTCGCTGCCACCAGTCGCACATCGACGCGAATCGTCTTGATGCCTCCTACGCGCTCGAACTCGCTCTCTTGAAGCGCTCGCAGCAGCTTGACCTGCATCTCGATGGGGATCTCGCCGATCTCGTCGAGAAAAAGGGTGCCTCCGTTGGCGAGCTCGAAGCGCCCCGGCTTGCTCGCGACGGCCCCGGTGAACGCGCCGCGCTCATAGCCGAAAAGTTCACTCTCGATGAGCTCCTTGGGGATGGCCGCGCAATTGACCTTGATGAACGGCTTGTCCTTGCGGCTCGAATGCTCGTGGAGCGCTCGCGCCACGAGCTCCTTGCCCGTTCCGCTTTCTCCGGTGATGAGAACGGTGGTCGGCGTGTCGGCCACGCGCTCGAGGATCGCGTAGAGCTCGGCGATCCCCGGAGACGAACCGATGATTCCGAAGCGGGCGCCACGACTCGCCGGTGTGGATGTGGCGTCGGCGCCGCCGAGCTCCCGTGTCCGCAGCGCTTTGGCGACGATCTGGCGAACTTCGTCCTTGTCGAAGGGCTTGGTGACGAAGTCGAACGCGCCCCTCTTGAGCGCCTCCACCGCGGTGTCGATGGTTCCGTGCGCCGTGATCATGACGACCGGCAGCTCGGGCTCTTCCTCGAGCGCTCGCTTGAGGAGCGTCATGCCGTCGACCCGCGGCATTTTGAGGTCCGTAATGACGAGATCGATGTGGTGCTCGCGCAGCTGTGTGAGACCCTGCTCGCCGTCCTCGGCCGTCAGGACGTCGTAGCCGTCGCGCGAGAGCTGCGCGGAAAGAATCTTCCGGAGATTGGGCTCGTCATCGACGATGAGGACCTGCTTGCGCTCGGGAAGCATTGCCCACCCAGCTTATCTCGTTACGAGGCGCCCCGAGCTACCTTCCGCGGGAGCCCATCGGAAGCGCGCCGGGGGATGGCGGGGCGATCCGCCCTCCTCGTGGGCGCGCCTTACAACTTGTCGGCCAACGTCTTCTCGAGCGTCACGATGGCTTTCGTGAAGCCCTCGATGCCCTCTTGGAGCTTGTCGCTCGCCATCGCGTCCGCGGCGTGCATCTTTCGGAACATCGGCTCGTCGACCACGATGCGCTCGATCGTCATCGCGCGGGCCTTGTCGGGGTCGAGCTTGCGGGGCAACTCGGCCTGGGTACGGTCGAGCTCCTCGAGGAAATTGGGCGCGATGGTGAGCAGATCGCAGCCCGCGAGCTCCGTGATTTCGCCCAAGTTGCGGAAACTCGCCCCCATGACCTGCGTCTTGTAGCCGAAGCGTTTGAAGTAGTTGTAGATGCGGTGAACCGACTGCACGCCGGGGTCTTCGGGGGCGTCGTAGCCGGCCTTGCCGGTCGACTTCTTGTACCAATCGAGGATACGGCCGACGAAGGGCGAGATGAGCGTCACGCGAGCGTCTGCACACGCGATCGCCTGGTGCAGGCCGAAGAGCAGCGTGAGGTTGCAGTGAATCCCTTCGCGCTCGAGGATCTCCGCCGCGCGGATGCCTTCCCACGTCGAAGCGATCTTGATGAGCACTCGCTCTCGGGACGTTGAAGCCGCCTCGTATTGCTTGATGAGGCTCCGCGCTTTGTCGACGGTGGCGGCCGTATCGAATGACAGGCGAGCGTCGACCTCGGTCGAGACGCGGCCCGAGATGAGTTTGAGAATTCTCAGACCGAACTCGACGCTGAGGCGGTCCATCGCGAGGCGGAGGATCGCCTCCTTCGAGGCCCCGGCGCCTCCCTGCGTCTTTCCCCAGCCGATCGCCTCGTCGATGAGGGGCGCATATTCCTTCATCTGGGCCGCTGCCATGATGAGCGAGGGATTGGTGGTCGTGTCGCGAGGTTTGAGCCGAGCGATGGCGCTGATGTCTCCGGTGTCGGCGACGATTACGGTCATCCGAGAGAGCTGTTCGAGGAGCGACTGGGCCATGGTCCCTGGAGCATAAGGGGGCATCCGGCGGCCCGCCAACCCCCGCCCAATTCGTTGCGGCTACAGCACGGAACGGTTGCTGACGTAACGCACGGCACCGTGGTCGACTTGGACCGTGCTTCCGCCGCGTTTCGTCACCAAGATGAGGCGCTGGTCCGCACCCTTTGGACCGACCGGCGCGACCAGCCTTCCGCCCTCCGGCAGCGACTCGAGCCAAATGTGCGGTAGCGACTCGACGGCGAATGTCACAGAGACCTTCTTCGCGAAGTTCCATTCGGGAGCGCTCACCATCGCGTCGCGCTCCACGACCCAAACGTTCGGCTCGCCCGCGAGACATCGACCCGCGCGCTTTGCAAGCTCGGCGTCGATCTCGAACGTGACCACTCGCCCGCTTTTGCCGACGATGAACGCCGCAAGCGCTGCGCCATAGCCCGAGCCTGTGCCAAGCTCGACCAGAGCGTCGCCCGGTTCGAGCGCGAGCAAGCGATACGAGAGCAGGTAAGCGTGCGGCGCACTGATGCTCGCAAGCCCTGCGCTGTCGAGCGCGAGAGGCACGTCCTCCGCGCTCCTCTCGACATCATCGGGTCGCACGAACCGCTCGCGCGGCACTTCGAGCAAGGCTTCGAGGTGCCGCGGGTCGAAGGGGCCCAGATTTCGCTCGACCGAGTCGACGAGGAGCAGCCTGCAGCCGCGCGCCACTTCGCCAAGCTCCTGGGCAACGACCGGGTCGACTCGAGGACCGGCCTGACGGAGCTTGGTCGCGACGGACACAAACCACTGTCGCCGTTGCTCGAAAGGCAACTCGGCCATCTTGCGCCGAAAGCCGATCGAGAACAGAACCGGAAGGGCGGCCACGGCGACCCCGGAAGCATACCGCTGCTCAGCGCGATCTCAGAATTGCGCGGTGCCATGGGTGCAAAACTCTTCGGGCCCCGTCCGTAGGCGCCGCGTCGCTCACGGAAATGGGACGCGCCGCGATCGATGCCTGCCTTGGCCGAGCCAGCCGCGAGCGCCGCTACCGGGTAGCGCGCGAAAAAGACGGACCCACCCCAACCGACTGCGCACGGGGAGGAGTCGGCAAGCGTTTCGACTCGCTCGCACGCGCCTCCCGGGCCGCCGCCACTTTCAGGAGGGACGGACGTCGATCTTGCGTGTCTTCGCGGCCGCGGCCTTCGGAAGGCGCACGACGACTGTGCCGTTTTTGGCTTCCGCGGTGATGTTGGCCGTGTCGATTCCTGCCGGAATGCGAAACGACCGTGCGAAGTCGACCTCCTCGTATTCTCGTGCCAAGGCCGGGCCGGAGTCTTGGGCATTGGCTGGGCGTTTGGCTTGGAGCGTCAACGTGTCGTTCTCGACGCGGACGTCGACCGTCTCCGCGGAGGCACCCGGAATGTCGGCGACGACGAGAACGTTGTCGGCGCTCTCCAAGACGTCGACGGGGGGCTCCACCTCCCTCCGGTGCGCGAAGGGCGTCGCGGAAGCTCGATTTTCGAGACCATTCGTGGATGTGCTCATGGCGTCTCTCTCTCTCTCCTGGAATCTAAAGGGCTTTGACCGCGATCTGTCGCGGCAGCGTGTCTTTGGCTTTGGGCAATGTGACGGTCAGAATGCCGTCTTTCATGGTCGCGGCGACGCCCTCGGCATCGACGCGGCCTGCAAGGGGGAGCTTCCGCGTGAAGGCCACGGGGGTTCGCTCACGCACGTGCACCTGGTAGCCGTCGGGAACGTCGTTTTTTCGCTCGCCGCGCAGAACGAGGGCTTCCTCTTCCACGTAAACCGAGACATCGCCTTGCCCCAGCCCTGGGACGAAAGCCTTGTACACGAAGGCTTCTTTCGTCTCGAACGCGTTGACCTGAGGCCACGCGACTCGCGAAGCGCGGCGAGCGGGCACCACGGCCACGCCTCCCCAACCGCCCATCGCGCCGTCGATGCGGCGCTGAAGCGAATCGAGCGCACGAAACGTTTGATCGAGCTCCCGCCAATTGTTCATCATGATGACAATCCTCCTTTTTGGGCCGCAACCGTCGGCTGCACCGCCGCTCGCCAATCGAGCGATCGGCCGCGGGCGCATCCGGCGCCGCCTATTGCTTGTTTTGCTCGAGCGTTGCGGCCCACCGCGGCACCCGCGGTCTTGCCACTCCGGTTCGAGTCTCTGCCCTATCAATTAAGCACGTCCTCGGGGCTGTAAAGGGGAGCCCACAGCTCGTAGCCTGGAGCCGGTCATGGACAGCATGAAGCGCAGGGCGGCACGAGCCGCGCTCGACGAAGTGCCCCCAGAGGGCGTCGTCGGTTTGGGGAGCGGGTCAACCGCCCAGCTCTTCGTCGAGGAGCTCGCCGTCCGAATGCGCGCCGCCGGACTGCGCATCGTGGGCGTTCCCACGTCGGAGGTCACGCGCGCCCATGCCGCAAGCCTGGGCATACCCCTCATGCCCGACGAGGGACCGTGGAACCTCGACGTCAACGTCGACGGCGCCGACGAAGTCAGCATGACGCTCGACCTCATCAAGGGAGGCGGGGGCGCCCATGCGCGCGAGAAGATCGTCAATTACGCTTCAGCGCGGAACGTCGTCATCGTGGACGCGAGCAAGATGTCGACGCGGCTCGGGGAGCGCTCGGCGGTCCCCATCGAGGTCTTGCCGTTCGCCCACAAGACGACGCGCGACCATCTCACCAAGCTCGGCGACCCGCGCCTTCGCGTCCGCGGCACCGATCCCGTGAGGACCGACGCCGGGAACTTCATCTACGATCTGGCGACGGGACCCATCGACGACGCGACCAAGCTCGACCACGCCCTTCGGGCCATTCCCGGCATCGTCGAGACGGGCCTGTTCATCGCGCGTGCAGACGTCGTCATCATCGCCGACCCGAACGGCGTCAGACGCCTGGAGCGAAAGCCGCTGAGCTCGTGAGGCTAGCGGAGCGCGTCCTTGATCGCTTTGACCGGGCGCGCGCGTACGCCCTTGGTGGCGGGTTTGGCGGGGAAGAGCTGCTTGGCCTTCGTGAACGGGTTGATGCCCTCGCGCGCAGGCTGAGCGGCCTTCTCCACCACCACGAACTTGGCAAAGCCGGGCAGGACGAAGAGACCACTCGCGTTGAGCTCTCGATGCCCAATGGCCACGAGCGCGTCGAGCACGTCTTCAATCTGCTTGCGACTTGCTCGATCGCCGAGCGTTTCGGCCATCGCTTGCAGGAGCCCACTCTTCGTTAGCGGCTTCTTTGCCGGAG
>Ga0070761_10001963_pt1 | contig 12808 bp, 18 predicted proteins | sample HubBroMetageREF1_FD_66724 | JGI IMG/M metagenome (GOLD analysis project Ga0070761, IMG submission 66724) | Reference soil microbial communities from the Hubbard Brook experimental Forest, New Hampshire, USA - Hubbard Brook CCASE Soil... | ecosystem: Environmental > Terrestrial > Soil >...
GAGATCGCCTGCCGTGAAACTGATCCCGCCAAAGGTGAGGCCCTGGCCTCTACCGGCGATCCATCCAGTGTTGTTGGCCATCGGTTATCTCAGAGGCACAGCGCCGCGAGCTGTGGCCAAGCGCCGTTGGCCGAGACCGCGTTGCCCTTGATTACGCTGGAGATGCCCTGCAAGCCCGTCAGAATGGCGGCGATGTTGGTAGCACTGATGGCGCGGTTCAGCTCACTGCCGGGTGCAGTGCGGGTGTCGATCGGATCGGTGTCGACCGGCGACCCATCTGCGGTACCCAGACCCCCCGTGGTCGTGCCGGCTGCCGTGTTGAACGCATTGAGCTTTGTCGCGGCCGATAGGTTGGTCCAGGCGGCCGAGGCCACGTCAATCTGCTGCTGTAGCGATATTGCCTGTGCCGCGAAGCTGATGAGATTGTTCGCCAGCGCCGCGACCTGAAGTTCCTGGGTAGTGGCCATGCTCGGCTCCTATGCCATGCCGTACGATCGCAGCGTATCCTGCCGGCGCTCCATGCGTTCCAACTTGGCCTCCAGCGGGTCGCATTTGCCGGTGGCGACGCAGCCCGAGCAGATCAGCCCCATGCAGCCGTAGCACATGCCGCCGATGGTCGCGGGGTCGGCCTTGGCCGGGACGAACACCACCCGCGAGCAGTGCTTGCAGGTATAACAATCCATCTCGGCCGCAAGCCGCTGCCCGGACAGCTTATCGACGACGACCGCGCGCTGCGGATCGTCGCAGATGATCTGCCCGTAGCCGCCCGCGTTCCGCACCGGTCACTCGCTGATCAGGGTCGCGCAGGTCGCCGTCGAGGTGTACGCCGCCGACTTCATCCGCATCGCGAAGCCGGCCAGGTTGGTCGCTGGCGCCACGAGTTCGGACCCTGGTGCACACACCCAGCGGTAGGACGCGCGCTGGTTGATGCCGAGGAACAGCACCTGGCTGGATGAGGTGGTGGTGCCCTCGGCGGTGAAGTTCACGCTGCCGACCGTCACGGCCACGCCGTCGGCCGGGTCCAGCGCCTGCGGAACCACCGGGGTCGAGGTGCCGGCCGCGGTCTGGCGCACCACATCGAAGTCGATGGCGTTGTCCGCTGGCGTGCCGTCGGTGCCGATCAGGATGTCGTAGACCTTGAACCGCTTGAGGCCGGTGGTCTGCGCTGTGGCCGCGACCAGGGTCTTGTAGCTCGAGGTCAGGTTCTGCTGCGTGCCGCCGAGCTCGTTGTTGATGGCATAGTTGGGCATAGCCGATGCTCCGCTGTGTCAGGGGAGCCGCGGCTGCTGGCGCGGCGTGCGTGGTGGGAATATGCCGCAGTCCGAGCCGATGTGCTATCCCTGCGTGTCGGGCTGAAAGGGCGCCTTGGATGATCTGCGTGATTTGCGGCGCGGCCTTCGAACCGACGGCCCCGAAAAGCAGCCGCCGCACCTGTTCGCGCTCCTGTCGCGTAGTGCTTGCTTGGCAGAATGATCCCGAGAAGCGCCTTGCGTCGCTCCGAGCGGCGAAGCGTACCCCCGAGGCGCGCGCCAAGCAGACCGAGGCCAATCACCGGCGCTGGGCACAGCCAGGCCAACGCGAGCGATTGGCAACATGGAACCGGCAGCGGTGGGCGGATCCCGACATCAAGGCACAATTGTCCGCCGCCATTCGCGCGGGCTGGGACGAGGATCGCCGAGCCGCTTTCGGCGACTTCCGTCGGCGTCAGTGGGCAGAGAATCCGGCGTACCGAGCCGCAACGACCGCCGGCATCCGCAAAGCTCTCGGTTCGCCAGAGCACCGGGCGATGTTCTCTCGGCTACTCAGAGCGCGCTGGCAAGACCCTGCTTGGCGCGAGCGTTGGGCGGAGGGCACACGGCGCCGCATGTGCAAGCCCGAGAATCGCAAGAAATTCTCGGACCTGAAGCGGGCTTGGTGGCAGCGGAAGAAGATGCCGGCGGCCGCCGTCCAACTATACGATCGGACCGTAAAGTTGCCCCTTCCTGCGATGCCGAAAAGGCAACCCTTTGTCGGGCTGATCACCGGTCCCGACCCTTTCCGCGCCCAGCGCACCCAAGCAATCTTGAACGCCCGCAAAGGTCGACTCTGACCGTCAGACCCAGGGAGTGCCCCAGGACTCGCGCTGATGCCAAAGCTGCGTCGAGATGTCGTACACCCAGGTCTGGTTGCCCGACGGGAACTGGCAGACCACGAATTTGTGGCCCTCCTGGGCCAGCACGAACATGAAGCAGTCGAGGTAGCGCTGCGGATACTGCGCCCAGGCATGCTCCATGGCGAACGTGCTGATCCGCTGCGGCAGGAAGCCATTGAGCCGGTACACGATCCCGTCATCGCCCATCCAGAAGACGGTGTTGTCCTCGGAACAGAAGGCGAGCGACGCGGCGATCCCGCGCTGGATGTAGGCGCCGTCATATCGCTGGAAGGGAAAGGCCGACGCCCCGGAGTCGTACCAGACCTCGATGCTCGGCTTGTTCGTCATGATCAGGAGCTGCTCGTGGAAGTTCACCACGGTCATCACGTCGCCGGTATTCGCCGTCGCGGTCGCGAAATCCAGGCCGCTGTACTGGGTGCCGTCGTTGATCCCCGACAGGAAGAATTGCCGCGTCCCGGAGGCATTGAAGACGAAGTAGCCGTCCATGTAGGTGACCACGTTGGCCGGCATGAAGGCGGGGGCTTGGATCTGCGCGAGGTAGTTGCCCGGGTCGATAATCGCCGCGCCCGCGCTGACCTGCGACGGCAGCGGATCGGCCCAGTACAGGATGCCGCTGGACGGCCCCACGGTCTGCGTCGCAGTGGTGGTGAAGGTCGCACCGCTGTCCAGTGGAATCAGGAGTGTATCGCCCGCGGTGACCGTGCCGGTGATGTTGGCAGCGACCTGGGTGGCGCCCTGGACAACCGCCGAGCCGAAGGTGACGTACTCGGTCGCCGCACCGGAGGTCGACGAGGTCCAGGCGATCGAATAGGTCGCCGGCCCGCTGAGCGCGATGGTGGATCCATTGACCAGCGCCGATACACCGGCCGCCGAGAATGAGCCGTTGCCGTTGATCGCCGCCGCCAGAGCCTGAGCGATGGTCGCGGTGTTCGACGACGGGCTGGAGGTCGCCTGAACGGTCACCGGCGAGCCCGAGATTTGAGCGGCAGTCGCCACCAGGCTGACGACGTCGCCATTGGTGGTGGTGCCCTGGACCGTGGCCGTGACCACGTTGGCCGGGCTGTCCGTGGCCGTGGTAACCAGATTCAGGCCGCCGGGCTGATAAATCCAGCCGGCCGAGCCGTCCACCATGACGAGTTGCAGGCCGTTGTCCGCGAGCGAGGCGATTCCGCCGATGGTGGTCTGGCCGATCAGCGTGGCCGAGGCCGACACCGTCCCGTCGGGGTTGGTCATCACGCTGGTCGCAAGCACTTCGTACAGCGCACCACCCGACAGGAAATACAGGTTCCCCGCCATCACCCACGCACCGTTGATCGGCCCGTTGCCGGCGCGGATGAAGACGCTCAGGCCCGGCGTCCCGTAGATCGGGACTGGCGTCTTGGCGTCCTTGGGGGTCGTCTCGACGAAGGCGTTGATGCACTGCTGCGCCAGGAGCTGTGTGCTCCGGGCTTGGTAACTTTGCGCCGCGAACTGAACCAGCGGCACTCGTCAGATCCCTACCCGGTAGCCCGGCTCGAAGGCAACTCCGAACCTCACTCCCTCCGGTTCTCGGTTGAAGTTTTCGATCCGCTGGAACCACATCGGCGCCATCGTGTTTATGAGCTGTTGCTGATCCGTTGGCGTGCCGAGTTCGCCCATGATCTCCTGCGCGAGGTTCCACTTGATCGCGGCCGTCCACTCCACCGGCAGGTCCGGCAGGTTCGCGAGGTTCGCCAAGTCCTGCAACGGGCGCTGCGCCGTGAAGCGGAAGCCCGAGGTGTAATCGACCGGCGACGGCCAGAGGTTCACCTGGGCGAGCGGCTGCTGATATGCGCCCTGGCCGGTCTGCGGATCGAAGAAGGCCTGGGTGATCGTGCCAGGGGTCTGCTTGTTCGGCAGGTTCTGGTAGTCGGTCCGGCTCAGCATGATCATCGGGTTCTCAATGCCCGAGGCGTAGATGTACCGGCGCATGGTGTAGCACCGCAGCGGACGGACCAGCGGCGTCGCATACGACCAGCAGACCTGGGTGGTCGAGGACGACATCTGCGACGGCAGCGCGGCGGTCAGGGGCACGCTGTTGCCCGTCGGCGCGCCGCTGATCGTGGTCCAGAAGTTCACCCCCGAATCGAGTTGGAGGCCGATGAAGTTGCCGGAGGTGAAGCCGCTGACGTTGTTCACCGTGACCGAGGTCGCGCCGGTCAGCGCCGTGGTCGACAGGTAGGTCTGGCTCAGGGACTGGTACAGCGTGGCGTAGTCCGCGCTGCTCGACCCCAGCGAGTAGAGCGTCTGCGCCCGCTGTGGGAACAGGATGCACTCCTCCTCGCACCAGAGGTTGATGCCCGAGACCTGCCAGCCCTTCACCATCGCGTTCGCCGCGGCGAGCGTGTTGTTGAGCTGCGCGCCGGTCGCCGTCTCCTCCTCGTTGATCGTCTGCGTCAGCCGCAGCGTCGCGGAGGCGATGTCGATGAAGGTGGGACTGTACGTATAGGTCCCGCTCGTTTGAAGGACGGCCATCAAGTCGGCTCCGGATCGGTGTCGCGCGGTTCGTCAAGCCGGTCTGCCGCCAGCCGGAGCGCCTCGGCGACCTTATGCCGGTTCACGGGATCGCCGACCTCGACGCCCTTGGTCCAGGTCTCGATGGTGCCGTCCCAGTGGTGGCAAACCGCGACGTCATACCAGACGCCTTGACGACGGTCGGCCAACTCTACGACGGGGGCCTTCGGCATCGGACCATCTGCCGGCATATGCACGGTGACATTCGAGCGCGGCGTTACGTGGCGGAGAAACGGGAATACGTCAGCGCCGCTTTCCCGTGTAAAGGTGAGCGGCCCGTGCGGCTTGTCGCTCATCAGCGCCGGTCCCGATGCCGCCGCAGCGCGCGCGCCCGACGCCAGCGATCCTCATCCCAGTCCACGTCCATCAGGACGAACTGCCCCGGCGACTCGATCGGGGGATCAGGAACGGTCGGCGCCTCAGTGGGTGATGCTGCCATCGGAGAAGGTTCCCCCTCGCTGGGTGGCCGTGATGTCGACAACCGTGTTTTCGAGCGGGTCAGCGAATGTGCCACCCACGCCGCTCGGTAGGCCGGGCGCCCCGAAGGATAGCACGGCGCCGGCGATGCCTGACACGGTGAACTGAAACAGGTCACCATTATCCAGCGGCACCTGGCACAGATCGCCGACCTGGAAGCCGACCGTGGCGTTCACCGACAGGGACGTGCTGCCGGCCGCGGCGAAGGCGGTCACCCAGGTAGCGAGGACGGTGAAGGTGTTGGTCTGCCGGGAGCGGGACCAGGGAACGGCTTGGGGATCAAGGACTCCTTGTACGAGGTCCTGACTCTGCCGCGGCGACCAGCTTGAGCCACTGGTCATCACATTATCCCATTGCAGCCGGGCCTTGTTGGATCTGACCTTCCGTCCGGTCCAGTCATCCAAAAAGTACCATGTTCCGGCCACGTAATGGCGGTCGTCCGCGATGACACAGGCCTCCCGGTGGAGTAGACTGCGGACCGCGCCAGCGCGCCAACGCTGACGCGACCCTGACCCTGGACCCTGGAAGGAGGGCGCCGTGGCTGTCCGCACTATGCCCGATCAGCAATTTCTCCGCGAGTGCTTCGACTATGAGCCGTGGAGCGGCCGTGTTTGGTGGCGCCGTCGCCCGCTGGACCATTTCGCGTCGGCGGGGGCGTGGAAGCGATGGAACACGCTGTACGCCGGCCTCACGGCCTCATCCAGCGCCCACGCCTTCGGTCATCACCAGATTTGCTTGCTGGACCAGAACTGGCTTGCTCATCGGCTCATTTGGAAATGGATGACTGGCGAGGACCCAGAGGACATCGACCACCGCGACAGCCGCGCGCCGCACGACAACCGCTGGATCAACCTCCGCGTCGGCGGCCGCAAGGCGATCGGAACCAATCGCCGTTTGAGTGCGGTCAACCGCCTTGGCTTCAAGGGCGTCTCGCTCTCCAACGGCTGCAAAAACCGCTACACGGCGAAGATCAGGGTCGATGGCAAGCTGCTGTATCTCGGCTCGTTCGATTCGCCAGAGGAAGGCCACGCCGCATATTGCCGCGCAGCGCAGCTTCACTTCGGCGAGTTCTGGTCACCGGGCTGAATGGCCTCCGCAACCACGCGGCAGAGCATCCGCTGCTGAACCGTCAGGCCACCGCCGACCTGGCGCATCAGCCGAAGTGCAAGGCGTCCCTCCAAGGGCACGAAGGCCGGCAGGCGGTCTGCATGGCGTTGGTACGTCTGCACGAACCGGCCGCCGCCATAGAAAGTCACGCGGTAGCCGTCCCCCTCGACCTCAACATGCGCCTCATCGGGATATGGCGGACGCGGGCGCCGAAATGCGAACAGCTCAGCCATGCCGCGTTCGAGGCTTTCGCGCGTCAGGTCAGGCGCGGTGGCGTTCTCCCACATATTTCGGCTACCCATCGCGCACCGCCAGATCAGCCGCGATCCGCTCGATCACGTCGCCCCACTCATCCACCTTCTGCTGCCGGTAGATGCGGACCGACGGATACCAAGGGCTTTCGGTCTCGTAGCGCGCGCCGGCATGTCCAGTGAGCCAGTGCCAGCTTCCGCCGGCACAATGCATCGCCAAAAACACCGGCTTCCCCATCGCCCCCGCGACGTGCGCCACCCCGGTGTCCACGGTCACCACGGCGTCCAGGCACGCGATCAGGGCCGCGGTGTCGTCCCAGGTCGGCTTGGGGGGCAGCGGATCCAGGATCGGCGTGGGCACAGTGAGCCGTCTGAGCTCGTCGCGTTCTGGGCCGACCTGAAGCGAGACGAACTGCACTCTGTCGCCGCCACGGAAGAACGAAACCCTGATCATGTGGTCGAGCGGCATCGACTTGTGACGCCCGAACCGGTTGACCGCGATGCCCGGCCTGATGCCGGCGGACCAGCACAGCCCGATCGAGCGCCGGGGAACCAGCCCACGGTAATAGGCGACCTTCTCCGGATCGGGCACCAGGTACGGCCCAGGCCACGTCGGCGTGTCCAGGTCGACGCCGAACACCGGCGCGAGGCTGCCGACCGGGATGTGGTAGTCGAACGGCGGGATGCCGAAGGCCCCAGGCCAATCCACGGCGACTCGGATCACGTTCACATCGGGGAAGCTGCGGCGCATCAGGCCGACAAGGTCGTCGTGGCACTCGTACCGGACGTCGTAGCCGGCGTCGACCAGCCGCGGGAAGAACCGGGCCGCCCACAGGTTGTCGCCCATGCCTGACTCGTGGTGGACGTGCAGCCGAGCCGGTGCGGGTTCGCCCTTCCACATGGGCAGTGTGAAGCGGTTGGGCGCGCCGGACAGCGCCGGCTGGTCTTTCACGTCCTTGCGGAACTCGTGCGCGATCCAGCCCTCCTTGAGGCGACCGAGGGCGAACAGCGACAGCGACTTGTTCCATTGGAGGAGGGCCTTGTCCGCAAAGCCTGCCCTATCGGCGTCCTCGAAGCGCTGGATCGCGCTCTCGAACTGACCGCAGCGGTAGGCGGCCGTGGCAAGCATCACGATCCCGTCCGCCTCGCGGGACGTGCCGGCGATCTTGTGGGTGTAGAGATGCCAGGCCGTCTCGAAATCTTCGATCTCGCAGGCGATGATCGCCCGGTCGAGCGCCGCACTCGGGTCATCGGGCGCGAGTTCAAGTTGCCGTTGGTAGGCGGCGACGCTCGCCGCCTCCTTGCCGCGCTCGTACTCGACGCGACCCAGCGCCCGCCAGGCATCGCTGTACTTGGGCGCGATCCGCGTCGCGCGTTCGGCCTCGGTGAACGCCTCCCGGTAGGCGCTGTTGGGCAGGAGAGCCTCGGTGATGCGCTCCAGCCGCGTGTGCACGCCCAGGGGGTCGGCCACCAGCGCCTGTCGATACCAGTCGGCCGCAGTGCCGTGCAGGCCCTTGAGCACGGCGTTGCGGGCGAACCAGACGCAGGCGGCCGCGCGCGCATGGCGGTCCGCGTTGTCCTCCATCGGAAGGGTCTGCTGCAGCACCATCTTAAACAGCACGTCGGCGTTCAGCGTGCGGTCGGCCTCGGCGTGTGCCCTGGCGCTCTCGACCAGCCTCTCGACCGAATCGGCCCCATTGGTCCGCTTGTGCATGCCGGTCCAGCCGACTTGGTAATGCGCGAACTGGAGCGTCGCCCCGTACTCCGCGGCGTATTCCGCGACCAGCCGACCCTTCCCGGTGATCCGCATTGTGCCGCTCGGCGTGCCGTCCAGGCTGATCGGCGAGTCGTCCACCATCACCAGGGTGTCAGGCCCGATCAGCGGCAGCGCGGCATACAGCTCCTTGAGGTGATGCAGCGCGCTCGGGATCGGGTCGTCCATCTCGAAATCGAAGGAGTCGAGGTAGAGAAGGTCGATGGTGCGCAGCGAGTGCTTCCGCAGCGCTTCGAGGAACACGACGCTGTCCTCATTCCAGATCGCCGTGCAGCCGTGCACGAGCTGGTTGCAGCGATCCGTCGCCCCATCGTCAAGGTCCACCGAATGGACGCCCGACTGACCGCCGCGCTCGTGCACATACCGATCCCAGAGCACCGTGCTCTGACCATCGCCCTCCCAGTTGCCGGGATTGCGGATGCAACCGGTCTCGATGATGGTGATTGGGCCTTCGCGGGTGTCGAGATACTCAAACGCTCGGGCGAAGGTGGCGGCGCGAACGCCGAGTTTCGGTCGGGCCTCGGCGTCGAACCAGGTCCAGAAGGTGTCGCTGCGCATGCTGTGCGTGCTCCGTCGGTTGCGGTGCCGCAGCATACCAAAATCAGTTCTGGGGGATACCCTTGGTAAAACGCGCCCACACGCTGAACGTCGGCACCGGCTGATTCGGGTCAGTGTCCGTGGTCGTCAGAAGCACCTGCCCGGTCGAACCGGTCGGGTTCGGCTGCGGGTAGTAGATGCCGCCCGACTTGCGGAAATCCTGATGGCCGAAGCCGGTCCCAGTGAAGAACGGCACGTTCGCGTTCGCCCCCCAATACAGGACGAAGCCCATCCCCTGGCACTGCCATTTGATCTCGACGAGCTTCAGGTGGATGCCGGGATAGAAGGTCTGGCCCTGCACCCTGACCCCGAACGGCCCGGCGCTCGTGCCGTCGACGAAGACGTAGTTGGCCAACCCGGTCCCATCCGACACGTCCGTCAGCTGCACGATCGCGTTGCGCGGACCCTGCTCCAGAATCTGGTAGTTGACGACGTCACTCATCGGCCGGCCCCATTTACGGCGCGAACTCGGCCCAACGGAGCTGTCCGACCCAGTTGGTCAGCCCCGCAGTGCTCGTCGCCAGGTCGATGATGCAGCCCGGGTAGACCAGGATCTTGCCGTCGAACTCATAGTGGGTGCTCGAAATGCCTGCGGCGGTCGCGCTCACGTCCCACAGGCTGCCGTAGACGACCGGCGTGCCGGTGTGGGTCGCCGCGACATAGTACGTGGCCACTGAGGTTGAGGCGGGTGCCGAGCTGCCCAGCATGCTGCTCAGGATGGTGCCGGCCGTGGTCGAGGCCAGTCCGGTCACGCCGCCCGGCGTCGTCTGGTAGACGAGCTGGATGGCGTTCACCACCTCGGTCGCGCTCACGGAGGCGAAGTCCGCGTCGATCAGCTCCATGACCTTGCCCGAGCCGAGTGGGTTGATCAGGCAGAACTTGCTGACCAGGGCCGCGCTGGTGATCGGCAGCGTGATCGCAGCGGTCGCCGCGGCAGTGAACACGAGGCCACCGCGCGTTGCCGTGTACCACTTGCCGTGGAGCTCAGAGACGATCTGCTCGCCGTAGCCGCCCTGCGACTCAACCGGGTTCTGGCCGGCCTGCTGCTGCGACACCACCGAACCGGGGGCGATGACGACGCCTTGGGTTTGGGCCATGGATGGTCATCCTCTCTCGGGTGAAGGTGAAGGCGGACGCTATATCTGCGCTACCCCGTAAATTCCGACTGCCGGGCCGGCCGCGTTGGTGAACATGCCCAGCGTGAACATCTGCAGCATGTCCAGCCGGATCGTGCCGTTCGACGCCGAGCCGCCGTTCGTCCAGGTGCCACGCACGTCGCCGGTAGCGGTCGTCGCAGGAGTCGTCGCGTCAGGAATGGTGTAGCTCCCCACCGTCTGAAGTGCGTTGCTCCAGTAGATCAGGCAGTCCGAGAAGTGGTTGCAGATCACCGGGAAGCCGAAGATGTCGGCGGTTCCGATGCTGTAATTGTGCGAACTGTCCGTGCCCGTCGGGGTGACCGAGTAGATGAACTTGAACGTCTTGAGCGTGTTCACCGTCGAGCCAGCCGAGATCGTCACAAGCTGCGACATGGGGTAGCCGTAGATGTCGGCGCCCTTGATCAGCATGGTCGTCGCCGTCGCGCCGGCCGCCGCCGTCACTGCGACCGCGCGCCCGATGCAGGCCGCCGGGTCGTAGATACCGGTGATGAAGCCGCTGCCCAGCTTGGCGTAGGTCGGCAGCCCGTCGATGACCAGCGTGCCGGTCGGGATGATGTTGTTGCTGCCGAAGCACAGGAATGGCGTGCTCGTGACAGTGATGCCGGACCCCGACGTGGTGACCAGGTTCAGCGGCGTCAAAGTGACCGTGTGCTGGTTCGCGGCGATGTTGGACGTGCTGATGGTGCTCGGCGCTTCGCCTCCGGACCGCCCCATGCCGCCCAAGTAGTGCCCGATCAACGCCACGTTGCCGGTCTGAGCGCCCGGAGTGTACGGCACCCGCGGGTCCTGCACGGCGATGCCCATGTGCCGGATGCTCGGCGCGGCGTCGGGAAGCGGTGCACCGGAACCAGGCGGCCCGACCGGCAGGATGATGTGACCGGGCGAATAGATGACTTGACCGGCGGCCATGCGGGGCTCCATCGCTGGTGGAAGCCGCGACTGCTGGCGCGCTCGGGCGGGAGAATATGCGGGCGGCGCGCGCGGCGCAACCGCCGAGCGTCAGCCTACCCGGCGAACGGCGGCTGACCGCCGGGCGACGCCGGCAGGAAGCTGCCAGGAGCCGGGATGCCAGGACCGCCACCCGTGCCGTTCGCCGGCGCGCGCGGCGGCTGCGCTTCGGGCGCAAGCGTCACGATGCCCATCCGCGCCAACCGCTCGTTCTCGATTCGCTCTGCCAGGCCGGCGATCGCGATGGACCGAGTGGCCGCGGCGGCCGACGCCGGGATGTCCAGCAACGTCACCGGACCCAAACCCTGCACATCAGCGTCATCGAAGTGCGTCTCGGTGCCAGCGCCGTCGAACACCCGCATCGGCTTGCCCGACTTCTTGCCGGCCAGGACGCCGTCCAGCGCCGCCTTGGCATGGCCCAGGTCGTCAAACCGGAAGTCCAGATAGCCGCCCACCTTCAGGTGCAGGCGGACCACGTAGAAGGACAGGAACGTGTCGCTCATCGCATGGCCTTTGCTGGGAACGGCTTGGCGTGGGTCGCCGGCTCGGCGTCGGGTTTCGGCTCGTCCAGAGTCGTGCGCAGCCAGCCCGTCCCGGTGATCATCGCGTCGGCGACGGCGTCGGCCAAATTTGTCCGCACGGTCCAGTCCTTGCCATTCGGGGAGATGGCCAGACTGCCGGGGATCGCAGCCAACGTCTTGAGCCGGCCCTCGACATACCGCCTCTCGACCCGGAGCGACTCGACCTCGGTTTCGAGTTGGGCGATGCGCACCCGCAGCTCTATCGTCAGTGTGCAATGGGCGAGGATTTCCTCGGTCTGACGGCGAACCGTGGATTCAAGCTGGGCGATGCGAGCGTTGGCCGCGCGCACAGTCTCGTCCGACCACATGCCGGGGGTGACGCGCTGGTAAAGCGTCGGGATGCCGGTGATCCGCAGCACGTCGCGCTCAAGGGCGGCGTAGGACTCGCGGGTGACCGCGTGGCTTGGCAGACCACCGATCGCGGCGGCGCCGAGATAGGGTAGCGCATCGCGGCGATGCTGAGCGCCGTCGCCCCGAGCGGTAGTGCCGAAGCCCTCGTCGTCTCGGTTGTCAGCCATGTCATCCTCCGCTGCTGGGGAAGGTCAGCGGGGCACCTTACAGCACCCCGCTCAGAAAATCAGCGCCGCTTGTGCTCCTCTTTCTTCTCGTCCTTCTTCTTCATCCGGCGTTTGGCCGCCTTCTTGCGGTCTTCCTTCTTGTCTTCCTTGCGCTCTTTCGCCTTCGATCGCTCGGCCATCAGCCGGTCTCCCAACGTGGAGTTGCCGTCACGCCAGCGCGCACGGCCTCACAATGCGGCGCACTGCGGTGCTCGTTTTGTGCGGGAATTACAGCGGGAACGCAACCCTGGCGGGCGTCAGGTGCCCTTGGCAGTCGTCATCGCGGCGCTGATCGAGCTCGCCACGTCATTGAACGCGCCGGTGATCGCCGGCCCCAGCACCAGCGTCACGGCCGCAGCCACGACGCCAACGACACACACGGCGAGCACGGCGTACTCGAGGGACGAAACGCCGCGGCGGTCGGCCAGGGCACGGAAGATGGTCAGCATAGGGGTTCTCCTTGGGTTGAATGCTGTCAGCCAGGCGGAGATGCCCAGGAACAACGCCGCCCAGGCAACGGCCTCGCACTGAAGGTCAGGGTCAGGAATTGACAGCGCGAGAAGCCAATTCGCGATGGTGCGCAGAAAATTGGACAACGATCAAGCTACTTCGGGTTGCACATTGTCACAGACGAGGCGCGGCTTGGCGTGGTGGCGCCGAACAGGTCGGTCGATC
>Ga0070761_10001965_pt1 | contig 12806 bp, 10 predicted proteins | sample HubBroMetageREF1_FD_66724 | JGI IMG/M metagenome (GOLD analysis project Ga0070761, IMG submission 66724) | Reference soil microbial communities from the Hubbard Brook experimental Forest, New Hampshire, USA - Hubbard Brook CCASE Soil... | ecosystem: Environmental > Terrestrial > Soil >...
AGCCGGCGCACGCGCCGCACGCCGAGCTCGCGGAACTCACGGTGCGCCACCGCCACCACCACCGCGTCGTAGCTCCCGGGCCTGAGTGTGCGGGTGAGCTTCAGGCCGTACTCGTGGCGGCAATGCGCAACGTCGGCCCAAGGGTCGTAAATGTCGACACGCGCGCCCTGCTTCTCGAGCTCGCGCACCACGTCGACCACCTTGGAGTTCCTGATATCCGGGCAGTTCTCCTTGAACGTGATGCCGAGCATCAGCACCCGCGCACCCTTGACGTGAATGCGCCGCGCCGCCATCAGCTCGGTGATGCGCGCCGCGACGTACAACGCCATGTTGTCGTTGAGGCGCCGCCCGGCGAGGATCATCTCCGGGTGGTAGCCGATCTCCTGCGCCTTGTGCGTCAGGTAGTAGGGATCCACGCCGATGCAGTGGCCGCCGACCAGTCCCGGCTTGAACGGCAGGAAGTTCCACTTGCTGCCCGCCGCCGCCAGCACCTCCTCGGTGTCGATCCCGAGGCGGTTGAAGATCAGCGCCAGCTCATTGATCAGGGCGATGTTGACGTCGCGCTGCGTGTTCTCGATCACCTTGGCGGCTTCCGCCACGCGAATGCTGGAAGCCTGGTGGGTTCCGGCGCGGACGATCGAGCCGTACAGGCGGTCGACGAAATCGGCGGCGGCCGGGGTCGAGCCGGAAGTCACCTTGCGGATCGTCGTGAGGCGATGCTCTTTGTCGCCCGGGTTGATGCGCTCGGGACTGTAGCCGACGAAGAAGTCACGGTTGAACTTGAGGCCCGATTCCCGCTCGAGGATCGGCACGCACACCTCTTCGGTGCAGCCGGGATAGACGGTCGATTCGTAGATCACCACCGCGCCCTTCGAGAGCACCTGGCCGACGCTGTGGCTCGCGCCCGTGAGCGGGCTGAGATCCGGCCGCTTGTAGGTGTCGATCGGTGTCGGCACGGTGACGATGAATACGCGGCAGCGCCGCAGCTGCTTCAGCTCCGTGGTAAAGCTGAGGCGCCGCGCGCTCCTGAGCTCCGCTCGCGTGACCTCGAGTGTCGCGTCGCGCCCGGCGCGCAGCTGCGCCACGCGCCGCGGGTTGACGTCGAAACCGAGCGTCTCGTAGTGCTTACCGAACTCCACCGCGAGCGGCAGCCCGACATAGCCCAGCCCGAGCACGCCGATCCGGCAGTTGCGTAGAGTCACCATGCGGTCCCTTCAGATGTAAGAGTTCCAAACGTTCGGTTGCGGCGCCGCAGCGACACGTGGCGCGGAAAGCACGACCGCCGGCGCCTCGCCGTCGGGCGGGGTCGCGTCGGCGGCAGGCGCGGCACGGGTGAGCGCCCACAGGCAGCGGCCGCCGCTGGCCGCCGTGATGGCCGCCAGCATGCGCTCGTGCGCCTCGAGCTCCGCCTGGCTGGCGGCGAGCACGCGCAGCAGCAGCCCCGCGCGCAGCGGCGCCGGCAGCAGCTGCGCGTCCCCGGAAGCGCGTGCTGCGCCGTCGCCCTCGGCGAGCGCCAGCGCGCCCTGGCCGCCGGTCATGGCGAGATAGACGTCGACCAGGATCCGCGCATCGAGCAGCGCGCCGTGCAGCTCACGGTGCGAGTTGTCGATGCCGTAGCGCTTGCAGAGCGCATCGAGGCCGTTGCGCTGCCCGGGATGGAGCTCGCGCGCCAGCGCCAGCGTATCGAGCACCTGACAGACCGATGCGACGCGCCGCGTCTCCCCCGGAAGGCGCGCCAGCTCCGCATCGAGGAACGCCACATCGAAGTCGGCGTTGTGCATTACCAGCTCGCCGCCCTCCAGGAACCCGAACAGCTCGGCGCAGACTTCCGCGAAACGCGGCTGGCCGTCGAGATCGGTGCGCGAGATGCCGTGCACCGCGAGCGCGCCGTCGTCGATCTCGCGCTCGGGATTCAGATAGCGGTGGAAAGTGCGCCCGGTGGGCCGGCGGTTGACCAGCTCGACGCAGCCGATCTCGATGATACGGTGACCGAGCTCCGGCTCGAGTCCGGTCGTCTCGGTGTCGAGGACGATCTGACGCATGGTGCGCGAAGTCTACCGCAAGGTGCGCGCGTGCAAGGCGTCGATCGCATCGTTGGCGAGCCGATCGACGCGCTCGTTGCCAGGCACGCCGGCGTGCCCCGGCACCCAGCGCCACTCGATGCGATGCCCGGCGCTCACGGCTTCCAGCTGCTGCCACAGGTCCTGGTTCTTGACCGGCTTGCGGTCGGCGGTGCGCCAGCCGCGCGCCTTCCACGCGCTCAGCCACTCGGTGATGCCGCGGCGCACATACTCGGAATCCGTGTAAAGGCGCGCCTCAACGGGCTTCTTCAGGCTCTCGAGCGCGCGGATCACGGCGGTCAGCTCCATGCGGTTGTTAGTGGTGAGCGCTTCGGCACCGCTGATTTCCTTTGTGTGCTCGCCCTTTTGCAACAGCGCCGCCCAGCCGCCCGGCCCCGGATTGCCGCGGCACGCGCCGTCGGTGTAAATCTCGATCACGTCTGCGACCGCGTCGTCGGCTTGACGAGCCCGCCCAGGACCTTCGGCCTCTCGCGCAGACGCGAGCGCACCGGTGTCAATGTGTAGACGCGCTTGCGCGCCTTCAGAAGGTACGCGCCCGCCGGCAGCGGATACGTGATCCCGGGGCGCAGGAGGCGTGCCGGGCCTGCGCCGTGCGGCTGACCGCCGCTCCAGGGGCTCGAGTACAGGTAACGTCGCGCCGCGACTACTTCGTAGCCGAGCAGCACAAGCCACTCGCGCAGCAGACCTTCCGAGAGAACCCGACGCATGCCCGGCGGAAAGCCCGTGCGGCTCAGGCGCGAGCGCATCCCCCACAGGCTCCAGGGGCGAAACCCCAGTATCAGGAGCTGTCCCTCGCCGACCAGCACGCGGTCCACCTCGCGCAGGATGGCGTAGGGATCAGCAACGAATTCCAGCGTATGCGGCAGCAGCGCCGCGTCCATGCAGTCACTGATGATGGGCAGTTGCGAGGGCCGCGCGACGATGTTCGCCGCTGCGGCGAAGCCTGGCGGGGCGAGCAGACTCTGGCGCCGCGTGCGGCTGCCGGCGAGCATTTCGCGGGCACTTCCCCAGGCGCCGACCTGCAGCAGCTCCCAGCCGAACACGTCCTCGAGCGCCTCGCCGAGCAGCTCAGACTCGGCCGCGACCAGCGCGCGCCCGAGCGGCGACCCCCACCACGCGTGCAGCGCAGCGTCGCGGTCCGGGACGTGCGAAGTGAGAACTGGCTCCATTTAATTGCTGGAATTAATGTGAAATTCCCGGTTAAATTCCGGCCCACGACGCAGTAGCGTGTTCAAATCAAAGGACCCGTGGCGTAGAGTTCATGGGCGCCCCCGTGCCGCAGCGCGGGAAAAGTAGCACGCCGACAGAGGGTACGGAACTTGACGACGGCAATGATCGGACGCGTACGTCTTGCGCTCCTGACCCTGGGCCTCCTGGCCGCTGCGGCTTGCGTGCACACCCCGGCGCAGCGCACCCAGACTCCCGCGCAACCAGTAATTAATGTGTCCACGGCCCCTGAGGCCGGGTCTGGCTCGGCGAGCATGCCTGCGGCCGCTGCGGCACAGGCCGCGGAACCGACGCCGTCACCGCCGGCCATGGCGGTTGCCGGTACCGGTACCGACACCGCCGCCACCAGCGTGGCGCCTGCGACCGACGCTGATGCCGGGCAGCCTGCGGGCCTCGCCCCGGAAAGCTACGCAGACCTGTTTGATCGTATGCGCGCGGGCTTCAAGCTCGAGGACGCAACGGATCACCGCGCGATCGATCAGGAGCTGCGCTACTTCGCCGGCAACCCGGACTACCTGCAGCGCGCGTTCGGGCGCGCCGATCTGTACCTCTACCACATCGTCACCCAGCTGGAAGCGCGCGGTATGCCGCTGGAGCTCGCGCTCCTGCCGGTGGTCGAGAGCGCCTTCGAGCCGTACGCGTACTCGCGCGCGCGCGCCTCGGGCCTGTGGCAGTTCATCCCCGGCACCGGCTCGCGTTTTGGCCTGAAGCAGGACTGGTGGTACGACGGCCGGCGCGACATCGTGGAATCTACGCGCGCGGCGCTGGATTACCTGCAATACCTGCACGACGAATTCAACGGCGACTGGCTGCTGGCGATCGCCGCCTACAACTGCGGCGAGGCCACGGTGGAACGCTCGGTGCGAGTCAACCGCAGCGCCGGGCGCGCGATTGACTTCTGGAGTCTGTGGCTGCCGCGCGAGACGCGCGCCTACGTGCCGAAACTGCTCGCCATGAAGCGCCTGGTGCGCGACCCGGGGGCCTACGGACTAGCCATGAGCCCCATCCCCAATCAGCCGTACTTCGCGCGCGTCGCGACGCCCGGGCAGATCAACCTCAAGATTGCCGGACAGATCGCCAATGTCAGCCCGGAGGAACTTTACGAGTTGAACCCGGCGTTCCATCGCTGGGCGAGCGACCCAGGCGGCCCGCACTTCCTGCTGCTGCCGGTGGACTCGACCGCTGTATTCACGACGAGCGTCGCGCAGCTGAGCGCCGATCAGCTTCTGGGCGTCACGCACTACAACGTAACTCACGGTGACTCGGTCGCCTCCGTGGCGGCGCAGTTCCACACTACGGTGAACGTGATCCGTGAGCTCAACGATTTTCCGGCCGGACGGCTCACCTTAGGGATGGACCTGCGGGTTCCGAGCGCGGTGTCGGAACTGCCCGCCAAGGTGGTGCTGGCCGCGGCACGCATCGACGGCAGCGACCGTGCGGGGCGCCGGCCGCATGTGCAGATCGTGCGGCGCGGAGATTCCCTGTGGGCGATTGCCCGCCGTCACGGCATGAACGTGAACACCCTGGCCATGATGAACGGCTTGCAGCCTGGCGATACGCTGCGGGCCGGGCAGCGCATCCGCCTCGCGGGCAGCGGCGGCGGCGCGGCTGACTCGGGCCACGGTCGGCGCTTCCTTTACACCGTCCGCTCCGGCGACACCATGGTCGAGATCGCGCAGCTGTTCCAGTGCAGTGTGCCGCAGCTGCGTGCCTGGAATGGCATGGGCGCACACAGCCCCATCCACGCCGGACAGAAGCTGCGCGTCCACAGCGTCCGGCACAGCTGAGCGCCTCCCCCGCCGCACCCTGCGCCACTTGCGGCATAATCGCCGCAGGAGGCTTTCACTCATGGGTTTTCTCTCCGGCAAGCGCGCGTTCATCGTAGGCGTCGCGACCGATCGCTCGATCGCCTGGGGCATTGCGCAGGTAATGCACCGCGAGGGCGCCGAGCTCGCCTTCTCCTACGTCAACGACAAGATGAAGGAACGCGTTGAGCCGCTGGCGCAGTCGCTCGGGGCGCGCCTGGTCATGCCGCTGGACGTCACCGTGGACAGCGAGACGGATGCCGCGTTTGAGCGGCTTGGCCGTGAGTGGGGCGCTCTTGACGTGGTGGTGCACGCCGTCGCCTACGCGCCGCGCGAAGCGCTCACCGGCAGATTCGTGACAGCCACGAGCCGCGAGGGTTTTCGCGTCGCGCACGATGTCTCCAGCTACAGCCTGACCGCCCTCGCGCGCGGCGCGCAGCCCCTGATGGCGGGGCGCAATGCGGCGATACTGACACTGACGTACCTGGGAGCCGTGCGTTCGGTTCCCGGCTACAACGTCATGGGACTGGCCAAGGCGAGCCTCGAGGCGAACGTGCGTTTTCTCGCTGCGGACCTGGGGCCCGAAGGCATCCGCGTGAACGGCATATCCGCAGGCCCGATCAAGACGCTGGCCGCGGCCGGCATCCCCGGATTTCGCAAAATGCTCGGCAGGGTTGCCGAGATCGCGCCGCTGCGGCGCAATGTGACACTCGAGCAGGTGGGCAATGCCGCGGCATTCCTGTGCTCGGACCTGGCCGCGGGCATCACCGGCGAGATCCTCTACGTCGACAGCGGCTTCAGCACCGTTGGCATGAGCTTCGCGCAGGAAGCCGAAGGCTAATCGAAGGTCTTCGGGTTTTTACGCACGGTCGCGGTGCGCCGCACCTCGTCTGCGTACGCCATGGCGTCGTCAATTCCCTGACTGCGCGCCTGCTGCAGTGCGCGATCGGCCAGGGTCTGCTGATCGTGCGCCGGCGCGCTGCGCACGCCTGTCACGGCGAGCACCGCCGCACCCCCGTTGTCGAGCGCGAGCGCGCGGAACACGGGCTTGCCCGCGGGCCGGGGCGCCGCGAACACCGCGTCGCGAACCGGCCCCGGGGTCGAGGGATCCTTGCGGCTGACGAAGTGAGCCGGATCTGCGGGCACTCCCAGCTGCCGCGCGACCGCGTCAAAGTCTTCGCCGGCCTCGAGGCGCGTGCGCGCGGCCTGCGCCGCGGCGAGAGTCGCCTGCGCGGCGCGCTGCTTGGCTATCGCGGCGACGATGGTTTCACGGACTGCGCTCAAGGGCTTCGCCGCGGGCTTGCGCTGTTCAAGAACCTTAACGATCACGAGAGCGTCGTCGCCGAGCACCACCGGGCCGCCGAGGCGTCCGGCCGCGAGCGGCGGATCACCGAACACCAGATCCTGCAGCGCCGGAGCCGCTCCAAGCGGCGCAGCTCCCGCTCCCTTGAGGAACTCAGGGAGGTCACCCTGCTGCAGCTTGTACTGAGCCGCGAGCGCATCCAGATCCGCACCGGGGTCGCTGACCCTGGACTGCAATTGCTCCTGGATCTCCCCGAAGCGGTCCGTCGCCCGGTCGCGCCGTAGCTGGGCGTCAAGCTCGGGACGCGCCTCCTCGAAGGACTTGCCCTTGCGCGGCTGAATTTCCTCCAGCCGGATGATGTGATAACCGAACTGGGTCTTGATCGGGCCCTTGATCTCCCCGACAGACATGTTGAACAGCGCGTCCGCAAACGGCGCCACGAAAGCACCGCGTTCGGCCCAGCCCAGATCCCCGCCGTTGTGCGCGGAACCCGGATCCTGGGAATACTGCTGTGCAAGCGCGGCGAAATCCTTACCCGACTTGAGCTGCGCGAGGACCTCCCCGGCCTGCTTCAGCGCCGCCGCGTCGTTCTTGCCCGTGATAAGGATGTGGCGCGCGTGGCGCTTCTCGGGCGTCTCGAACTTCGACTTTTCCTTGTCGTAGTCCGCGCGCAGGTCCGCATCGTTTACGGACACCTGTGCGGCGAGCGCCTCGAGGCGCAGCTCCGCGTATTGCAGGTGCGCCGATTCGGGCGTCATGAACTGCGCCTGGTGTGCCTTGTAGTAGGCCTGTACGGCCGCCTCGTCCACGGGAGTCGCGGACTTGAACCGCTCGGTCGGCAGTATGAAAAAGCGCACCTCGCGCTCCTGGTCCTGAAGATCGGTGAGGCGCGTGAGCTCAACCGGTGTGAGAAAATCCGATACGCGGATGCCGCCTTCGAGCTGGGTGCGCTGCAACTGCTCGCGCAGGTTGTCCTGGAATGTCTCCAGCGGAATACCCGCCGCGGCGAGCCGTGCCTTCGCCTCCTCGGCGGAATACTGCCCGCCGACCTGGAAAGCCGGCTCGCTCTGAATGGCCTCCACGAGATCGTCGTGGCTCACCCGGTAGCCGAGCTCGTGCGTGCGTTGTCTGAGGAGGGTGTTGCGGACGAGCCCTTCGAGGGTCTGTTCCTGAAGCTGCGTGCGCAGCGGCGGCGGCAGCTCGGCACCACCCAGGCGCTGCTGCCACTGCGCCTGTTGCTGCAGCCAGGCGCTGCGCGCTTCCTCAATAGAGATCTTGGCGCCGTCGGCCTCGGCGGCGTAGTTAGCGCCGCCCACGCTCAAGTTGACGATGCCGTAGGCGCCCCAGGCAACGAATACCAGCACGATTGGTCCTAAGACCAGGTACGCGAAGGTGCCGTGCAGTCTGTCTCGAATCCTCTGAAGCATGTTTGGGGCTGGCTGGGCGGAGTGGAAATTAGTGGCGGAGCGGACGGGACTCGAACCCGCGACCCCCGGCGTGACAGGCCGGTATTCTAACCAGCTGAACTACCGCTCCGAATTTGGGGGGCGAATCCTAACGGATTGATGAATAAGGTCACAAGCAGTTTCGCTCGACCGGCGTGGCGCCCGCGCCCGGCACCGCCGCGGGCACAGCGAACTGCGTGGCACGGCGCCCGCCTCGCCCGATCGGGCTGCAGTTCGGACCGCACCTGAACATTGCAATGAACCGTAATCACGTCAACCGATGCGCATTTTGCGCGCTGTGCACTCTGTGCTTCGCGGCCGCTTAGGATTAAGTTGAGTCGTCGCTGCCCCGCGACATAACCGCGTGGCTCATGGTGTCACGCCGCTGTCATGGGGCACAATGCCGGGCCAAGCAGCCTTTAAGCCTTTAAGGACCCCCGCCCATGAAGTTCATCCCCAGACTCGGATTAGCGCTGGCTGTGACCGTCGTTGCCGCTGCGCCCGCCTTTGCGGCGCTTGGCGGGGATACCGCTTCGGTCCTGGCCGACCGCGATCAGACCAAGGGCACGCTGCAGATCAGCTCAGCTACCGGCTATAGCGTGCACGAGATCACGACCTCCCTCGGCATCAAGGTGCGCGAATACCTCACCCCGGACGGCAAGGTGTTTGGCCTTGGCTGGCGCGGGCCGCTGCCGCTCGACCTGCGGCAGTTTCTGGGTGCCTATTACCCGCAGTTCGAAAAGGCCGCGAGCGCGCCGCACCTGGGGCACCGGCAGGTGAATGTCGAGCTGCCGGAACTGGTCGTGTACTCGGGCGGGCGCATGCGCGCCTTTGCCGGCCGCGCCTGGGCTCCGGATCTGATCCCGCAGAACGTCTCCACGGACGACATCAAATAGACCAGCACAGGCAGTGAGGAAAATACCCGTGCGCAACTACCTTGCTCTGGCACTCATCCAGGTTCTGGTTCTCGCCGGCTGCGGCGGCGGCGGCGGCGGCTCCGGCGGCAGCGGGACGCCACCACCGCCCCCACCCACCCAGGTCATCGCCGCGGCCGGCCCACCCAACGTCGAGCCGATTTACGTGGATGAGGGCCCCACGGCCCTGACGAACGCTGGGATAGACGCCGTCAACGTGGCGTTCGTCACCATCCAGGTGTGTATCCCGAACACGGCCACCTGCCAGACCATCGATCACGTCCAGGTCGATACCGGCTCGGCGGGCCTGCGACTCATCTCGGCATCAAACTCGGCGGGGGGTGAACTTTCCCTGGCGCTGCCTGCGGTGATGATCAACGGCAGCCCGGGGGCGGAGTGCATGTCCTTCGCCGATGGCACGAGCTGGGGTTCGCTTGCAACCGCGGACGTTGTCTTTCCGACATCAACTGAGAGTCTCCAGAGCGTCGTCGTGCAGGTCATCGGCGACTCCTCGGTCGCCAACCGCCCGAGCGCGACTGAGTGCAGCACCTCTCCCGAGACTGAAGACACCGTCCCCACCTTCGGCGCCAACGGCATCCTGGGCGTGGGCCCGTTCGCGAACGACTGCGAGGACGGATGCACGGCCCAGTCGGGGCAGTATTACAACTGCCCCACCCCGGCGACCTGCACGCCAGTGACCGTCCCGCAGGAGGTCCTGAATCCGGTGACGCTGCTCGCGACCGACAACACCGGCGTGATTGTGGAGCTTCCCTCGGTGGGAACGGCGGGCTTACTTACCGTCTCCGGTTCGCTCGTGTTCGGTATCGGCACGCAGACCAATAATGCCATCGCCAACGGGGTCACGGTGCTTACGGCAGATGCGTTCGGCAACGTCACTGGGAATTACCTCAGCACGAGCTTCCCGGACAGCTACTTCGACAGCGGTTCGAATGGCATCTTCTTCATCGACGGCGCGAACCCGATCGCTCAATGTCCCAACCCAAATCCTCCCCCGGCGACTAACGGCTTCTACTGCCCCACCTCGACGATAAGCTTCACCGGTTCCATGACGGGCACCAACACTGCGTCGGTGTCGGCGCCCTTCAGCGTCGCCGATGCGAATACGCTGTTCGATACCAACGACGCGGCGTTCTCGAACCTCGGTGGCACCAACGCCGACCCGGCGTCGGTGGCGCTGGGGCTGGCATTCTTTTACGGCCACAACGTGTATACCGCCATTGAGGGCGCGACCGTCGGCGACAATACGGGGCCGTTCTTCGCGTTCTGATGCGCGTGCGCTGCCTGCAGCGCACCGCCCTCCCCCCGCAGCGCCTTAGCCTGGTACTGCGGACGCGCAGGTCAGCCGCGCGCGCCATGGCATCATAGTCGGATGAGCGCACTGCAACGAATCGCCGCGATCGCGCTGGCGCTGCTGCTGCTTTTGACCGGCTACGGCCTGTGGACTACGCGAGCGCCACCCCCGACCGCCGCGCAGACGCTGCAGGCAGGGTCGGGTGCCGCCGCGCCGGCGGCGAGCGCCATGCCGGTGATCGATCAGCGCACGTTGCTCACGGCGCAGCGTCTTGCGCGCCTCGCAAACACGCCCGAGGAGCTGCCGCTCGCGCAACAGGCGGTGCAGCTTGCCGACAACGAACTCGATCTGGCCTTCACCGCAGCCATGCGCAACCTCGAGGCGCATCCGCCGGTCTTAAGTCCCGCAGCCCTTGCCATCCAGGAGCGCCTGCAGAGCGCGCAAAAGGAGCTGGACGGCGACACCGAGGACGTCAAACGCCTGACTGCGGCGCTCGCCGCCGCCAAGGACGCGGACAAGCCGCCGCTCCAGGACCGCCTCGAACTCGCCCAGTCCCAGGCGGAACTGACGCAGGACGAAGTCCAGCAGGCGAATGAGGATCTGCTGCAGGCCGGCGGTAACGCCCATCAGCGTATCCAGATGATGCAACAGGAACATGCTGCCGCCGAGCACGCCAGCACTGCAGCGGCGCCCGCCGCGAGCCCGCTCACGGGACTGCAGGGCATGGTGGGACGCGTGCGCCTGTGGCTCACGCTGCGCGACAAGCGCCGCTGGCTCGCCGAGGCGCAGCACCAGGTTCGCGAGATTGCTGCGCAGCTCGCGGCGGAGCGCAAGCAGATCGCCGCCGAACTTGAGGCGAGCAGGGCGGCGCTGGCGCAGCCGGCGGCGAGTCAGCCCGCGCAACATCCTGCTCAGGCCAGCCCGCCGGCCGCGACCGGCACGGCGGCGCCCCCGAGTCTTCTCACGCTCACGCGGCAAGTCGCGGCTGAACAGCACCGGCTGACGCTGCGCGACCAGCGCATCAGTGCGCGCGCGCGCATCGCCGCCGTCTACGAACAATGGGACGGCGTGGTCGCGGCGCAGGAGCGCACTATTCTGCACGCCTGCCTCGCGGGCATCGCCGTGGTTTTCGGCGCCCTGCTGCTCCTGCTCTTCGCAGATAGATGGCTCGAACACCTGCTCGGGCGCGCGCCCATCGACCGGCGTCAGCTCGGTACCCTGCGCAGCGTCATCGGTGTCGCGCTGCAGATCGTCGGCGTGGTGGTGATCCTGCTGGTGCTGGTAGGGGTTCCGGCGCAGCTCGGTACCATGCTGGGCCTCGCCGGCGCGGGCCTGACGGTGGCGCTGAAGGACTTCATCGTCGCCTTCGTCGGCTGGTTCGTACTCATGGGAAAGAACGGCGTGCGCCTGGGCGACTGGGTCGAGATCAACGGCGTCAGCGGCGAGGTCATCGAGCTCGGCATGTTCCACACGGTGCTGCTGGAGACCGGCAACTGGACCGACGCCGGCCATCCCACCGGTCGCCACGTGACCTTCACCAACAGCTTCGCGATCGAAGGCCACTACTTCAACTTCTCGACCACCGGGCAGTGGCTGTGGGATGAGATTTCGGTGGCGGTGCCATACGGCAAGGACGCGCACGCGATCGCGGCTGCCATCGAGAAGGAAGCCGTGGCGGCCACGGCCGCCAGCGCCGGTGAGGCCGAGGCGGAATGGCGGCGGGCCTCCAAGGGCCAGCGTGACAGCAACGTCTCTGCGGAGCCGGCCGTCGCCGTGCGCCCGACTGGCGGGGGTGTGGAGATCACGGTGCGTTACGTGACCCGTGCGAGTGAGCGCCTCGCGGTGCGCGCGCGGCTCTACCAGGCGGCGGTGCAGCTCCTCGCGCAATGAGCGCCCGCATGCCCGCATTGTTCGTCGGTCACGGCAACCCGATGAACGCCTTGGGTTCCAACGACTGGACGCGCGCCTGGGCGGAACTTGGTACACGGCTACCCGTGCCGCGCGCGGTGCTCTCGATCTCGGCCCACTGGTACGTGCCGGGGACCCGTGTCACCGCGATGCCAGCGCCACGCACCATCCATGACTTCGGGGGATTCCCGCAGGAGTTGTTTGCGGTGCGCTACGCGGCCCCCGGGGACCCTTTGCTTGCGGCGCGGGTTCAGCAGTTGCTTGCACCGCTGCCGGTCGAGGCCGACCAGGCCTGGGGCCTCGATCACGGCACCTGGTCGGTGCTGTGTCACCTGTACCCGCGCGCAGACGTACCGATCGTGCAACTGAGTATCGATGAGACGCAGCCGCCCTCCTTCCACCATGAGATCGGCGTGCGGCTGCAGGCTTTGCGCGCTGAGGGAATCCTCGTTCTTGGCAGCGGGGACGTCGTGCATAACCTCCATACCTACGCGTGGGGCCGGCACCCGCGCGAACCCTATGACTGGGCGCTGCGCTTTGAAGCCGCCGTGCGCCGGCGGCTTCAGACCCGCGACACCGACGCTCTGGAGAACTACCTGGCGGAAGGGGAGGATGCGCAGCTGTCGGTGCCGACGCCCGAGCACTATCTGCCCCTGCTGTACGTTGTGGGCGCGAGCTTCCCGGGGGAGCGCTTAAGCTTCCCGGTTACCGGCATGGACGGAGGATCCGTATCCATGCTCGCGGTGCAGTTCGGCTGACGCCATCGGCCACGGCGTAGCCGGCCAAAGCCCCTGCGCCAGCCTGGCTTTGA
>Ga0070761_10001966_pt1 | contig 12794 bp, 12 predicted proteins | sample HubBroMetageREF1_FD_66724 | JGI IMG/M metagenome (GOLD analysis project Ga0070761, IMG submission 66724) | Reference soil microbial communities from the Hubbard Brook experimental Forest, New Hampshire, USA - Hubbard Brook CCASE Soil... | ecosystem: Environmental > Terrestrial > Soil >...
CGCGGCCAGGGCCGCCACGCAGGCCGCATCGAGCACGCGCCTTCGGCTCATAGGATCCTCGCTTTGGTGGGCGGCGCGCGGAAGAAGGGGTGCGCGAACCCGTGGCAGCCTTCGCTCGCGCAGCTGAGGCGCCCGGCCCGCTCGGCCTCGAGGGGCGCACGATGGTCGGGCACGGCAAGCCACAGGGTGTCTTTCGTCGAATGGCACTGCATGCAGTTGTCGTTCATCTTCTGCGGCGCCCGAAGGTGAATGGTGGCTTTGGCCGCCTCGACCGGCACGTTGCGATACTCGGTCAAGTAAAGCCACACGTGGCGGAGGCCGCCGGCTTTGGTGACGATGGTGCCGAACATCCCGTAGTCGGCGTGGCAGACGTAGCAATTCTCGCTGCCGAACATGGGATTGCGCGCATGGCGAGCTGCGAGCGAATTGCTTGCGGCGTTGTCGGAGTCGTCTCGATGCAGGCTCATGACGTGGCAAGAGCCGCAGAACTGGCGCTCTTTGGTGGCCTCGAAGCCTTGCACATTGCCTGCGAACGCCGCGGCGATTGGAAAAATGCCAAACCCGAGCAACAGCCAGATTTTTGTCACGCGGACGAACGGGGGACGGAGCACCAGAAACGAGACAAGGATTACCGCGGAGAGAGCCGCGAGACCGAGCGCAAGAATGGCCAAGGGCGCCGTAGGAAAGGTCACCGGGACGACTCCTGCGACGCTCGCCCAGGACTTGCACCAGCGCCGCGAAACGATGTCGTGCAAGACGCTGGCCAGGAGCCCGTTGAGGCATGCCTTCGTCCTCGCTGTGATCCCTTTGTCCAATGGGCCGGATGCACAAGCCGACCCGCTGCGCTTGCGCGCGGATGCGCTCGCGGAATCGCAGGGGACCTCGTCTCCCACGGGGCTCGTCGTCGTTCAAGGGCAGGACTCGCTCAAACCTTGGGTGGACGCGGAAGCGCTCGTCTGGGCAGGCGCGAAGCCGTCAGGGACGGGCGATGTCCTGGTGCTCGCGGTGCGCTTGCGCGAACCGCATGGGTACGGGGAGCTTCGCGCCGGTCGCTTCGTGGTCGCGACCGGGGCCGTCCGGCCTGTGCAGATCGATGGGGCCTACGCGATAGGCCGCGCGCCGTGGGGCTCCACGCTCGAAACGTTTGGCGGACTGCCGGTCGTGCCGCGGTTCGGGCCGCGGGCTTACGACTGGATCGTAGGAGGTCGCGTGGCGCAGCGCGTCGGCTCGGCCTTTGCGCTCGGCCTGTCGTATGTCGAGAGACGCGAGGACGGAGACGTCTCCAACCAGGAGCTGGGCGCGGACGTGGCCGCGGCTCCCCTGCGCTGGCTCGACGTCGCCGCATTCGGTTCGTACGACGTCGACAATCCAGGCATCGCCGAAGCACGCGCCTCGGCAGCCGCCCGAGCGGCGGACTGGCGAGTGGAGCTGTTCGCATCCCAGCTCTCTCCGGGGCGCCTTCTGCCCGCGACCTCACTCTTCTCGGTCCTCGGTGACTTTCCATCCCAGACGCTCGGCACGACCGTGCGATGGCGCGCGGCTCCCAGGTTGGAGCTGCTCGCAAGCGGTGCGGCCCAGGACGTCGCCCATGGGCTCGGCGGCAATGGCTGGGTCCGCGGGACGCTCAAGCTGGACGACCAAGACCACGGAAGGCTCGGTCTCGAGCTGCGGCGCGTGGACGTGCCGGGAGCTGAATGGACCGGGATACGGACGGTCGCCTCGCTCCCACTCGGCAGGCACATTCGATACTCCTCCGAGCTCGAGATCGTGGTTTCGGATCACCCCGATGGGCGCGGTGTCGCGTGGCCTTGGGGATTGTCGTCGCTGTCGTGGCGCTCGCACGACGGGTGGGAGGTCGCGGCCGCGGTGGAAGCCTCCTCGTCGCCGCTTCGCCGCTATGAGACCGATGCTCTGCTTCGGGTCTCGCGCGCGCTGGAGATCCGATGAGGGCGCGGCTGACGCTGCTCATGCTGCTCGCCGTCTCGCTCGCCGCGTGCGCAGGCCTCCTCGGCCTGCGCCGCGAGTCCGCCTCGCGGCCGTTCGAGCACCGAGAGCACATTCTCAAGGGGATCAACTGCGTCGAGTGTCACGTGGGTGTCGACGTGGCCGGCGAGGGTGCATCGCTGCATTTTCCGACGGATGCCACCTGCCGCGGCTGCCACCAGAAGCCGCACGACGAGCGGTCCTGCCAGGGGTGCCATGGCGAGCCGTACGTCCGACAAGCCGTCGAGCTTGCGCGCACGCAGCTGCGTTTCACGCACGCGCGCCACACGCTCGCCGCGAAGGGCGACTGCGTTCATTGCCACGTCGAGGTCACAGAGACACGACCCGACGCCGTGCTTCCGAAGATGGCCACGTGCTTCGGCTGCCACGAGCACCGAGACGAGTGGACGCTGCGTAACTGCGACGGATGCCATGTCGACCTCGTCGCCGAGAGCACGCTCCCCGACGACCACATCGTTCATGACGGCGACTGGATTCGCGAGCACGGCACCCGCGCAGCGAGCGCGCGTGATCTCTGCGCGACCTGCCACTCCGAACGGCAGTGCGCCTCGTGTCACGGTGCGGGCACGGTGCCGGTCCTGCCGGCTCGTCTGGCTTTCGACGACGTTCGCCTCTCGGGTTTGCACCGTGCCGGCTTCGCGGCTCGCCATTCCGACGAGGCACGCGCAGACCCTGGGCTGTGCACGACGTGTCACACCGAAAGCTCGTGTATCGACTGCCACACGCGCGAGAACGTGGCGCCAGGGGCCACGACGCGCAGTCCGCACCCTCCGGGGTGGCTGACCACGAGCGGCGGGGATCACGGCTCGCAAGCGCGGATGGATCCCGCGTCGTGTGCTGGTTGCCACGGGGGTGCGGGAGAGCAGCTGTGCATCGGGTGCCACCGCGTCGGCGGTCCCGGTGGCAATCCGCACGGACCCGGCTTCGCGAGCGCAAGAGACGAGCACCGCGATCTGCCTTGCCGGCTGTGTCATGGGGTGGGTCCGTGAAGATGCCCCTGCGACGGTTTATCTGGATCGCCCTTGCGGTGGGCGCGGTCCTGGCCTCCGCTGCCGCGGTGTTTGCCTTGTGGCCGCGCTCGGCCCGCAGGCCCGCGCCCGAATCCGTGCCCGCCGCCTGGGCTCAGTTTCGGACGAGCCCGGGACATCAGGCTCACGTCGGAAAGGCCGATATCGCATGCGGCGCCTGCCACAACTTCGAGCGCGACGGGTTCAAGAACCCGGGAACGGCCGTGTGCGGCAACTGCCACGCCAAGGAGGCCGCCGTCGCGCACCGAGGCGGCCTCGGGACGGCGGCGACCCCTTGTTTGTCGTGCCACGCGTTCGCGCCCGATCTTCCCCAAGCGACGTGCATCGGCTGCCACGCCAAGCCCCAGGGCGAGAGCCATGCCGTGGTGCGGCACGCGACGCTCGAGTGCGCCCAGTGCCACAAGGTCCACGAGTCGCCGTCGGTCGTCGTGGCCAATTGCGCGAGCTGCCATGGCGAGCGAGCGCCGGAGCACGCAGCGCATGCGGACTCGGCGGGCTGCCTCGATTGCCATCGCGGCCATGACCCCGCGCTTGCGGCGCTCGATACGTGCACGACGTGTCACGTCCAACCCCCCCGGGCCCCGCCCCGCGGCCACGAATCGTGCGTCGGCTGCCATCAGCCGCACGACTTCGTCGCCGGTGGGGAGACCGCGTGCGTCCGCTGTCATGGCGAGAAGATCACTCTCGCGGCGGAAACGACGCCGGCGCACGCGGTATGCACCCGCTGCCACATGCCGCACGCGCCCGAAAACGCGGCCGCAGCGTGCGTCGGGTGCCATGCCGATGTCCACGTGGCCCACGGAAAAGAGGGAGCGTGCGTCTCTTGCCATCAGCCCCATACGGACGATCCGCGCCTGATCACGTCGAGCTGCACGAGCTGTCATGCGAAGATCGCCGGCGTCGACACCGGGGCCCATGCGGGAGGCATCGCGTGCGAAGGGTGTCACAAGCCGCACGCCTTCGCGCCGCTCGAGGAAAAAACGCTATGTGCTTCGTGCCACGCGCGGGAGACGACCCTCGTGGCGTCGAACCCTGGGCACGGGGCGTGCGCTTCGTGTCACGGAGCATCGGTCGCGCACGCTCCCACGAAAGCGCCCGCTTGCGGCACCTGTCACGCGAAGGAGCAGGCGAGCGCGCCCGCGGGCCATCAGCGCTGTCAGGAGTGCCACGACCCGCACGCGGGTCAGCCCACGCCCACGTGCGCCACGTGCCACAAGAGCGAGACAACCGGAATCCACGCGGCGGTGGTCGGCGGGTGCGCGACCTGCCATCGTCCGCACGGTCCGGAGGGAATCGCGGCGCCCCCATCTTGTACGAGCTGCCACGCGGCGGCGACCCTGCCGGCTCTGCACGCGGTGCCCGGCCACGCGGCTTGTAGCAGCTGTCATGTGGCACCCCACGAGCCGCCGCGAGCCGACCGCGTCACTTGCACGGGTACATGCCACACCGACAAACGCGACCATCAGGCGAGCGCCCAAGTGTGTACCGGGTGCCACGTATTCCGGCGCTAAATTGTGAATTGGTCAGCGGGCCGATTCGATGATGCCGTCGATGTGCAAAGCTTTGCCGCTTGGCGTGATTGAGGGGACTTCGTCGGCGCCGAGGGCGACCTCGGTGCCGTGGCAGTCCGCGCGGTCGCAGTCCAGTGACGCAGTGTGTTGTGACGGCGGAATGCCGTGGCAAGCCCCGCATTTGGACTGCGCCCCCGACGTGTCGTTCCAAGCCGGAACGGCCGCGGGGTCGGCGAGGTTGGCCCCGTGGCATGCGACGTTGGTGCAGCTCGCGCCGTCCCAGGTGGGAAGCGCACCGCGTGCGGTCGCGAGCTCGGAGAAGGTGACGTGCACCGTACCGTCGAGATGCACGGGGTCGAGAATCGTGCTCGGCACGACGTGGCAGTTCGCGCAGTCGAGCGGCACGGTGAGCGTCGGGTTTTGGTGCGCGGGATGCACGGCCGTGGTCGGCCAGGGGCTGTCACCGGTCCCGTGACACGCGCCGCAAAGGCCGCTCCCGTTGCCGAGGTCGACTTTGCCGTTCAGGTGCAGGGGGCCGCCGGTGAGCGCCGTGCCGGCGGCGTTCGCCTCGGCGTGACAGTTGCTGCAGGCGCCCACGAAGTGACCGCTCGGCGGCGACCCATGGCAGTCGCCGCACGCCATCGGCTTGGTGTCGCTCCACGCAGGGAGTGGACGCGCGCCGCCTTGGGCATGGCAATAGACCGCGCACGTCTGCGTCGTCGGGTCGTAGCTCGCCGCTCCGGCGACGACTTTGGGGTCGAAGACGACCTCCACGATCCCGTCGCCATGCAGGCCGCCAATGACCGGGTTGCCCGGCACCGGATGACATGTCGAGCACGCGACCCCGGTGGAGAGCACGGCGGACGGCTGGACGTGCACCGCGTGCGCCCCGGCATTCGCAGCATCGGCCGGGAAGAAGCACGGATCGCGCGGGGGATACGCGTTGTCTCCGGACCCGTGGCACGTGCTGCACGCCAGCACCCCCCCGGGTTGAGTATGGCAGCTCGTGCAAGAGGGTGCTCCGGGCGCCGCGAATGTGACGCCAGCGGGACGAGAGAGCGCACCGTCGTGACACCGGCCGCACGCGTTCGGATCGGTGGAATCGAGCATGGCGGCCCAGTGCGTCGCGCGGAGCGCGGTCCCGTGAAACGCGCTCGACCGCGGGTCGGCGAAGGTTGGATCGTGCACGCCATTGCGGAAATCGGGAGTTCCAGCTGTCACCCAGAGGACGACGGTGGTGCGCTCGGCGTCCGACAGAAGGCCGACGTGGGGACTTACTTGCAGCGCGGCGACCATGGGCGCGGACTCGCTTGCCGGAAGTGTTGCGGGACTGCCTGACGGTTGGACGCAGGCGATCGCCGCGGAGTACGTCGTCACGTCCCAACCCGACGCGGGCGCCGCCCCGCTATGACACGAGGCGCAATGCTCTTGCAGAAGCGGTTCTATGTCCGTGTTGAAGACGGGCGCCAGCGGGGTCGACGCACGATCTTCCGAGCACGCCCCAAGCAGCCCCGCGCCCGACAAGACGACGGTCCCGGCCCACGCTCGCATCGCTACGGTCGCGGATAGAGCGGCGTCAGATCGAAGGCCGTTGCAGAGTCGAAGAGGATCTCGCCGATGTACTTGGGATTGTGGACACCGTAAGCGCCGCCTCGAGCGACCAGCAGATAATTATAAAGGGCGCCCGCCTGGTCTTTGGTCAGAAGGCCTCCCTCCAAGCTGCCGCCGGGCGCGGGCTCGTCCTGCGACCAGTTGCCGTCGCCGAGCTCCGCGGCACCGAGCGGCGAATATGGCGAAGCGGTCGCACGCGTCAGAAGGCCCTCGCCGTTGAGGTAGGTTTCGATCTGCGTTAGCTCGTCTTGCATCTGCGTCTCGAAGCCGTTGACATCGAAGGTGGTGATTCCCGCGTGGCATGGCAGGCACGCGGAGATCTGCGGGTTGAAAGAGTGATCGGGGACGTTGCTGTTATCGGCCACATTGACCATGTGGCAATCGACACACCCTAGCTTCTGCTCGTGCGTCGATTCGCCGTAGGTTTGACCGGCAAAGTGATAGCCGCCGACGCCGGTGAACAGATCGGCCTGCGGACCCTCGTGCGGACCCCAATACACGCTCGTAATCTTGTTGCCGGTGGCGGTCACGTAGTTGGTGATGTCGACGCGCGAGTGATGGCACCACATGCACGTGTCGCTCGGCCCGAAGAAACCAGCGTCGGTGCCGGTGACCGAGCCGGCCGATGGGCTCTTCTCGAGATAGACCGTGCCGCCTTCGGGTGAGACCTCGAGCGGAAACGAGCCTGGCGTCCATGGAATCCCGGTCTTGTGCGGGTCGTTCGCATCCGTCACCGCATGGCAGGTCGTGCAGTAGACTTGGGCGACAGTCGCGGTCCCCGTGTAATTGGCGTACGCGAGAGAGTCCTTGACAGGGTCGAGATAGCTCAGCTCGCCGCTGGCGAGGTTCGCGACCCCGCCGTCGTCGGCCGTGAGCACGTTGCCGCTCACGCGGTTCCCGAGCGCATCGATGGCGTGACAATTGCCGCATGGATCACCAGGTGTCGTCCACTCCGCGGCCGTCTCGGAGCCGAGGTTCGTGACATAGGCGATGTAGTGCTGGCTGCTCTGGTACTGCGCGACGACCCCGGTGAAGCCGTGGCACGGGGATAGGCACGCCACAGGGATGAGCGCGGCAGTCGCCGCCGCGCCGTCTCCCGTCGCGGCATCTCCCGCTACGCCCGAGCCTCCGGGACCCGCGGGTCCAGCCGGTCCGGCAGGTCCCGCCGCACCCTCAGGTCCTGGCGGTCCCGCGTCTCCTTGCTCGCCCGCAGGGCCGACCGGCCCCGTGCAGCCCACGAGGCAGACGACAAGTGCGAGACCGGCCGCCGCGAGGCGAGGTGTTTGGGCCATGGGGCATGGGCGCCTTGCACGATGCATTCCGCGCTCGCACCTTTGGCGCGGCTCCAGAGATCGAAAGGATTCGGCTTGGGTATTCTTCTGAGTGGGGCGTGCACGAGTGCGCAATTTGCGAAACGCGATCGCAAGATGCGAGCGCGCTCGGGGGTGCGGTCGGCTTCTCGACTTATGGGCTCGCCCGGGAGAGGAACTTGCATCGTCCGCTCGCATGCCCCGCCCAATGCACGCCGCCGTTGTGGAACAGTTCGGAAAACCGCTCGTCCTTCGGCAATGGGAGCTTCCCTCGCCGGGACCCGGTCAGATCCTCGTCAAGACCGAGGCCTGCGGGGTTTGCCACACCGATCTCCACGCCGCGAACGGCGACTGGCCCCTAAAGCCCACTCTGCCCTTCATTCCAGGTCACGAGGCCATTGGTCGAGTGGCCGCGGTCGGGGCGGGCGTGACCATCGTCAAGGAAGGCGATCGGGTGGGGGTACCCTGGCTCTACTCGGCATGTGGACATTGCGAGTACTGCCTGACGGCCCGTGAGACTGTGTGCCCTGAGGCCCAATTTGGGGGATACACCAAGAACGGCGGCTTCGCCGAGTACATTCTCGCCGACCCCGACTACGTGGCTCACGTGCCCTCTGCGCTCTCGGCCCGCGACGCCGCGCCCATCATTTGTGCCGGGATCACCACCTACAAGGGGATCAAGGAGACGGAGGCGAAGCCCGGCGAGTGGATTGCCATTTCAGGCGCCGGTGGTTTGGGGCACCTGGCGATCCAATATGCCAAGGGGATGGGGCTTCACGTCTGCGCCATCGACATCGATGACCGAAAGCTCGCCCATGCGACGCGACTTGGTGCGGACGCCGTCGTCAACGCCAAGGCCGGCTCCGACGACCCGGTCGCCGCCGTCCGCAAGGCCACCGGGGGCGGGGCGCATGGCGTTCTCATTACTGCGCCGTCTCTCGGCGCCTTCAAGCAGGGCGTGGGGATGACCCGCAAATGCGGAACCTGCGTTCTCGTGGGCCTGCCGCCCGGGGAGTTCCCCGTCCCGCTGTTCGACGTCGTGGCCAATTGCATCACCGTCCGCGGCTCCTTCGTCGGCACCCGCCAAGACATGGTGGAGTGTCTCGCATTCGCCGCCGAGGGCAAGGTGAAGGCCGATATCGAGATCCGGCCGCTGTCGTCGATCAACGAAATCTTTGATCGCCTCGCCCACGGCGATGTGCCGTCACGCGTGGTGCTCGAATTCGCGTAATCCCCGAGCGATTTCCGCTCCGCCCCGCCCCCGCTGGTCGCGCCTGCGAGCACGATGGGCGATTGTCGTGGCCAAAGCCCGGGGGTTGATGCTCGGTCCGTTCTCGACGGCGCAGGATATTCCCTCGCGGCCAAGGTCGCGCAAGCCGCGTCGCTCGACGACGGGGGAGTGTCGCTGTATCCGGAAGGGATGGACTCGAGCACCAAGCAGAAGCTGAACGCGATATTCGATGCGTACGACCACAATCTCGAAGAGGGAAAGACGGCGGCCGCAAAGAAGGCGCAGGCGATCGAGGACAACCGGGAGCGCGTTTCCCACTTCCTCGATGAGGTCGTAGTCCCCCTTCTGCGGGACGTTGTGACGGAATCGAAGGCGAGAGGTCACGAGGCAACTCTGAAAGACACTCCACGCAACAACACCGCCGAGCGACAAGTGCTTCTGCGCATCGTGCCCAAAGCCTACGCGGCCCGAGGGATGCACGCGCGCGAAGCTCTGCTCGAGGCGGACCTCGCGTCAGGCGCTCTCGTTTTCCAGAGCCCGTTGGGAACCGAAGTCGGACGCATCATCTGGGATAAAGAGGCACGCGAGGGCGGGAAAGAGGCGATCCGCGACCTTACTTTGGGGTGGCTGGCGAAAGCGCTGAAGGCGTAGGCGGGCTTCGCGTCCCTGCACGAAGCCACCCGCGTCCCGGGGTCTCATGAGCACAAGCGCAAATGCCAACGAGCACGTCGCTCAGGGGGACAGTTTTTAGAATTCTTTGCGTGGCCACCCGACTAGGGTCGTCCCTATGTTCGCCGCGTCTTCGTCGCTTCAACGGCGGCTCCGGTCGGTCACGGCCGCGCTCATGGTTCTCAGCGTGGCCGGGCTCCTCGTCGGCGACGCCGTCCCGGATCTCCTTCCCGCCCAGGTTCACGGGGCCCTTGCACCTCTCTCTCTCGGGCTTACGGCCGTCGCGGTTCTCCTCTTTTACGTGGCGAGACGAGCGTCGCCGGCCGAGTGGGCGAAGGCGCTCATCGTGGTCTTGGCCTTTCTCTTTTGGGCCGCAAACCAGCTTTGCGCCGACGCAGCCGTCGCGAAAGTGCTGAACGATGTCGCGATCGCGTTGTTCGTGCTCGACGTTTTTCTGGTCATCATGGGGGGGCGGCCGTCGACACCGGAGGCGAGGTCCGTCGGGTGGGAGCAAGCGGGCTTGCCGTGACGCCTTGACGGGAAGCCGGGTGGCGACGCGCCGCGGCGGGTGTTACCTACGAGAGGAGAGTGATCCTCGTGTTTGACCTCAGCGGGCGAATCCAAAGGGGATGGCCGCGCGCCCTTGTCGTCGGGGCCGCCTGCCTGGTCCTCGCTTTGGCCGTTCTTTGCGGGTCGCTTCAGGCGGGCACTCGCTACTTCTACTGCGAGGCCATGGGGCTCTCGACGTCGGATCCTTGCGCGGGCCCAGCTCGCTCCGACCGGGACTGTCCCTTCGAAGCGATTGACCGGGCGCTTGTCGATTGCTGCATGATCATCACGCTTCCGTCGATGCCGCAGGCCGCGAGCACCGACGAGCCCAGCGTGCCGCCGGCAGGAGTCCTCGCGATCCTCCCAGCCCGCGAGTACGCGCGGTCGCCGGTGCGGAGCTTGGCCACCGGTTTCGCGCGCTGGGTGCAGCGATGGGAACGGCCGCCCCGCCCGGGGGGTGACCTTCGGTTGCAATCGATGGTCTTCCTGACCTGATCGAGCCGGCGAGGCTCTCCGAAAGCTTCGCCCATGGAACCGACCGTGCGCCGGTGCGCGCGGTCTTGGCTCGTTCTCATGGGGCGTGTCCACGGGCGCGTAGTGCGTTCGAGGGTGCGCCAAGGAAGAATTGCGATGGATTGGCATCTCGCGGTGCGGCCCTGGTGGGCCGTACCCACGCTTGTCTTGCTCGGCTCTGCGACGGCGAGTCGCGACGCGTATGCCCAGGACGACGGCGTCCTCGGCGGCCCGACGCTCGAACGGGGCGCGTACGTCCGGGCGGTCCTTGTCCGCAATCCATCGATCGAATCGGCGCGGCAGGCATGGCGCGCAGCGATGGGTCGCTTGCGCGGGGCGGGCTCACTCGAGGATCCAAGGGTCACCCTCGACCTGGCGCCTCTCTCGGTGGCATCGCCGTCCGCTCGCGTGGGCTGGGACGCGACGATCAGCCAGCACGTGCCGTGGCCTGGGAAGCTCGCGCTCGACGAGGCCGGGGCGCACGCGGAGGCCGACGCGGCCCGAAGCGACTTCGAGGCTTCGCGCCGAGAGCTCGCGCTGACGGCATCGCTTCTCTTCGACCAGTACTTCGTGACGGTCCGGTCGATCGAAGTCAACGCGCACCACGTGGAGCTGATGCGCAGTATGCAAGCGGCGGCGACGGCTCAGTACGAAGTGGGGCGCGGCTCCGCGCAGGACCCGCTTCAGGCGGAGTTCGAGCTGACGCACATGGAGCACGACACGCTCATCCTCGCCTCGCAGCGCGACGTGACGGTGGCGCGGATGAACGAGCTCCTGCATCGGGCGCCCGAGTTGCCTCTTCCGCCGCCGCCCCGCGAGCTCGTCTCTGCGACGTCGCCCGACTCCGTGGGGGCGGGGCCGCCCGAGACGGAGGCCGTAGAGCATCGTCCCGATATTCTCGCGGCCCGCGATCGCGCCCGCGCGGCGCAGGCGCGCGCGGACCGAGCTTCCCGCGAGTACCTGCCCGACGTCACCCTCTCGACCGCGTTCAACTCGATGTGGGACACGCCGGAGCACAGGTGGACTGTGGGGCTCGCGTTCAACCTGCCGGTACCTTCGGGGCGCCGCGGGGGCGCCGTCGAGGAAGCCCGTGCGATGCGCGCGCAATACGAAGCCGATGCGGAGCGCATGACCGATGCCGCGCGCGCGAGCGTGGTCGTTTCACGCAAGCAGCTCGAAGAGGCAGAGCACGTTCTTCGCATTTTTGGGGAGCGCCTTCTGCCCATTGCACGACAGCAAGTCGAAGCGGCGCGCGCGGCATTCAGCTCGTCGCAGGTGCCTTTCGTCACAGTGATCGATGCCGAGAAGAACCTACGCGGCGTCGAGCTCGACCAGCAGACCGCGCAAGCCGACTGCGACCGGCGACGCGCGGAGCTCGACCGCGCGCTGGGGCGCATTCCGGGCCTGGATGGAAAGGACGCCGCCCGATGAACGCCCAAGACCCCCAGGCGGCCCGCCGCCGGCTCGGTTCGATCATGCTCGCCTTATCGCTGGTCGTGCCCGCGGTCGTCTTTCACAGGTCTCTCCTCACGTGGTTCTCGGGTGAGCGCAAGGCCGTAGCGGGTTTCCCGCGCGCCGGATCCAGCGTCGGTGAGATCGACCACTACACGTGCTCGATGCATCCCTGGGTCAAGGAAGCCGCTCCAGGCAAGTGCCCCGTATGTGGGATGGCCCTCATTCCGGTCACCAAAGTCGAGCAGCAGGAAGGGGTCGTGATGATTGACGACGAGCGCCGCCAGCTCATGGGTGTGCGCATGGAGCGCGTGGCACTTGCCCCGATGCGCAAGGACTTCCGCGTCGTCGGCCATGTCACCTACGACGAGTCGTCGCTCGCCGATGTGAGTCTGAAAGTCCACGGGTGGATCACCAAGCTCTACGTGAACGAGACAGGTCAGAAAGTCACGCGCGGGCAGACTCTGTTGTCTCTCTACAGCCCGGAGCTCTACAACGCGGAGCAAGACTTCCTCCTGGCCGCCCCGAGTGGGGCGACACCCGAGTTGGCTCGCGCCGCGCGCTTGCGGTTGCACCTACTCGGGCTGGACGACGGGCAGATCGAAGCGCTCGCCAAGCAGGGCGCGCCGTCGGAGGGCGTCCCGATCCCATCGCCCGCCAGCGGGTTCGTCATCGAGAAGAATGTCGTCGAAGGCGCGTCGGTCGACGCGGGAATGCGCCTCTATCGGATCGCGGCCCTGACCAACGTGTGGATCGAGGCTCAAGTCTACGAGGCGGATCTTGCGAGCGTCCGCCCCGGTCAGCCCGCGACCGTGACGCTCGACTACCTGCCGGGCCGCACGTACGACGCCCAGGTCGCGTACGTATACCCGACTATCGATCCGCAAACTCGGACGGGCCAGGTGCGCCTCGAGCT
>Ga0070761_10001968_pt1 | contig 12789 bp, 13 predicted proteins | sample HubBroMetageREF1_FD_66724 | JGI IMG/M metagenome (GOLD analysis project Ga0070761, IMG submission 66724) | Reference soil microbial communities from the Hubbard Brook experimental Forest, New Hampshire, USA - Hubbard Brook CCASE Soil... | ecosystem: Environmental > Terrestrial > Soil >...
TCCGGCCGCTCGCTGTAATAAGCCGTGATGAGGCGCGGGATATCCACGAGGTCGCCGGCCGTCGCGGGCTGGCCGGCGCGCGGATCGAGACGCGTGCTCATTACTTGGCCAGGGCCGCGCTCTTGTCGGCGATGCGCTGCAGCAGCTCCTTCCAGGATTTCACGAAGGATTGCGCGCCCTCGAGCTGCAAGCGGGCCGCGAGCGCATCGACGTCGACGCCGGCCTTAGCAAAGCTCGCCAGGGTCTGTTCCGCGTCGCCCCCATCGGCGGCCATGATGCCCTTGACGGCGCCCTGCGCGGCGAAGGCGAGCAGGGTCTTTTCGGGCATGGTGTCGACGGTGTCGGGCGCCGCCAGGGCCTCGACGTACAAGCCTGCCGGAGCACCCGGATCCTTGGTCCCGGTGCTGGCCCAGAGCATGCGCTGCTTGCGCGCGCCCGCGGCCTCGAGGCCGCGCCAGCGTTTGCCGGCCACCAGATCGCAATGCGCGCGGTAGGTGCGGGCGGCAATGGCGATTCCAAGCCGATTGCGCAGCTCCGCCGGCACCTTATCCGCGACGGCGCGGTCCCAGCGGCTGACGAACAGCGAGGCCACGGAACTGATGCGCGGATCGCGTCCGGCGGCAATGCGCCGCTCGATGCCGCGCATATACGCCTCCGCGACGGCGAGATAGTGCTCGCGCGAGAACAGCAGGGTGACGTTGACCGGCACGCCCGCGAAAATGGCGGATTCGATTGCCGGAACGCCGGCCGGCGTTCCCGGGATTTTGACGAAGAGATTCGGGCGCCCGGCCAGACGATGGATCTTGAGCGCGGCATCGACAGTGGCCTGCGTGTTGTCCGCCAACAGCGGCGAGACCTCCATGGAAACCCATCCGTCCACTCCGCCGGTGCGCTCGAACACCGGCCGGAACACATCGGCCGCGCGGCGTAAATCCTCCAGTGCAAGTTCGACGAACAACTCCTCGCCGGACAGACCCTTGTCGGCCTTCTGGCGAATGCCGGGATCGTAGGCCGCGGTGTTGCCGATTGCCTCGTCGAATATCGTCGGGTTCGAGGTCAGGCCGGTGATCGAAAGTTCATCCGCATAACGCTGCAAGGTGCCGTTATCGAGAATCTCGCGCGTGATGTTGTCCAGCCATAGGCTCTGTCCGAGATCGTGCAGGCGCTGAGTGCTTTTCATGAGGGCTCCTGAAAGTCGCGTAATTGAAAATTCTTCAAATCGCCGATTCCGCCGATGGCGCGATCGGGGCGCGGGATGACGTCGTCGGCACCTTGCGCATGCGCGTAATGACCTTGGCGCACGAACACCGTGGTGAGTTTGGATCCGAGCGTGGTCTTCATCGCCGCCAACAGGTTCGGCTTATCGTCGATCATGACGTAACGAGCGGCCGGGTAGCGCCGCTGCACATGATCGAGCACGCGCTCCTTGTGCACGTAGATCATCACGCGGCCCTCGACCGCATCCCAGATGCCGGAGCGCTCTATCTTGCGCGGCTGGAACACCACGTCGCCGTCGGAGAGGACCACCGGCGTCCCTAACGAGCGCAGGTGCGCGATCGCCGCGAATGCCGGCTCATAAACGAGTTCGGCGAAGGGGTACTCCAGCAGAAAATTCGACATCTGCAGGAGCCGCGGATCATCGTCCAGCCCGGTGCGAAAGGCCTGCAGGCTTGCCAGGTAGTCGGCGATCCCGAACCGTTCGCGCAACTCGGCAAAGATGCCGAAATATCGCTCGCGCTCGGCCGCGCCGAAATGAAGTTCGAGGCGCTCTCCCAGGTCGGTTGCGAAGCGATCGTTGTCGAGCAGGGTATTGTCGACATCGAGCAGGAACACGACTCCACCGGCACTCACCGCGTCAGGCTCAGCACGGGGACGAGGCTTCGACCTGCGGGTCGTGCCAGGTGGCGCCATCGACCATGATATCGGCGCTCGAGGGCGGCCCCCAGGTTCCGGGTTCGTATTCCGTCACCGGCAGATCTCCCTTGAGCAAGGGATCGACCACCCGCCACGCGGCCTCGACGCTCTCGTCCTGCGTGAACAGCGAGGTGTCGCCGTGGATGGCATCGCCCAGCAGCCGTTCGTACGGCGATTTCTCGCCGGGCACATGATGCCGGGCAGTGAGCTCCACCGGCTCCCCGTGCATTCCCTCGCCAGTGTGCTTGACCAGCGCCCCGGCGCTGATGACCACTTCGGGACTCAATCGAAAGCGAAAATAATTCGACGGCGTCAGTCCCGCGGCGTCGAAGACCGCGAGCGGCGGGGCCTTCAGATTGACCATCACCTCGGTGGTGGTGAGCGGCAGGCATTTTCCGGCGCGGATGTAGAAGGGCACGTCCGCCCAGCGCCAGGTGTCGATGTGCAGGCGCAAGGCGGCGAAGGTCTCCACCCGCGAGTCAGGCGCGACTCCCTTCTCGGAGCGGTAGCCGCGAAACTGGCCGCGCACCACTTCGTCCGGGCGAACGGGGCGCATGGCGCGAAACAGGCGCAGCTTTTCCGCTTGCATCGCCTGGGTCTCGTGCCCGACCGGCGCGTCCATCGCAAGCAGCGCGATGACCTGCAGCAGGTGGTTTTGAACCACGTCGCGCACCGCGCCGACCTCCTCGTAGAAGGCGCCCCGGCCCTGCACGCCGAAGGTCTCCGCCATGGTGATCTGGATGTTGCGGATGTACTGTCGATTCCAGATCGGTTCGAGAAAGGAGTTGGCGAAGCGAAAATACAGAAGATTCTGCACGGCCTCCTTGCCCAGGTAATGATCGATGCGAAATATCGATTGCTCGGGGAACACCTCGTGCAGCGTGCGGTCCAGAGCTTGCGCCGTGGGCAAGTCGCGGCCGAAGGGCTTCTCGACCACCACGCGCGCGCCCTCGGCGCAGCCGGACTTGGCAAGGCCTTGAACCACGGGCCCGAACATGCTCGGAGGAATGGCCAGATAGTGAATGGGCCGGGCCGCCGAGCCCAGGACCTTGCGCAGCTCCTTAAAGGTGGCCGGATCCGTGTAGTCGCCGCCGACATAGCGCAGCAGCGCCGCCAATTTGGCGAAGCATCCCGGCTCGAAATCCACGGAATGCTCGACGCTCTCGCGGGCGCGCTGCGTCAGCTTCTCCACCGTCCATCCGGGGCGCGCCATGCCGATGATCGGAATGTTGAGCCCGTCGCGCCGGACCATGGCGTACAGCGCCGGAAAGATCTGCTTGTAGGCAAGATCGCCGGTGGCGCCGAAGAAGACCAATGCATCGGAATCGAGAGTCGTCATTTTAGAGTCCATGCCTCGCTCGGCGGCGGAGCTGTTCGAGTTCCTCAATCAGCTCCAGAGCGAGCGCCACCCCGGCGAGATTGATCTCAAGATCCCGTTCCAGGCGCAGCGCCAGCCGCGCGCGGCGCAGCGCGGCGCCCGTGAATCGCCACTCCGGGCTATCGGTATCGACCACATTGAGCACCCCTTCGTGCACGAGCTCGAGGATATGACGCTCATCCACGGCGCAGATGCGGCTCAAGTCCCGCACGCTCAAGATGGCGTATTCCTCGAATATTTCCGGGGACGGGGTGGATTCTTCGGTGTTCGTCATGTTCTACACTCCCAACTGCGCGCGCGGATTGAACGGCATCGCCGCGGCCATGGCTTGGTAAGCTGCCTTGGCCCGGTCGTCGGCGGCGGGCGGCAGGGCGATCTGCAGCACGACATACAGATCGCCGGGCGGCGACGCGGGTATTCCACGGCCCTTGAGCCGCAGCTTCGCTCCGGCGCGCGAGCCTGGGGGAATTTTCAAATCCACGGTTCCCCCGGGAGTCGGCGTCTTGACCGTGGCTCCTAGCGCGGCTTCCCACGGCGTCACGGGCAACTCAAGGTACAGGTCGCGGCCGTCGGCCTTGTACAGCGGATGCGGCTGAAAGTCGACTTCGATATACAAGTCGCCGGGTTTTCCGTCCTCGGAGAAAGACGCGCCCTGACCTGCGAGCCGGATGGTCTGTCCGGCAAGGATGCCCTTGGGCACCTTCACGTTGAGCACGCGCTCCTTCAGGACCAAATGCCCGTCATCGATCTCCGGTACGCGCAAGGTGAAGGTGCGCGAACCGCCGTTGAGCGATGCCTCCAGATCCAGCATGACCTTGGCGTGATGGTCCTCGGACTGTTGCGGGCCGCCGCGTCCGGCGGCGCCGAACAGGGCGTCGAAGAAGTCGCTGTGGGAAGAGCGGCCCTGTCTCGAGCCGCCGGTTTCGAATCCGGCGCCCCAGTCGGGCGGAGGGCGAAACTCCTGGCCCGCGGCATAATTCGGGCCCAGTTGATCGTAGGCCGCGCGTTTTTCGGGAGTGCGAAGCACCTCATAGGCCTCGCCCACCTCCTTGAACCGCGCCTCGGCGTCCTTCTCCTTGCTGACGTCCGGGTGATACTTCCGCGCGAGCTTGCGATAGGCCTGCTTGATCTGCGCCTCGGTGGCGTCGCGCGCGACACCCATCACCTTGTAGTAATCCTTGAATTCCACTCACTCACCTACAACGCAACGAATCGCGGGAAGCTCCAAGGATACTATGCGCCGCACGCGCCGGATCAAAAAACCACGTAGGTGATTTCTTACAGTTGGAACGCCACGGTCAGCAGCAGGCCCTCGGACAGATCCCGCCAAAGACCCGGGGCGCGGGCTTCGAAACGCGCCGAATCGGGAATCAGCGCCTGGATCCAGCTTGCCAGCCAATCGATTTCCTTGCTGCCGTAAAACACGACGGCGCATTCGTAATTCAGCAGCAGACTGCGTGAATCCAGATTGACCGATCCGCTCAAGGCGAGGGAAGAATCGAACACCACGCCCTTCGCGTGATTCATGTACGGCAACAGGTGGATGAACACGCCGGCATCGCTGAGCGCGCGCAGCGAGCGGCTGCGCGCAAAGTCCGCCAGCCGATGATTCGAGGTGGCGGGTATCACCAAGTCGATCCTCACGCCGCGGTGCGCGGCCAGGCGCATCGCCGTCTCCAGACTCACGTCCGGCACAAAGTAGGGAGTGACCGCGAGCATGCGGTGCTCCACGCGAAAGCAAGCGTCGATCAACAACGCGTGCACCGTGTCCTCGGATTGGTCCGGCCCGCTGGGGAGAAACTGGGTCCGGCTGCCCGATCCCGCGAAAGCGGGAATGCTCGCCGGCGGGCCGGGCGCGCCGCCGGAGGCTGTCCAGTCCGTCTCGAATTGCGCGGCGGCGGAGTGGGCGGCGAGTCCTTGCAGATCGAAGGTCAGGTCGTGCCAGGGCGAGGCACCCTTGCGCCCCGTGAAGTACTCGGCGGCCAGATTGCGGCCCCCGGCCCAGAGCCGCGCGCCATCCGCGACCACCAGCTTGCGGTGATCGCGCAAGTTGCGCGGATTGGCGGTCCTGCGCGCGAAGAACGGGCTGAAGGTCGCGGTTTCGACTCCGCCCGCGCGCAGGCGCTTGAAGCAGGATCGGGGCAGCTGTATCGCGCCGTAGCCGTCGATCAATAGACGCACGCGCACGCCGCGGCGGACGCTCTCGATCATCCGATCGACGGTTTCGCGGCCGAAATCGTCATTCCCCAGGATGTAGGTGCAAATGTCCAGCCGGCTTTCGGCGCCCGCCATGATCTCGAACAGCGCGGCGCTCGATTCGCCGGCATCGGTGTGCAATCGAACGCGCGACGGCCCGGCAGGCGGCAAGCCGAAGCTCTCGATCAGCTCCTCGGCCCAGTTCGCGCTATGCGACCGGATTCCGGACGGGCATGGCTTGCGCTGCAGTTTCCTGCGTCCAAAGAACAGATAGATGGGCAGCGCCAGGTAGGGAACGGCGATCATGCCGAGCACCCACGCGATGGCGATGGACGGCGGCCGGCGTTCCTCGCCGATCCGAGTGGTCAGCACATAGGTGAGCACGCTGATCACGATGACCAGCGAATGCATCGTCAGGCGCGGAAACCAGGCGTTCATCGGGCGATCATGCGTTAAGGCGGCGCAGCACCGCCGGCAGCAGATCCGGCAGATCCTCGGCCAGCAGGCCCGGACCGAATTCGCTCCCCGCGGCGCCATGCAGCCACACACCGGCGGCGGCCGCGAGGAAGGCATCCATGCCCTGCGCGAGAAGCCCTAGGATGAATCCGCCCAGGACATCGCCCGAACCTGCGGTCGCCAGACCGGCGGGCGCGTTGGAGTTGATGATGCAGCGGCCGTCGGGCGCCGCAATCACCGTATCGGCGCCCTTGAGGACGATCACGGCTCCGCTTAGGGCGGCGGCGGCGCGCGCGCGCTTAAGCTTATCGCCACGCAGGTCGAAGATGCGCGCAAATTCCCCCTCATGAGGCGTGAGGACGCAGGGACCGCGGATGGCTCCCCAGAGCGCGCCGGGATTCTTGGCGAACACGCTGATGGCGTCGGCGTCGAGCACGACCGGCTTTGCCGAATGCAGCAATGCCAGCGCGGTCTCGCGGGTCGTCGCATCGACGCCGGCTCCGGGACCGATCAGCAGGCCCGTGTAGCGCGAATCCTCGAGCAGGTGCTCAAGATCGCCACGCTTCGCCAGAGATTGCACCATGATGCTGGTGAGCGCCGCTGCGTAGATCGGAAATCCCGCCTCAGGCACTGCGATCGTGGTGAGGCCGGCGCCGGCGCGCGCCGCCGCCCGTGCCGCCATGCGCGCGGCTCCGGTCATCGGATAGCCGCCGATGAGCAGAGCGTGGCCGCGGGAAAACTTGTTGCCCGTCGAGCCGGGACGGGGCAGATCCTGCCGCCATAGGCCGGGATCGTTCTCGCAGGCGTCGACGACGATCGAGTCGAGCATCGTGGCCGGCGATCCGATTTGCGCGACAACGGTGTCGCCGCACAATCCGCGGCCGGGGTACAACAGGTGCCCCGGCTTTTTGCGCACGAAGGTGACGGTGCAGTGGGCCGCGACGGCGCCCAGCGACTCGCCGCTGTCGCCCACGACCCCGCTTGGCACGTCGATCGCGATCAAGGGAATCTTGCGCTGCGCCGCCGCCGCGAGCAGGCCGGCGGCGCTTGCGTCGAGTTCACGGTTGAGTCCGGAGCCATAGAGCGCATCGACGATGAGTTCGGCGCCTTCGATGGCGCTCAAGCCGAAAGCCTCCACCGGACCCCGCCAGCGCGTGGCGTGATGGCGCGCATCGCCGCCTTGCGCTTCCAGCGCCCCGAGTAGCGCAACGCGAACAGCCCAGCCCGCGGATTTTAGTTCGACGGCGGCGACGAAGCCGTCGCCGCCATTGTTGCCCGGGCCGCACAGAACGGTGACGGGACGCGGACTCCAGCGCCGCGCGATCTCGCGCACCACGGCCATGCCGGCATTCTGCATGAGCTGCGTGCCCGGCGTGCCTGCGGCTATCGCCGCGCGATCCGCCGCGGCCATTTGCGCGACGGTGAGCAGCGCGGTCTCGTGGGCGGCGGCGCTCCAGCTCACGCGGCGACTCCCTCGGTTCCAACCCGCACCAAGAGCTTGCCGAAGTTGCGCCCCTCGAGCAGTCCCAAAAAAGCCTGCGGCGCGTTTTCCAGGCCCTCGACGATGTCCTCACGGTACTTGATCCAGCCGTTGCGCACCCAGGCCTGCATCTCCTCGAGAAATCTCGGCATGTGGCCGGCGTAGTCGTCGAAAATGATGAAGCCGCGCATGCTGATGCGCTTCACCAGCACGGCGCGCATGAAGGTTCGAAGCGAATCCGCATCGTCGGGTCGGGCGCTCTGGTTGTATTGCGAGATGAGGCCGCAGAGCGGGATGCGCGCATGGGTGTTGAGCAGCGGCACGACCGCGCTGAAGATCCTGCCGCCGACGTTCTCGAAGTACACGTCGATGCCCTTCGGGCAGGCCGCCGACAGCAGCTCGTCGAGATTCGGCGCGCGGTGATCGATGCAGGCATCGAGGCCAAGCGCCTCGACCGCCCATGCGCACTTTTCGGCGCCGCCGGCGATGCCGACGGCGCGGCAGCCCTTGAGCTTTGCGATCTGCCCGACCACGGAGCCGACCGCGCCGGTTGCCGCGGCGACCACGACCGTTTCGCCGCGCTCCGGCTTGCCGATTTCGAGGAGTCCCATGTAGGCGGTGAAGCCCGGCATCCCGAGAACTCCCAGTGCCAGCGAGGGACGCGCCATCCCCGCGGGGAGCCTCTGAAGATCCTGGCCGCCGGAAACCGCAAATTCCTGCCAACCGCTCGTCGCCACCACCAGCTCGCCAGGCCTATATTCGGAATTGCGCGACTCGACGACGCGGCACACCGCGCCGCCGGTCATCACCTCTCCGATGGCGGTCGGCGCGGCATAGGAGGGCGTGTCGTTCATGCGTCCGCGCATGTACGGATCGAGCGACAGCCAGAGCGTGCGCAGCAGCACCTGACCGTCCTGCGCCTGCGGCAGCGGCGCGCGCTCCAAGCGAAAGCAATCCAGCGTGAGCGCGCCCTTGGGCCGCGCCGCCAAGACGATTCTGCGGTTGCCGATCATCGAAGCAGGCCTATCCCGGCACCGACCCCCGCGGTGACCGCCATCGCAAGGGCGCTCCAAAACGTGACCCGCAGCGCGCCCGCAATGGCCGGGGCACCGCCGATCCTGGCGGACAGGCTGCCCAGCCCAAAGAGGCACAGCAGCGAGGCCAGCACTGTCGCAACAATCAAATACTGCGCGGGAACGGCCGCAACCACCAACACAGGAACGAGCGCGCCCAAGGAAAAGCTTCCGGCGGAGGCGAGAGCCGCCTGCAGCGGACGCGCGCGCAAGGTGGCGGTCAATCCCAGTTCGTCGCGCGCATGCGCGCCCAAGGCATCATGGGCCATGAGCTGCTCCGCAACCTGTTTTGCAAGCGCGCGATCCAGGCCGCGGCGCACATAGATTTCCGACAGCTCATGGCGCTCACCCGCGAAATCCACGGCCAGCTCGGCACGTTCCTGCGCCAGTGCCGCAGCCTCTGAATCCGCTTGGGAATGCACCGACACGTATTCTCCCGTCGCCATCGACATCGCTCCGGCAACGAGCGCCGCGACTGCGCTCAGCAGGATATCCGCATGAGCAGCGTGCGCCGCCGCGACCCCAAGGATCAGGCTGGATGTCGAGACGATCCCATCGTTTGCCCCCAGCACGCTGGCGCGCAACCAGCCGACGCCCTGCAAGCTGGGGTGTTCATGACTTCGAGGGCGCATCGTTATCCTAGGCTCTTCAAGTACATAGTCGATAAAGTTCCAGATGTCTCGCAATACGGGCAATCCAAGAGTAGCGGCCGGGGCGCAACGGGGGTAGTCTTTACGCGAAATAACAACGCGCAAACGCTTGCGCAATCGTCCGCGCCGCGCGGGCACCATCTAGGAAACGCTCTTGTACAGTTCGCTGTCGTGGATTGAATGGTTCGAGCGACTCGATCGTGTCCTCGACGGCGCTCGCCAGGATATTCGCGCGCTGGCGCGATCGAGCGGTTCGCTAAGGTCAGCAGCCCTTGAGCGCACGAGACGTCAGCTTTCCGCGTTGAATGATGACCTGACCCGGCTGGACCGCGATGTGATCTCCCCCGCCGCGGGCACGGTCGCGGCAAACCCCGCGGATGGCTTGCAAAAAGCGCTCGAGACGACGGTGTTGCAACTCGGTGCCGCGGCGGATCTGCCGGCAGCGACACTGCCGGCGGCGCGGCACCGCGCATTGGCCGCCATCGACGCGGCGCTGCGCGTGAGCGGCGATGAGGCGGCGTATTTGCTTCGTCCGATGCGCCGCCGCGCCTAAGGCGCGCGACCGCTAGGCCCTTCCGGTCTTTGGACCGAAGAAGTACCAAAGAATAAAGCCCAGCACGGGCAGCAAGAACACGACCACCGTCCACAGCACCTTGTTGCCGGTATCCGCGCTGCTTTGAAAGATATTGACGATCGCCCACACGTCGGCGATCAATACGATGAGGCCGAGTATGCCTGGATACTGCATGTTATTTCCTTTGTTTGACGCCGCCGAACCATAATGCGCCCGATTGTGAACTTCGGGCAAGATTCGCCCTAGCTACAGGATCAACAAGAGGCCCGCGGTGGCGCTCAATACCAGCACCGTCTGCTCGAATGCGCTCTGATTGATTCTGGCCAGCAGCCAGCGGCCCGCGGCAACGCCCACGAGCACGCCCGGGGCCAGCATCAGATTGAACTTGATGCTCGCGAAGTTGATCAAGCCGAGATCGACCATGAACGGCACCTTGAAGAGATTGAGCAGCATGAAAAACACGGCTGCGGTGCCGACGTACTCGAGCTTCGGCAGCCGCATCGCCACGAAATACATTGCCATCAGCGGGCCTGCGGCATTCGCAATCAAGGTGATGAAGCCGGCAGCGACCCCGATGGAGGCGCCCACGCCCCAGTGCACGGTGAGCGCGCGCTGCTCCGCCCCCGAGGATTGGGAACGCCACCAATAACTCAAGGCCGCGAGGCCAATGATGAGGCCGCCGATCAAGTAGCGCGCGCCCCGGTCGGAGACATGAGCGAGCGCGAAGTAACCAAGCACCACGCCCGCGGCAGTCCAAGGGAAGAGCTTGCGCAGGTAGCGCCACTGCGCGTGCTGGCGATAAATGAGCACCGCCATGAAATCGCCGAGAATGAGCAGGGGCAATACCAAGCCGGTCGCCTGCCTGCTCGGAAAAACCTTCGCAAAGATCGCGACGGACAGCCCGCTCAATCCAGCGAGGCCGGTTTTCGAGATTCCCGCCAGGATGGCGCCCAGCGCGCCAACCGCCCATTGGATGGGTTGCAAATCCATCAGGCACGCTACCATGTGAACCGCGATATGCCGAATCTCTATCAAGACACCGCCGAGTCCGCTCCCGACACTCACGCGCTGGATGCGGATACCAAAGCCGACGTCGTCGTCGCCGGAGGCGGAGTCACCGGCCTGTCGACGGCTTTGCACCTGGCGGAACGCGGCATCAAGGTGACCCTGCTCGAGGCCGAAGAGCCAGGGTGGGGCGCCTCGGGCCGAAACGGCGGCCAGGTCAACCCGGGCTTAAAACCGGATCCGGATGTGGTCGAGCGCGACTTCGGCGCCGATCTGGGAAGCCGCATGAATGCCTATGCGGGCGCAGCTCCGGCCTTCGTCTTCGAACTCATCCAGCGGCATGGCATTCGCTGCGAGGCGCGGCAGAACGGCACGCTGCGAGCGGCGATTCGGCCGGCCCATGCGGCCAACGTGCGAGCAACTGGGGAGCAACTGCTGCGGCGAGGAGTTCCGGTCGAGCTCCTGGATGGAGCAGCGACGGCGCGAGCAACCGGAACAAAGCGCTATCTGACCGCGCTGCTCGACCGTCGCGGCGGTGACTTGAATCCACTGAGTTTCGCCCGCGGGCTCGCTCGCGCGGCCATGTCCGCCGGGGCCACCGTGTGCCGCAATTCGCGCGTGCTGGGTCTGGAGCGGACGGGAAATTCCTGGCGCGCGCGCACCGCCTCAGGCTGCGTCACCGCCGAGCATGTGCTGCTGGCCACGAACGGCTACACCGACGGGCTATGGCCGGGCTTGCGGCGCTCGGTGGTGCCCATCTTCGGCGCCATCGCCGCGACCGGCGTGCTTCCCGAGCCGATTGCGCGCGAGGTGATGCCCAGCCGCTGCGTGCTCTACGAGAGCGGCGCCGTGACCGTGTACTACCGCGTCGATGCCGGTGGGCGACTGTTGATCGGCGGCCGCGGCCCGATGCGCGAGATCCAGGCGGCCGCGGCGATACCGCATTTGCTGGCGTATGCGCGTGAACTGTGGCCGGCCCTCGCGCAGACGGCTTGGACGCATGCCTGGGGCGGCCGGCTGGCCATGACGCAGGATCACTATCCGCACGTTCACGAGCCGGCTGGCGGCGTCTTGGTCTGCTTGGGCTACAACGGGCGCGGAGTGGCTTTGGGAACCGCCATGGGCGCGCAGCTTGCCGATAGAATCATCGATCCACAGGCGCGCTTCGATATGCCGATCACGCCTCTCAAGACCATACCCTTGCACGCGCTGTGGCCGCTGGCGGTGCGCGCGGCGATTGCGCGCGGCCGCCTCAGCGACTTCCTGGGAATCTGACCTTGGGCTTTAATTGTCGGTGTAGTAGTGCCGAAGCGCATGCAGGTCGATGATCACATCGAAGTGCTGGCCGGCGGGGAGCGTCTTGCCGGTGGCAAAATCGTAGCGCGACTCGAGATTCGGAATGTCCGGATGCAGATCATGCATGGCGCGCTTGAACATCTCCTTCGGCACCCATTCCGAATTCGACGACAGCGAACCGAATTCATCATGGTAGATCGTCGCGGTGGATTTGTCCGCGGGCGCGGATGCGATCGCGAAAATACGCGGCCGGGCATGGTCATTGAGCCGCACGCGCTGCGCTCCCTGAACGATCAACTGCCACTCGTTGCCCTGCGGCACGGCGATCAACGCGTACACGTGATGCTGGGCGAACAGAAACGCAATGCAGATTACCGCGGCTGCGAGCACCCTGCGGGCGACGGCGCCCCAGCTATCGGTCAGCGCGCGCACCGATGCCACCAGGAAACACAGCAGCACCGCGGTCATCGCGAGGATGGTGCGGTACGTGGCGTAGTGCTCGGAGGCGATCATGCTGACGCTGAACGCAAACACCGGCAGACCCAGAAGTCCCGCCAGCCAGATCAAGCCGCGCGAGCGTCCGTAGCGGCGCCATTCGATTCGCGCCCCCGCCAATAGAATCAGGCCCACGACGCCGGCGCAGCCGAAGTACAGCGCGCGGTCCGCATGCTGATCGTCGTTCAATACGAACAGGCTGAGCGCGTTCGGCAGGGCTTCCTGCAATAACCACGCGATCTTATCGCCCCAGTGATGCTCGAAGGCGACCC
>Ga0070761_10001969_pt1 | contig 12785 bp, 10 predicted proteins | sample HubBroMetageREF1_FD_66724 | JGI IMG/M metagenome (GOLD analysis project Ga0070761, IMG submission 66724) | Reference soil microbial communities from the Hubbard Brook experimental Forest, New Hampshire, USA - Hubbard Brook CCASE Soil... | ecosystem: Environmental > Terrestrial > Soil >...
CCAACATCAGTATCAGCGGCGCGTCACCCGGCAGCACCGGCACTTTGTATTCCTACGGCATCCCGCAAGACAACGCGGCAGAGACAGGCGTCGGTTCTACCGACATCGCGACCAGCTCTTTGACTGGACTATCGACAAATTTCTCGTACACCTTTCCGGCTTACTCGGCCAACGTGATAGCATTTGGCACCGGTGGCTCGTCGTCGCCAACGCCCACCGCGACAAGGACATCTACCCCGACCGCGACAAGTACGGCAACCTTTACCGCGACCGCCACCGCTACACCATCGAGGTCTTCCACCGCTACCGCGACCAGAACGGCGACTCCCACTGCCACTAGCACGAGTACAACCACCGCTACCGCAACTCGCATCGCGACGCCGACGGCAACGGCCACGCCCACAGGGACTCCGACCACCACAATCACCGTGACGACCTCTCTCGCGTTCGGCAATGTTTCCCTGGGCCAGGCGCTTACGAAGAATCTGACGGTCGAGAACTCCGGGGCGACCCATCCACTAATCGTCTCCAACGCGACATCGTCCGACCCGGAGTATTCGCTGAGCGGCACCGGGACTTGCGGTGCAATTCCCATCACCGTCGCGCCCAAAACCATTTGCACGATGGGAGTGACGTTCACTCCTGCCGCGCTCGGTGCGCATAGCGCCACCCTGATGATCTTCGACAACGCCACCACCAGCCCGCAGCACGTCACGCTCAGCGGCGCCGGCATCGCAGGTTTGACCATGACGAAGACCAGCCTCACATTCGGCAGCGTCAAGTTCGGGATCAAAACCACCGCAGCTTTCAGCGTGACCAATCATCAGTCTCAGCAGGTGGCTCTCAGCGAAAACTTCAGCGGAATGAATGCCGGCGACTTCTCCGTCACGGGTGGCACCTGCTCTACGACTCTTGGCGCCGCGAAGGCTTGCACGATAATCGTGACCTTCGAGCCGGGCGCGTTGGGAACAGAATCCGCGACGCTGTCGATCATCGACAGTCCCGATCCACTGAGTCCTTACATGGTCGCGACAAGTACCGGGCCTACGATTCCGGCGACGGTCGCGCCCGCCACGATTGCGTATGGCACCCTGAAAACAACCTCTAAGACGTTGAACGCAACCGTCACCAACCTGTCAGGATCCTCGCTACCATCGAGTGAGAGCTTCAGCGGTGCGAACGCGAGTGACTTTGCAGTTGCGGGCGGCACCTGCGGCGCAACGGCGGCGGCGCATTCGTCGTGCACGGTAGCGGTGAAGTTCACTCCAACCGCCGGCGGCTCAGCAGAGAGCGCAAGCATGGCCGTGAGCGTCGCGAGTGACCCGACCAGCCCGCACATCCTAAGCCTGACTGGAACCGGGCCGTAATTTGAGAACGCGTCGATATCAAGTTTGCTCTGCGCGACCAGTGGACACAGCCCACTGCTCGAATAGGCTGTAACCCAATGCCACCACCGTCGGTCCAAGGAACATCCCTATGACGCCGAAGGCCAGCGCTCCCCCTAACACTCCTAGCATCACCAGTATCATAGGTGTCTTGCCGCCACGGCTGATGAGTAGCGGTTTCACGACGTTATCAAGCATTCCGACCATAAGTCCCCACGCGATTATGAAAACCGCCCACGCGGTCGATCCTTGTCGATAAAGCCAGAATGCGGCCGGCGCCGCGACTATAAGCGGTCCGCCTGGCAGAAACGAAAGTACGAAGGTCACGAATCCGAGCGACACCGGGCCAGGAACTCCGGCGATAGCGAAGCCGATCGCCGCGACGACGCCCTGCAACAGTGCAGTTCCGAGCACACCGTAAACGACTGCACGAATCGTCGCTGCTGCGAGTTCGAGCAGACGATCCCCTCTCTCACCTGCTATCCGATGAAGCGCGGCTTTGAGCTGACTCGCAGCGGCGTGCCCGTCGCGATAGAAAAAGAACGCGATCAGCAGGCTCAGACCAATCTGAAAGATGCCTGCCGCAAGTGCGTGCCCGCCCCATATGACAACTGTCTTCGCAGCAGGCAGCAGTCTCGCCAATTCTTGCAGTCTGACCGCACTGCTCTCGTTCAAGTAGTTCCAGTAGTCGGCGAGACGGCTGCCCACCAACGGGATGCTCGCGACCCAGTCGGGCGGACTCGGCGGACCCTGACGGATGAGTTTCTGACCGGCTGCGATCAGACTCGATACGTTGTCGGCCAGCGTTGCTCCCAGGATTACCACCGGCACGACTATGATCGCGGCTAGAAGCACCGTGGCGATCAGCGCCGACAGTGCCCGTCGTCCGCCGAGCAGCGCTTCAAGGCTGAGAAACAGCGGCCAAGTCGTGAAACATAGAATCACCGCCCATAGAGCCGCTGATATAAATGGACGCAGGACGAGCAAGCACATGAGTCCCAGCACGACAACCGCCGTGCCGCCAACCCACAGCTCCACTGGAGTTCGTTTCACGCGATCGCCAGGCCTATCCTCCATGTGAATGCTCATGTAGGTCTCTCAGCATCTGGAGAACTTGCGGATCTCCGGGTTCGAGCTCCTCCAGGCGCGTCGCATAAGTCAGAGCTTTGGCGGGATCGCCGGACTGTTCGAGAAAGTTCACCAGGGCGGCAAGCGAATCGCGATCATAAGGATGCGCCTTGATAGAACTCTCCAGTGTTTCGATTGCTGCGGTAGTCTTTCCTGCGTCGTTTAGCGCGATCGCATAGACGTAGGCATAGCGCGCATTGTCCGGATCACCTCGTGCTGCCGCGCCCAGCAGATCCAGTGCTTGCGCATTACGCTTCTGACGCACCATCAGCAGACCTAGCGCGTGCTCGAGCGACGCGTCGTGCGGCGAACGACTGATTGCATCCTTCAGCACGCGCTCCCCCTCCTCGTCCCGGTTCTGCGCCCGGTACAGGTCGGCAAGATTGACGGCGCCCGGCGCAAAGCTCGGGTCGAGCGACAATGCTGTCTTGAGTTCATCCTCGGCCTTGTCAAAGTGATTCTCGCGAGCATAAAGCAATCCAAGATTCATATGCGCTTCCGGACGGTCCGCGTTCAATTGCTGCGCATCGATATATTCGTCGGTCGCGCGACTGAAGTCAGCACCGACATTCGTCGGTAAGTTGTCCGCGGGCAGCCCGGCCAGCACTTCCGCTGCTTCGATCCTCACAGCACGGACCGGATCGCCCAGCAGCGGCGTCAACGTATTCGCGATGGCGGCCGGCTCGCTATTCGACAGCGCGTGAGCGGACGCACGTCGCACCAGCGCCCAATCGTCGCCAACTCCTTCCCGGACCGCATCGTCAGTCGCCGGCGGATTGTAATCTGCGAGCATTGAAAGTGCGGTGGCGCGAGCTATCGCCGGCTGCTCGCGGTCCGAAACCAATCGCTCTAGCGATTCCCGCGCGCCGGGCGCGCCCTCCGACCCGGCCTTCAATGTCTCCGCAAATTGCTGGAACCCTTCGGGCACATGCCTGTACCACCTGTTCACGGACTCCGACGCCCATTGCGCCGGCTTGTCCGTGTGGCAATTGGTGCACGCGTTGGGAGTGCCGATCTTCACCGACAAGTCAGGACGCGGAATACGAATGCTGTGATCGCGACGCGCATCGACGACCATGTACGTGCGCGTCGGCATGTGACACTCGACGCATCGCGCGCCCGCCGATCCCATTTTGTGAAAGTGATGCGCCGGCGAATCGTACTTGGCCGCCGAGTGACATTGCGCACACAGACCGTTGCCCTCGGCACGAAGCCGTGAGCTGTGAGGCTCATGGCAATCGCTGCAAGTTACGCCCGCGTGGAACATCCTGCTCTGAACGAAAGAGCCGTACTCGTAGTCCTCCTGCTTTATCTGGCCGTCCGGAAAATAGTGATCTTCATCGAGCAGCGCGACTCGGTAATCGTCGCCGACCGGCTGGCCGTGAACGTAGTCCTCGTGAATCTCGCCGCGCCGCGCATGGCATCGCGCGCACATCTCGATTTCCCGTTCTGAGCGACGCGGCGAGCTTCGACGTGCGTTGCCGGTTGCGGGATCGATCGGCCACGCAACGCCGTTGCGCTCATCCAGCGCGATCGTCAGCCCCTCGGTTGCGTCGAGTGTCTGCCAATCGCCCTGCCTCTTCGCCCACGCTACGTGATTTGATCCGGGACCGTGACAGGCCTCGCACGATACATCGATCTCCGAGTACGAAGTGGAGAAGGTGCGCGTGCCGGCGCTGTAATTCTTGCGCAGTTTGGTCGAATGGCAATCGGCGCACATGTAATTCCAGTTCTGATCGATGCCGGTCCAGTGCCGCGAATCCCGCGCCGTGATCTTTTCTCCGGGATATAGAAAGAACCAACGCTGGCCGCCGAGCTCGCGTGACCGCGTGTCCCAGGCGATCCCCAATGCCTGCAAACGTCCACCCGGCGTCGCGATGAGATATTGCTGAAGAGGGTAAACGCCGAACGTGTAGCCGATTTCGTAGTCGTGAAGGACGCCGTCGGGACCATCAGTACGCACCATAAACTTTGAGCCGTTGCGGAAGAAGCTCGAGGTTACGCCGCTGTTTTCGAAGCTCGCGTGATTGAAGTCGCCCAGGACTGTTCCATCCCCCGCCGGTTGCATCGCCAGTTGATGATGCGATCCGCGCCACAGTGCATTCTCTTGAGCGTGACAGGTCGCGCATTCGGCCGCGCCGACGAATTTCGCATTGAGCATCGGCGGTGATGCGGTCGCCGGACGCGCGGGCTCGAGCATCCGTCGTACCTGGAATGTTACCGCGACCACCAACAGCACAACTATCGGCAGCAGCCACGCGAGACGCGGCCGCCTGAAGTTTCGCGATTCCGCGGACGGTTGCGCTCGAGCCGGGATCTTTCCGGTCGCCCCAGTATTCGCCTGCTTGTTCCGCGGCTTTTTTTTCCTACTCAACCTTCAACTCTTCGGAATGATTCTTTTGCGGTAAGCAGCGGTCAAATTTAATATGTGACAAAAGTCCAATTGCTCGATTTGGTCAACGATATGTACTATCTCGTCAGATCTCGCGGCGAATTGCTCGGGGAGGAAAAATTTGTCGATCGCGAAGACTCGTGAAGAGGTCCGGGACAGCAAAACCGGCACAGCTACTAAACGCACCAGGGTCGCCGTCATCGAGGACGACGAGAGCGTGCGCCAGGCCCTCTCGTTCCAGCTCCGCACCGCCGGCTTCGAGGTCGCCGTATATACTTCCGCCGAAGAACTTCTCGACACCTCCGACGCGAAAGAATTCGATTGTGTCGTGGCGGACATTTACCTGCCGAAAATGAACGGGCTGCAGCTTCAGGAGGAACTCAACCGCACCATTCCCTACGCATCGATCGTCTTCATCACCGGTCGCGGCGACCTGTCACTCGGGATGCATGCGATGAGGAAAGGCGCCGTGGATTTCCTCGAAAAGCCGGTCGACGATCAAGCCCTGCTGAGCTCGATCGTTCGCGGCGCCGATCTTTCGCGCAGGCGGCGCGCTGAGCGATCGCAGCTTATCGAACTTGAAGAGCTGCAGCGCTCGCTAACTTCTCGTGAACGCGAAGTCTTCGCCCTCATAGTCTCCGGCTTGTTGAACAAGCAGGTCGCTGCTGAACTGGGAACAACCGAAAGGACCGTCAAGGCGCATCGCGCAAGTGTCATGAACAAAATGGGCGCCGGCTCACTGGCCGACCTGGTGCGCATGGCTGGAATCCTCCAGATTGTTTCCGTCCGGGCTGTAGAAGGAAACCGGTAGAAGGACCAACGACTCCGTCAGGATACGTTCAACCGGCGCGTCTCGATAGAGAAGCTCGTTTCGTTTCAGCGACCGGAAGTGTGAACGTGAACGTGGTGCCCTGGTCGGGATTCGGCGACGCCCAGATTCTGCCGCCGTGACTCTCGACTATCGACCGCGTCACGAGCAGCCCCAATCCCATTCCTTCACTCTTGGTCGTAACGAATGGCTCGAACAGGCGTTTCGCGACCGCAGGGTCAATTCCGCTGCCGCTATCGCGTACGCTTACGCCGACCCATCCGATCTTTTCCGGAGCCACCTTGATTGCCACGTCGCGTCGAGCAGACTTGCCTTCCGAGATCGCATCGAACGCGTTCATCACCAGGTTGAGTACGCACTGCTGCAACTGGATCGAGTCTCCGACAACCCGTTGCCCCGAGGGCGAGACGTCGAGCTGCACCGCGATCTTACGGACAGAGGCCTCGCCGGCGGTAAGTTTCACCACTTCCCCGATCAATCCGCCGATAGCGATCGCGGCTTTGTGCTCGACATGCCGCTTGAACATGAAGCGGATTCGCCGCACTATCTCGGCCGTTCGCTTGGTGTCGTCAATCGCGTTGTTGACCGCTTCCAGAGCTATCGCGGGCTCGGGATTTCCCTGTGCGAGCAACCGCGCGAGACCGCCGAGGTTGCTCAAAATCGCACCCAGCGGCTGGTTGATTTCATGCGACAGCGAAGCGACCAGTTCGCTCATCAGGTTGCGGCGCGAAGCGACTCTGAGTTCAGTGCGGACCGCCCGGATTGCTATCTCTGATTGCTTGCGTTCGATCGCGCTTCCAAACAGCCGCACCGCCAACGCCAGGCGCTCGATCAGTTCAGGCGGCCATTTCCGAGCCGATCGAAACTTGCCGAAGCTGGCCGCTCCGATGACCCGGCCGCCGGCCCACATCGGAATAGCCGCGGAAGCTTTGGGTCCGTACCTCGCCACCATGCGCCTTGCGTCAACGTTTTCAGCCGGAATCTCGCTTGGATCCGCGAATACAAGCATTTTTCCCGACATGATCAACTGGGTACTTCGCTGAAGGAGCTTCTCCGGATCATAGTTCCGTGGGAATGCCGGAAAGTTCGGTCGAACCCAGGTATGCGTTGCACGGACCGGATCGTCCGGCGAATCGCGCTCGTAGACGGCACTTCGGTCGAGATCCAGCGCTAGGCAAATCTTTCCGAGCCATATTTCAATTTCGCCGTCGACTTCGTCAGCGGGCGCCCGCGCCATCGCCGCCGAGAGTTCGCCCAACAGCGATTCGAAGCGCGCAACCTCCTGATGTTCGCGGCCGGCGCGCGCGATTCTGTCGCGCTTCGTCTGACTAGTGGCGGTGGTCGCGCGTCGTTGCATTCTGCAAAAGATCGAAACCGCGCTTGTCTAGGATCCGGACCGGAGTGGGGACGCGGAGGTTTCGGAACGTGATCCTTTCGTTGCGAAACCATACAATATGGAGTCGCGAGAAAGCGAGAGTAATTCTACACATCGACTCCGGCCAAACCGGGAGTCACAGCGATTTAATAAACGGCTCGATTGCAGCTATTGCGCGGCTGGTAGCGTTTAGTGCGGTGGATTCGTCTGTTTGGGCAACGCCTTCCTAATGGCCCACAGCAGGCTTTTTTCGTCGAAGGGTTTGAGCAGGCTCGCGATCGGGTTGGCCTCGCGCATGATTTTCCTGGTCTGCGGGTCGTCGCGGCCGCTGATCAGGATGGTCGGCAGGTGCCGTCCGGACTCGGTTAATTTCCGGCATAGTTCGATTCCCGTCATCGCCGGCATATAAACGTCCAGCAGCAGGCATGCATCGCCGCTCGGAATTTCGCTGGTCAGGAATTTTTCGGCGCTCTCAAAGTCCAAAACCTTGAATCCCAAAATCTGTAGCTGTGTTCGCAGTGCACGTCGGATAGACGCGTCGTCATCTACCACAATCACTGTGGCCGTCGATTTCTTCGGCAACTGACGATACCGGTTTTCGTGGGACAACGGCTCCCCGTCGTCCGCACGGTTCCTTGCAAGATCACTGTGCATCGCGTCCAGCCCTCGTCGCTATTGTACCAAAGTACAATATCGCTCCCTGAAAAATTGGACGAATCTAGGCCGGCCAGTGAGCGATAGAAGTCATACGTCACTCGCGGCATTTGAGTTACAAACAGGCCAGTCGCAAAAGCAACTGGCCCACCACTGAAAGCGCGGCGATCCGGCGCGCCGCAGTGAAGAGAACAACCCGGGGAGAAAAATGAATCTGAACCTCCGAACGACAAAAAGCGCGACGGGCTTGCTGTCCGTTCTGCTCACAGGATTGTTGCTGGCGAGTTGCTCTCAGACCTCGCCACCCGCATCGAGCTCGGCTGCACCGGCACCTGCAGTACAAGCGCCGCCGCCGCCGATGGCGAGTGTCCAGCCCTCACAGCTTGGCGCAGCGGGTGGGCAGTACGAGGAACCACCGGTCGTAAACGTCGCGGACCTGCTGCCCACGACCCCACTTTCGGGACAGGGGTATACCGTTGAACCGCAGGCGCCGACCAACGGCGCCATGGGCCAATACACCATCGTCGCCGACCCGAGCGTGTTCCATGACGACGCAGGCACTTACTACGTCGAAAGCCTCGACATGCTGAAGATACGTCTCTCCGAGATTCCAGCTATCGTTGAGCTCGACAGCATGAGTAATACCGGCGTGTTCGCTCAAGCGCTGGCCTCGAGCGCAGTACGCCCTGTAACCGCCGCCGCCAATATGGTTATCCATCCGATGGATACCGTTACCGGGCTACCGAGCGGAGTTGGAGACTTGTTCGGCCGCGTGAGTCTCGGCGCGGGAGAAATAGCGTCGTCGGCCAGCAATTCCTTCGGCAGCGGGAAAGCGGCCAGTCAGGCCGGTAACGCTACGCTCACGGCGTTGGGCTACGACCAGATGCGTCGACAGCTCGCGCATAAGCTGCACGTCGATCCTTACAGTTCTGATCCGATCCTCACCAAGAAGCTGAACCATGTTGCCTGGGTCATGTTCTCGGCCCGTATGACCGTAGATGCGGCCATGATGGCAGTACCAGGCTCGATAATTATCTCGGGCGTCGAATTCACCAACGATCTCGTCTATCAGACGCCGAGAGCTGACCTCATTATTCTGGTTCAAAAGAAGCTGAAAAGCTTTGGTCTATCGCAAGAAGAGATCGTCGCCTTTACCACCAACACCGCGATTCCATTGAGTCTGCAAGTTACCGCGGTCAAAGACCTGGAAGCGCTCGGTAACATTCCCGGTCGTCGCGCGGCGGCGGTCGCCATCGCCAACATGATGACCGAATACCAGGCGCGCTTTCTGGTCACCTCACTGCATATGCTTGGTCAATGGGGCCAGCAGACGAGTCCTATCACCAGGATTTGGGCACCCGGTGTGCTGATTGCGCGCGATCAAAATGGCACCACGATTCTGCCAGCCCCGGTTGACTACCTATCGTGGACCCAGCGCATAGCCGGGTTCGGAACCGATCCCAATCTGATGGCTTTGCACAATCGCGTTCTCTTGGTCAGCGGCAAGATGACTCCGCTCGCGCATCAGCAACTGATGGCCAACGGCTGGAATGTGCAACAGGGGCAATAGCAATAGATCCTAAGACTTCACTTACGAAACCTTATTGAGTCTGGCAAGAGCCAAAGGTATGGGAGGAACTAAGAGTGAGTAAAAATATAAAAACGAAAATGGCAACTGGCATAGCTGCGGCTGGCCTGACGGCTGCGCTGCTGGCCTCGGGATGCTCGACCACCGTCCAAAGCGCACCAGCGGCTGCACAAGCAGTGGAATCGGGTGGCCCGCTGCCCAGCGCAGTCACCGGATTCCTAGGGCCAGATGCGGCCAGGTTGGCGCCCGGCCCTGAGGGTGGCGCCGCGCTCGCCTGGATCAATCCGAACGCTCAATGGAGCAGCTACACCAAGATACAGCTGATGCCGGTTGAGTTCTGGGCCGCTGCCGATTCGAAGGTCTCTGCTGCCGACCAGGCGACGCTGACCGAATACTTCTACAACCAACTGCAAACCAACCTATCCAAGAGTTTCACCCTGGTCGATCAGCCGGGCCCCGGAGTTATGACCCTGCGCGTCGCTCTGATGGACGCGACGACTGCAGTCCCCGGACTTCGCACCATCTCGGTAATTGTCCCACAAGCTCGCGTGCTCAACCTTGCTCAGTCGATGGCGACCGACAGCTACGCATTCGTAGGATCAGCCGAAGCCGAAATGAAGCTGACTGATTCCGTCACGGGCCAACTGCTGGCCGAAGCAGTCGATCAGCGAGCGGGCGGCATGGGGCTCAAAAGTGCCGCTTCATTCCAATGGGGCGACGCACAGAACGCGATGGACTATTGGGCACAGAAAATACCAGCTCGCATTTCGCAACTACAGGGAAAGACGTCCTAGCCCAGCTTATACTGGTTGAAACCAAATGAACGGTTTAGACCAGAAGGAGTATCCGATGTCAGGTTGGAAAAACAAATCTTTCGCGAGTGCTCTTTTAGCCTTCATGATTGTCGGCTTGCTCGTCGTACATACCGCATGGGCTCAGGACAAGAAGCCTAACATTATTTTCATCATGGGTGACGACATTGGATGGTCCAACATAGGAGTCTATAACCAGGGCATGATGGCGGGCAGTACCCCGAATCTCGACAAGCTGGCTAACGAAGGCATGCGCTTCACCGACTACTATGCCGAAGCGAGCTGTACGGCAGGACGCGCGAACTTCATCACCGGCGAACTGCCAATTCGCACAGGGCTGACTACGGTGGGTCAGGCCGGAGCGGCACTCGGGATGCCTGATGAAGCACCCACGATCGCGACCGTGTTGAAGTCGATGGGATATGCCACCGGACAGTTCGGCAAAAACCATCTCGGCGACCGAAACCAGTATCTGCCTACGGTCCACGGCTTCGATGAATTTTTCGGCTACTTGTACCATCTCGATGCGATGGAGGACCCCTGCCATCGCAACTATCCGCAAGCACTAAGGGATAGGGTCGGCCCTCGTAACATGATTCATTCATGGGCGACCGATACGGACGATCCAACCGAACAGCCACGCTGGGGAAAGATTGGCAAGCAGAAGATCGAGGACGCAGGTGAACTCTGTCCCGAACGGATGAAGACAGTAGACGACGAGATCCTCGACAAAGCACTCAAGTTCACCGACAAGGCCAGAGCGGATGGCAAGCCGTTCTTCCTATGGCTCAACCCGACCCGGATGCACGTCGTCACGCATCTGTCGGACAAGTATGAAAACATGCGCAATTCCGAAAACGGCTGGAGCATCGAAGAAGCCGGGATGGCGCAGCTCGATGATATTGTCGGCTCGGTTATGAAGTACGTGAAGGACAATGGCCTGGATGACAACACGATTATCGCCTTCAGCACTGACAACGGCGCTGAGAATTTCACCTGGCCCGACGGTGGACAGACTCCGTTCGCCGGTGGCAAGGGCACCGCTTTGGAAGGCGGCTTTCGCGTACCCGCGATCATTCGCTGGCCGGGCAAGATACCGCCGGGCAAGATCGAGAACGGTATCGTTTCCGGGTTGGACTGGTTTCCCACTTTCGTAGCCGCGGCTGGCTATGATGGCGATGTTGCCGCTGACCTCAGGAAGGGCAAAGAATTCGGCGGTCGCACCTATAAAGTGCACCTCGACGGCTACAACCAGATGGACATGCTGACCGGTAAGGGCCCGTCGAGACGCCACGAGATTTTCTACATTACCGAGACCACGCTGGGTGCGGTGCGAATCGATGATTACAAATATCGCTTCACCGATCAGCCTAACGGCTGGCTTGGCGCCACGCAAAAAGTCGATTGGCCGATTCTGGTCAATCTACGCTTGGATCCTTTCGAGCGGACTGGAATGTACAACGGCAAGGACGTTGGTTCGATATCCTACTACAACTGGTTCGTATACGAGTTCTGGCGCTTCGTGTTCGTACAGCAGGAGGTGGCACAGGCGGCACAAACCCTTGTAGAGTTCCCGCCGATGCAGAAAGGCGCAAGCTTCAACATGTCGCAGGTTAAGGAACAGATACAACGGGCGTCCGAATCACATACGGGCGACTAGTTGGACTATCGAAAGCTGAACGGAGGAAGTTGCAATGACAAACCCAGATTCGCGCTCGACGGCAAAGGTAATCGCGAAGTGCGCGATTACAGCGGTCGCACTTCTAGGACTGTTGACGCTGGGCGGGTGCTCGTCCACCGAACCTTCGGCGACCCAGCAGGCGTCGTTGGCGAAGACCGAGTTACATTTCGACATCAATGCGTGCCAGCCGATCGAGCCGGGCTTGTATAAATGCCCCGCCGCTGACAAACCAATCTGCAACCCCGACTACAACGGACAGGCTGAATGTGTCCGCATCGGGCCGAAGGGAAGCGTTTTCGTCCAGAGCGGATTCGGTAACTAGCGAAACGTACCTTCTATAGTTCGGTGATGAGAATGAATCCAATGCTTTCAACGCGCATACTTGTAACCGCAACCCTCGGTCTCCTGCTGCTTGCCTCAGGATCGGCGCGCGCCCAGGGCGTCGTGCTGCCTTTGCCGCCGGAGGATCAGCAAAACATAACTGCTCAGCTTGGGCCGGGCGTAGTCGGCGCCGCGCTGCCGAGCAGCGCGATAAATGACCCGTCCGCTTACTTTCCGCTGCAGGAGAAATCCCAGCAGTTCCAGGTCGTCGCTGGGCCTCACGCCGGCACCGTCCAGACACTTGGTCTCTGGCAGGCCAGGCGCCCGGGCGGCAAGAAGGCTTGGCGATTTCAAATGACTCCGTCGTTAGCGGGCTTCATGCGCGAGACGGAAGAGGGCGACATCATTATGGCCGCACTGACCGACTCCGGCGAAGGCGTGGTGGTCGTCACGACGCCTGCCAACCCGTTCGTCCCCAAGGGCATCCAGCCAGGTGAATCGCGAAGCTACTCGCAGCAGGTCTCGGTAAACTACTTGGACGACCCGAGCGACCAGAGATACTCAGGATCGATCACCGGCACCTACACCTACGTCGGCACCTATCAAGTGACAGTACCGGC
>Ga0070761_10001971_pt1 | contig 12774 bp, 11 predicted proteins | sample HubBroMetageREF1_FD_66724 | JGI IMG/M metagenome (GOLD analysis project Ga0070761, IMG submission 66724) | Reference soil microbial communities from the Hubbard Brook experimental Forest, New Hampshire, USA - Hubbard Brook CCASE Soil... | ecosystem: Environmental > Terrestrial > Soil >...
GCCCAGCAAAATGCCAATGGGCGCCTGCATGGTTTTCGTGCCGGAGGAAAGCGCTGGAACGGGTACGGAGAGGTCGCCCTTCCCTTTGGCGCCTTCCGCGGTGACGCGCACTTGCCAGGAACCTGAGGTCATCATCCACAGCGATCCAGTAAAGAACTGCGGATCGTCTTTCGAACGCTGCGCCAGGTCGGGCACCGGGGCGAACTTGGCGCCGGGCCCGGTAAGCGGCGTGGGTACGATGTGAACTACATCCACATCGTTGGCCGCGCTACGCACTTCGATCTCCGCCACTCCCGGGATAACCGAGGGTGTGCGGATGGTGACCAATAAACGATAAGGTCCGGCCGTGCCTTCGTAGAAAACGTCCGGGCTGCCTACATGCGCCCAGGCGCTGGCGGTAGCTAGAAGGAGAAGACCTAACAATCGGGACATTGGATGGTTACCGGCGCACCCGCCGCATCCAATCGCCCCATGCGAACCCCAGCCTGATGGTCAGGGTACCCAACACCGCGGCAAGCGCCATCTGCGTCCAGAAAACGGACGCCGTGTCCGGTAGAACGAACACATGCCGCGCCAGGATGGAAGTGGGACGCGTGTTGTAATCGTAGACATTCGTGTGGAAGAACCAGTTCTGCGCGCCCACCGAATTCAGGAAACTGGAGAACGGCCACTGCACCGCGATGAGCACGCCCAGGAACAAGATTCCGGAAACGGCGGCTTTCTTCCAGAGGTTCCAATCGCGCGTACGGCTCCATAGCAAGTCGAGCGCCAGCGCGGGAATGAACAGCAGCATGGGAAACTCGGGTGGCACGAACTGCGTGACCTGGTGATAAACCGGGCCCAATTTCGCTTCGGCGGGGAACAGCGGCAGAATCCAGCCCATACCCGCCCAGAAGAGCCAATAGACGGCGGCCACCGTGGTCGCCGCCCAGCGTTTCTCGGAAGCCCGCGCCACTCCAGCCAGCACCAGCGGCACCACCATGCAAACTACGCGGTAGTAGACCCCGCTGTGCATCAGCGCGTGCCATGAGAACTCCATGATCATCAGCATCAGCCCGATCAGGACCACGCCGCCGATGTAGAGGAACAGCCAGTTGAGCTTGTCGCGGAACTCATCCCGCGCGCGATTCATCATCCCCAGGATCAGGATCAGCGTGCCCGTGTTGACCGCCAGGTTGCCCAAAATCAAGAACACGTGCGGCGGGCTCAGGATCTTCACATCCAGACCGTAGGCGCTGTGCCACCAGTCGTCAAAGGGCGCGGAGGTGAGCATGGCCACGCCTCCCCAGGCCGCGATAAAAGCGCCCAAAGGAGCTTCGAATCCCCACATTTTCACGGCAGTACTGCGCAGTTGGGAGAAGTTGCCGAAGGTGGTGGCCAGGATCAGGTAGCCGCAGGAAAGGCCCGCCAGCACGCCGCACATGTAGATGGCCATGTGGGCCGGCGTCCAGAAAGTGTCGCGACCGATGGAGCGGTGCCAGGAGATGTCCCATTGGCCGCCGATCATGGCGGAAGTGACGCCGAAAACGGAGCACCAAACGTACCAGGGCACGCGCTGGACGGATTCGCGCACGGATGCGGCGGAAATGGACGAGATTGTAGTTGTGGTAGATGCCATTCTGTCCCTCTGTACGTATACGATTATAGCTTTGTTGGATGCGGTTCGGTTTTGTTAGGCATCAAGAAGCAAAATGCCAGATGTAGCCTTCATCGTCGATGACGCGCTGAACCCGAGATGCTGGAATGACGGGTGCGTCCGGCTGACGTCACTGCGTCCGCGTATCAAGATGCTCTGTCATGGCGGGACACCGTCGGAAACGCACCGGAGGGCGGGCAGAATTGCCTCGATGCCACTTAATTTTTCTCAAAACTCGGTCCCTCGGACCCGCTCTTTCCTGATGGCATCAGCGCCTTGACGGCCGCGACAGGCCGACGAGGGCGTCGGCCGCGGAGCGGGGGGTCCGCCCCACAATGAATGCAGGTGTTTCGGTCATGGGAAAAGTAAGCGGCATTGGGCAGAATTGCCCGCCCTCCACTTCGCAGGGCAGTGAAGCTCCGAGCCTTGCGCGCCAGCACATAACTGGCCAACACCGAAACTGCGATGAGCAGCAGCGGCACGGCCGGCGAACACCGGCGGGTCGGTCGCGGCAACCCGTAGAGCATGCCCGATAGACCGCGCGTCACCTCGAAGACCGCCGCCACGCCAATGCCAATCAGCGCGGTAACCAGGCCGCTCCCCACCACCAGGCGCAGGATTTGGGACTGGCTGGCGCCCATAGCCACGCGCAATCCGATCTCGTGTGTGCGCCGGCTTACGGAATACGCCGTCAGCCCGTAGATTCCGACAGTGGCCAGCGTGAGCGCGAGCGTGGCAAATACGGTAGCAAAAGCATGGAGACGCGGCGCAGCATCAGCGAATTCGAGAGTACGGGAACCGGCAGGCCGCTGCATGTGAGGCACATAGATGGCAGGTTCCACCGGCGCATCCAAGCCGTACAGTTTGGCATCCGCCACCATGCCCACGATTTCCAAATGCTTGCCTAGGGTTGTCTTTCGACGCCCGCCCCCGCCCTCTTACTTCCCCCCCAATTCGGCCTTCAACTGCCTGTACGCCGTCTCTTCGTAGTTCGTCTTTACCCGCTCGCGTCCTTCGCTGCCCGTACGAAATGGTTCCCGCCGTTCCGCGTGGCTCAGCATGGCGGCGGTCTCCTCGTCGTGGGGGTTCCTTTCGAGCACGGCGCGGAAACTATCCGCCGCCGCCGGAAACTGCCCGGCTCTCCAAAGCGCATATCCCAAGTTGAAGTGATAGTCGGGGTCGGTGCTGTCGCCTTCCAGCGCCTTGCGGAAACTCTCGATGGCCGCCGTAAGGTTGGTCCGCGTTTGGGCCGCCCCCAGGTTGTTGTAGACTTCATTCAACGGCACGCTGGCCGCTACGGTCTCGAAACATTTCGCGGCGGCGGTGTAGTCGCCCATCTGATAGCCGCACAAGCCTAGAAAGAACTGCGCCTCCAGATAGTGCGGATCGTCCCGATGGACACGCCCCAGCCACCCGGCGGCCACCCGGTAATCCTTCTTGCCCCAATACGACTTGCCCAGTTGGAAGCACGGCTGCGAATACGCCGCATCGAGGCGCGCCGCCTGCATGAAGAACCTGTGCCGCTGCTCCGGGTCGGCGGCCAGCAGCCCGCGTATGTAGCTCTCCAGCGCATCCAGCCGCACGTGCGGACGGGCGCGCAGGAATTCTTCTTCGGCGGGCGCGGTCTTCGGCGACAGCGTCTCCAATACCTGCCAGCTCAGCCGCGCCTCCAGGGCCGCCAGATCTTCCACGGCCCCGGACTCCTCCAACTCGGGGCCCTGCATCAGCCGCTTCAGATTGAGGATGCGTGCCCCGATTCGGAGCACGCCGCGCGATCCGCCGCCGGATTCCGGTCCCGGCGCCAGATCGTAATGGCCGTAGACCACCTCGGAGGCGTCCAACGCTTCGCCGGCCTTAATGATCGAAGCCCGCGTCAGCACTGCGTTCGGCCGCAGCGAGAGGCGCCGGAACGCCTCCAGGCGGTCCTCCCGCTCGAGCGCCAGCAGGCCTTCGGAAACCAACGATTCGCGCACGGCTTCCGATATGCTCTCGCCTATCCAATCCAGATTTGTGGGATTATTTTTGGAATTCGATCGATTGGCAAAAGGCAGGACCAGCACCGTTTCCGCACGCAGCATGTTCGCGGTGGAAACGATCAAAAACAAAACCCCGAGCCGATGCATCTACTCCCAGTGTAGCAACGGCCATCGCGGGTTCCGGGCACTGCTGCACCCAGAACCCGGCTTCGACTCCTGCCGTTTAGTTCAGCACCAGCTTCAGGTTGGTGCCGCCCACGCTGATCTCTTCGATTTTGTTCTTGCCATCGGCGTTAGCGTACCGCACGGTGGTGGAGGCGTACTTGCTATCGCCCGTCTCGACCTTGACAGCCGCCTCGGTGGTCTCGCGGCCGTGCTTGATCACGATCTTCTGGTCCTGCAGCTCGAACTTGTAGTCTCCGGCTTTCAGTTCCGTGCCGCCGATCGTGGCCGGCTCAAACAACGTTACGGTGAACCACTTGGTGCTGGCGAAGGCCATGCCGGCCAGCAGACATGTGAATAACAATGCTTTCTTCATCTGTATTTTGCTCCTTCAAAGCGTTTGGCGGCATAGGGGTGCTCCATCGCACGGGCCGCCTACAAGATAATACGGATGGAATTGGAAAATGTTGTACCGCGCCATATCAGCAATTTGTCAAGAAATCGCTTACGCGGGCCAGCGCTGAATCCTGAATGTGCGGTTCCTCGCCAAACCCCTTTAGCCATTCCATGTCCAGCTCCTTACGGAACCAGGTCATCTGGCGCTTGGCGTAATTCCGCGTATTGCGCTGGGCGTAGAAGAGCGCCTCTTTGGCGTTCAGTTCGCCGCGCAACAGTTGTACCGCCTGGCGATAGCCGTGCGATTCGAACGGTTTGGCCGTCTGCGGAAATCCCAGATCGAGAATGCGCTGGACTTCATCCATCAACCCGGACTCGAACATGCGGCGGCAGCGCTCGTCCAACCGGCCATACAGATCGTCGCGATCCGGCGCTAGCCCGATCTTGAGCGTACGAAAGCCCTCCAGCCGGTCGCGGCCTTCGCGAAACATCTCGCTCACCGGCCGTCGCGCGAGCAGGCATACCTCCAGCGCGCGCATGACCTTCGGCACATCGTGGGGGTGGATGCGCGCCGCGGCTTCCGTATCGAAGCGCGCCAACAGGCGGTGCAACGAACTGGGCCTTCTGCCTTCACGCGCAGCCAACCGCTCACGCAGGGCCGCGTCCCGCGCGGGTCCCCGGAACAACCCTTCAAACAGCGCCCGCAGATAGAATCCGGTGCCCCCGGCGACCACTGGCAGCCTGCCGCGGCTCGAAATCGTAACGAGCGCCGCGCGCCCCAAGCGGGCATACTCGCCTGCCGTGAAGATCTGGTCCGGGTCCAGAATATCGATCAGATGGTGCGGAACTCCACGCATCTCCGCCGGCGCCAGCTTGGCAGTGCCAATATCGAAGTACCGGTAGATTTGCAACGAATCGCAGTTCACCACCTCGCCGCCGAATTCTTCCGCAACCCGTAGAGCCAATTCGCTCTTACCGGCGCCGGTAGGCCCGGCGATGGCCACTACTGGTTTCAAATTAGAACCCCTCCGATACGTAACACATCCTCGCCAGCCGACGCCGTTATACAATGAAGAGGAACGATTCGACCATCCCAGGCATCTAGGTCGAAAGGAACCACAGACGATGAATTTTCCCTCAAAAGCGCTTTTCCTGGCCCTTCCATTGGCTTGCCTCTCTTATGGGCAGACCGGCACGGCAACCCCGCCACCGGTCGATAAAGCCGCTGCTTACTATAACTTTTCCATGGGCCACCTCTACGCCGAGCTGGCTGGCGTGTACGGCAATCGTAGCGAATACGTCGGCAAAGCCATCGACTACTATAAACAAGCGCTGAAGCTGGACCCGGGAGCCAGCTTCCTGTTCGAAGAGCTGACCGATCTCTACATCCAAAGTGGCAAGCTCAAGGATGCCGTCACCGAAGCCGAAGACATCCTGAAGCGCGATCCCAACAATCTGGACGCCCACCGCATCCTGGGCCGCATTTATACCCGCATGATCGGCGACACGCAGCAAGGCAAGATCAACGAGGAAATGCTGCGCGACGCTACCGAGCAGTATCAGAAGATCGTCGCCAAAGATCCCAAGGACATGGAGAGTTGGCTGACGCTGGGCCGCCTCTATCGCACCGCCCGCAACTCCGTGGAAGCCGAGAAGGCTTATACGCAAGCCCTGACGATCGATCCGAACAACGAAGATGCGCTAACCGGCTTGGCCATTGTCTATTCCGACGTCGGCGATACCAAGAAGGCGATTGAAAAACTACAAGCGGTCACCAACAAAGATCCCAACCCCCGGACCCTGGCAGCCTTGGCTACATCCTACGAGCAACTCCACGATTACCGCAGCGCCGCCGAGGTGCTGCGCAAGGCCATCGACCTGGACCCGGAGAACGGCCGCATCAAGCGCGCGCTGGCGCGCAATCTGCTGTATTCCGGCAGCGTGGACGAAGCCCTCAAATACTACCAGGAATTCGTCGAAGAGGATCCGCACGACACCGACGCGCTGCTGAGCATGGCGAGGATTTACGGCGAAAAGCGCGATTTCGCCAAGGCGCGTGAAACCCTCGATAAAGCCAAGGCCTCGGATCCCGAAAACCTCGAGGTGCGCTACGACGAAGTGAATCTGCTGGACAAAGAAGGCCAGACCGACAAAGCCATCGAAGCCCTCAAGGCCCTCCTTAAGGACACCGAGCGCAAGAGTTATTCGGAGTCGGAGAAGGGTGTTCGCGTCAAACTCATCGAAAGCCTGGGTGAACTTTACCGCGGCGCAAATCAAAACCAGCCCGCCATCGATGCCTTCCGCCAGATGGCCGACTTGGACCCGGATTCCGGCGCTCGCGCCGAAGCCCAGATCGTGGACACCTATCGCGCCGCCAAGGACTTCAAGAATGCCCGCGCTGAAGTGGAAACGGCGCTCAAGAAGTATCCCGACGACCGGATGCTGAAGCAGGTGTACGCGTCGGTTTTGGCCGACATGGGGAAAGTCGACCAGGGCGTCTCCGAATTGCGGCGTTTACTCGACGGCGAGCACGATCGCGAGACGCAACTGGCGATCGCGCAACTCTACGAACGGGCCAAGCGTTATGAAGACATGGGCAAGCCGTTGGATGCCGCCGAAAAACTGTCGGAAACCAAACCCGACAAGGAAACCGTGTACTTCATGCGCGGCGCCATGTACGAGCGCTTGAAGAAGTTCGACGCCTCGGAGGCCGAGTTCAAAAAGGTGTTGGAAATGGACCCCGATAGCGCCAGCGCGCTGAACTATCTCGGCTACATGTTGGCCGATCGTGGCGTGCGGCTGGATGAAGCTCAGAAGATGATCTCGCGCGCCCTGGAACTGGATCCCGAGAATGGGGCGTACCTGGATAGCCTGGGCTGGCTGTACTACCACCAAAACCGCTTGGAAGACGCCGAACATGCTCTGGTGCGGGCCCTCTCCAAGAGCGGCGTTGGCCAGGACCCCACGGTGCACGACCATTTGGGCGATGTGTATCTTAAGCTGGGAAAGACCAAGGATGCCATCACGCAGTGGCAGGCATCCGTGAAGGAAGCCGAAACCGATACACAATCCGAATTGGAGCCGGGCGAACTCGCCCAGATCAACAAGAAGCTCGAGGACGCCAAGGTACGCTTGGCAAGGGAATCCGGCAAATAGGGCACGGATAGGCCCGGAGGCGTGTCCTACCCGGAAATCAAACGCGTCTTATGAAATAGTTCGTCTGCGCTCCCGAAGTAGACCTGCCCGTCAAAGTGGAAGGCGGCCAGTTTGGGATTCGAGCGCGGAAGGCCCGGACGGTCCGGCCCTAAATGGACCTCAGTCAGCCGTGCGCCCACCGGAATCTGCCGCGGATCGCCGCTCAGGTCCAGGGCTGGAAACGCCTCGGCGGTTTCCCGGATCTCTCCGGGCGCGGTCCACTTCTCGTTGAAGAAGGTCCAGATGGCATCGGCACACCGGCTGGGACATGCGGGCAGTGTTTCACCCGCATTGACCGGGATCAGCACACCGCACGTCGTGCAGCGATACAGACCCGCATGCGATACAGGCTCTTTTGCCTTATACAAAGCTCCCCTGGCCCTTCCCCAGTTGACGAAACCTTAGCCTACCAGAATAAATCCTTCGTGTCTCTGGATCGCCTCCACCAAGCCGTCCACGGTGAACAGGGATGCCTCGACCGTCACGTCAATCCCCAACTCGCGGGCGGTGGCGGAGGTGACTGGCCCGATGGAGGCCACCTTGACTCCAGCCAGCACGCCGCCGATCGCTTCCATACCTGCCATAGCGACGAAATTCCGAACCGTTGAAGAACTGGTGAATGTGATCCAGTCCGGCTTCTCCGTGAGATCCAAGGCGCGCGCCGGAGCCCCCGTGCGGTAGGCTTCCACCACATCTACGACCGCGCCGCGCCGCGCCAATTCGACGGGCAGCAGATCGCGGGCCACGGCAGCGCGCGGCAGCAGGATGCGCCGGCCCACCAGATCTTGCGGGGCGCCATGCGCGGATAACGCCGCGAGCAGGCCCTCGGCCACGTAATCCTTGCCCATCACATCGACCTTCAGATGCAAAGCCTCGATGGCGGCGCGCGTGGCCGGACCGATGGCGCAGATGCGCGCGCGCAAGGCCCGCAGGTCCACGGCGGAGCGATCCAGACGCTCCAGAAAAAACCGCACGCCGTTGGCGCTGGTGAAGATCAGCCAGTCGTACACGCCGAGGTTGGCGATGGCTTGGTCGAGCGGATCGTAATCGAGCGCCGGCAGGATCTCGATGGTAGGCAACTCGATGGCCTCCGCGCCCAGCGCGCGCAACCGGGACGAGAGCGCCTCGGCCTGTCCGCTGGCGCGCGTCACCACGATGCGTTGTCCAAAAAGAGGCAGGCGCTCGAACCAGTTCAGCTTATCGCGCAGCCCCACGACTTCGCCGATGACGATGGTCGCGGGCGGCTTCAGGTCGTGCTCGTGAATCAGCCCGGGCAACGTGGCGAGCGTTCCGGCCAGCGTCTGCTGATCCGGCCGCGTACCCCAGCGCACGGCCATGGCAGGCGTATCGGCGGGACGGCCGTTCGAGATCAGCGCGCGCGCGATTTCGTCGAACGCGAAGATGCCCATGAAGATGACCAGCGTCTCGGTCGTGCCGATCTTGCTCCAATCGATGCCCGTGGCATCGTGGCCCGTCACGAACGTGACGACCTTGGTGTGCTCGCGATGCGTCAGCGGCACTCCGGTGTACGCCGCGATGCCCAGCGGCGAGGTGACTCCAGGCACAACTTCGAAAGCTATATCGGCAGCAGCCAGGGCTTCAGCTTCTTCACCGCCACGGCCGAAGATGAACGGATCGCCGCCCTTTAGCCGTACCACGTTCAGGCCGCGCCGCGCGCGCTCGATCAGCATGGCGCAGATCTCTTCCTGGCTGAAGGCGTGCACGGATTTCTTCTTGCCGACGTAGATGCGCTCGGCTTCGGCGGGCGCCAGACCCAACAAGGCGGGATTGGCAAGGTGGTCGTAGAGGATGGAATCGGCCCGCTCCAGCAAGCGCCGGCCCTTCAAGGTGATGAGTTCGGGATCGCCCGGTCCGGCGCCTACCAGGTAGACTTTGCTCATCCGTAGACGCTCTCCAAGATGCTGTCCGCCCCGGCAGCCAGCAGGGCTTCGCCTAACTCGCGGCCGATGCGTTGCGCGTCCGCGGCGCGGCCTTCGGAGTTGTCGCGTACCAGGTCGACGCCGTCCGGCGAGACGACTACGGCCTGCAGAAAGAGGCGGTCGCCGTTTACAGTGGCGTAGGCGCCTATCGGGACCTGGCAGCCTCCTCCTAGAGCGGCTAGGAGGGCGCGTTCGGCGGTGACGGCGGAATGGGTGGGCGGATGGTTTAGCTTTTGACTGGCCGGGAGGCCCGGCGCGCGGGTTTCGATCGCCAGCGCGCCCTGGCCGACCGCGGGACAAACGACATCGGGCGACAGGATCTCCGCAATGCGCTCCTCCCAACCCAGTCGTTTCAAACCAGCCGCCGCCAGCACGATGGCATCATACTGGCCTGCATCCAGCTTGCGCAAGCGCGTATCCAGATTGCCGCGCACAGGCTCGATGCGGAGATCGGGCCGCGCCTTGCGCAACTGCGCCGCGCGCCGCAGCGAACTGGTGCCGAGCTTCGCGCCCGCGGGCAGGTCCGCCAGACGCCGCCCCACCAAGGCGTCGCGCGGATCTTCGCGTGCGGGAGTCGCGGCTAGCACCAGCCCCGGTGGCAACTCCGTGGGCAGATCTTTCAAACTGTGAACCGCCAGATCCGCGCGGCCATCCAGCAAGGCTTCCTCGATTTCCTTGGTGAACAGGCCCTTTGCGCCGACCCGCGCCAGCGGGACATCGGTGATTTTGTCGCCGGTGGTCTTGATGATTTCGAGACGGCTCGGGTATCCGAGGGCTGCGAGTTGTTGCTGCACCCAATGCGCCTGCCACAGGGCCAGTTGCGATCCTCGGGATGCTATAACGAGCATGGCTCAATGTCCGGAAGGTTGTGGGGCGGACCCCCTGGTCCGCACGGGTCCCCCTGGACCCGTTCTTCGCCGGCGAAATCAACTTGGTCTGCCTGCCGGCAAGCCGGCCAGGGGGCCGGCTGCGGATCGGGGGGTCCGCCCCACGATGCGTTTCTAGTCATGTAGGTGAAACACCTTGCGAATGGCCGCGATCACGGGCGCGCCGTCCGGCCGCCCCGCCTGCGCGCGCAACTCCGAGATCGGCCCATGCGCCACTTTGTTGATGATGCCGCGCGTCAGCATCTCCCAGGCGTCTTCCTGTTCGCGCGTCACCGGACCAAATTTGCGCCGCACCTTCTCGATCTCCGCTTGCCGTATGCGCTCGAGCTCTTCTTGCAGGCTGACGATGGTGGGCGTGATTTCCTGCACTTTGAGGCGGCCCATCATGCGCTCCACCTCCTGCGTGACGATCTCCTCGGCGCGCTCGGCCTCTTTAAGCCGCTCGCGCAGGTTGGCGTTGACCACCTCCTGCAGGTCGTCGATGTCGTAGAGGAAGACGTTGTCCAGATCGTTGATGGCCGGGTCGATGTTCCGCGGCACAGCGATATCGATTAGGAACATGGGCTTGTTGCGGCGCGCGGAGATGACCCGCTGCATTTCGTCCTTGTGCAGAATATAGTGCGGCGCGCCGCTGGAGGCGATCAGGATATCCACCTCCGGCAGTATGGCCACGAAGCGGTTATATTCGACGGGCGTGCCTTGGAAGAGCTTCGCCATTTCGACGGCGCGCTCGTGGGTGCGATTGGTGACGAAGACATGCGCGGCGCCGGATCGCCGCAGGTGCCGGGCGGCCAATTCCGACATCTTGCCCGCGCCCGCGATCATGACCGTGCGGCTGTTCAGCGAGCCGAAGATCTTGCGGGCCAACTCCACTGCCGCATAGCCGACCGACACTGCCATCTGGCCGATGCCGGTTTCCGAGCGCACCCGTTTGGCCACGCTAAAGGAGCGCTCCAGCAGGCCCTCCAGCCATCCGCGGAGCGCCCCCTGCGTTTTCGCGATGCCGTAGGCGTTCTTGAGCTGCCCCAGAATTTGTGGTTCGCCCACCACCATGGAATCCAGGCTGGAGGCTACCCGGAACAGATGGTGGATGGCGTTCTGGCCTTCGTGCCGGTAAAGGTACGGCTCGACCGAGGCGGCCGCCACCATGCGCGATTCCCGCAGAAATTCATCCACCAGCGCCCGGGGGTCCACTGGATCGTCGGTAGTGACGGTGATCTCGACGCGATTGCAGGTGGATAGGATACACGCTTCCGAGACGCCTGGGCGCGCCTTCAAGGACTGCAATGCCTCGGGCAGAGACGGCTCCGGGAACGCCAGGCATTCCCGAATTTCTACGGGCGCGGTCTTATGGCTGACGCCTGTGACCAGCAGTTTCATGGTTTCAGCAGCCAGGTTCCCAGCCGCGCATGCGCTACCCAGGTGACGGCCGACAACCCCACCACTACGATCACCATGATCGCGGCCTTGCGCCCGCGCCATCCGGCCGTGACGCGCAGAAACACCATGGCCAGGTAGCAGCCCCAGGTGACGAACGAGATGCCGATGGCCGGCTGGCTGATCCAGTCGGTTTTATGCTCGATGAACGCCCAGGTGGTGGCGGCGACCACCGCCAGCGTCATCAGCACGAAGCCCAGCGCCATGGACCGTGAGATCAACTCGTCCAGCGTGCCCAGCGGCGGCAGGCGGTAATAGAGCTTGCGCGGCTTCTTGCGCTTGAGCTCGCGCTCCTGGAACAGATACAGCAGCGAAGCTCCGGCGGTGAAGGCCAGCGCCGCGAACCCCAGCAAAACTAAGGTGATGTGCACGTCCAGCCAGGCACTGCGGACGATGGGGCTCGGCCAGGCATCCACAGGGTTGCCCAGCGTGGCTACCAGCGTCATAACGAAGATCAAGGGGAAGATGAAGACGCTGAGGCTTTCGGTCTTGTAGCGCCAATAAACAAACAGGAACAGGGTGGTGATGAGGAAGGCGCACATGGAGAGGGTCTCGTAAAAGTTGGCGATGGGGCAGCGATTCGTGAGCAGCCCCTCTTCCACGATGGAGACGCAGTGCAACACGGCGCCGATGGAAAGGGCGGTGAGGGAGACGCGAAAGAGGTGCTCGCGTTTACGGACCAGGGTAAGGATGGCGTGCAGCAGGCCGAGCGAGTAGAGGGCCGCGGCCACGCGCAGCCAGATGACACTCATTTCAGCCATGGAGTGCGCCGTTCAAAGGCCGTCGAAGTACTAGTATAACGTGGGGCGGCCGGGGAGAGTCGCGGCGGGGCGGGGCACCGCCGCGCACCGAACAGTGGAAAGGATCTTGCGAAAATACGAGAGTAAGCCTACGCGAGGCTGCGCGACTGGCGCTTGCAATAAGCGGTGAGCATGGTGGCGAGCGGGTCCGGTTTCGTTCCCATTCCGGGGCATGGCTCATATATTGAACGAGGGGTGCTTAACCGAACTGGGGAACCTGTGTCAGTTTGGCGTAGGACGGCTTGTGGGGCGGGCGTCCACGCCTGTCGACATGGGCCTGCGGCCCACCGATAGTGATGAAAACCCGTGCAAGTACTTTGGAGGGCGGGCTTTAGCCGGCGCGGG
>Ga0070761_10001972_pt1 | contig 12768 bp, 10 predicted proteins | sample HubBroMetageREF1_FD_66724 | JGI IMG/M metagenome (GOLD analysis project Ga0070761, IMG submission 66724) | Reference soil microbial communities from the Hubbard Brook experimental Forest, New Hampshire, USA - Hubbard Brook CCASE Soil... | ecosystem: Environmental > Terrestrial > Soil >...
AGAGCGGTCGCCATGATCTGCGGTTCCGGGTCATCCGCCCTCATACCGCCTTGCCCGGCCAGAACCTCAGCCACGACCGCGGTGAACTGCTCCATCATGTCGCTCTGATGTGCCCGCAATGAGGGCGTGGCCCGGATCAGCATGCCGAAGCGCCGGATGGAGGCGCCTGCCTGGACCGGGTCGTCCTGGCTGCCGAGCCAGGAGGTCAGGGCGCCCAGCTCGTCGTCCAGTATCCGCAGCGCCGCCTGCACCGGCGCGACCCCGGGCTCGGCCAGGCCGGTGCGCAGCGAGGCCATCATGGGCTCCAGGCGGTCCAGGATCAGCGACTCCTTGGTGGGGAAGTAGTTGAAGACCGTCTTCTCCGATACCCCGCATGCCTGCGCCACCTCGGCCACGCGGACGGCGTCGAAGCCCCGCTCCATGAACAATCCGGTCGCGGTGTCGGACAGCTGCTGGCGCATCAGGCGCTTCTTGCGCTCCCGCAGACCTTCGGCCGCCGGTTCACCGGTCCCGGGGATACGGGGCGCGGTCCAGTCCACCGTCCGCGTGCTCATACCGGGAGCATAGTCCAGTCATCAGATTTTTGCCGCTGCTGTATTTTTACAGTAACTGAAGCTAGTCTGGTTTTCATGAGTGATTTCCGCATCGTGCGTGACTACCCCCATACCCAGGCCAAGGTCTGGCGGGCCGTGACCGACCCGGCCCTTATACCGCTCTGGACCGCGACCGGCGCCGGCGGCCGGCCTGAAGGATTCACCGCCACCGTGGGCACGAAGTTCCGGCTCGTCGCGAAGCCGAAGCCCGGCTGGAACGGCGTCGTCGACTGCGAGGTGCTTGAGGTGAACGAGCCGTCGCTGCTGCGTTACTCGTGGACCGGCGACGCCGGCGGCGACGTCACCGAGGTCGTCTACCGGCTCGAACCCCACGCCGGCGGCACGCGCTTTACGTTCGAGCACACCGGCTTCACCGGCATCGGCGGGCTCTTCATGGCCAGGCTGCTCAGCCACGTCCGGACCAGGATGCTCGGCGTGGGCCTGCCAGCGGTGCTCGATGATCTTGACGACGACGGCAAGCTCCGGCCTGCCAGTGCCCTGACGCCGAAGTCCCCGGGATGACGCCAGACGCCATTGACCCGTCGTGGCCTTTGTGTGATGCTGGTTCATTGGGCTTCTATCGTGGCTGCGGGCGCGGGAAGTGACTGCGGCGCGGGAAGGAGCACAGACCGATGTCCAGGTCAGTGTGCCTCGTCGCGATGCCTTGGCAATCCTTAGAACTGCCCTCGCTACCACTCGGCCTGCTCAGGGCGGTCGCTGTCGAGGCTGGGCATCCGGTTCCGCTGACCTATCACGGCAGTTTGCGCTGGGCCGAATTCCTGATCGATGCGACAGACGGCGAATTCGGGGTTGCGGAGTATAGCGACGTCGCCGAGAACGGGCTGCTCGACGGCTTGGGGGACTGGGTCTTCACTGGGGTCCTGCATTCCGATCCAGAATTCGGGATGGCCACGCTGCAGGAGTATTCGGCCCGGCACGGGATCGATATAGCTGTCATTACCAGGATGCGTGAGTACGCGGCTGACTTTGCCACGATGGCGGCAGCTGAGATACTCGACCTCAACCCTTCCATCATCGGGTTCACTTCGACTTTTATGCAAAACGTCCCCAGTCTCGCCCTGGCCAAGGAGATAAAGAGACTCGCGCCCGACGTCGCGATCATAATGGGCGGCGGTAACTGCGACGGCCCGATGGGCGCGGCTTTGCACCGAAATTACAAGTTTCTCGACTTCGTCGCCAGAGGCGAAGGCGAGCGCGTGTTCCCCATGCTGTTGAGCGCTCTTGCCGAAGGCTCGGACCTGGCGGCCATACCCGGATTGTGCTGGCGAGATACTGATGGCGCGCATCGCTGCAACCCGCAGGTTCGCTTTGTCAATCCGACCGCGGTTCCTGTACCCGACTTCGACGACTGGTTCGAGCGACTTGAGGAATCACCAATTGAGCAGCGTGTCGAGCCGAAACTGGTGCTTGAAACGTCACGCGGCTGCTGGTGGGGCGAGAAGCATCAGTGTACCTTCTGCGGGCTGAACGGGTCGCTGATGGATTTCCGGGCGAAGTCAGCGGACGCTGTCCTTAGCGAGATAGACTCACTCGTACGCAGGTACAAGGTACTCGATATCATTACAACGGACAACATCGCCGACAACACGTATTTCCGCGATGTCTTCCCTCGGATCTCAGAACTGGGCTGGGATCTGAGGCTGCACTACGAAGTAAAGGCCAACCTTCGCTCGACTGACGTCATCGCGCTGCGCGACGCAGGTGTCGTCCACGTACAGCCAGGAATCGAGTCCCTGATCAGCCGGGTTCTTAAGATCATGGAAAAGGGCACGTCCGCTATCCAGAATATAAGAACTCTGCGAGACTGCGAATCGGCCGGACTGACCGTGTCTTGGAGCTGGCTGTATGGCTTCCCTGGAGAGCTGCCTGAGGATTACGAGCCTGCCCTGCGGCAGGTGCCAGCTCTCGTCCACCTGCAACCACCGAGCGGCGCGGCGCGAATCATGCTGGAACGCTTTAGCCCATATTTCGAGGACACCGAAGGTGCCTTTGCTGAGCGGACCACAGGAAGCGCCTACCGACACGTTTATGCCCTTCCAGAAGAAGAACTACGAGACATGGTCTACTTCTTCGACACCACTCAGGCAGGACTGAACGAAGAATCTGCGATTCCTTTGCACCAGGCTGTAAGCTCCTGGTCAGAGAATTATCTGCAAAGCTCACTTGTATACAGCGACACTGGTGACTCAATTCGCATCGATGATCACCGCATCGGCTGGTCAGCCAGTCATTACGATATTGCTGACCCGATGCTCAGGTCGGCGTATCTGATGCTGGAGCAGGGCAAGACCATTGCCGCGGTGACGCGAACGTTGTCCGGCCAAGGTTTCGAGCCGCAGGAGTCAGGGCTCAGGACCTGGCTGGCTGAGCTCGCGAAGCGCGGGCTCGTGTTCGAGGAAAACGGGCGCTGGATCACGTTGCCGACGGCATCTTGTCCCATCAAGATGCCGTAAGAACTCCGCTCAGGACGTCTCGGGTACACGCTCAGGTGCGACCTGGCTTGAGAAAGTGGTGCCGCCCCGGGTCAGCAGCGGAGCAGGAGCTACGAGCAGGACCAGGAGCGCGCCGGCCAGCAGCAGGTCGCGGGCACCCGTGAAGGTGACGATCGCGCCCGCTAGCGCGTACCCCACCGGCATCAGCCCTTGACTGCCCAGCCAGTCAAGCGCGGTTACCCGCGCGATCAGCTCATCGGGGATGTCTTTTTGCACCGCCGTTCTCCACAGAACCTGGAAAATGCTGACGCCTACTCCGGCGATTCCCCAGAAGATCAAGATGCCGGGCAACGGCAGTATCGCCAGGGAACCCACGGCGCCAGCGACGGTGAGTACTCCGCTCAGCGCGACAACCCCAGTGCGCCGGGGACGGATCCTGCCGCCGATGAGGGACCCGATGATCGAGCCGACGCCAAGAGCCGCGAACATCTCGCCGTACGCCGCTGGTCCCCCGAGTCGTTGCTCGGCCACGATCGGGGCCGACAAGAAGGCAGGCGCCACGACCAGTGTCATCACGATGGTCGCCGCGCCGATGGAAGCGGCGAGCCACGGACGGTCCATCACCGTGCGCAGTCCTTCGCCGAATTGCCGCAGCCCTTGGCGCAGCGCCCCTTCGCCCGGGCCGCCACCCAGGTCCGCCGCCGCTGCCCGTTCCCTGATCAGCGCCAAGGTCAGCAGGCTGGCGGCGAACGTGGCGACGTCCACCCACAGCGAGGCGCTCGTGCCGACGACGGTAATCGCGACGCCGGCCAGCAGCGGACCCGCCGCCATGGCGACATTCTGCGAGAACGTGCTCAGCGCGTTTCCCGCCTGGAGGGCGCCGGGTGGCAGCAATCGCGGGACGATCGCGACGTAGGCCGGCATGAACATCCCCTCCATGGTCCCGGCAACGACCACGGCCGCGACAAACACAGCCTCCGGCAGGCCGCGGGGATCGGCCGCGATGAGCGCGACGCTGATCGCCCTGGCCGCATCGGCCGAGATCATCAGCCTGCTGCGGCGCCATCGGTCACCTACCGTGGCCACGACAAGCGTCCCGACCGCGAAAGAAATCGCTTGCGCGCCGAGCACAACGCCGAGGCCGGCCGCGCCCGATCCACGGGAAAGGACGACAATCGCCAGGATAATCGGGAACATCTGGTCGCCGACCGCGCTTAGGGTCTGCCCTGACCACAGCAAGGCAAAATCACGATGCGTCAGCGCGCCGAGTATGTTCGGGTCGGCATCATCCCGGCGAGACCTCGCCCGCCTCATCTGCGCTGCCGCGACCTGGCGCTCACCCGGGCAAGGCGGTTCCGCAGCTGATAGCCGAACTCTTGCGCGAAAAGGGAACCGAGACCGTCACTGAATAGCCGGCCTATCTCCGGTGGCGCTTGTGTCCGCGCCCAGACAGCGGTTCGCACTATATCTATCAGCTTCACGTCATACCAGCGATTGGAGCGCTGCGCGAGCCCGAAAAGCGGAGGTATGAAATCGACCGCACCAAGCAGTTCAAAAATTTCTTCCGCGGCCTCGCTGGGCTCGCGGCGACCGTACTGCACGTCCTGCAGATACGCGCTCGCCTTGGCGATCATTTCGCGCGCCGGCAGATAGCTCGGGATCGCGCCCTGCGGCTCCAGCGTGATCAGGGGTTCAAGCTGTGATACATCGTGATGTTTAACATACCGAGAGTAAACATCGCCGAGGACCGTGGTAGATAGCACCTGGTTGGTCTCCCAGATGCGGAACCACGCGTTCCATAGCTCCCAGTCGCGAAACGACGTGTACGCGTTGGCAACCAGGTCATCGTTAATATCAAGCAAGCCTTGTTCGAGATCTTGAACGTGCTGGAAGCGCGACACCGAGAAGTCGTCATCCCGCACCGCGTCAATGACCTCGGCGATCAGGCTGTGCGCGACCGACATCGTGTTCTGCATGCCGCGGGAGAACAGCGCGTCGATAAATCCGGCGGCGTGCGCGGTCAGGCACCAGCGGTAACCGACCGTCTGAGTGGACGAGTACTGCAGGCGACCCGTCGATACCCAGGGCCGTATCGCGCTGGCGCGGGCAAACTGCGGAGCTACGTCGGGAAAATCAGCGCAGAATTGCGTGAACTCCTCCTCGGGCGCAGCATCGGGCTTGGGGTAGATACGCGGATCGTAGCTTATCCCCACACTGCACAGGTCACTGGTCGCGCCGGGGAAGTTATTGAATGGGATTACCCACATCCAGCCGCCAGGGAATATGTGATGCAGCGTTCCCTCACTCCACGGGCTGGGGTTTCCGTGCAGGTTCCTGACGGGCAGGGTGTCCTCGAACGGAATTACGCCCTTCATATGCGTGAAAATCGAACGTGAGTGCGTCCGCAGTCGTGACGGCTCTTCCCTGAGGTTGAATTTCCGCACCAGCGGCGACCTGAATCCGCTCGCGTCGATCAGGAACTTGCACTCAAGCTCGCCGCCGTCGTCCAGTTGCAGCCGGACACCGCCGGGGTCGACCTCGACGTCCCCAACCCTGGTGTCCTCGAGCAGATCAGCCCCGTATCGCTGGGCGACCTTGATCAGCCAGTGATCGACATCGGCCCGCAGGAAGTGGACTTCGGCGTGCGTGTTCGGAGAAATCGGGAACTGGTTTGTGTGCGCAGGGTCGTGCGGCTGGTGCGGCGTATGGTAAATAAAGCCGAAATTGCGCTTCTTACCGCAATTCGCGCTGACGTGCTCGTGCACCGACGTGAAACCGGACAGGTGCTTGATCTCAGGAACGTCATACCGCTCGCCAATCAGCCGGGACATGATCGACGTATACGGGATAGTAGACTCGCCAATGGCGAACCGCGGATGCCGCGCGGCGTCTACGACGAGCACGTCGAGACCGGCGCGGGCAAGGCAAGCCGCTATGACTGACCCAGCGAGGCCGGACCCGAGAATGATGACGTCGCGCTGCGGCACGTGTATCTCCTCGCGAGTGTCCCTTACTTAAGAGGGGTTTGCTGGTGATACGCCATTCGCCAGCCGTCGCCATCCCGCGCAAATATGCTACAGATAGCAGCATCGAAAGACGGATATCCGGCACGCCATTGTGTCATCTCATATACCACGGCCCCGGCATCCTTGCCGAGCGTTATGACCTTCGGGTTCCTGATGTCGTAATCCGTGATTACAGGCGAGTCCATTATCGCGTCAAGCAAGCTCTCGCGGTTGTCAATTCCCGAAGGCGTCGTCATCAGCGCATCGCCGGTGAAGAACTCAGCGTAGTACGCCTTGGCATTGTCAGCTGACCTCAGCGCTTCCCATTGGCGAATCTCAAGAGCCATTATCTCATCAGCGAGGTCCACAGCCTCCCCCAGCGGATAAGCAAGTCATTTCGGTTCGGGTTGTTCCGACTATTACATAACATCGCCTGCGTGTCCAGAGACAGCTGAAGCAGACTGGGGTCAGAGTTAACAGTGTGGCTTAGGGTCTTGGATGACGTAAATGAGAAAGAGGTGGCTCAAATGTAAGATTGACCATCCAAATCCTTTTTGGGACCATTCCTTGACAATCGGTGATGATTTCGGCTAGAATTTCCGTGTCGCATCCTTTCCATTTTCAATGGCGATAAGCCGGTCTTTAGGGAAAGGAAGGAGGTGACTGAGCATGGTGATCAAGAAGGTAACGCTCAAGGAGACGGCGAGCGTCGCGAAGTACTACGACTTCAAGAAGACCAGGTAGTAGTTGAGTGAGCTGGGCATGACCTGTTATACCCAGCTCACTTAGCCATTCGGGAGGGCGGAGAAGATGCCTGCCGGTACTATCGGCTTGGCAATACCGGTCGAGGAAGGCCGGGCCTCGCTCGATGCTCTGTCAGCGATCGCACCTGGAGCGGAGGTCACCCTCTCCGAGCCGCTGCGCTTCGGGAGTTCGGCCGGTGACGACATCATGCACCTTGTTTTCCTGCGCGAAGCCACTTCCCAGGCGGTACGCCTGACCTGGCGGCTGGCCGGGATTCCGGCGGTCGCATTCCGAAGTCTGGTGCATTTGCATCCTCCGGCGGACGGTGATGCCACGAAAAGTGCGGCATATGCGAAGTCATGGCGCGAGCAGTACCAGTACGGGCTTTACTATTATCGCTGCGGTCCTGACTTCATCCAGGTGAAGGATATCCGCCCCGGCGGTCCAGCCGCCCGCATGACGATCGAGGACGGCGGCCGGTTTCAGGAACTTGTGGCTTCGACATCGGTGAATCAGCTATCAGAGCCGGGCGTCGATGCGCTGAATACCGCTATAGATGCCGACCTGGCCATCGCTTGCGGTGATCGCTTCGCCGTGCTGCCTTACCGTATGCGGCACTGGCCAGTCTCGTGCATCGCGGTGTGAGCCGCCTGCCGGTCACCCCGACCAGTAGACGGGCGTCGGGACCGCGCCGGTGAGTCCGTTGATCATGAGTTCTGAGTAGCCTCGGCGACCGTGGCGGCAGATCGCGCCGACGAACTCGCCATCAAGGACAAACACGCCGTAAACGACGGGGCCCCGTTCAGCGTGAATCACGCCAGCCTGGTCCGCAAGCTTCACCTCCCGATGATCGGGGCGCAGCAGTTCCTGTACGACCCAGGGACCGCCGCCCCTGAGCAGACTGGCCAGCTGAGCCTCCCAGTCAGACGCCGACGCCTCCTGGCCGATGATGACCGAGCGCCCCATGCCGCCGATGGCTGGCTTGAGTACAAGCCGCGCCCTGTTCTCAGCGATCCACGCAATGAGGTCGATTTTGTCATCGCGCCAGAGCGTGTGCCGTTCTTCGACCAGTCTGGTCCACGGCACCCATCGGCTCATCGCCGCGGCGAGAGAGGGCCGAAGGCCGCTTGTAAATCGCTCATCGGACAGCGTGGCGATCATCGTCTTGCTATCGAAGACATCACCTGACAGTCCGGTCCAGACGACGACAAGGCCATCTCGCGCCGCTTTCGCGACTTTAGCAAGCTGATCAATCTGCGCGGCGTCATCATGCCTCGGGGTGAAATAACGATGAATCAGCCCGATACGCTCACCGCGGCAATATACACCGGAACTGGTCACATCGATGTCCTCTATATGTACCATCTGGGCACTGAGGCCTAGCCGGCCAAGTTCCATGATCTCAGTCAGATAGTGAAAACGCCCCTTACTTGGTCCCGCAGCGTCTTCTTCAGCGAAGTAGGTCAGTCCGATCATATACTTGTCATTAATGCAGAATCGGCGCAGCAGGTCGGCATAATGCCCCATCAAGAAGCGCGGCTCGCCGGCGTTCGAAAAATAACCGCGTAGCTCGGGAGCGCGATGCGCCCTGAGCAGCATGTCATTAGTAGCGAAGTGACCAGAAAGAGACGATGCGTTGACATCGATGATCAACGGACTGCCCTCAGCGATTATCACGTCCGGCCTGGCTATCATTGCCCAGTCATGCGGCGGCAGGCAGTCCCAGATGGGAATGAGGTATTCGGGCAAGAAAAGGGCAGAGGCGATTCTGCTGAAATCTCGTTCATGCATATCAATGAACGCCTCCACACCACGGCTGAATGAACGCCACAGCGATCTCATGGCATGATAGGCCGACCACGGCAGCCGAGCCGGGGTCAGCGCGAAATCGTGCGTCACTTCCGCTGCTCTCAGCTCGGAGGTAGCCGCCGAGAAATCGTCGGGAGTAATGGCTTCCAGCGATGTCGGAGTATCCAAGCTTCACACCTCTATAGCGATCAGAAACGGTGGCCAGGGCGGGCCGCCAGGCGCTCGTCGGCCAGTTCCCGCGCCTGCGGCCACTGGCCCGATCTGGTGGCTGCCTCCACAAGCGTCTGCTGTATGACATCTCGCTGAGCGGCGCTCCCCCCGCACCGTTCAATTGCCCGCCGGAGCGGATAGAGCAGCTCGAAGGCCCCGGCGTGACATCCGCGCCCGAAGGCCAGGAGCGCCTTGCAGACAGGCAGGCCTACTTCTGCCGTTATCACGGAATTATCCGTACTCCGGCCGGTGATATTGACGTACTTCTCTCTATCCGCGATCAGCGCGATCGCGCTGCGCAGGTCATCGGCGCCCACGTAGCACATCACAGCGTGCACGTCGTTGAACGCGAGCCAGGGCTCGTCCATCCGAGGCAACCACACCTGGGCAAGATCGGTGAAGCGCTGGCGGACATCGGTCCCTCGCAGATGCAGGCGCCAGAGCATCGACGAACCGTTGACCAGCTTTGCGGGCACTTGATCAATCACATCGGGAGCCATTGACTGGTCATATATATCAAGGACACCTTGGATGTCATTGTATTCAAGCAGATAAAGGCAATAATGCCACCAGAGGTGACAGAGCAGCTGATTGCGCCCGGTCCAGCTGTCCCGACGTGAATCGAACCAGCGGACACCCTGGTCGAATAGGCCACGCATTTCGAAGGTGTGCGCGACCGCATGAATCGCCCAGACGTTCGCTGGGTCCATGTCCGCTGCCCTGCTGCCGATCTCCTCCGCCTGCGTCAAACGGCCGTTTTCTTCTAACCCGAAGGCGTACATGGCGAGCAGCGCCGGATAGTGAAGGTTATGATCCGTCCAGAACGGGAGCGCCGCGCCTATCCGATCGCGCAGTGCCGCCTTTTCCCCGAGCAGGTAGTCAACCTGGTGGCCTATCGCCAGGGCGATAGTGTCGCGCGGGTAAGAAAGCGAGATATCAGCGAGAGTACGGGCAGCAGCTGAGAAGTGGCCGGCGAGCAAGGAGTTCGCCGCTTGCAGATGACCGTTCTCCCGAGGTGTCAGCTCGTGCCCGTCGGCCCGGCTCAGGAACTTAGCTAAAACCTCAGCATGCTTTCTGGCGAGCCGGCCTTCCGTGCTCAGCCCGCCCAAATAAGCATGCAGCGCGTGGGCCATCGGAAAGAATTCGAAAGCGTCGAGCGCCGCTGCGAGCGGGTCGGTGATCTCGTACTCAAAATGCACCAGCCGATCGACTGCGGTATCGAGCTGCGCGGCCATCGCAGCGCCGGGCGCATGAATCTCTAAGCCGTTCAGGTCTTTGAACATGTCGCTGCTGACTGCTTCAGCCGTCCTCCCCTCACTCGGCGAGTACCCGCTCATGGTAACTAATCTGCGGCTCACCGCAAGATCAGATCGCGCGGCACCCGTGACCAGGACGAGCCCGTGACCAGGACGAGCGCGTGATCACCAAGCTGCTAGCCTCGCCGCATGGGGGGCATTTAGTTCAGGCGGGGGGCGGCGATCACGGGAATAGCGAAGATCGGCGGGCCGGAGGGCATTCTCACCGAGGATCAGGTCAAGGCGTTCGTGCACGACCAGCTCCGGGCCGCGCACCTCGACGGGCGCAGCGTGTGCGTGCTGGTGCCAGACGGCACCCGCAGCTGCCCGCTGCCGCTGGTGGTATCGGCGATCCACGAGGCACTGCACGGGCGGGTCAGCCGTCTCACGGTTCTGATCGCGCTCGGCACCCACGGCGCGATGAGCGAGCAGGAACTCGCCGCGCACCTGGGTTACGACCCCGGCGCCCTGGCCGAGCGCTATCCGTCCATGACCGTGCTCAACCACGCCTGGTGGGATCGATCGGCCTTCGCTGACATCGGGACCATCGGCGCCGACCGGATCGCCGAGCTGTCCGGCGGGTTGCTGGCCCGCACCGCCCACGTGCGCATCAATCGCGCGGTGGTCGAGCACGACGTCACGATCATCGTCGGCCCGGTGTTCCCGCACGAGGTCGTGGGCTTCTCCGGCGGCAACAAGTACCTGTTCCCCGGCGTTTCCGGCCGGGAGCTGATCGACCTGTCGCACTGGCTCGGCGCGCTGATCACCAGCGCGGACATCATCGGCACTCGCGGGATCACCCCGGTCCGTGCCCTCATCGACGAGGCCGCGTCGATGGTTCCCGGCGAGCGGCACGCGCTCAGCCTGGTCACCAGATCCGGTACCAGGGACCTGCACGCGATGATGTTCGGTGACCCCTCCGCCTCGTGGGCGGCAGCGGCCGACGTCTCGGCGCAGACGCATATCCTTTACCTCGACGCCCCGGTACGGCGGGTGCTGTCGCTCATCCCGGCCAAGTACGACGATATGTGGACCGGCGCGAAGGGCTTCTATAAAGTCGAGCCGATCGTGGCTGACGGCGGCCAGGTCGTGCTGTACGCACCGCACATCAGGGAGATCGCCAGGACGCACCCAATGGTCGCGCGGATCGGTTATCACTGCCGGGACTACTTCGTCAAGCAGTGGGACCGCTTCTCCGATCAGCACTGGGGCGACCTGGCCCACTCCACGCACCTGCGCGGCGCCGGGACCTGGGATCCGGTCAACGGCGAGCGTAACCGGGTTACCGTCACCCTGGCCACCGGCATCAGCGAGGAGGTTACCCGCGCGGTCAACCTCGATTACCTCGACCCGGCGCAGGTCGACCCGACCGCGTGGGCGGCCGACGAGAATACGCTCGTCGTGCCCGACGCCGGCGAAGAACTCTACCGCCTGCGCTAGCTCGGTTTGGCGAACCCGGCGAATTCTGGTCCAGGCGGGTGACAAGGCAGCCGGGCCGCTCGAATGCCGGTGGCTGAAGCGGCTCGCGGTGGCGATGCTGGGCGTGCTGGGGTGCTGGCGTGCTGGGGTGCTGGGGTGCTGGCGTGCTGGGGCGTACTAGCACGGCTCCGCTCGGCGTGGGGGCCGCCCGGAGTGCCGTGATCATGATCTGGCGGGTGATCACGGAGGATCGCGCGGGCGGTCACGCGCTTGGAGCGCCGTGATCAAGGACCAGTGCATGATCATGGAACATCACGCGGATGACCGACCGGCCGCCCCCCGCCCACCCCCGCGCGGCGGGGAACCCAGTAGTCGCCTGCACAGCAGCAGCGGTCCCTCGCCTCCCCACCGCCCAGGCCGGGCCGGGCTTCGCCGGGTGACGCCGCCGGTTCCCAGGGCCGGTCGCGCGGCCGAGGGCTGGCGGTATCGCGGTTACAGCATCGGCGGGCCATGATGGTGGCAGCCCGGGCGTGGCTTACGACGACGATGGTTAGTTGTTGCGGTCCTGGCAGCTATAACAAGGCATCGTGGAGGAACCCAGCCGCGCGGGGCACAGCAGAAACGGCCCACCGACGCTGTGATCCGGGCGCGGGCCGCCCGGGCCGGGGCCGCCCGGGCCGGGGCCGCCCGAGCCGGGGCCGCCCGGGCCGGGGCCATCCGGGTGCGGGCCGCCCGGGCCTGGCCACCTGCCCGCGCCGGCAGCCAGCCCGCGCACAAGCCCGCCGGACACGGCCGCGAACCTGGATCCTGACCCGGCTTGCACCAGCACCCCGGCCAGGGGAAGGCGGGTTTCGCCAAACCCTCTGTCAGGCCTCGCGGAGCATCGACCTGAGGATCTTGACACTGCCGGCCGGGGTCAGCGCCTCGGCGCACAGCCGGTCCATCACTGCCAGGTAGCCGTCGACAACGTCGGGTTTATCCAGGTACCGAGCGCTGATCAGCTGCTCTAGGTACACCAGGTCGGGCAGGTCATGCTCGGCAAAGGACAGCAGGCTGAAGGCACCGCCGGCCGCGGCATGGCCCCCGGCCTTGAACGGGATTACCTGGATGGTCACGTTCGGGCGCTGTGACAACTCGATGAGATGCTTCAGCTGGGCCTGCATGGCGCGGGAGCCACCGAGCGGCCGCCTGAGCAGCGCCTCGTCGAGCACCATCTTCAGGCTCGGCGGATCCGGGCGGG
>Ga0070761_10001974_pt1 | contig 12767 bp, 8 predicted proteins | sample HubBroMetageREF1_FD_66724 | JGI IMG/M metagenome (GOLD analysis project Ga0070761, IMG submission 66724) | Reference soil microbial communities from the Hubbard Brook experimental Forest, New Hampshire, USA - Hubbard Brook CCASE Soil... | ecosystem: Environmental > Terrestrial > Soil > Temperate...
CAACTCGAGGCGCTGGCGAAGAAGGATCCCGGCGCAGCGGTGACGCACGAGGCGCTGGGTGAGGCGCTTGCGAGTCACGGGGACTTCAAGAACGCGGCCGAAGAATTGCGCGCGACGGTCCGATTGGAGCCAGAGAGCGCGGTGGCAAAGTACAACCTTGCGTCGACGTTGATCGAGCTGCACGAGAATGATGAGGCTCAGGCGTTGCTGCTCGAGCTGACAAAAACGGGCTGGCAGAATCCGCACGTCTATTACAGTTTGGGCAAGCTGCAACTCGAGCGGGGAGAAGTAAAGGCGGCTATCGCCGACCTGGAAACTGCGGCCAAACTGAGCCCGAACAGCGGTCCCGTTCACCATGAGCTGGCCGAAGCTTATCGTCAGGACTCGCGCGCGGAAGACGCCGATCGCGAGATGAAACTGTACGAAGCGCTGAGAAGCGATCCGGCGAAGTCCGGCGGCGCGGCCAAGCCGGAATAGTTTCGAGCGGAATGACGGAGCTTACGAAAATTTGGACCGCATGCGCGCAATCGGGACCGTCTCTGCCATCCTGCTCATAGGCTTTGCCCAAACGCCCCATCCTGCTCCGATCCGTTTTCACGATATCGGCTTCGAGTCCGGACTCACCACCGCGCCGCACACTTCTGCGGACAAGCGCTACCTGGTGGAAATGATGGGCGGCGGCGTGGCGCTGTTCGATTGCGACAATCGCGGCAAGCTGGACATCCTTACCGTAAGGGATTCCACGATTGACCGTTACATGAATGGGCGCGACTTGATGGTCACGCTCTACCATCAGGATTCGGATCTGCATTTTACCGATATCACCGAGTCAGCCGGACTCACTGCGCGAGGGTGGGGCATGGGCGTCGCTATCGGAGATTTCGACAATGATGGCCTGCCGGATATTTATGTGACGGGCTACGGTCACAACGTGCTGTATCACAACCTGGGGAACTGCAAGTTCGAGGATGTCACGGCAAAGGCGGGCGTGCAGGGCGGCGGATTCAGCGTGGGAGCGGCCTGGGCTGACTACGATCGCGACGGGCTTCTCGACCTTTTCGTCTCGCGCTACGTTCAGTCCGACATTCACCATCTGCCGCAGCCGGGCGACAAGTCGTTCGACTACAAGGGGCTTCATGTGGAAGTGCCGGAGGCGGAAGGCGAGAGCGATTTTCTTTTTCGTAATCGTGGGGACGGCACGTTTGAGGACGTCTCGCAGAAGGCCGGCGTCAGCAATCCGGCGAAGCAACGCGGCATGGGCGTGGTATGGGGCGACTACGATGACGACGGTTGGCCCGATCTATTCGTAGCGAACGATGTGGGGCCGAATTATCTCTATCACAACAAACGCGACGGCACGTTCGAGGAAGTGGGAATGCTGTCAGGAATCGCGTTGAGTTCCGAAGGCCGCTCGATGGGAAACATGGCCGGGGATTTTGCCGATTTCTACCGCGACGGCCGTCTGGGGCTGGTAATCACGCGCTACGGCTTTCAGCCGGTGAGCCTCCTGCACAATGATCTGAAGCAGGGGAACCTGGCGCAGGGATTTTCCGACGTCACATGGGCTTCGGGAGTGGGGAAGGTGAGCTATTCACCGGTGCGATGGGGGACCGGGTTCGTCGACTTCGAAAACAACGGCTGGCCCGGTATTTTTGTCGCCAATGGAAACGTGTCGGAGGCCGTGGAGACGCTTCCCGGTGAGCTGAAATATCGCGAGCCGCTGCAACTTTTCCGCAACCGGGGCGACCGCACTTTCGAGGAGATTGCGGACGCAGCTGGCCTGAACGACGGGCCTCTGCAATCGCGCCGGGGCGCGGCTTTTGGCGATGTGAACAACGATGGAAACGTGGATGTGGTGGTTTACAACGTCGGCGGACCGCCTTCACTCTTCATCAATCAAACGCGCAACGCGAATCACCGCGTTCTGTTTCGGCTGATTGGGGTGAAGAGCAACCGCGCGGCGATCGGCGCCCGAATGATCGTGTTCACTTCCACGATGACCCAGATCGACGAAGTTCGCGGCGGCGGGAGTTACCTTTCGTCGAACGATCAGCGGCTTCATTTCGGGCTGGGCTCCGATGGCACGATGAAGAAAGTGGAGATTGAGTGGCCCAGCGGCCTGAAAGAAGAGCTGAGAAATGTGCCGGGCGACGCGATTTACATGATTGTGGAGGGAAAGGGAATTACGAACACGATCAAGCTGCCCCCGCCGGGAAAAGACGATGGCCGAAAGTAAGAGAGCGATCAGGAGTTCAAGAGCTGTGCGAAAGCACGGAGACATCTAGGTGCGCAGGCTCGCTTTGAACGCCCTGCTGATCGCTGGTTGCGTCATTCAGGCGGCGCAAGTGAAGCCTCCGGCGGCCCAGTTCGAGGACATAGCCAAGCGGGCGGGTCTCACCGTTCCGCATATTTCCTCGCCCGAGAAGAAGTACATTGTCGAGTCCATGAGCGGTGGAGTGGGCTTCATCGATTGCGACAACGACGGGAAACTCGACATCGTTACGGTGAACGGCTCGACGGTGGATCGCTATCGCCAGGGCGGCGATCCGATGGTGACGCTCTATCATCAAGACACGAATCCGGACGGGAATCTGAAGTTCACCGACATTACCAAGAGCGCCGGTCTCACGCGAAAGGGCTGGGGGATGGGCGTCGCGGTGGCGGACTTCGACAACGATGGTTTGCAGGACCTGTACGTCACGGGTTTCGGCGGCAACGCGCTTTACCGCAATCTGGGGAACTGCAAATTCGAGGATGTGACGGAGAAAGCGGGTCTTCGCTCCGGCGGGTTTGGAGCGGGAGCGGCCTGGGGCGACTACGATCGCGACGGCAACGTGGACCTTTTTATCGCGCGCTACGTCCATCTCGACATCAACCATCTTCCCGAATTCGGCAGCAAGGAGGACTCCTGCACCCTGATGTCCGCGAAGGTGCAATGCGGCCCCCTAGGGCTTCCGGGAGAAACTAATCTTCTCTTCCGGAATCGCGGCGACGGAACGTTCGAGGAAGTGACGAAAAAGGCGGGAGTGTACAACAGTTCGGGCGCCTATGGCATGCAGCCGATTTGGTTCGACTACGACAACGACGGCTGGCCCGACCTCTACGTGGCGAACGATGCGGGCCCGAACTATCTCTACCACAACAATCACGACGGAACATTCGAAGACGTCAGCCTGATGTCCGGAACGGCGGTGGATGGCAATGGCAAGCCACAAGGATCGATGGGAGTGGATGCCGCGGACTTCAGCCACGACGGGCGCCTGGATCTTTTTGTCACCAACTTCACATTCCAGTACGACACGCTCTATTGGAACCAGGGTGCGCAGGGTTTTGCCGACATCAGTGCTCCGGCCGGAATCGAGGAGCGCACCCACATAAACGTCGGTTGGGGCACGGCCTTCTTCGATCCGGCAAACACTGGTTGGCAAGACATTCTAGTCGCCAATGGACACGTGTTTCCGCAAGTCGACGCGATTAAAGGAGCCGCGCCGTACCGGGAGAACGTACAACTCTTTCGCAATAATCACGATCGTACATTCACCGATATCTCGGAACCGGCCGGACTCAACAAGTTGTCTCCGGCCTCGTGGCGAGGAGCCGCGTTCGGTGATGTGACGAATAACGGCAAGATCGACGTCGTGATTCTGGACGAGGACGGGCCGCCGATTCTGCTGATGAACCGGACGGCGTCGAACAATCACGCGGCGCTTCTTCATCTCGTTGGAACGAAGAGCAACAAGGCCGCGATCGGAGCGCGTGTGACAGTGACGGCGGGCGACCTCGTGCAGTTCAACGAAGTCCGCGGCGGCTCGAGTTACCTTTCTCAAAATGATCTTCGGCTTCACTTTGGACTCGGCGCGCACGCGACGATCGACGCGGTGGAGATTGCGTGGCCCAGCGGCGCGAAAGAAACTTACAAGAATCTTCCTGCGGATTTCATCTACAAGATCGTGGAAGGATCGGGAATCCAGGAAAAAGTCGCGTTCACAAAGTAAACTGTAGAGATATGCCAAGGTTGAGATAATCATATGGTATACAAGGCCGGCGCGAGGAAGCTGCTCGGCGGATTTCGAGGGCGACGAAGAGCGACTCGATGTACAATGCCTGAAATATCCGGACGCGGATGGGGACCTGAATGACAGCGCGGAAAGATAATGGTGAGGCCGAGCAAGCCTCGGCGGTGACGTTGAAGGCCGTCGCGAGACACGTGGGGCTCACCCCGGGCACCGTCTCCGCTGTCCTGAATAACTCTCCCGCCTGCCGGTCTGTTCCCGAGCGGACGAAGACCCGGATCTTCGACGCAGCTCGCGAACTGAATTACAAGCCGAATTATCTGGCGCGCGCCCTGCGAGTGAAGCGCACCTATACAATCGGAGTGATCGCCGCCGAAATCGGCGATCCTTACTCTTCCGTCGTCATAAGCGGGATCGAACGATATCTTCGCGCAAAGGACTTTTTCTTTCTCACCGTGGTTCATCGGCACGACGAGGATCTGCTCGAAAGTTATTCGCGGTTGCTCCTTGAGCGGGGCGTGGAGGGCTTCATTACGGTGGATACTTCGATCACTCAGCCGCTCTCCTTGCCCACCATGGCTGTCGCCGGGCACCGTTCCGTGCCAGGAGTGACGAACATCGTCATCGACCATCGAACGGCGGTATTGTGCGCGCTTCGGCATTTGGCCGAACTGGGCCACCGCGACATAGCCTTCATGAAGGGGCCGATCATCAGCTCGGACGCCGAGGAGCGCTGGAAAAGCATTGAAGCGGTGGCGCACGAACTCGGCGTCCGGATTCAGCCGGAGCTGGTGGTGGAGTTGAACGACCCCGAGGGGTGCGCCGCTAGCGCGCCTGAATACAGTTATCCCTTCGCGAAGGAACTGCTCAGGCGCAGTCGGCCATTCACGGCGCTGTTCGCGTATAACGATAACTCGGCGATTGGGGCGATTCGAGTGTTCCAGGATGCGGGCCTGCGCGTTCCTGAGGATGTTTCCGTGGTGGGATTCGACGACATTCAGCCCGCTGCCTACACGAATCCGGCCCTCACTACAGTGCGCCAGCCACTTGAGAGAATGGGAGAAATAGCGGCGAGCACGCTTCTGGATCAAATCGAGAAGCGCGTCGACTATGTGGCGGAGATTGCGATCGAGCCGGAATTCGTAACGCGGCAATCCACCTGCGCGGCCCCCGCGTTGCGGATGCAATCCGCGAGTCTGGGAACTCACTCTCAATCGTTATCAGCGAAAGGGTTGTCGTGACTACTGGGGATTTTCCGGCTGGTCGGTGATCTTCGGCTGGCCGATCTTCTGCGAGGCACTCACTGAAAACAGCAAGTAATTGCTGAAGGTATGGTGCCGGTGGAATGGGCGGTGGTGATAGTAGAAGTAGATGTCCGCATCGGCCGGAAGCCATAGCACGACATTCTTCGCGGGGAAGGGAACGGGACCGTACTCGATCGCGTCTTCTTCCGAGCCAAGCCCGACCTCGGGGACGGGTTTTATCAAGTTCGCCTCGAGCCTCACGATCTGATAGGTATCCGCGGAAATCCAGGCGCGGCCTTTGAATCCCGCTGTGTAGGAGCCGTCCAGGGTTTGATAGGAACGGAGGCGCTCGGGCCGGTCCGGCCGCTGGCGGAAATATACGAGCCAAGTTGCCTGGTCGTGCCAACTGCCGAGGCCTTCGCACGTCATTTCGAAGTCGCCTCGCATGTCGGGATGAAAAATGAGGGGCAAATCGGCCAAACCAAACATGGAGAAATGTCCCGCGAATTGACTCGCTCCGGAATTATCGTCGCGGTTTTCGTCAATAACCAGCAGGCCTGAGTCCGACGGAGCAATCGAGATCAGGTACTCGAATTTCCTTCTGTCTGTCGTAATCGGGCGTCCCATGGTGCTTAGCTCTTGGTGGACCACATCTTCTTTAGCTTGGATCCGGTTGACGGTATCAACGAGCTCTGCCACGCGATTGCCAACGCCTGCAATCACTTGATCGGCAGGGCAGGTGACGCCATCCGCGACGGGGGGCTTTTCCTGGTCCACACCTGGTGGTTCCCAGTTGGGAATCAGAAGCTTCGAGGCGGGTACTTGAATGACTGGAAAGGAGCGTTCGGATGCAGGCGGTGAGCCGGCGGTGACAGCGTCTGATGAAACAGTCGTATTAACTTCCAGCTTTCCAGCCAGAGCCCGGGCTGCGGGAGCGTTCGGGTCTTCGGGCAGGTCGCGCAGAAAGGCTTGCAGCACCTTAGTGGCATCGTCCCTCCGACCGAGTTCCGCAAGCGCCTCTCCTTCAACGAACTCTGCTGCGTTTGCCGCACCCATTCCCAATTGAACCGCGTCTTCCGCCTCCTTTCGTGCCACCTCGAAATTGCCGGCGCGCAAATGAACGTCGGATAACAGCCACAGCGCGAGCCACTGCGTAGGATCCAAGCTGACCGCTTTTCCCAAAGCTTCCTCGGCGCCTTGGAAGTCGCTTTTCTGGTAGCGCAGCTGGCCGAGTGCAACTAGCGCGGGGACATTTTTCGGATCGATGGCGATTGCTTTAGTGAGATAAGTGCCGGCGTTGCTTAGATCCTTGCCGCGCAGATAGGCGAGTCCAAGCAGGTAGTTGATGTCGGAGTTGCCAGGTGCGACGAGACGTGCAGCGGTTAGGTCGTTTTGTGAGCGTTTCAGGCTTCCGGCTTGTAATTCCGCCAATCCCTTGTCCACGCGCTTTTGCGCCTTCTTGGGGACCGGCACGGACGAAGTGAAATCGCTGACGGCGAGGTTCTCAAGATTCGGCTGCATCTTGAAGTCAAGATGCCTGAATGAATTGTCATCCTTATAGTCCAGACCACTTTTCTCTGTTTGGTACCCTGGCACAATCACTTCAATCACGTATGGACCGTCTGCGGGGAGCTTGTAAAAAAGGGCCAGCGAATCCCTCTTGGTGAACACGGTTTTGACTGGCGAGCTTGCTCCCTTCGCAAAGATCCTGACGAGCGCCTGCTGCGGGAGCAAGGTGCCATTAGGACCCAGGACGCGAACCTCGATGGCAACCTTTGAGTCGCCGGCTGAATAGGTTACGGTCTTGGATGCCGCGTTCTTCCCCGGTTCTGGGGGGGTTGACTGGGCGATGGCAGGAGCGGAAATCAGTAAGAGCACGATCCCGGTTGCACCGATGATTCGAAAATGGCGATACACTGTGGTCTCTAACGGAGCTCCCGCTCTCAATTGTTACGCGGATTGTACACCGGCTTGCCCTTTTGCGGGAACTGCGAATTAAGGAATACGGACCAGCCACGGAGCGAGTTAAGATGCTTCTTTTCAACTATTTGAAATCAGCTCGTTAGGGCAGCCACCAGGGCCTTCTGCACGGTTCGCAATTCCTCGGCCGTCATTTTCTGCCGCGGCCAAAAAAAACCTCGCAAACCGTCTCCCCTCCTGCGGGGAACAAGGTGGACGTGAAAGTGCGGGACGCTCTGGCTCACGATGTTGTTTATCGCGACGAATGAGCCGTCCGCCTCCATCACGCGCTGCACGGTGGCCGCGAGGAGTTGCACGTTCGAAAACAGTGGCCCGATGAGCTGTTGTGGAAGATCGAGCAGCGTCTGGTAGTGCTGCTTCGTGACTAGCAGGCAATGCCCTGGGAATAGCGGCCGATAATCGAGAAAGGCGATTGAAATTGCGTCCTCGAAAATGACGTTGGCGGTCACCTCGCCCGCAACAATCCGGCAGAACTGGCACGGTTTCACTTGTTCGACAGCCTTTTGCGGCGCGCGCCTAGTCATTCGAAAAGTTTACATCGTTTTTCCGGCGCGGCCCATTCCGCCGCTGCTGGGGAGTGATGCCGATCTTGCGCGATAGGAACACATGCGAAGAATCCGCTGAAGCTTGCTCTCGTGTTCGTGTCGTATAGTCGCTGAGGGGCTCACGAATTCTCATGGGGACCAGTACGGGCAAGAATCGTTGGCGGAGGATTCTTGGCGTAACACTTGCGATGTGCGTCGCTATCTTGGCCTCACCGCCGACGGGCGCGCAGACAGCGAAAACGAAAGCACCGAAGGCGCCGGTAGCGGCTCCCGCGCCGCATGATTGCGGCAATGGCGTGACGCTGCGGCTGACGGGATCGTCGGCGCAGCAGGGCGGATTGCTTGAGCTAACGCTGGCGAGCGCCGCGCCGGCAGGGGAAATAACGGCGACTTGGGCTGGGAACGCAGCGCCGTTGTGGGAGGATGGCGCGGGTTTGCGTCACGCGTTGCTGGGAGTCGATCTCGAGCGGGCTCCCGGAACGTACGATCTCAGTGTTGCGGGCCAGCTCGCGGGCGGAGCGCGACTGACGTGCAGCGCGCAGGTGGACGTCAACGCCGGCCAATTTGCCATTGAAAGCCTCAAAGTTGCTCCCGGATTCGTCGAGCTGAGTCCTGGGGACCAAGCTCGCGCCGACAAGGAAAGCCAGCGCATACACGGAATTTTCGCGCAGGACACGCCCGAGCGATTGTGGGCCGGAAAATTCCGCATGCCTCTCGACGGCAATCTCACAGGACATAATTTCGGCAAGCGGCGGGTGCTGAACGGCAAGCCGATGTCGTCGCCGCATTCGGGCCTGGATATTCCCGCACCCGCCGGGACGCCAATCCACGCCGCGCAACGCGGCCATGTGGTGCTGGCCGATAATCTCTTCTACTCAGGGAATACCGTGATCATCGATCACGGACTCGGTGTGTACACGTTCTATGGGCACATGAAATCGATCAGCGTGGCGGAAGGCGATGACGTGAAGGCCGGCGACGTCATCGGGCAAGTGGGCGCGACGGGGCGTGCCACGGGTCCGCACTTGCACTGGACGCTGGTGGTCGACGGTGCGCGCGTGAATCCCCTGGGAATTGTCCGGCTCGGGCCACGATGAAGGTGCAATCTCACTTGGCCGGGAGCGAGCCGGCGCTGGCGTTCACCAAAGCTTGCACGGCGGGCGCCACGGCGATGAATAAATCCGCCTGCGGCTTTGCGGCTTGATCGATCGTTGCGAGGGTTTGCGTTTTCCACGCGTCAGGGGCGCGCTGGCCTTTATCGAGATAGTCGAGGGCCTGGAGTCCCGCTGCTCCGAGCGACGCGAGGCTTTGGGACAGGGGAGCGAGCTCCTTGAGCAGCGCAGAATTGTCGAGCAGCGGTTGCAGTCGTGCGGGATTATCGCGCCAGCGCTCAAGCTGCACGCGAATTTGCGACTCGGTGTCTGCATCCTTGAAATTGCTCGCGATGAGCACATCGACCGCTCGCGTGAAGTCGTTTGCGGCTTCGCTTTCGGGCGGCACAGAATCGACCAGGCGATTCAGCGGCATCGAGCTGGTTTGCGGGGTGCCCGCGTGTTCAGCAGTGTCCTCCCGATCGCCCAGATCGACGGGACGCACCGCGTCGCCCAACAGCCGCAGCGCCGCTACGTCGTCCGTTGTGGCCATGCGGCCAAGCATCGCGATGTAGTTCGATTTATGCGTGAGGCCAAGCCATTCGAGGCGCCAGCTCAGGGCCGCCATGCGCCGATACATTCCATCGACGTCCTGGGTTTCTGCGGGTGACCACAGGCGCTCGGCAATGGCGGCGGTGCGCGGCCAGATGCGCGAGTCAACGTTGTCCGGTGTGATGAACTCCGCCCACATGCAGGCCTCGCCGCCGAAAATCCTCGATTTTTCGTCCCCGCCCAGATTCGCGGCATCGTCCGACATTGGATCGACGGCGTAGTGCTCCGCGGCAGTCTGCATGTGGTCGAGGTAATAGCCGCTGGAAAGCAAGCCGCGATAACCCTGCTTGGCGGCAGCGGCGAGCGAAGCTTGTCCGCGCCACGACTGAATCACGATATCCTTCGACATTCCCGGGCTCAGGATCTCGTCCCAGCCCACCATCGATTTGCGGTACTTCGCGACGATTTTCTCCACGCGCACGGTGAAATGTTGCTGAAGCTCCTGATTGTTTTTGATTTCGTGAGCGCGCATGAACGCCTGGATTTTCGGATTCGCGTCCCATTGCTTGCCGTTTACTTCGTCACCGCCGATGTGGAAGAAAAGATCGGGGAACAGTTCCGACATTTCGCCGATGAATTTGTCGAGGAATTTGTAGGTCTCCTCGCGCGTCGGATCCATCGCAGGATCGAAAACGCCCCACCTACGCTCGATCGAATATGGGCCTGAGCCGCTCGAAATTTCCGGGTAGCCGACGAACCACGAGGTCGCGTGGCCGGGCATGTCAAATTCGGGCACGACGCGGATGCCGCGGTCGGCCGCGTATTCGATCAGGTCGCGGATGTTAGCTTGTGTGAAGTAGAGGCCGTCCGAGCCCAACTGCTGCAGTTTCGGGAATTCCTTGCTCTCGATGCGGAAGCCCTGGTCGTCGGACAGGTGCAAGTGGAGCACGTTGAGTTTTGCGGCGGCCATGGCGTCGATGTTGTGCTTGATGACGTCGAGCGGAACGAAGTGGCGGCTGACGTCAATCATAAGGCCGCGCCAAGGGAAGCGGGGCTTGTCCTCGATGTGAACGGCCGGCGCCGCAAATCCGTTGGGCGTGGATTGAACGAGCTGCAGAAAAGTTTCAAAGCCGTGCAGGATGCCCAGCGGCCCCGGCGCAGTCAGCGTGGCGCCCAAAGAAGTCACGTCAAGCGTATAGCTTTCGTCTTGGCCGAATTCCGGCGCGGGTTTGGCAGCGCGCGCTTTGCCGACGTCGACGATTGCTTCCTCGTTATGAGCTGTGAGCGTGGCTTTCGACTTGTTAGGAGCAAATGGAATCGGAACGCCCGTTTGATGCGAGAGATTTGTCACCAATCGCTGCGCCGCGCGGTCCAGGCGTCCGTCTTCCATCCCTTCCACTGTTACGGAAAACGACTGGTCGATGATGAGCCAACCCGCGCCAGGAACGACCTTCGCGGGCAGTGGCATCACGTTGATTTGACTTTGCTGCGTGGACTGCTGCGATTGGGGCGCGGCTCCGGCGCTGCAAACCGAGAAAAGCAACAAAATCAGAATCGTCCGCATGAGTCCTCTTCTCCGCCGTGTCGTCCTCAGGATGCGCTGAGGGCAGCGAGCATAGTACGAAGTCGCGGTACAGGCCAAACGGTTTCCACGTGGGATAGTGGATCAATCTGAAGTGAATGGGTGATCCTTAAGAAAAGCTGACTTTGCAGATGGTAAACTGGCATTTCTATGGAAGGGTAAATTCAGAACGCCGGTGACAAAGGTAAACAAGGCTGTTGTTGCTCTTCTGGGTTTGGCCGTCGCGTTAGGAAATTCGTCCTCGGCCTCCGTCGCGCTTACCGAATCCTTCGACAAGCCTGTTCGCAAGACGGTCGTGAATTTAGGGCGGTCCGCCTATCTAATGCCAAACAACCCCGACCGGGTTCGGCTCTACTGTTATTACTATCAGGATTTTATGGTCAAGGAACTGAATAACCCCGGACTGAAGGGAGTGCGCTGGGTCACGGTCACGCCATTTATCGACGAAAACGCACCCGCATGTCGTCTGGCGCATGGTTCTACAGAACGATTTATGGCCAAAGGGTGGTGGGGTTTCGAAGGGGTCAAGGGATCGCTTCTGTTTTTGGAGGCAGCAGACGGCGACGACAACAGCGGGATGCCTTTCCGCGTCCTGGATTTGGAAACCGGAAAGAAAATATTCGAGGATTCAGCCTGGTGGAACGGTCATCTGGAGTTCATGCACACCACTGATGAAACTGTGTCGCTGAAATATTTGCGCGTAGTTGGCGGAGATTGCTCTATACCCAAAGACGGAACGATTTGCTGGAGCAAATTCAGAAGGCGTTATGGCTTGGGGAATGCAACGATGCCGAAATGCGCGGGCTATCGCCATGAAGGGGAGAAGGAAGGGGCTGTGGACGACGATGGCGTGCCACTCGTAGAGATAGACACACCCTCTGCCATTGCTTACCCGGCCGTGGTAGACCTCTTCCCGCGACCGTCGATTAGGGCTGTCCCCGGTCCGATAAAATGTACTTTTGCTCGACAGTAGTTGGCTGGCGGATTCCGGCGGCTGTCGTAAAAAGGGGCCTTCCGGCAACTTCGTCTGTACTCAGATTCAAACTGACCCACTGCCCCACGTGGTGAAGTCATAGCAGTTTGCGCGCGGCCATTTTGTCGAAGCCACCTCGATTTCGCATTGCCCCCGCGCGGGGTTGTGTGCCATAAATTCGAGCCGCCATGACCTTCACACTGCTCGACTGGTCCGCGATTTTCGGTTATCTGGCGATCACATTGCTGCTGGGCTTGTATTTCCGCCGAAGCGCGGAGAAGAGCACTGAGGACTATTTCGTTTCAGGACGTACCGCTTCCTGGTGGCTGGCGGGAACGTCAATGGTGGCCACCACATTCGCCGCGGATACGCCGCTGCTGGTTGCGGGCCTCGTCTACACGCAAGGAATCGCGGGCAACTGGCTGTGGTGGGCGTTCCTGCCGTCCGGGATGATGACGGTGTTCCTGTTCGCACGGCTCTGGCGACGATCCGGCCTGATGACGGACGTGCAGTTTGCCGAGATGCGTTACGCCGGAAAGCCTGCCGCGTTCTTGCGCGGGTTTCGCGCGATTTATCTCGGCCTGCTGATGAATTGCCTGATCCTGGGCTGGGTCACCAAGGCGATGATCGGGATCGTTTCCACGACCATGGGGCCGACGATGCAGGGCTGGCCGCTGCTCGTGGAGTTTTCGAATTTCCTCAGCCGCATTTTCGGCCCGACATTTTCGGGGCCTGACGGGCAAGCGCTGGTGGTGTGCATCTTCTTCCTGATTCCGTTCACGGGAAT
>Ga0070761_10001978_pt1 | contig 12752 bp, 9 predicted proteins | sample HubBroMetageREF1_FD_66724 | JGI IMG/M metagenome (GOLD analysis project Ga0070761, IMG submission 66724) | Reference soil microbial communities from the Hubbard Brook experimental Forest, New Hampshire, USA - Hubbard Brook CCASE Soil... | ecosystem: Environmental > Terrestrial > Soil > Temperate...
CGTCCCGTCTGCGTTCGCATACCCCTATATGGCGATGCCGCGCTGAACCGGGGGTGAATCGTGGCTTGACCGGTGTTCCCGCGGCAGGCAGTTGATAGTGGCAGCCCAGCCCCCATCTTCAGGAATCTTAAGCACTTGACGGAGATTTGTATGACTCTGCCCGGCGTTGTGAGCCGCTCGGTGCGGCGTGTGGTCACCGGCATGCCGACCTCCGATGGCGCGGGCGTGAAGCTGCGGCGCGTGATTGGCCAGCCGCAGCTCCCGGACCTCGACCCGTTCTTGCTCCTGGATGAGTTCGGTACCGACAAGGCGGAAGACTACATTGCCGGCTTCCCCGATCATCCCCACCGCGGCTTCGAGACGGTCACCTACATGCTCGATGGCCGCATGCGTCACCGCGACAACCACGGCAACGAGGGCGTGCTCGTCCCCGGTAGCGTGCAGTGGATGACCGCCGGGCGCGGTCTGGTGCACTCGGAGATGCCCGAGCAGCAGGAAGGCCGCATGCGCGGTTTCCAGCTGTGGCTGAACCTGCCCGGGCGCGACAAGATGACCGCGCCAAAATACCAGGAGTTCGGGCCGGAGCGCATACCGACCGCGAGCCCTGCGGCGGGCGTGAGCGTAAGAGTGATCGCCGGGCGCGTCGCAGAGGTCGTCGGTCCCATCCTTCAGCCCGCCACTGACCCGACCTACCTTGATGTGGCTTTAGAGCCTGCGGCGACGTTCGTGCAGACACTGCCGCGCGAGCATGCGGCATTTCTTTACGTGTTCGAGGGTGCGCTGCAGGTGGGTGCCGAGGCGGACGCGCGTGTCATTCACACGCACGAGCTGGCAGTTCTCGGCGAGGGCGACGAGATCCGCGTCACGGGTGTCGAGCCGGGCGCGGATGGAAAGACCGCACGGGCCATCCTGGCTGCCGGCCGTCCGCTGCGTGAGCCGGTCGCCAAGTACGGACCGTTTGTGATGAATACCAACGAGGAGCTGCATCAGGCCTTCGCCGATTTCCAGACCGGCAAGTTCTGAAGCGCGCCGCCGGCGGGCGCCTGAGTGCGGCGACGCGCTACTTGCGCCGCTCGCCCGCCGCCGGCGCCACGAAGCCGCGCTGCACGAAGATCTGTCGTGCCGTCGCGCCGCCCAGAAACTGAAGATAGCGCGCGCCCTGCACCCGCGCGTTCACCGTGAGCGCGATCGGATAGACAATGGGCGGATGACTGTCTGCCGGGAAGACAGCCACCACGCGCACGCGCTTCTCGGCCTGCGCGTCGGTCTGGTAGACGATGCCCAGTGGCGCCTCGCCGCGCGCCACATAGGCGAGCGCCGTGCGCACGTTTTCGGCGCGTACCAGATGCTCGGACACGCGCTCCCACACCCCGAGCTGCGTGAGTGCCGCGCGTGCGTACAGCCCCGCGGGCACCGAGTCCGGGTCACCCGTCGCCAGCCGTCCGCCGCCCAGCGCGCCCGCCAGGTCGAACCCGGGAGCGATTTTCAGCGAGAGCTTACTGTCGGAAGGGGCAATGAGCACCAGGGCATTGCCGAGCAGGTCGCGGCGCGAGCCGCTCTGGAGCAGGCCGCGCTGGCCTAAGTAATCCATCCATTCGCGGTCAGCAGAAACGAACACATCGGCCGGCGCCCCGGCTTCGATCTGCTTCGCCAGCACCGAGCTTGCGGCAAACGACGCCCTGACCTGAAGCCCGGTGCTCGCCGTGAAGGCTGCGTCGACCTCCTGCAGCGCATCGGTGAGTGAGGCCGCCGCAAACACCAGCAGCATATCCGGCGCCGCGTTGCCCGCCGCGGGAGTGTCGTCCGCCAGCGCCGCGGTAGCCGCAGCGGCCGCAAAGAACGCAAGCGCTGCCAAGGCCCAGATGCTCGCTCGCTGCTGCGGGAACTGTTTTGCCATGGAGCCGATCCTTCATTAAGGTATGTCGTGGTTGTCAAGTACGGCCGTCGCAAAGCGCTGCAGTGCGTCACGCTATTGTAGCGGGCCGTTGAAGTGCTACCTGCGGCAGTGGTCTCACCAAGGATGGCGCGCACAATGTCCGGATGTACAGGGCCGCTTACTGACCGCTTCGGCTGCCGGTTGGGCCATGGCGGGCGAATTGCCGTTCAGCCGCACCCTCGCCGTTAGCCCGCGAGCGCCGGGCGCGCCCTGCTTCGTGCTGCTCCTGCTACCGACGCTGGCCTGCTGTTCTGACGCGCTTGCCTTGAGCGGCAACGGCGCGGACGCTGCGGGCGCGACCGCAGACGCTCCCGAGTCGCCGTCCCTGCTGGCCGATTATGCCGCGGGGAATCGACTCACCGCCTCGTTCCGTCCCCCCTCCTACGGGCCGCCGCTGGAAACCCCGGGCGTCCCCTCCGACGCAGAGCTCGAGGCGGCCCACGCGGCGATCGGGCAGGTGCTGCTCGACAATCAGAACATATTCGACCTCAATAACCCCAAGGACGACACCAAGCTGTTCCGTCTCGTGAACCGGCTGCACTACAAGACCCGGCAGAGCGTCATTCGAAACCAACTGCTGTTCAAGCCCGGGCAACCCTATTCGCGGCGCGTGCTCGATGAGTCGGAGCGCATCCTGCGTGCCGATGGGTATTTCTACGACGCGTGGATCCGCCCGATCGCCTATCACGACGGCAAGGTCGACCTGCGCGTGACCACCAAGGATGTCTGGACGCTCAATCCGGGATTCAACTACGGGCGCAGCGGCGGCACCAACTCCACCGGTGTGCAGCTGCAGGACAGCAACCTGCTGGGCACCGGCACCGATGTGGTCCTGTCTCATTCGGTCACCATCGATCGCACCACCTCGCTCTTGAGTGTGAGCGACCAGCACATCATGGGAAGCTTCGTCGCGGTGGGTGCGAACTTCGGTGACTTGAGCGACGGCCGCATACGCGAGCTCACCGTCCAGCAGCCGTTTTACGCGCTCGACACCCATTGGGCGGCCGGCGCATACGGTATCAACGATCTGCAGACCGATTCCTTGTGGGATCGCAGCCAGATCATCGATCAGTTCCAGGACCTTCACCAGGGCGCGCAGATCTTTGGCGGCTGGTCGGAAGGGCTGCAAAACGGCTGGGTGCGCCGCTGGAGCACCGGGCTCACCTACGATGAGCACCTGTTCACGCCAACCAGCGCCTGGACGGGTGTGACCACCATCCCCGACGATCGGCGCTTCGTGTATCCATGGGTACAGTTTGACCTGGTGCAGGATGACTACCTGCGGCTGTGGAACCACGATCAGATCGCGCGCACCGAGGACTTCTACCTCGGTACGGCGCTCAGCTTGCGCGCCGGTTGGGCGGACTCCTCGTTCGGCTCGAGCCAGAGCGCCCTTATCTTCCAGAGCTCCGCCTCAAAGGGCTTTCGCAGCGACCGCTCGGCGCTGCTGCTGTTTTGGGATTTCTCCGGCCGCATCACCAACGGGGATCTGTACAACGGCGTCATGGATGCATCGGTGCGCTACTACTCCGAGCAAAGCAAGAACTGGCTGTTCTTCACCACGCTGGTCGGCACCAAGGGCTGGCGGCTGGACCTGGATGACCAGGTCCTGCTCGGGGGTGATAACGGACTGCGTGGCTACCCGTTGCGCTTCCAGGACGGCTCCGCGCGAGCGCTGTGGACGGTCGAGCAGCGCTACTTCACGGACTGGTACCCGTTTCGGCTGGTTAGGGTCGGGGCGGCGATTTTCTTCGACGCGGGACGCACCTGGGGTACCGTGCCGCTGGCCGCTCCCAGCCTGGGACTGCTCAAGGATGTTGGCTTCGGCCTGCGCTTCGGCAATGCCCGCTCCGGACTGGGCAACGTGGTGCACGTCGACCTCGCCTTTCCGCTGGACGCGGGCGCCGGGATCAGCAAGGTGCAATTCCTGGTGTCGACGGAGGCACGCTTCTGAAAGAGCGTGCGGGCGCGACTTGCGCGCGGCAACGCTAGCGTTTGGCTCCCGTCGCCGATGCTGCCGCTGCCGAAGGTTTGCCGCCCGCGCTAGAGGCTCTGGCGACGTTGGGACCTGAAGGGGCCTGCGGCGTCATCATGTCGACCGACAGCGTGAACGTGCGCTTCTCCGTGCCCTGCAGCGCACCCACGCTGACCACCTGCCGCGTGACCTCCTCACCCTTATCGTTGCGCACGGAGATGGTGAGGAAATACTCCCACGGCTCCTCCAGAGGCTGGTGACGAATCACCCCCTCGACGCGCAGCGCCGACGTGGCCGCTACCTGACGTTTCGCTGCCTCCTGGTCGAACCGCAGGTGGTGCAGGCAGCCGGGGCAGATACTCAGGCTTTCGAGGATAATCGCCTTGCAATGCGGGCACGTGCGCGTCTTGCCCGGCGTCACCGGGCGAGAAGCGACGTTCATGCGTTTCCGAAGCCCTTGGAATCGGCCTTGGAGCGCGTCTCGCCTTCGTAGCCGAACTCGACCTGCCCACGCATGCGCGAGCCGGCCGCCACCGTCAGCTGACTTGCCTTCACGTCGCCATTGATCACGCCGGTCTCGAGTAACTCCACCCGCTTGGCGTTCTCGATGTTGCCGATGAGTTCCCCGGCAACGCTGACGACACTGGCCTTCACGTGGCCTTCGAGGCGCGCCCCGGCATCGAGGCTGACGTTACCTTCCACCTGCACGTCGCCCTTGAAGCGCCCGGCGATGCGCACGTGACCAGAACCGACGATCTTGCCCTCGATGGTGAGATCCGAGGAAATATGCGACTCCTTCATCTCGTTGCGCTGCGCCGGGGCGGCACGCCGCGGAGCCTCCGGGGTCAGTGAGGCCACGTTAGTCTTCTCGGGCTCCCGTGAGTGCACCGGCGCCGGGGCAACCCCGGGGCTCGTTGCGGCGGGGCCGGGTCCGGTGGTCGAATCTTTCCAAAGCGCCATGGCTAATCCCTGTGGTTATGAACAATGGAAGTTACGCTGCCGATCCGATCTCGGCCCCTGTCTCCGGGAGCAGACAAGCCACGCGAAGCCGCGGGTTCGCCGCCCGCAGATCGGCCGACCGCAACGAGTGTAGTCCGATCTGTGTGTCCCGAGCATGTCGGGCCTCTCAGTCCGGGTCGCAATCCGGGCCTTCAGGGCGCCCGCCCGGCTCCGTCGGGGAAGCCCGGGGCCGGGTGCCAGTTTCACGGGCGAGCCTTCCGTGAGCGTTGGCTCGTCGGCCGCGAAATCAAGAAACTCTTTGTATCTCATGTAGATACGCGTCTTTTTCGTTGGCGTGGCTGGTGAACTCGGACCGATCGGCCGAGGCAACGCCCGTGCTCCTTAAAGACTGAGCAAGCATGCAGCATCGGCCCCCCGGTGAAGCGGCGACACCTCAGCCCTCGATGAGTTTCAACAGCTCGGCGGTCTTCTCGCGCATCAGCGGCTCACTGCCGCGCGACTCGACGTTCAGGCGCACCAGCGGCTCGGTGTTGGAGCCGCGCAGGTTGAAGCGCCACCCCGCGAACTCCACCGACAGGCCGTCGGTCAGATCGATGGCCAGCGCACCGGATTCGTAGTGTGAGCGCACCCGGGCGAGGATCGACTGGGCGGGACCGCTCAGGCGGCGGTTGATTTCCCCGCTCGCCGGGAAGAGCCGCATGCGCTGCCCGACCAGCGCCGACAGTGGCGCGCCGCGCGCGCTGATCACGGCCAGCACCAGCAGCCACGGGATCATGCCGCTGTCGCAATACGCGAATCTGCGGAAGTAATGGTGCGCGCTCATCTCCCCGCCGTAGACCGCGTCCACCTCACGCATCTTCTGCTTGATGAAGGCGTGTCCTGACTTGCACAGCACCGGCGTGCCGCCGCAGCGGCGCACGATGTCGAGCGTGTTCCAGGTGAGACGCGGGTCATGCACGATGCGCGCACCCGGCTCGTGCCTGAGGAAGGTCTCGGCGAGCAGGCCCACCAGGTAGTACCCCTCGATGAACTGACCGCTCTCGTCGAAGAAAAAGCACCGGTCATAATCGCCATCCCAGGCAAGCCCAACGTCCGCTCCCGTGCGACGCACCACGTCTGCGGTGGCGGCGCGGTTCTCTTCCAGCATCGGATTCGGCACACCATTGGGGAAATTGCCATCCGGCTCGTGATTGACCTTCACGAACTGGAACGGCAGGTGGGGTTCCAGCGCATCAATAATCGCTCCGGCGCCGCCGTTGCCCGCGTTCACCACCACCTTCAGCTTGCGCAGCGGAGCATCCTTGACGTAGCCGAGCAGGTGCTCGAGATACTTGGCGCGGATATCGAGCGGTCGCTCGCTGCCGGTCCTGGCAACCTTCACTGGCAGCTGGTGTTGCTCGATGAGCGCGCGCATGTCCTGAAGTCCGGTATCGGCGCTGATCGGTCGCGCCTCCTCGCGCACGAACTTCATGCCGTTGTAGTCAGGAGGGTTGTGGCTGGCCGTGACCGTGATGCCGCCGTCGAGCTTCTCGGCGAAGGTGGCAAAATAGGCCCCTTCCGTGCCCCACAGGCCGATATCGAGCACGTCGGTGCCGGTGTCAGTCAGGCCGCGCCTGAGCGCGGCGGCGAGCTTCGGGCTGGAAAGACGGATGTCGTAGCCGACCGCTACCTGGCGCGGCTTCACGAAGGCCGCATAGGCGCGACCGATATCGTAGGCGAGTTCTTCGTTGATCTCGTCAGGAATGCGCCCGCGCACATCGTAGGCCTTGAAGCAATCGAGGTTGACCATGCACGCTGTCGTCAGCTGGTCGTGCCGCGGCGTCCGTAGACGTCCTCGAAGCGCACGATGTCGTCCTCGCCGAGGTAGGAACCGGATTGCACCTCGATGATCTCAAGCGCGATCATGCCCGGGTTCTCGATGCGATGCTTGACGCCGATCGGGATATAAGTCGACTGGTTTTCCTCCAGGAGGAACACTTCCTCGCCCCGCGTGATGCGCGCAGTGCCGGCGACTACCACCCAGTGCTCGGCGCGGTGATGGTGCATCTGCAGCGACAGAGTGGCTCCGGGCTTGACCTTGAGGCGCTTCACCTGGAAGCGCGGGCCGTTCTCGATGCTGTCGTAACTGCCCCACGGACGGTACACCTCCCGATGCAGCGAGTGCTCGTAGCGTCCGCGCTCCTTCAGCTGCAGCACGAGTTTCTTCACATCCTGCACCCGGTCCTTGGGCGCGACCAGGACGGCATCCTTGGTCTCGACCACCACGTGATCCTTGAGCCCGACCGCGGCCACCAGACGACTCTCGGAGTACAGATAACAGCCGTGCGTATCCTCGCTGATGACGTCGCCGTGGCTGACGTTACCGTTAGCATCGGCCTCGCTCGCCTCATGCAGCGAGGACCAGGACCCCACATCGCTCCATCCGGCGCTGAGCGCAACCACGACCGCGTCGGCGGTCTTCTCCATCACCGCGTAGTCGATCGAGTCAGCCGGGCAGCCTTCAAAGCTTGCCGGATCGATGCGGGTGAAATCCAAATCCGCCCTGGCACCGCTGAAGGCCGCCTCGCAGATACGCGCCATCTCCGGGGCGAAACGTGCGAGTTCCTGCAGGTAGCGCCGCGCGCGGAACAGGAACATGCCGCTGTTCCAGTAATAATCGCCGGACGACACGAACGCGCGCGCCAGCTCCGGGCTGGGCTTCTCCACGAAGCGCTTTATCGCGAACGTCTCCCCGTGCGGAGCGCCACGCTGGATGTAGCCGTAGCCTGTCTCCGGGCCACTCGCGATGATGCCGAAGGTGGCAAGTTTGCCGGACTCCGCCGCGCTCAGGCCCGCGCGTACCGCGCGATGAAACGCCGGAACGTCGCGAATGACGTGATCGGCCGGCAGCACCAGCAGCACCGGGTCGACAGCGTTGGCATCGGCGCCGATTCCCTTAAGCGCCGCGTGCGCGGCCAGCGCGATCGCCGGCGCGGTGTTGCGTCCGAAGGGTTCCAGAATCGTGGCGCGCGGGACCACCTTGAGCTGACGCAGCTGCTCGGCCACCAGGAATCGGTGCGCCTCGTTGCACACCAGCACCGGGGCGGCCGTGGTAAGCCCGTCTACCCGCAGCACGGTCTGCTGCAGCATGGTCCGCGTGCCGGTGAGTGGCAGGAGCTGCTTGGGATAGAGCTCGCGCGAGAGCGGCCACAGCCGCGTGCCGGCGCCGCCCGAAAGAATCACTGGGGTAAGCATCGTGCGAACCTTGCCGGCAGCTTCAGGCCGCGACCGGCATTTTGCCGCGGCCGACCGCGTAGTAGGTGAGGCCGAAGCGGCTCACCATCGCCGGGTCGTACAGATTGCGGCCGTCGAAGATCACCGGCGCCCTGAGAAGCTCACGCAGGCGCTCGAAGTCGGGGCTGCGGAACTCCTGCCACTCGGTGACGATGGCAAGCCCATCGGCGCCGTGCGCGGCGTCATAGGCGTTTTTCATCAGCGTGAATCCCTTGACGCCGGCATACAGGCGCTGCGCTTCGCTACCGGCCACCGGATCGTAAGCGTGCACGTGCGCGCCGGCATTCAACAACAGCTCGATGAGCCTGCGCGAGGGTGCCTCGCGCATGTCGTCGGTGTGTGGCTTGAAGGCCAGACCCCACAGCGCGATCGTGCGGCCCTTGAGACCCCCCTCGAAGTGTCGCTGCATCTTGCGGAACAACACCTCCTTCTGGCGGGTGTTCACCGACTCCACGGCGTTGAGGATCTGCGGTTCATGGCCGGCCTCGTGCGCCGATCGGATCAGCGCCTGCACGTCCTTCGGAAAGCAGGAACCGCCGTAACCGGTACCCGGATAGATGAAGCTGTAGCCGATGCGTGGGTCGGAGCCGATGCCGATGCGCACCTTCTCGATGTCAGCGCCGAGGCGCTCGGCGATGTTGGCCAGCTCGTTCATGAAACTGATCTTGGTAGCGAGCATGGCGTTGGCGGCGTACTTGGTCAACTCCGAGGAACGGATGTCCATCACGATCAGCCGATCGTGATTTCTGATGAAGGGCTCGTAGAGTGCGCGCATGTACTCGGTGGGACGCGGGTTGTCGGTGCCGATCACCACGCGGTCGGGCTTGATGAAGTCGCTGATCGCAGCGCCTTCCTTCAGGAACTCTGGATTCGACACCACATCGAAGTCGATCTTCGCGCTGCGTTGTTCCAAAGTACGCACCAGCTCCTGGCGAACTTTGTCGGCGGTGCCGACCGGCACCGTCGACTTGGTGATGACGATGCAGTAGCGGCTCATATGCGTGCCGATCGTACGGGCGACCTTGAGCACGTAGCGCAGATCCGCCGAGCCGTCCTCGCCCGGCGGGGTGCCCACGGCGATCAGCTGGAACAGGCCGTGTTCCACGCCCTTGACAGCATCGGTCGTGAACTCGATGCGCCCGGCTTCGGCGTTGCGCTTGATCAGGGCATCCAGCCCGGGTTCATGGATCGGCACGTCGCCGCGGTTCAAGCGCTCGATCTTGGCGGCGTCCACGTCCACGCAGATGACATGGTTGCCGGCATCCGCCAGGCAGGCGCCCGTCACGAGACCCACGTAGCCGGAGCCGAAAATAGTGACGCGCATGAGTTAAGTTCTTGAGTAGTAAGGAAGAATGGGAGGAAGCCTAAAGGAAGCAGGCGCCCGGCTCAAGCGCTGCGCCCGAACGGGAGTCGTCAGTTGACGGGATTCTGGCCTTGGGGCTTGCCGGCTTCCGACAGCCGGCGCTTGGCTGCGAAATCGGCGACCTTGGCGGCGGGTGCGTGCGGCAGCACCGCCTTGCGTGTCCAGACGTAGTCGCGGATGTCCACTTCGGCCTGGTATTCGGCGACGGCGTCGCTCAGGAGGGCGAGCGCGCCGTGGCAGTCGAAGCTCGCCAGCGAAACCAGCAGGTCGTTGAGAATCTGCTGCATCTTTGGCCACGACAGGCGGTGCTCCATGGCGCGCAGGATCATCGGGTGATCCGTGCCGGTCACGTTTGAGCCGATGAGCAGTTCCTCGAACAGTTTCTCGGCCGTGCGCAGGCCCGTGTACTCGATCTCGATGTCACCTTCCGGGTTGTTGGCGTCGCGCACCGTGAGTCCCATGAGGTTCACCAGGCGCCTCGCCAGATCGTCAATGCGCACCGGTCGTCCCATGTCGAGCACGAACACGTCGCCACCCTTGGCCATGGATCCGGCCTGCACCACCAGCTGTGCGGCCTCGGGTATGGTCATGAAGTAGCGGATGACCTCAGGATGCGTCACGGTCACCGGTCCGCCGCGGCGGATCTGCTCCTGGAACAGCGGCACGACCGAGCCGGAGGACGCCAGCACATTGCCGAAGCGCACCATGCAGAAGCGCGTACTGGTCGTGCGCTCCTGGAGCGCTTGTAGCACGAGCTCGGCCAGGCGCTTGGTGGCGCCCATAACATTGGCCGGATTGACCGCTTTGTCGGTCGAGATCAGCACAAAGGTTTCCACACCCGCCTCGAGCGCAGCCTCCGCGGTGTACCAGGTGCTGATGACGTTGTTATGGATGCCCTCGATGACATTGTGTTCGACGATGGGCACGTGTTTGTAGGCCGCCGCGTGATAGACGGTCTGCACGGCAAAGGCGGCCAGCACTTCGCGCACACGGTGCCGATGGTGCGCGTTGCCGAGCAGCGGTACGATTTCGACCTCCAGGCGGTCGTGCGCGGCGACTTCCTCCAACTCGCGCTGAATGTTGTAAAGCGCCAGCTCCGACATCTCAAACAGCACCAGACGGCTCGGCCCCAGCCGTACCAGCTGACGGCACAGTTCGGAGCCTATCGAACCGCCCGCGCCGGTCACCAGCACGCATTTGCCACGGATGCAGGAGCCAAACAGCTTGGGGCGCGGTGGCACCGGGTCGCGACCGAGCAGGTCGCTCACGTCCACGTCGCACAGCTCGTTGAATTGCGCTTTACCGGAGATCAGGTCGGACAGATTGGGAAGTGACTGGACGTGCACACCGAGCGGCTCGAGCGCGGTCAGGATCTCGCGTCGCCGCCGGCGCGAAGCCGATGGCATGGCGAGCAGTATGCGGTCGATCCGCCGCTGCCTGACCAGGTCCTTTAGCGATTCAGCACCAAACACCCGGATGCCGTTGATATTGCTGCCCTGCAGTGACTTCTTGTCGTCGATGAATGCCACGGGCTCGAAATCCGGTCCGCCGAGCAGCGCCGAGCATACCCGTGCCCCGGCGTTGCCGGCACCGTAAATGGCCACCCGGGCAACCGTGCCGCTGGCACCCGAGCGGCGCATGAACAGGTAACGGGCCACGAAGCGGCTTCCCCCCACATAGGGGAGCGCCAACGCCCAATAGATGCCGAATGCCGAAAGCGGAATCTGATGGCTGGCCACGAAACGATCAAACGCGGCGAGCACCAGCACCGAGAGGCTGACGCCTGCGATGACGGTCACCATCGCCTTCGGCCCCATGAAGCGGATGATGGCGCGGTACAGGCCGAACACCCAGAAGAAGAAGAGCGCAGAGACGATCGCGACGCCGAAATAGGCAACGGTGCGATCCAGGGACGGATCGAGGCGATCGAACTTCAGTGCCAGCGCCGCCCAAAGTGCGGTGGGGATCGCGACCGCATCACAGGTCGCAACGATGAGACGCTTGGTTTCGCGGGGAAGTTCGAGAATGGCGGCGGCAACCGCAGCACCCAGGGAGGGGTGCCCCCACACTGCCCGCGCATCCTTCATGCAATATCCCCCGGTACCCCAAGACCGCGTTCCAGTCCCGCCAAACGTCGCCTTATGCTTGGGTGTACTAAATTTGCGCGATTGTAATGCATCCCACGGGGCAGTCGAGGCCAAATTAGCCTGCTCGAACTGCCGGGCACTCCTTTAACCCTGAACGCCGTGCGTTAATTCCCGTTGACATGGTAGCAAGAGCCAGCGTCCGCGCGGGTAAGAATTTTCCGCGACTCGAGCGAAACTTGTTACCAATTACTCGCGGGGCGCATGCATGGCCGTGGAGGATTCCGGCCTTTCGCACCGGCCAGCGCCGGCCGCAAGTGCCAGGACGACAAGCGGTGTCAGCGCCAACACTACAAGCCATGAGGCGCGCTCGGGTCGCGATGCCGCGAACGCCGCGCCCGGCAGCAGCCACAGAAGGTTCAGTACCAGCGTTGTCGTCGTCACCCGACGGTGGCTGCGCCAGCGTCGCGCGAGCCACTGATAGGCGTGACTGCGGTGAGCGCCATGGAAAGACTCGCCCCGCGCCACCCTGCGCACCAGTGTGACGGTGGCATCGACGAAGAACACTCCACCGAGGATCAGCCAGACCCACAGCGCCGCCGGGCCGTTACGAGCGGCTGCGAGCGCCAGCACCGCAATCACATACCCGATGTACCCGCTGCCGACGTCGCCCATGAATATGCGCGCCGGAGGCCAATTCCAACACAGAAACCCCGCGCAGGCGGCGCCAAAAATCACCGCAGCGGCAACCACTGCGCCCGGTCCGCCCGCCAGCGCCGTGAGCAGCGCCCCGCACCAGGCGATGAAGGTCGCTTCGGAGGCCGCCAGGCCATCGATCCCATCCATAAAGTTGAAAAGATTGAGTACCCAGACGATACCCAACACACCGATGATCAGGCCGCCGGCGCCGAGCGGGACAAGATGCGCGCCGAAACGCAACGCGGGCAGCCCGCCCAGCCAGGCCAGCGCCCACAGCGCCGCGCCGAGATGGGCTGCCAGTCTCACACCAGGCGATAGCGCACGACGATCGTCGATGAATCCGACGAATGCGACCGCAACTCCGCCCATCAGCGCGGCAAACAAGCTGTTGTCAACCACACCGACCAGCGCAAGATACGAGAAACCCGCCGTGGCGACCAACACGATGGCGAGGCCGCCGCC
>Ga0070761_10001979_pt1 | contig 12749 bp, 10 predicted proteins | sample HubBroMetageREF1_FD_66724 | JGI IMG/M metagenome (GOLD analysis project Ga0070761, IMG submission 66724) | Reference soil microbial communities from the Hubbard Brook experimental Forest, New Hampshire, USA - Hubbard Brook CCASE Soil... | ecosystem: Environmental > Terrestrial > Soil >...
ATCTCCACCAACTCCGCCACCCAGGGAGGGGAACTGATCCGCGGCTTCGGCCAAGCCTCGCAATAAACCCGCACGCGCCGCGAAGCGCCACGTAGCCGCGCCTCCCGCGCCACATCCGCAAAACCCGCGCGCATCTTCCGTAGCAAAAGCCGCGCTGCGCGCCCGCGCTCCACCAATCGCCCAAGCGTGCGAACATCAGAATAAATATCCGCGAGCGACCGCGGATTGATCGCCAAAAACGCTGCCGGCTCCGCCAATATCCTCTGCACCGTCTCCGCCGCAAACGGCACCGAGCCGATCAGCAAAGAAGGCCGCAGCCGCATCACCGCGCGCAAATCCATCTTCCAACAATCACCCACCACAGGACGCGCCCCGACATCCGCCACATCCTTGCACCAGCGCGAAACTCCCACCAATTCGCGTCCCACCCCCAACGAAAGCAAAATCGAAGTAACACTGGGCGCCAACGAAACGATGCGCAATCCCTCGAGTCTTTTCATCTGGCCCCTGGCACCAAGATTCTACTACCTCCGCATTTCGCTGCGTCTCCGCGGTAAACGGTTTTGCATTCGCGCCAAAAAACAAAAACGCGCCGGAGAGCCAAGCAGCTCCCCGGCGCGTTCAATTGCGGAACGTGAAAAAACTTACTGCGCCGCTTCCACCTTCTTCAGTGCCGGCTTCGGGATCTGCCAGATAATCCCGGAATCATCCGCATTGTTCGGATAGAATTGCGCCGACTTCTTCCCCGACGGCAGCAAGATAATATCCGCGCGCCGGTTGTAGGCGTACCAGGTTCCTTGACCGTTCCGCGCCCGCACCTTAGGAGCCGGGTTCGGATTGGTACTCTCCAAGGTCTTCACTTCGGACTTCTCCATCGGGCGTTCCTTACCGTAGGCCGCCGTCTGAATTTTGTCCGCCGAAATTCCCTGGTCCACCAGATATTGCTTGATGCGCTCCACGCGCCGCTCGCTCAAATCCTGGTTATGTGGTTTCGAGCCGCGAATATCCGCATAAGCCTCGACCGAAAGTTTCGCATCGCCATCGTATTCCAGATATTTCTTGAAGCCCGCCGCCAAGGTTGCGAGCTCCAGCTGCTGGCTCTTCACCAATCCCACCTGTGGGTTCTTCTTATCCGGATAATCCGTCGGGTAGAACACACTCTGCAACACCACTTCCGGGATCGGTTCAATCGAGCCCGTCACATGGAACGCCGCAGTCTGTGTCGAAGACCCGCCGCAAACGTTCGTCGCCGTCAACGTGTAGCTTTTGCTCTCGTCCACCGTTCCGATATCCGTCTTGGTCGGGTCCGCCTTCACGGTTTGGCTGCCGTTCAGATCCACTTTGCCGATCGGCGTGATTTCCGCCGAATCCGCATTCGAAGTGGTCCAAGTCAACGTCCCGGAATCATCCGTGATCACCTTGTCGCCGATCTTGCGGTAGTGCAATTCCGGCGGCGCCGCGCTCAGTGTAGCCACCACGGTCGTGTTGACGTTCACCGTCTCGGCTCCGGTCACCGTCCCGCCCGGTCCGACAGCGGTCAGAGTGTAAGTCGTCGTAGCGTGCGGTGAAACCGCCTGCGATCCGCTGTTCGCCACTTTTCCGATGCCGTTGTCGTAGCTCACATCCACCGCGTCCGTCGTCGTCCATTCCAGATTCGTGCTCTGGCCGCAGTTGATGTTCGCCGTGGAATTGGTCACGGTAGCTTTCACCGGAGCGACCACCACGGTCGCGCTCGCAATCCCGGCATAAAAACGCGGCAGCGGCGCCTTCTTCGTCAAATCCGCGTCGCGCTTCGACCAATCCGTCTCCACCTGCGAATTCTTTCCGACGTTGATTGAAGTCTTCTTCCCTGCCTCCACTTTCACGTCTCCCGACCACAATTCCTTGCCCGCCCGCGTGATCGTCAGGTGATGCGTGCCCGGAGGTAGCAGCAATTCCTGCTTCCAGACCCAGAAGTCGTTGTCGAACTCATCCACATGGCCCACCAGATATCCCGGCGTCTTGCCGTTGGAAAGCACTGCAGCGCGCGGATCCGTTCCACTGATGTACACGCGGCCCCATGGGCCAGACACCTTGTCACCGTACGCTTCCAGCGCCACCTTGAGGTCGGTGGTCTTGCCCGCCTCAATATTCACGTCCTGCGAGGAAATCTTGAAACCGTAGTTGACCACCACCACGGTGTGCTTGCCCGCAGCCAGTTTCATCGAGTGGCTGCCGTCGTTGATGGCATTCCCATCTACGAATACGTATGCCTGAGGCGGCGTTACCTTGATCTTCAGCTTCCCGTCTTGCGCGAAGCTGGCGCTCGCTAGCATCGCGAGGGCCACCGCGAGGGTGAAGACATATCCAATTCGTCGCATCTGTCTATCTCCTGACGATTTCTGTAGGCGAAATGAGAGGCCGCTTTCCGCGCCCGGTTCGGATAAGCGCTGGCTGGGACTGCTACGTTACTTTCCTAACCCCACTTGTGTCAATAACATTGAAAGAAAAAAAGCGAAACCCTGGCAAACCAACTTGACTGCCACTCTATCAACTATTCATTCTCAAACCCGCGGCATTATACTGAATGCTGCCCGCGAGCCATCTAGAATTATTGGCCGCGGGTGAGATTTTTTCGTACGCAGAATTACAAAAGCACTCCGTGCTCAACGACATCATCCTCGATCACTTCCGCGCCCCGCACAACGCCGGCGACCTTTTAGATGCCAGCGCGACAGTCGAGGTGACAAATCCCGTGTGCGGAGACGTGCTGCGCCTTGCCATTCGCCTGGAAGGCGGCCGCGTCGCCGCCGCCCGCTTCAAAACCCAAGGCTGCGTAGCCGCCATCGCCTGCAGCTCCGCGCTCACCGACCTGCTCATCGGTAAGTCCCCAGCCGACCTTCGCGCCATCACCCCGCAGCAAGTCTCCGAATACCTGGGCACATTACCCCCCGCCACCTTCCACGCCGCCCAACTATGCACCGACGCCGTCGCCACCCTCCTAAAAAAAATCACCTGACCGATTCATCCACCTCGTCGTCATCCTGAGTCGAGCGCCTTTGCTTCGCGCCGGGCGAAGGATCTCTCCTGCCTTATCTGCGTTCTCCGCCTCGCTCCGTGACCTCTGTGTCAAATCTTTGATCGCTCATACCAAAACACGCTTCGCTAACGCCCGATCGCCTTGCGCACCGTCTCCGGATCATTCAAGTTCAAAATCACCCCCTCTTCCTCCGTCTCCACCTCCCTCACAGCGCGTGCGTGATTCCAAACCACGTGTCGCGCGCCGACCTCAGCCGGCGCCGCCAGCAATTCCACGTACAACTCTGCTGCGAACAGTACCGGATGCCCCCGCCGCCCGTGATATTTCGGCAACGCAATCAATTTTCCGCCCGAATCAAACGCCGCAATCAAAGCCGCGACCAAATGCGCCGAAAGCAAAGGGTGATCTACCGGACAAACTAAAATCCCCTGCGTCCCGCCCTCCGGCAAACTCCGTATCGCCGCATGAAGCGAAGAAAGCTGCCCGGTCGGCCAATCCGCGTTCACTACAATCGATGACGGATCAATTTTCAAATTCGCCCGAATCCCCTCCGCACCCGCGCCCAAAACCACGCGCGTAATCCCCACACGCGGATGTCGCGTCGCCGCAATCAAATGTTCAACGAAAGTAGATCCTTGGAAGGGAACCAGCGCCTTCGGCTGGCCCATCCGCTTGGATTCTCCAGCAGCGAGGATCGCGGCGGCCAGCATGGCAGATCACTCACCCAGCAGGTGCGCAGCTTCTGAAATCTTGATGGATTTGTTCGGCAGTCCCGTCGCGTTGCGCCGCACCGCGATCAGCTCCGCCGTAATGCTCACCGCAATCTCTTCGGGCGTCAGCGCCCCGATGTCCAGTCCGACCGGTGCATGCACGCGCTCGAATTGCCCTGCGGAAAATCCTTCTTTCTCAAGCGCCTTGTACACCGCAATTACCTTGCGCTTGCTGCCCATCATCCCGATATAACGCGGCGTGAACCCGCGCGCTTCCGTCCCCACCGCCCAGGCCAGCACGCGCATGTCGCCGCTATGCCCGCGGGTCACAATCAGCAGATAACACGAAGAATTCGGCTGGATTTTTTCGAACGCCTCATCGTAAGACCTGTAAATCTCCGATGCCATCGGAAATCGTTCGACATTTGCGAAGGCCTCGCGGTCATCCACGATCACAATTTTAAATCCCGCCTGATGCGCCAGCGGCGCCACCGCCGTCGAAACGTGCCCGCCGCCAAAGATATAGAGCACCGGCTGCGGCAATATCGGCTCCACAAAAATTTCCAAAGTTCCCCCGCAAATCAACCCCGCGTCGTAACGCGCGTCCTGATTCAAATTGAAAATCATCTTCCGCGGCTGCTCCGCCACAATCACTTCCTTCGCTGCCGCCCACACCTCCGCTTCCACACACCCGCCGCCCACCGTCCCCACAATCGACCCATCATCGCGCACCAGCATCCGCGAACTCTCGTAGCTCGGGATCGACCCGTTCGTATGCACAATCGTAGCCAGCGCCCCGCGCTCGCCCTCCCGTCGCATCCTCACCACTTCTTCAAATATATCCATGGTCCTCACGTCCAGGCACCACCAATTCCTCAAACAGAGCGATTACGCCTGCGCCTCGTCATCCTGAGTCCGGAGCCTTGGCCTCGAGCCGGGCGAAGGATCTCTCCCGGTTTCTCTGTGTTCTCCGGTTTTCCTCTGTGCCCTCTGTGTTAAGTCTTTCGCACTCCTCAGCCGCGCCACAGGTCAATAAGATACCGCACACACCAAGCCGACGGTATGCAAACTTTGGGGAAATGAGAATTCGCGCGAGCGCAGGAACCTCTCTCCCGCGAAAACCTCCGTGCGTGCGATACGACCTGCGGCGCCGCCTTTAGCGCCCCTACCCGCGCGGCATGATCAACCGCCGCGCGCACAGCGTCACAGCTTCTGAAATCCGCAACACCTCGTGCTGCACCGCCGTCTGCCACTTTTGCAACACGTCTTTCTCCTGCTGCACTCCCGTCAGGTTGCGGTTCGTGCGCTCCATATACTGCCGCGTCACTCGCTCCATCTCGCTCTGCAGCAAAGTATTTTTCTCGGCGCGAGGCGTCCGGCATTTCTCAAACTTCTTGCGCTGCTCCACTTCGCATGCCGCGAGCGCCGGCTGCCGTTGCGCGGAGTCCTGCAAAATGTCCCCCAGCGGAATTCCCGCAGCGCTCAGCGCCATCAGCACCGACGCGCGCTTCACCTCGTCGCCCAGTCGCCGCAGATGATCGTTGCTGAGCGTCTCGACCACTTTCGTGATGCTGTAGCCCATTCGCGGTTCATGATCCCCGCCGTCCGGTAAATATCTTCCCGAAGCAGCAGATCTCCCCGTGACGGCGCCGAAGTCGTGTCACCAGCCATGCCCGGCGAATAGTGCGCTGCGCTGATCGCTCCCGGCGAGCCCGTGCGCGCTCCGTTCGCACCGTCTTTTTCTTGCATCGTCTTTCTCGGCTCCTGCGGCCCTCGGGTCGTACTCTCCATGCCAACCACATCGGCCACAATTGAAACGGGTTGAATCCCTCGAGCCCCGCGCATGCCATTTCGTAATGTTTCGACCGTCGTGCGGGCCCCGGTTTTCTGACGATGCGATGAGCATGGTCATCCTGCCTGCCCTGAGTGATCTTGCGAACGGAGGCCAGCACCGTTGCTGCAAGCCGGCCGAAGGAGCTTTCCGGCGTTTTCTGCGTTCTTCGCTATTCCCTATGCCCTCCGGGTTCAATCCTTGCGCGTCCCCGTCTTCCCACCTTGTGTACCGAACTGGAACTTTGTAGCATGGCCACCGCGCCACGGAGACCCCATGCCCACGCGTCGCACCCAACCCGTTGCAACCTGGCTCGTCGGCACCCTGGAATCGTGCGAAATCGTCGTGAAGGATCCCGCCGTCTCCGCGCGTCACTGCCGCCTCAGCCAATACCCCGACGGCCACTTCGAAATCGAAGACCTCGGCTCAACCAACGGCACCTACGTCAACGGCCGACCGCTCCTCGCCAACACGTCCGTTGACGTCTCCGCCGAACAACGCATCACCCTCGGACCGTACGTCACATTCCCCTGGCCGGCGCAATCCTCCGCGCAACCGACGCCGCAAATATTTGCAGACACCGCCCCCGGTACGCGTGTAATCCGCGTAGGCCGCGCGCCAGAATGCGATGTAATTCTCGACTACGGCGTCGTCTCCCGCGAACACGCACGCATCATCGAAAGCGCCGGCCATTACGCCATCGAAGATCTGCACTCGATGAATGGCACCGCGCTGAACCAACTCCACAATCGCATTTCCACGCGCGTAACCATCCGGCCCGAAGACGAAGTCTATTTCGGCTCCTTCAAAATAAAAGTTTCACGCCTTCTCTCCGCACGCGGCGCGATCGTCGGCGAAGCAGTCTGCGAACCGGTCAGCTTCCAGGGCGGCTCGATCCTGCTCGGCCGCGATCCGCAATGCGATCAACCCCTCAGCAGCCCGCTGATTTCCTGGCATCACGCCCAGATCTCGCGCAGCCCGCAGGGAATTTTCGTCGAAGACCTAGGCTCGCTCAACGGCACATTCGTCAACAGCGAGCGCATTCAAGGCAAAGTCCAAGTCGCCCCCGGCCAGGAAATCAGCCTCGCCAGTTTTCGTTTTCAAGTTCGCGCCGACGGCCGTCTCGAACGCCGCGAAAATCACGGCAATGTTTCCATCGAAGCCGCCCAAATTACAGTCAACGCTCCAGACGGCACGCGCCTCCTCGATCCCATCTCGCTCACCGTGTACCCGAGCGAACTCGTCGCGCTGATGGGCCCCGCCGGCTCCGGCAAGACCACGCTGCTCAAAGCGCTCAACGGCTACACCCCGCCCGCCTCCGGCAAAGTCCTCTTCAACGGCACGAATCTCTACCGCTACTACGATTTGTTCCGCCAGCAAATGGGCTACGTTCCGCAGGACGACATCGTCCACCCCGATCTGACCGTCCGCGAAGCTCTCTATTTTTCCGCCAAACTGCGCACCGACCTCTCCGACGCCGAAATCGAAAAGCGCATTGACAGCCTCATCGAACAACTCGGCATTCGCGACAAAAAGAATTCCCGCATCGGCTCGCCCGAACGCAAAGTCCTCAGCGGCGGCCAGCGCAAACGCGTCAACATCGCCATGGAGCTGATCACCGACACGCCGGTCCTTTTTCTCGACGAGCCTACCTCCGGCCTCTCCTCCTACGACGCCGAAGGCGTAATCGAACTCCTCAAGCGCCTAGCCCGCGACGGAAAAACCATCATCACCACCATCCACCAGCCCAGCATCAATATCTTCCGCAAGTTCGACGACCTCATCATGATCTCCCGCGATTCCGGCGGCCCCGGTGCTATGGCCTATTTCGGCCCCGCCTATCCCGATTCCATCCAGTTTTTTCGCCCCCGCCCCGCTGGTGATACAGCTCCCGCCGACGGCCACGACCTCAGCCCGGAAATGCTGCTCACCGGACTAAACAGCGCCCCCACGCCCGAATGGTGCGGCCGCTTCGCCAAATCCGAATACCACAAACAATTCATCGTGGACCGCGCCGGAAAAGTCCCCGAAGGCGCATCGCAAGCCCGGCCCTCGACCACCCGCCGCTTCAGTGCCAAGCAGTGGGTCCAACTCGTCCGCCGCAACCTGATCCTGAAGTTCCGCGACCGCGCCCAGTTCGTGATCCTCGCTCTGCAAGCCCCGCTCTTCGCCTTCCTGATCGTCCTGATTTTCGGCGCGCTGAAGGAGCCGCCAAACTTGAACGCGCCAGGAGCAATCCCAACCATGGCTGCCGCGAAAGTTTTCCGCGAACTAGGCGGCAGCATCGCCGAAATCGAATTCCTCATGGTCGTCGCCGCCATCTGGTTCGGCTGCAACAACGCCGCCCGCGACATCGTCGGCGAATGGACCGTCTACCAGCGCGAGCGCATGGTAAACCTAAAGCTTCCGTCCTACGCCTTCTCGAAATTTGCAGTTCTGTGCGGGTTGTGCGTGTTCCAATGCCTGCTGCTTCTGGGGATCGTCACAATCTTCTGCGGTTTGAAAGGGAACTTCTTTGAAACGCTGGCGGTCCTCACGCTCTCTTCGTTAGTCGGCGCCGCGCTAGGCTTGGCAATTTCCGCCCGCAGCAGCACCACCGAGAGCGCCATCGCTCTGTTGCCGATCGTCCTGCTACCAATCCTGGCCCTAGGCGGAGGAGTCCGCGCCGCCTACAAAATGCCCACCCCCGCCCGCTGGATCAGCACGCTCGTCCCCTCACGCTGGGCCTTCGAGCGCAACGTAGTAAACGAAGCCCGCGCCCACGACTGCGGCTATCCCCCAGGCGCTGAAATGTGGGACGCCTGCCCCACCGGCGGCAAAGGCGTAGACGCCGCCACAATGGTTGTCCCCGAAGCAGTAACCGGCCCCGCAGACGATCGCCAACCGGCCCCGCGCCCCAGCGGCACAGAAAATCTCCGTTACTCGTTCACTCAAACGATAGCCGCACTGGGCGCGATGTTGGCAACCCTACTAGCCGCAGTCCTGGTATCTCTGAAATCCCGCGACGTCCACTCGCGCCATGCCCAGTGAACGCCACGAGGCGCGGCCGCATTCATCGTGGCACGCCCACAATCTTGCCTGTGCGCTTAGGTTTTCCTAGCGCCGGCGTCGCGCCGGCTCTGTTGCCTTTGAAGTTGTAGCGGCCGGTTCGGGTTTATCGAGCCGGGCAAGCCGTAGCGCTTGACGTTGCGATTGAATTTGTAGGCGCACGGCATGCCGTGCCCGCGTCCGCCCAGGCACGCTCAGTCTTGCTCAGGCTTTTCTCCGCAGTTGCTCTGTGCCTTCTGTGTTAAATCTTTGATCGTTCCACAAATCGTCCTGAAACGATTCGCCCACCCCCATCACTACTTAAAGTAGCCACAACCGCCGGAGGAAAAGTGTTCTGGATTATCGCGTTCCTATTCGTAGTCGTAGCCGTAGCCTACGAAGCCTTCCAAGCCCTAAACCGCTTTGCGTGCCTAACACGCGACGACATCCCCCAATCCCAAAAACAATCCCACAACACCCGCCCAAACCTAACCTCACCCCTGCTCCCGTAACCCCGCGCCGACCTCAAAATAAAATTGATAATGTTTGCGGCATCCCGGATTGAATCCAGCCCCACACGCCGGACAACGCGACTCGCACTCCATATACTCCCGAATCGTCAACTCCGCCCCGCAACCCCCACAAAGTATCGCCGCGCAATCCCACTCGGCGACCGGCCACAGCACGATCGCATGCCCGGCCAGTTCGTTATGACAATCCTTGCAAGCGTAATATTCCCCGCAACACTTCATCTTGATCGCGATGATGTCCGTCGCCCCGTGATAATGTCCGCAGCGCGTCTGCGCATCCACATCCACGCCGCGCACCTGTGGTAAATTCATTTTCGCGTCACCCGTCCGCCGACGAGATTACCGCAGCCGGCAATCCAATCGGCCCCGTGCGAACGTACTATATTCAGGTGGCCCCGCATTTTCGCGCCGCCCCACATCAATTCGGCAAGCACTGAACCATGTTAATCTATCTATTAGCCTTCGTCGGCGGCGTTCTGACGATCCTCAGCCCCTGTATCCTCCCGGTGCTCCCCTTCGTCTTCGCCCACGCCGACCGCCCCTTCCGTCGCGCCGGCCTCCCTCTGCTGCTCGGCATGGCGCTCACGTTTTCTCTAGTCGCAACCGCGGCAGCATACGGCGGCCACTGGGTCGTTCGCCTGAACCAAGGCGGACGCTACGTCGCCATGGCCGTCTTCCTGATCCTCGGCCTGACCCTGCTTTTTCCGGAACTAGCCGAGGCCGCCACGCGACCACTCGTCCGCGCCGGCAGCCGCCTGCAAGGCGCCCCGTCGTCGCAAGAGCAAAGCATTACCAAATCCTTCGTACTCGGAATTTCCACCGGCCTGCTGTGGGCTCCCTGCGCCGGCCCCATCCTCGGCCTCATCTTAACCGGAGCCGCCATCCAAGGCCCCGGCGCGCGCTCCTCATTCTTGCTATTATCCTACGCGCTCGGCGCAGCCACTTCGCTCGGCATCGCGCTCTTCGCCGGAAAGAAGGTCTTCTCCACCATGAAAAATTCTCTGCGCTTCGATATCTGGATCCGCCGCACTCTAGGTGCTGCCGTAATCCTGGGAGTAACTGCCATCGCGCTAGGCTGGGACACGAACCTGCTGGCGAAATTTTCTTTCGTCAACACCGCCATCGCCGAACAACATCTTATCCACGCGCTCGGTGCCCCAAAGCCCGCAGGCGCGCTCGCACCAATCAACAGCGCCGAGCCCACACCACCTCTGGCGGACGAAGGCCCCATGCCCGAACTAACCGGTGCCGTAGCTTGGCTCAACTCCCCGCCGCTAACCCGCGACCAACTCCGCGGCAAAGTAGTAGTAATGGATTTCTGGACGTACTCCTGCATCAACTGTCTCCGCGCTCTCCCCTACGTCGAAGGCTGGGCCGCAAAATATAAAGACGCGGGCCTCGTAGTAATCGGCGTCCACACCCCGGAATTCGCATTCGAAAAAGAACGGGCCAACGTCGAGCAAGCGGTGCGCGATCTGAAAATCACTTACCCCGTCGCCATCGACAGCAATTACAAAATCTGGCAAGCCTTTCACAACGAATACTGGCCCGCCCACTATTTCATCGATGGCCAAGGCCGCATCCGCTACCACCACTTCGGTGAAGGTGAATACGACGAATCCGAGCGCGTGATCCAGCAACTCCTGAAAGACAACGGCGCAAAATCCCTAGCCGATGGCACCATCAACGTCTCCGCGACTGGCGCCGAAGCAGCCCCCGATCTCGCCGACACGCGCTCTCCCGAAACCTATGTAGGTTACAAACGCGCCGAGCACTTCGCCTCCGCGCAATTGTTCGCGCAAGATACGCGCATGGCCTACACTCCACTCCCCAGGCTCACCCTGAATCAATGGGCCCTAGGCGGCAGCTGGAAAGTGGGCCCCGAAAGCGCGGTACTTGAAACTGCACCCGGCAAAATTATCTACCGCTTCCACGCCCGCGACCTTCATCTGGTCCTAGGCCCTACAAAAACCGGCAAGCCCATCCGCTTCAAAGTCACACTCGACGGCACAGCCCCCGGCGGCGACCACGGCAGCGACACGGACCCGAGCGGCGCCGGCACAGTCCAAGGCCATCGTCTCTATCAATTGATTCGCCAAAAAGGCCCAGTAGAAGATCGCACCTTCGAAATCGAATTCCAAGATCCCGGCGTCCAAGCGTTCGCCTTCACCTTCGGCTAATCAGCTTGCGGCAAGTTGTACGGAGGCCAAAATGCGCGTGATGCATTTGGTTTTGCGGGTGCCCCATCCTTGGCGACGCTGGTTCATGCGAAGGTGGGGGTTTAGACGCCTCACTACCGACCCCGCAAGCTCGCAGCTCGGGTGCGAAGTTGCCCCGGCCGCGCCCACGCGCGATGCAAAATTGCGCGGTGAATTACGGAATAAGCCGTATAGGCTTCTCATCGCATCTAACCAAGCAGCGGGCCGCAAACGGCCAAAGGCAAAACAGTGAATCGCTCCCTAAAAATCACTTTAATCCTCTGTGCCGCGATGCTGGTCCTCTACGCCGCGCACCGCCACGACGCGGCCAGCGCCGCCACCGCGCTCCCCGATCCCGCCGTGGACCAATCTCTCGCCCCTCCAAAAGGCCCATCCATCCTAGTCGTAGCAGGAGGCTGCTTCTGGGGCGTACAAGCCGTCTTCCAACACGTAAAAGGAGTCACGAGCGCCACGTCCGGCTATGCTGGCGGCACGGTAAAAAATCCCGGCTACGAAGACGTCAGCAGCGGCGAGACCGGCCACGCCGAATCCGTAGAAATCAGCTACGACCCATCGCAAATCACCCTAGGCCAGCTCCTGAAAGTGTTTTTCTCGGTAGCCCACGACCCCACGGAACTAAACCGGCAAGGCCCAGACAGTGGCACGCAATACCGCTCCGCAATTTTCTTTACGACGCCAGATCAACAACGCATAGCGCAGGCCTACGTAAACCAGCTCAATCAAGCGGAAGTTTTCAGCCGCCCAATCGTCACCCAAATCGCTCCGCTAAAAGCCTTCTACCGCGCCGAAGACTACCACCAGAACTACGCCACCAATCATCCCGACAACCCCTACATCGCCACCTTCGACCTCCCCAAGGTCCAACATCTCCAACAACAATTTCCCAACCTCTACCTAGCCGCCCACTGAACGCTCGGCGACGTGACGCGCGCGAACCATCTCGACACTTGACTCAATTCCACCACCGTTGTTAATTGTGGGCCGCAACCGAGCCCAGGAGCGCCCATGAAAGCCATCGTCTACGCCACGCACGGCGGGCCCGAAGTGCTGCAGTACAAAGATGTCCCAGAACCGCAGATCGGTCCCTACGAAGTCCTGGTCCGGGTGCGCGCTTGCGCCCTGAATCACCTCGACCTCTGGCTGCGCATGGGCCTGCCGAATTTATCGGTGCAGCTGCCGCACATCCCCGGCAGCGACATCGCCGGCGAAGTCGCCCGCGTCGGCGACAAAGTCACCAACGTAACAGTCGGCGAGCGCGTCCTCCTGCAACCTGGAATTTCCTGCGGGCAGTGCCCGAGTTGCCTCTGCGGGCAAGACAGCATGTGCCCTGCTTACACCCTGTTCGGCCAGGGCGTCGACGGCGGCTGCGCCGAGTTCGTCAAATCCCCGGCAGTCAATTGCGTTCCGATTCCA
>Ga0070761_10001983_pt1 | contig 12725 bp, 9 predicted proteins | sample HubBroMetageREF1_FD_66724 | JGI IMG/M metagenome (GOLD analysis project Ga0070761, IMG submission 66724) | Reference soil microbial communities from the Hubbard Brook experimental Forest, New Hampshire, USA - Hubbard Brook CCASE Soil... | ecosystem: Environmental > Terrestrial > Soil > Temperate...
AGGCAGGTTCGAGACGGCGACAGAGGTCAAAAGTGGGTTGTCCATAATTTGCGCACAAAGGGTAGTACCTCGAATCGACCGAGGCGAAGCGTTCGTTCGCCGCGTTCTACGCAAAAGAGCCCCTGTCCAGTTCATCTCGGGTCAGGATGGCGGCGAGCTTGGGAGTCGCCTGTCTCCACCTTCTTCGGGCCGGGTGAGCAAGTTGACACCTTCGCGCACGACGTAAAGCGGGCGCCCTTTGACCCGCTGGTAAATCCGCCCCACGTACTCACCCAGGATGCCAATCATCAAGAACTGCACGCTCGACAACACAGTCACGATGACGACGATCGCTGTCCATCCCGTGACCGTGCGCTGCAAGACGAACTTCGCGATGATCGCCCAGGACGTGATGCCCAGGCGGACCAAGCTCATCGCGATTCCAATGTAGGTCGACAGGCGCAGCGACAGGATGCTAAAGCTCGTGATCCCGTCGACGGCGAAGCGGATCATCTTGCGTAAGGGATATTTCGTTTGGCCGGCGAAGCGCCCCGGGCGATCGTAAAAGACTTTTGCTTGCTTGAAGGCGATCCACGCGACCGTGCCCCGCACGAAGCGGTGTGTTTCGCGAAGAGCGCTCAACGCGACCACGACGCGAGGACTCATCAAACGAAAGTCGCCTGCGTCGAGCGGCACATCGATCGGGATCATCAAGGCGAAGAGCCGATAGAACCAGCGCGCCGTGATCAGCTTGAAACGAGTTTCGCCCTCCCGCGTGCGACGGATACCGTAGACGATGTCGAATCCCTCGCGCCATTTCGCGACCCGATCGATCACCACTTCGGGCGGGTCTTGCAGATCCGCGTCCATGACGACGACGGCCTCGCCAGCGGAGTAGTCGAGGCCCGCGGTAATCGCTACTTGATGTCCGAAGTTTCGGGAGAACGACAGGATTCGATATCGCGGCTCGGCAAGAGAGAGCTCGCGCAGGAGGTCGAGCGAACGGTCGCGTGACCCATCGTCGACGAGATGACCTCAACCTTGGCACCGACTCTCTCGACGAAGCTTTGGAGCCTGCGGTGAAGCTCCGGGATGACCTCCTCCTCGTTGTGGATGGGCAGCACCAAGCTGAGCGTGGGATGCGTCTCGGGACGGGAGCGATATTGCTGCGGAGATGAGCTCACTTGGGGGGGGGTACGAGCGAACGGCGTATGGCTCACAGTGCATCGTGTCGGGCGACGGATTGCCCGGGTATGGTATCACTCGCCGCGAGTAAGTCGTGACGAACGCGCAGAATAGTCGTAGCGGCGCGCCGGAGGAAGGCGCACGGGCCGAGCCCGGAGCGCCGGTCGAGAAACGCCGGCATCTGGAGCTGACACAGGGAGCCGTCGATATCGCCGACCGGATCATGATTGATGCGCCCTTCTTGCAGGGACCGAACGTCCTTGCCGCCCTGGCTCTCTACCGCGCAGCCGCGCTCTGGGCTCTTACGGCTGATCAAGACGGCCAGAGAGCTGAAACGATATCGGAGGCGCTCGGGAGAGGGCCGTCCGACCCGCTTGCGGCCGACGCGGAAAGCACCGAACAGCGAGAACGACTTCGCGCAGCGCTCATGAGGTCGGACCTCGCCACCACAGACCTGAGCGACGCCGAGCGTATCGACGACGTCAACGTATTGCAGCGATTCCTGCGCCATCGCATTGCCTTGTTCGAAGCTTCGGCGCGCCAAGTCCGACGCAGGGCCTTGCGGCGCCGATTGCCCGCTCTTCTCCTCGCAGGGGGCCCGCTCCTCGCCATAGCCGTACTGCTTTGGCTGACCCACCGCGATCTCGCGGCGAACCGCCCGTGGCGCGCCAGCAGCGCTCTTCCCGATTGCGATCTGGCCTTCAACACGTGCGCGGGGCAGTCCGTCAATATCTTCTTTCACACGCTCGAAGAGCAATCGCCTTGGGTTGAGGTCGACCTTGGCGCGATCAAGAGCTTCTCGCGTGTGATCATCACGAATCGCCAAGACTGCTGCATGGAACGAGCGGTGCCGCTCGCGATCGAAGTGAGCAGCGACGGCACTGCTTTCAACGAAGTCGCTCGACGACAAGACACTTTCTCCGAATGGGATGCAAAGTTCCATCTCGTTCAGGCACGATACGTACGCGCAAGAGCGCTGCGACGGACCGTGCTGCACCTCGAGGGGTTGTCGGTTCGCTAGCGCGGCGCCACACCTTGCCGTCCGCCACACCGTGGGCTCGGTTGGCGCGAGGCGCGGCTGCACCAGGTCCGACTGCGTTTCATCGTCTTCCTGCCGCGAGCCCTCGCGGCCCTCCGCTGGCTTGAACCCAGGCTTGGCTTTGTACCGCTCGGAGCGCAAATCATGGCCGTAGGTCGCAAGGCCCCTTAGGGACTTCTTACCTCGCTATGACGGTCCTATCTGGCCCCCTCCCACTTCGGCCGCGCCGATTTTGGATCAACCGAGCGCGCGGCCAGTCTAGATCTGTCTTTTGACTATTGACCCCACAGGACTCGGTCGTCCCGGAACGTCGACAGCTGGGCGCAAGCAAGTGCACCTGGCACGCGCCCGACTCGCCGTCGATCTTGCACATCGGATCGTGGATCGAGTCGCGCCTCTCTCCGACGGCGCGATTTCTCTCGCCGTCCTCTCTCTCTATCGTGAAGCTGCGTTTTGGGCCCTCACGGCCGACCACGATGGCCCTCTTCCCTCGACGCCAGCCGAAGCGCTCCAGTGCGCTGGAGACGAGGTTCTTTTGGGCGCCGGGGGAAATGAGGCCGCTCTCGCAAATGTGCGCGAAGCGCTAGCGCGGACATTCGTAGCCAGCGCGGACCTTGGCCAACCCCAGCGGCGCGACGAGGTCCGAGTGCTGCGCGCGTTCGTGCAACGCGTCACCATCGCGATGGAAGGTCCGGAGCCTGCCAAGCGCCGCACCGCCTCTCGTCGCATTGCGCTCGTTGTCGCTGCCGCCACCCTCGCGCTCCTCGCGGTCGCGCTGCTCCGGACCGAACGCGATCTCGCGGCCCATCGACCCTGGCGGGCCAGTAGCAGTGCCAAACACTGCGATCTGCCAAACAACAATTGCGCCGGAGAGCCCGTCGACATTTTCTTTCATACCAACGAAGAGGAATCGCCTTGGGTCGAAATTGATCTCGGCAAGGTAGAAACCTTCTCTACCGTCGCCATCCGCAACCGCCTCGACTGCTGTATGGAGCGGGCCGTGCCGCTCGCCATCGAGGTCAGCACGGATGGGTCGCGCTACGCAGAGGTTGCGAGACGTGACCAGCCTTTTGGCGTGTGGGACGCGAAGTTCGAGCCCGTGCGCGCGCGGTACGTAAGGGCGCGCGCTTTGAGGCGCACGATTCTGCATCTCGAGCGCATCACTGTGAGGTAGACGGGTGGCGCGTCGCAGCTTCAAGGTGTCGCGGGAGGGGTGGACGCTGGGCGCGTGCTTGCTGGCGGTTGGGGTCGTCTACGAGTTCTTGGCTACATGCGGAACCTTGACGCGTTGGCCGATCTACAACATCTACTTCGATCTTCAGGCCGAGGGTTTCCGGCACGGCCACTTGAGCCTCGCAGCATCGCCCTCGAGCGAACTGCTGAGCAAGGCGAACCCTTACGACTCGGCTTACCAAAACCTGTGGTTGTTCGACGTGAGTCTCTATCGGGGCAAGTATTACGTTTACTGGGGGCCGTTTCCCTCGATTGTGCAGGCGCTCGCAAAGAGCATCCTGCGCATTCATGGCCTTGTCGGGGACCAGTACCTCGTATTCGGCTTTTTCTTCGGCGCCGCGGTATTTGGAGCGTTGATTCTCAATCGAATGGCGCGCCTGCTCGACGTCCCGCGCACCCTACTTGCGCTCGGAATTTTGGCATTTGCGTTCTCCAATCCAGCTCCCTATCTGGTCGGGAACGCCGGCGTGTATCAGGCCGCCGTGGGAGCCGGCCAAGCCTGCTTGCTCGGCGGTGTTGCTATCGCATTCTACGCCGTTTGGCATGCCGAGTCGGGGCGGACGCCCCGTTTGCGATTGATGTTGGCAGGCATCGCGTGGGCGCTGGCCTTGGCATCGCGTGTGAGCTTGGCGCCGGCGATCGCTCTCCTCATGATAACGACCGTCGTCACGACGAGCTTTTCGAGCAGTCGGAACTGGAAGCGCTTTGTAGGCGACGCGGTATCTTTGGGGCTTCCCGTTGCCTTGGGTTCTCTCGCTTTGCTGCTGTACAACAAGGCGCGCTTCGACAGCTGGTTCGAATTCGGAACGGGCACGCAGCTGACCACGTATCCGTTCCGGTTCTCGGCCAAGTACTTCGCCATCAACGCCTACTCATATCTGCTGAAACCGTATGAGACGTCGTGCCGCTTTCCATTCGTCCTCGAGTACTGGGACGTTGCTGCGCGGGGGATTCCCGATTCGATGAAGATCCCGGACGGCTACTTGCTCAGGGAGCCGGTCGTGGGTCTCTTGCGGGTCGTGCCGTGCGCATGGCTGCTACCGATCCCGGTTGCGCTCACCCTCTGGAGAGCCTGGACCAAGGTTTTTGGCCGGGGGGATTCGAAGCAAGACGGCCCGGCTGGTTGCCCCTTTCGGGTCTACGCTTGGTGCACAGTGAGCTTTGCGATTGCGGGCACGGCCACGGCCGCGGCCCAGATGGGTCTCTACATGGCGACGATGCGGTATCTCGCCGACGTGACCTCCGGCCTCGTGCTGCTCGGCATTCTCGGAGCATGGACTCTCCGAGCGGCTTTGAGCGATAGCGGGTGGATGCGAAGGGCGGCGAGCGGTGTCTGCGCGGCCCTGTGCATGGCCACGATCGTCTTCGGATTGCTACTGGGCTACCAGGGGTACGGCATGAATTTTCACGTGTTCAACCCGGACCTCCACACCAAGTTCGTCAAGGCTCTGTCCGTCTGCAAGACAAGGGGGTGGTAAGCGAGCTGCGCAGCTACCGAGCGATCGCCAGAAGGGGCTCGTGCATGTCCTCAACGATTACGCAGCAGGACCCGAAACCCCCCGTAAGCGGCGATCTGCTGGAAGTCGTGGGTCAAGCGCCCGTTCGCATCGGGCGCGATCGACACGCCTGCGCCGACCAAGACGGCGTCTGCCTCCGGAAGCAGAGCCCAAGGGGACGCCGCAGAGCGGCTGGGCGGTGCGAAGTGCTCGAGCTCCGCTGGAAACTCTTCGCAGGTCGATAACGCCTCCACGGGATAGAGTCCGTCCGCGTAGCCCCAGATCCCGACAGAGAGAGCTCGATAGGGTGGCTCGGCGGGTGGCGGCGCATCCGGCAGAGGAAACACCTCGAGGCCTCCGAACGTTTTCTTGGCGACTTTGCAACTGGCCGCAAACGCATCGAAGACGATCTCCTCCTGCTTCGACGGCGCCGATGCGACACCCGGAGTGACGACGACGTGCGTCACGCCGAGCGCCCGCAGGCGATCGTAGAGGTCGCGCGGCGTGCGAAACTCTCGATAGTCGATGACTCCCTGAAACCCGATCAGGTCATGGAGCGTGGGCCGGTCGAGTCCTAGGCTCACGTGCTGGGTGTGCAAGAGGACCGTGGCATTCCTTGGGAGTGAGTCGCTCAGCGCTAGGTACGGTTCGCGATAGGTACGCAGCTGCGCTCGAGCTCGACCTTCGATCCCACTGCTGAGGAGCGCGAGCGTGCCGGCGATCCGGTCCTTGTACGCCCAGTCTTTTCCCGAGAAATAAAGAGGAGTCGCCCATGCGAGTTGAATGGCGATGAGTATCGCGATGCCGCCGCGCGCCAGAAGGCCAAGCTCCCACACCCTCACCATGATCGCAGCGGTCACCGCTGCCAGCATAGGCATGAACGTCTGGAGATTGCGGTCGACCCAGAAGCTGAATGCCCATGTGAAGATTGCGCCCGCCCCAGCGAGCGCTGCGAAGCGCAGGCGGCGCGCGTCCTTGAGCAGCAACAAGAACGGAAGCTCGAAGGTGAAGAGCGACCCGAAGACCGGAAACTTATAGATGAACGTTGCATGAGGGGTGAGTGAGAATGTGAAAACCATTTCGGCGGCGCGACGCACGCGCTCGCCCCACGCGGCGGGCGGATGCCAGCGCCAATCGATGAAGATCGTGTTGAGCAGAAAAGCGGCGTCTTTCACAGCCGGCTTACTGGCGGTGAATACATTTTGGAAGAGCGGGTAAACGGGATTCCTGAAGAAAACGAGGTGGCTGATGAAGTAGGGTGACATCACCGCGAACACGGTGCCCGCTGCGAGGAGTAAGCCACGCGCAATTTGGCTGTATTCGGGTCCGTCGTCGTCGCCTCGCGCGCGTTTCAACGCCACGTAAGCCGCCTGTAACAATGCAAGACCGACGAGCGGTACGACGGTATAGATCGCGTGCAGTTTGGTAAGGAACGCGCCTCCTGCGAGCGCTCCCCAGAGCGCGCACACGCGGGGGTCGAAGCGCCGCAGGGCCTTGGTGGCGACGAGAAGAAGCGGCGCTGCGAAGAGCGCGACGTGGTGGTCCGCCGCACCCCCGAGATTGCTGTCGTAGACGAAGATCCCTGGGAACAGAAACAAAACGGCCCACGTCCCGCCGACCTCTCGGTCTGCCAGCGCTTGAGCCGTGGCCGCAACGCCCGCCAGAGTCCACACCAAGATGGCGAACTCCAAATGGAGAGCCATCATCCAGTGCAGCGCGGGTAGGGGAAGGCCCGGGACCATGAAGCCCCAAGCGCTCACGATGCTACCCAAGTGGGGCAGATTCTTCACCCAGTCTCCGGGAAACGGGACGATTCGCCCCTCGCGCGCGTAGTCTTGCGCGATGACGAGGTGGTTCCAACTGGCGTCGTAGTTGATCGCGTCCGGGGACATCACGCCCAAGTAGAGAACCCCTAGAACGATCGCGCCGAAGAGCGAGGCCAGCAGTGGGATCCCTCCACGTCGTGGCATGCTCGCCGCGACTGCGGCGCGTAGCATGGGAAGCCCTTGCGGCAATCCGGCGATCAGCATGACCGTCGGAAGGGCCACGGCGAAGACGGGTCCGTAGAGCCCGATGAAGCCTCCCGCATACATTCCGAGGACGAACGCGACGAGGCCGACGGGTAAGCTCAGCGCGCACGTCTCGAAGGGGGTTCGATCGCGCGCGTCCACGAGCCGGCTCACGATGAGATGACCAAAGCAAGCGCACGCGGCGCTGAGGTAGAGGGCCCAGAACCATATCTTGGCAAGGTCGAAGAACAGCCAGTCGTCGATGCTGCGCGCACCGCCGAGTTCTTTGACGAGCAGCAGCGCTCCAGCCACTCCGATGCCGCACGCAGCGGCCGAACGGAGGAGGCCGAAGTGCCGTCGGATAAGGCCCCGCAAACGTGACAGGTGGCTTGTGAGACTCGAGTTCATCGTTTCATCGCAGGAGAAGCTAAAGGCCCCCTGGCAGATTAGGCAGGCCGCGAGACCGCGTATTGCGCGAGGGCTAGGGGGAGTGCCTCCCCAATCGGACGCATCGTGACGCCCAGTGCGGCGAGACGAGGGCTGGCGAGAATGCAGTTGGAGCGCGCGTGGGTCGCGAGGCCACGCGTCAAGAGCTCGGCTTCAGCGATGAGCGTCGTCCGGTGGTGAGGGTCCACGATCTCTCGATACATCCGCACCAAATCCGCGTGGCGCATCGTTCCCGGGTTCGTCGCATGGAAGACACCCGTTGCCCGCCGCTCCACGAGAGCGCGAACGACCGACACGAGATCGTCGACGACCGTGACGGAATTCTCCACGTCAATGACCTGCGAGTAGCTCGCGAGTTTGGTGATGAGGTTGCGGGGTGCGGGTCGACCGTCGATCGGCATGCGCAGGCGAGCGATGCCCACGTTCGGAAGTTTGGACAGGACGAGGTCTGCGGCGTATTTCGATCGCGAGTAGAAGGACGACGGGTTGGCGAAGTCGTCTTCGAGCCAGCCGCCTGGCGAAGGAGATGGCCCGTAGAAAATGCAGCCCGACCCGAGGTGCAGCAGGTACGCACCGACGCGAGCGCACGCTTCCGCGAGGACGAGCGGCCCGACGACGTTGGCCTGCTGAGTTTCGAGCGGATGGGCGTCGCACCAGTCGACGTTCGGCTTCCCCGTCTTGCCTGCACAATTGATCGCCGCTTCAGCACCAAGGGCTTCGAGATCGCGAAGGACAGCCCCACGGTCCGTAATATCGGCCATCGACAGCACAGCCCCCGCGAGCTCCTCGGTCAGACGCTTCCCGAGAAAGCCTGCCCCAAATACGACGATGGTCACGGTGCCGCTTCCCTTTCTTCCTAACTCAGTGTGGACGACCGAGCTCGACACGACAGTCGTCGCCAACCAGCAAATTTAGCGCGCCCTGCCGGGTCGACCCGGGCTGCACGACGACCCTCCGTCCTATGATCGAGTCCTCGAGGCGGACGATGTCGCGAACCTGACTGCCGCTCAGGAGGATGGAATGCTCGACGCTCGCGCGCTCGATCACAACGTCATCCCCGATGCTCGTAAACGGACCGATGTGCGCGTCGACGATTCGGGCGCGGGAACCGATAACGACGGGTCCGCGGATCGTGGACCGAACGACATGTGCCCCCTGGTCGATTCGCAACCGCCCCGAGACGCGACTTTCGGCGTCGACCGATCCCTTGACGTCGTGGACCAGCCAATCGTCGAGGACAGTGTCATTCGCGAGCAACAAGTCGTCCTTCTTGCCGGTGTCGAGCCACCACGACTGCACGCGATCGAATCGAACGGCGTGTCCGAGCTCGATGAGCATGCTGATGGCATCGGTGATCTCGAGCTCGCCCCTCGCCGAAGGGCGAATCCGCTCGATGGCGCGGAAGATGGGCGCTCGAAACAGATAGATCCCGACCAGCGCCAACGAGCTGCGAGGTTCTTTGGGTTTCTCGACCAGGCTGATGACATTTCCCGCGTCGTCGACCTCGGCGATGCCGAACTGGGAGGGGTTCGAGACGGCCTTCAGCATCACCGAAGCGGCCATCGAAGGCGCTAGACGGAAGGCCTCGACGGCCGCACGCACTTTCGTGCCTATGAGATTGTCGCCAAGGAACATACAAAAGTCGTCATCGCCGAGATATGGCTGCGCGGTCTTGACTGCATGCGCCAGCCCTGACGGCTTGGCCTGCATGATGTAGGTCACTTTGGCCCCCCAACGGGAGCCATCTCCGACAGCCGCGCGCACCTCTTCGCCGGTCTCGGGGGACAAGATGATCCCGATGTCGACGATGCCGGCGTCGACGAGGTTGTCGAGTACGTAGAACAGGATCGGCCTGTTTGCGACCGGGACGAGCTGCTTGGCGCCCGTGTATGTCAGGGGCCGCAGCCGCGTGCCCGAACCGCCGGCCAGCACCAGCCCCTTCATCGAGCGTCCCCCAGCCCGAGACGTTGGCGGCGGTACCTGCCCGACGAAACGCGCTCGCACCAAGGGCGGTTTTCCACGTACCAGCGCACGGTCTTCCGGATCCCTTCGTCAAACGACAAGGCCGGCGCCCATCCGAGTGTCTTCTCGATCAACGTAGGGTCGACGGCGTAGCGGCGATCGTGCCCAGGCCTGTCCGCCACGAGAGTGACAAGCTCCGCGTATGTCTTGAGCTCACGGCCCGCAAGTCCCGCATTTTGGGACGGCGGGCAAAGCTCGTCAAGAAGCGCGCAAATGCCCCGAACGATATCGATGTTCTTTCGCTCACTGCGGGCACCGATGTTGAACGTCGAGCCTGGCTCGGCGCGGGCGAGAACTTTGAAAAGAGCCCTACAATGATCCTCGACATACAGCCAATCGCGCACATTTTGCCCATCCCCATAGACGGGTAGTGGCTTGCCTTCGAGCGCGTTCAGGATGATCAGCGGAATGAGCTTCTCGGGAAACTGATACGGGCCGTAGTTGTTCGAGCAGTTCGTCAAGAGCGTGGGAAGGCCGTATGTCGAATGAATCGCTCTGACGAAATGATCGGCCGAAGCCTTGGAAGCCGCGTAAGGCGATCTAGGAGCGTACGCCGTCCGCTCGGAGAAAGAGCCTCTGGGACCCAGTGAACCGTAGACCTCGTCGGTCGAGATCTGAAGAAAGCGAAAGGCTCGCGCGCTCGTGGCGTCGAGCGTTTTCCAATAGGCGAGCGCAGCCTGCATGAGCTCGAAGAAGTCCAATACGTTCGTGCGAACGAAGTCAGCGGGGCTGTCGATGGAACGGTCCACGTGCGATTCCGCCGCGAAGTTCACAATCGACGTCGGCCGGTGAGTGGAGAGCAGATGCGAGACGAGCTCTCGATCGCCAATGTCGCCACGAACGAAGACGTGCTCCGTGTGGCCTTTGAGTGCCGCGAGGTTCTCGAGATTGCCCGCGTACGTGAGTTTGTCGAGATTCACTACGTGAGCGCCGTTTTGAATGGCGTGGTGAACGAAGTTCGAGCCGATGAAGCCGGCGCCGCCGGTCACAAGGAGTGTGGGGTGGCCCGTCAAGAGCCCACCCGCGACGCTGCCGAGTCCTCCGAATCGAGAGCGCGGGGGCCTGAAGCGTCGTTGTCCGCGACCGTGCTCCTGTTCTTGGCGTCGCCCAGCACGAAGTCCACGTCCGGAGTCGACTCGGCGACGATGAATATCTGATACGAAAAGAGCGTTCGCGAGAGCCGGATGAGAGCGAGGTTTGCGCGTATGGCCGCCTGGCCCAGCATGCCTTCACCAAGGACTTTGGGGAATGGCGCCGGCACTCCCCGCACTTCTTTGATTCGAAAGCCGGCGTCGACTAGAAGGCGCTGGATCGATGGAAACGTGAATAGGCGCCGGTGAGTGCGATCGAGAATGCCGGCTTTGCCGTAGTTGAACTGCCCAAAAAGCAACATGATGCGCTGCGCCGCGAACGCGATGTTGGGTGTCGTAAGCACCAGAGTTTTCGGCGTCCAATCCACTCTCGCCCGCAGTCGTTCGAGAAACATCTCCGGCTCACTCAAGTGCTCAATCACATCGAGCAATAGGATGCGGTCGCATTGCTTGGGGTCGAAGAGCGGCACATCGTCGAGGTCTTGCCGGATGAACCCCACGCCTTCGCCGATGCTGGGCGCGTGCTTGTCCACGACGACGACTTGACAGCCCTTGCGAAGCAACTCGCGAGCCAGCCCCCCGGGCCCCGCCCCGATGTCGAGTACGCGGGCCCCTTCGGGAACGGCCTCGAGGGCATACGAGTGGCTACTGGCGTATCCCAGCTTCAGATCGTAATGGGCGTTGTCTTCGCCAACGGCTACGGGCTCGAGCCGCCGCTGGTAGAGAATCCCGGCTCGATGCGCAGCGTTTTGCAGCGTGGCCACGAGGACGTTCTTGGCATATTGCATGCCGTTGACGCGCGAGATTTCGTTCCCGTAGTAGGTAGGAATCGGAAGCTCGACGATGCGCTGCTTCGCGTTCAGAAGCTGAAGGATGATTTCGGTATCGAAATGAAAGTCGTTCGAGTTGATCGGGAACGCGATTCGTCGGAGCGCCGCGGTGGCGTAGACACGATAGCCCGAGTGAAACTCGGAGAATTTCGTCCCTAGTAAGGCATTCTGCGTGCGCGTCAGGATCTTGTTTCCGACGAACTTATACAGAGGCATGCCGCCTTTGAGGGCACCAAAAGGCGTGAGCATCCGGCTGCCGAACACAGCGTCGGCCTCACCGCTTCTCAGCGGTGCCACGAGGCGGGGCAGCTCCTCGGGTGCGTATTGTCCGTCGCCGTGGACCATCGCGACGTAGTCGAAGCCCCCGCGAATCGCGAACGCGTAGCCGACTTTCTGATTTCCGCCGTAACCCTGATTGAGCTCGTTCCGAAGAACGGTCATGGGGATCTCGGGATGAGAGTCCTGGTACTCGCGTCCGATCGCGAAGGTGCGATCTTCCGACGCATCGTCCACGACGAGCACCTCGCACTGGTACTCGTCGAAACACGTGCCTGGGATTCGCTCGAGCACTGCGCGGAGCGTGCTCTCGGCGTAGTACGAGATGACGAAAATCAGGAGGCGCTTCTTGCGTTGCATGGCGGCAGACGTCTCTCCCCGAGACGATTGAGGCTCTTGGTGGCGACTTTCTACGCTATCCACCACAGGTGGGGCACAATAGCGCACCTAGCCTCGTCGGACACCCCATCTCCAATGCTACCGCTAGCCAGTCAGACGACGGAGCAGAAGCCCGAGCCAGCCGCGATCGTCGCGCCGGACGGCCTCTGGGAACGCTTGCTCGTCCAGGTCCACCCGTCGACCGGGAAGCGGGTGAGCTGGGCCGTGCCGATCGTCGCCATCATCTCACTTTACTACGTATTCATGGCGAGTGCGGGCACGTTTCGCGATCTGACATCCCAGCTCGACTATTACGATCAGATGGCGGAGGGCTTTCGCCACGGCCATCTTTACATTCAGCGCCTCCCGCTCCCGGCGCTGCTCGCGACACGCGATCCATACGCGGACTCGAACCGGCCACTTTGGGTGTGGGATGCCTGCCTCTACAAGGGCCACTACTACCTGTACTGGGGCCCCGTCCCCGGCCTCTTCCTTCTCGCATACAAAGTGCTTGTGGGGACGCACGAGAGGATTACGGATCAGTGGCCCACGACTCTGTTCATTCTGGGACGCTTGTTCGCGGGCGCCGCCCTCATCCTGAGCCTGGCAAGCCGTGCACGCATCCGACAACCGGCGTGGATTACGACGCTCGCCATCGCGGTCTTTGGTCTCGCCAACCCAGTTCCGTTCATCGTGGCGAGGCCGCACGTGTACGAAGCGAGCTTGGCGGGTGGGCAGTG
>Ga0070761_10001984_pt1 | contig 12723 bp, 11 predicted proteins | sample HubBroMetageREF1_FD_66724 | JGI IMG/M metagenome (GOLD analysis project Ga0070761, IMG submission 66724) | Reference soil microbial communities from the Hubbard Brook experimental Forest, New Hampshire, USA - Hubbard Brook CCASE Soil... | ecosystem: Environmental > Terrestrial > Soil >...
AGGCGATGGAGAACTATGTCGATAATCCCGATCGCACCAATGCCCCTACCCGCAAGTACTGTCGGGTGAGCGATGCCGTGCTCGAGAACGAACTCACGTACGAAAACGAGCAACCCAACATTGTCGTCCTGGTCGAGGGGACGATGGTGAAGGGTTGGGATTACATGCGCGGCATGCCTCCCGGCGGAACGCTGGTGATTAATACGCACTACACACCGGATTATATGATTCGCTTCGTTCCGGGCGCGGAGCGACTGGCTCAGCTCGTCTGTGTGGATGCGGCGAAACTGGCCGACCACAAATGGCTCTACTACCGACTGGGCGAGCTTGGCCTGGACCGGCTTTCGACCGAGGGCGCGGCCGAGCGCAACAAATCGGTCGCACCGGATATTGCCGCTCCGCTGATTGCTGCTGTGGTCAAGACTACGGGCATCGTCAAGATGGAAACGATTACTCCGATGATCGCGAACAAGCGGGCATTCGAAATGGCGCTTGACTCGTTGCACATTATGAAGCTGAACCCGGTGGCGGCATAGGACGTCGTTGGTCGTTGGTCGTTAGTCGATCGCGAGCCTTGGTTGCCAACGACTAATGACCAAAACCGAATGACCAACGGCTTCGGCTGCCACAGGAAAGAATCTTAGGTAGGAAGGATCCCATGTCGACCAAAGGCACGAAAATTCCCGAGCGGCTCCAGATTCCCTTCGCTGGCATCACGCCTGCGCCGACGCAGGAAAAGGGACAGGACCTGTTCCCCACCGGTAACTGGCGTTCGATCCGGCCGGTGTATCGCGACAAGTTGCCACCTTGCAACAACGCTTGCGGAACGAACGAAAAGATTCAGGGGTATCTCGACCTGGTCAAACGCGGTAAGTATCTGGACGCGTACGCGCTGATCAAGGAAGACATGCCCTTCCCTTCGGTCACCGGGCGCGTGTGTTACCACCCCTGCGAGCAAGCCTGCAACCGCGGGAAGTACGACGAGGCGATTTCGATTCGCGCGGTCGAACGCTTTCTTGGCGATCTCGGGCAGGCGCTGCCACACGACGTGGTGAAGGCCGGGAAGCCTAACGGCAAGAAAGTTGCCGTCGTCGGATCGGGTCCTGCCGGCCACAGCGCGGCTTACCAATTGGCGCGCATGGGCTACAAAGTCACGATCCTTGAGAAGTCGCCGAAAGCGGGCGGACTGAATCGCGGTGGGATTCCGGACTGGGTGCTGCCGCAAGACGTGCTGGACCGCGAGATCGAGCGGCTCGTCGAGCTTGGGATCACGATCAAGACTGGCGTGGAAGTCGGCAAGGACGTGACCTGGGACGACTTGAAAAAGAACTACGACGCGGTTGTGCTGGCCGTCGGTCTCACCGAACCTAATAGCGTGCGCGCCGAGGGCGAGAACAAAGACGGCGTGCATTATGGACTTCCCTTCCTGCGCGACATTGGCATGGGGACGTCTAAGGTCAAGCTGGGCGCCCGCGTTGCCGTAATCGGCGGAGGAAACACCGCGATCGACTGCGCTCGCGAGGCACTGCGGCAGGGCGCCGTGGAAGTGACCATGATCACGGTCGAGGCCCACCCCCAGGAGATGCCGGCTTCGCCGGAAGACCTGCACGACATGCTCGAAGAAGGCGTGGAACTGATGCACGGGCGGGCGATGACCGCCGTGGTCGGCAACGGCAAGGTTGAGGCGTTGCAACTGCATCCCGCGCGCTTCTCCGGCGCCATCAACGCCTCGCCGATTACCGTAAATAAGGAAGCTGCCCCTGAGCGTTTCCACGTCGACAATGTGATCATCGCCGTCGGACAGCGGGCGTCGCTCGGTTGGTTGCCGGAGGAATTCAAGAGTGAGCGGGGCACGATCAAGATCGACCGCTTCGGCCGTCTCGGCAACACGAACTTTTTTGCGGCGGGCGATATCGTGCAACTCGGTTCGGGTCAGCCGCTGATGGTGGTAAATGCGGTGGGCGACGGCAAGCGCGTTGCCTTCAATCTGGACAAGGTGCTGCGCGGCGAGTCGTTGGAGCCGCGGACGATTCCGATCGACGTCATCTTCGATTTGAACCGCATGAACATGACGTATTTCCCGCACTTCCCACGCGTTCCTCAAGAAATGCTGCCGCCAACGAGCCGGCGCAAGACGCAGCAGGAGGTGATTCAGGCGTTCACGGAGGAGCAGGCGGTCGAAGAGGCCGGGCGCTGCTTCAGTTGCGGTACCTGCAACGCTTGCGACAACTGTTATCTGGTATGTCCGGAGCCTTGCATCGCTCGTCCGTCGCGCTCGAATGGCCTCTATAAGATTCTGGTCGACTACTGCAAAGGATGCCGTGTTTGCATCGAGGAGTGTCCTACGGGTTGTCTCGAGGGCGTGCCTGAACTCGACTTCGATACCGGTGTCGTGCGCATGGATACGGCTTTCGCCATTTCGCCGGGGCTGCATGGACGGCAGGCGGAAGAACTGCGGAATCTAGGCGACCGCGCGGCGAAGAACATTTAGAAGCGGAACATTAGCAATTGGAGTGAACCATGGCAACGGCTACCGCAACAAAGAAGAAGGTTCGGATCAACGGCTGCGTCGCTTCGGCGCAGGCTGCGAAGTACGCGGATGTCGATGTGATTGCGGCCTACCCGATCCGGCCTTACACGGCGACGATGATGGCGCTGGCGCAAATGGTGGCCAATGGAGAACTCGATGCCGAATACATCGTGGCCGACAGCGAGCACTCGCAATTGAGCATTGCGCACGGCGCGGCTTCCAGTGGCGCACGCGTTTTCACCGGTAGCTCCGGCGTCGGCGTGCAATTCGCCTATGAGCTGTATTCGCCGATCTCGGGCAGTCGCATGCCGGTGCAGATGATGATTGCCGATCGGACGCTCGATCCTCCAGGCGATTTCGGCTCCGAGCATACCGACGCACTTTCGACACGCGACATGGGATGGCTGATGGGATGGTCGTGCGATGCGCAGGAAGCGTTCGACAATCACCTGATGGCTTATCGCATCGGTGAGGACCCGCGCGTGCTTTTGCCGCAGATGGTCTGTCAGGATGGCTTCTTTGTCTCGCACATCACGGGTGACGTCGAATTGCCCGACTCCGGTCAGGTGAAGGAATTCCTGCCGCCCTACAAGCATCCATATCCGCTTGATCCGCGACATCCGGTGTCGCATGGGCCGCAGATCATGCCTGAGCAGGGTCCGCCGCTGCAGTTGGAGCGGGCGCGCGCCATGGAAGAATCGGTGGCGGTCATCGAGGAAGTGCACGAGGAGTTCGCGAAAATCTTTGGCCGACGCTACGACCCATGGCTTGAGGAATTCATGACCGACGATGCGGAGGTGGTTTTTTTCCTGCAGGGCGCTCACGCGGTGACGGCACGCTTCGCGATCCAGCATATGCGCGAGAAGGGCCTGAAAGTCGGCCTGGTGCGGCTGCGGACGATCCGGCCGTATCCGACCGACCGCGTGAAGGAAGTGCTCAGCAAATTTAAGGTGGTGGGCGTGATCGAAACCAACATGGGACTGGGCAGCGTAAGCAGCGGCGGATCGCTCTATGCGGAAGTCTGCGCGGCGCTCTACGAAAGCGCCCAGCGGCCGCTCGTCCTTTCATTCATGGCGGGCATGGGCGGCGAGGCGATTGTGCTGAAAGAATTTTATTGGATGACAGAGAAAATGTTGGAAGTGCAGAAACGCGGGAAAATAGAAAAGCGCACGCATTGGGTCGGATTCGAAGAATAAACGAGTTCTGTGGTGGAGAGCCGGCGGAATGCCGGCGCTCCACGGAGGAAATATGGCAACGATAGAAGTTCAGCGGCAGCTGCTGCCGATCCTTGATAGTCCGAATCAGGGGGCGCGGTTTTACAACCCCGACTTGCCGTCGAGTGAGCCGTTCGTCCCCGGGCATCGCACGTGTGCGGGCTGCGGGCCGTCGATCCAATATCGGATGACGAGCAAGGCGGCGGGCGACAACACCATCCTGGTTGGACCGACCGGATGCATGTATGTCGCGAACAGCTCGTATCTATGTACACCCTACAACGTGCCCTGGGCACACACGCAGATTGGCAGCGCGGGCAGCTTCACCGCGGGTGTTGCCGCCGCTTATGAAGCCATGATCCGCAAGGGAAAATGGAAGGGCGCGTATCCGAACATTATCTGCGAGGCCGGCGACGGCAGCGCGTCGGACATTGGCCTGGCTTCGATTTCAGGCGCGCTCTACCGGGATCACGACTGCCTGATTGTCTGCTACGACAACGAGCAGTATGCGAACACGGGCATCCAGGCATCGTCGCGCACGCCCTATGGCGGCATGACGACCTTCTCCCCTCCTGGGCCGATGGTTCCGGAGGCGAAGAAGCTGTACCCCAAGGATCTCGCTCGCATGATGGCGGCGGGACATCCCCATTGTTATGTAGCGACCGCCAGCGTTGGCTATCCCATCGACTTGATGAACAAAGTGCGCAAGGGACTTAACCACAAGGGCGCCGCTTACCTGATGGTCTATACCCCGTGCCAGAAGGGCTTCGTGTATGAGACGCCGCGCTCCATCGATCTGGGCCGCCTGGTCGTCGAATGCGGGCTCTACCCGATCTGGGAGTGGAGCCCGGAGAAGCGGGAGTTTGATTACAGCTTCCGCCCGCAGAACATGCGGCCGGTATCGGAGTACCTGAAATTGCAGGGACGCTTCGGGCACCTCCATGCTGAGCACATTGCTAATTTGCAGAAATTTGCTAACCAGCAATGGCGGATGATGGATGTGACGCTGCCTGAGGCTTTGATCCAGGCGGCGGATGCGAAGAATCTGGTCAATATGGCGTCGGCGGCAGAAGCCGCGGCGGTGGCGGAGACGGTATGAACGCTAAGGCAACTCCTCCTGTTCCCCCTGTGCCGGCGGCTCCCGAAGCGCAGGAAAGCTATATCGTCAGCGAGGGCAAGAAGCGCGGGTCGACGCGCGACGTGCGGCCGGAAGCGGCGTTTGACCGCTATTACACCGTCTTGCGCGTGCACGCGGGCGACGCGATTCTCACCGACAACTGGCACACGAATGAAGTGCTGGATCACACGCGCAACAACTTCGAGGGCTATACGTTTGCGATGCGCACGCTCGAGGCCTGGGGCGCGATGATCGAGAACGACCACCGCGCCTATTACACGGCCGGCGGGCGGGTTTGGATGATGGATCTGGAGCCTTGCGCCGGCAAGAAGAAGCGGCTGCCCGGCGCCGGGGCGGGCAAGAAGTAGCGGGCGTTGAAATTGCGCCGCATCCTGCTCATCGACGACACGCCGGAGATTGCCGAACTGCTGACGTTTGCGCTGCGTGATCGCGGCTACGAGGTCTTTGCGTCGGGATACACAGTCGCCGTTAACGAACTGGTGCTGGAGCAACACGCCGATGCGCTGGTGCTCGACTGCTCCTCCTTCGATATGAGCGAGTCGCTCTTCGACAGCGTGCGTCATCATCCGCATCACGCCGAGCTTCCCGTCGTCATCATCAGCGACACACCGGAGGAGGCGGAATCGAGCCTGCGCTCGCGGAAGGCCCGCAGAGTCTTGCTGGTTCCGAAACCGTTCACGGGGGGGCAGGTGTCGAACGCGCTCGATCAGCTATTGGGGTAAGAATCTCTGCCCGCCGGACCGAGGGCGAGACGTCCTCGGGGCAGCCGGCAAGATGCCGGCGCAACTTGTTTCGAAGCGTTGTCACACTACGTGGGAAAAACCTCTGCTGAAAACAATATGCCTTTGTGGAGCATGGACGAGTGGCAGTACGTTGAGCGCGAGGTCGTTACTGACCCAAAGGGCAGGCAGTGGACGGTGGCGCTGATGGATGTGCTGGGGCAGGAAGGCGATCCTGATATGCCGGACAAAATGCTCGAACTGCAGTATTCCTCGGGCCGGTATTTCACGCTTATCTACACGGCTAGCGGAGCGCTTCAGCGGGAACGTGGCTACGCTTCCCTGTCGGAGGCGACGAGCGCATACGGAGATTTGCTCGTCTCGGTTATCGATGGCAGCGTTGATCCGTCGCAGCCGGTGTTTCGGCAGGATCTGGAAGATTGACACGCTTGTTGGCGGAACGCCCGGCTGGACGGGCGAGGCGCCCGTCCCTCCACGATGTCTAACGGCCGGGATCGAGATCTCTCATTACCACATTCAGCACTTGGCCGGCTTGTCGCGCTTCGCGATCGGAGACTGTCGCCTTGCCGGCATCGGCATCGACTTCGTCTCTATACGCCCGCGCTATTGCCGGCAAGCGAGCGCAACCGTTGCGGATTAGTCCTGCCCTCTCGGCGACGGCTAGCCGCGTATTGAATGACCAATCAGCAATGTTTCCTGGCGGAGCGCCCGCGGCAGCCAGCGCACTTAGTCCCTTATGTTCGAGCGCGTCGGTTACGATGGCCTCCAGGATTCCGGAGGAAATACGGAGCGCCAAGTCATAGTCTTCTTGCTCGACGGCGCGCCGGCTATCGGTGTAGGCTTGCTCGACGAAGGGGCGGAGTTCGGGGTTGTGAACGAAGTCGAAGCGGTGCGGCGGCGGCGCTTCCTGGGATGAGGATAGCGAGGCGGGTGAGGATTCCGTCGCGTTTGTGCCGTCGCCCATTCCCGAGAGCGTGGCGACGGCTTGCTCGAGGACGTCGATCAGTCGCGCGACGATCTCGGCGGGTGCCGCTCCTTCGACGGCTCGGCCGTCGGCTGATCGCATGAGGAAGGCTTCGCTGAACGACCGGGCAAGCCAATGGGCCTTGCTGCCTCCGGACAATTGATTGATTGTTACTCCACAATCTTCCTGCCAGGCGCGAGTGGCACCGATCGCCGAGGCGTCCAGGGGATCGGTCGCCAACGCGTCGCGAAGCTCGCAGCCGCGACTGATCAGGCCATCCAAGTGGGACAGGTAGGTCTCGATCTGAGCTCGCAGGCTATCATCGATTGGCATGGTATTTGGTGGCCTGCATTAGCGGCGTTCGCGTCTCGCGTTTCTTGCGACATCTTTCTCGCAGACGTCTCGCAGATGTCTTGACAGTTGGAAATGAGGATGCTAAAGTCCCCTTTTCGCAAGTGGTACGATCAGTGGACCAGTATATCGCAGGTGGGTGATTCGCGGGTTCACCGCCAGAGGTATGGGGCTGGCATAAGTTCAGCGGAACCAAGTTGTTCTGGCAATGCGTGGTTAACGTTTAACTCGCTGTAACGGGGCTATGCCTATGGCTGCATCTCCAGCGTCCCTAATTCACCCCTCGCGAATTCCCAATCGCTGGGTCCAGTTGGTCGCAGGCATTGTCGCGATGATGGCGGTCGCGAACTTGCAGTATGCCTGGACTCTTTTCACCAAACCCATACAAGCCCATCTGCACGTCTCGCTGGAGGCTGTCCAGTGGACGATTGTTTTATTCGTCGCTCTGGAAACCTGGCTCGTACCGTTTGAGGGATTCCTGGTGGATCAAATTGGACCGCGATTTATGCTGGGTATCGGGGCAGTCCTGGCCGGACTGGGCTGGATCGGATCCGGCTATGCTGAAAGTCTAAGGGGCCTCTACTTTTGGTACGGACTTGGCGGTATCGGCGCCGGGGCGGTCTATGGAGGAACGATTGGGAACGCGCTGAAATGGTTCCCGGACCATCGCGGTCTATGCGTCGGCTTGACGGCGGGAGCTTTCGGCATAGGGACCGCGACCACGATCGCTCCGGTTGCCGCCATGCTGAAAACCTCGGGCTACCAGCACACGTTCATCGTCTGGGGGATGATCCAGGGAGTCGTTGTGCTGGCTTCTTCCCTGTTCCTGGCCAGGCCGCCGGTGGGATGGACGCCGCCAAACTGGAAAACGATAGAAGCGAAGGTCAAAGCCAAAGTGAAGACCTCCGCTGTCGACATGACGCCGTGGCAGATGCTGCACCAGCCGTCTTTCTATGTCATCTACCTGATGATGACGATGTTGGCCTTCGGCGGTATCGTGGTCACGGTACAACTTAACCCCATGGCTTCGTCGTACCACGTGGATAAAATCGTGGTGGTTTGGGGCATGACGGCGTTGGTGCTGGCCATCACTGTGGATCGTATCCTGAACGGGTTGACGCGTCCATTCTGGGGATGGGTGTCGGATCATATCGGCCGCGAGAATGCCATTTTCATTTCCTTTATCCTCGAGGCAATGGCGGTGTACGGGCTGCTTCAACTGATTGACCGTCCAATTTGGTTCGTTGTGTTGTCAGGTCTATGTTTCTTCGCTTGGGGCAATATTTACTCGTTATTCCCCTCCATCACCGGTGACCTGTACGGAAGCAAATGGGCCACCACGAATTATGGGATCGTTTACACAGCGAAGGGAGTGGCGACGCTGTTTGCGGCTCCCGGCGCCGCGTGGTTGTTCGAGAAGACTGGGTCTTGGACGAAGGTCTTCTGGGCCATGATTATCTGCGATCTGGTTGCTGCGTTCATGGCTTTGCTGTGGCTGAAGCCGCTGGCAGCCCGCGTTGTCAGAGATTCGGAGGGCGCGGCTCCGAATCCGCAGGCCGAGACAACCGCGCCGATAAAAGCGCAAGGCGTGGCCTAGTCAGCCTTCTTCCAGCCCGACTCGATTGCGAGGTGACTAGCGCTTCGCCGCGCGAAGGCGTTCTTCAAGCGCCTTCACTTCGAGGTTCAATCCTTCCGGGAGATGGCTCCCGAACTGGGCGAAGTGCTCCTTGATCAGCGGGACCTCAGCTAGCCAGCCCTCGATATCGACGCCGAGCAGTTCTTCCACGTGAGCGCCTTGGATGTCGAGCCCGGTCGTGTCGAGATCCGCGACCTCGGGAACGCGTCCGATGGGAGTTTCTTTCGCGTGCACCTTACCGTCGCATCGTTCAAATACCCATTTCAAAACGCGGCTGTTTTCGCCATAGCCGGGCCACAGGAATTTGCGGTTCTGGTCCTGGCGAAACCAGTTGACGTAGAAAATCTTCGGCAGCTTCGATGCGCTGGATAGCGCTCCTATCTTGAGCCAGTGCGCGAAATAGTCACCCATGTGGTAGCCGCAGAACGGGAGCATCGCCATGGGATCGCGGCGCAGCCGGCCGACTTGGCCAGTGATGGCCGCGGTGGTCTCGCTGCTGACCGTGGCGCCGAGGAAAGTGCCGTGCTGCCAGTTGAAGGCTTCGGTAACCAGCGGAACAATTCCGGCGCGCCGTCCGCCGAAAAGGATGGCGTCGATGGGGACACCCTTCGGATTCTCCCACTCCGGGGCGATGACTGGACATTGCTTCGCGGGAGCGGTAAACCGCGCATTCGGATGCGCCGCGTTGCGGCCTGAGTCCGGGGTCCACGGGCGACGCAGCCAGTCTATTAATTCGGACGGCTTTTGCTCGGTCATTCCCTCCCACCAAACGTCGCCGTCGAGCGTCATCGCGCAATTGGTGAAGATGGAGTTCCTGGTGACGCTGAGCATGGCGTTGGCATTCGACTTCATGCTCGTGCCCGGCGCCACACCGAAGAAACCGTACTCGGGATTGATGGCGTAAAGCCGGCCATCCGCGCCGAATTTCATCCAGGCGATGTCATCGCCGATCGCCTCTACCTTCCAACCGGGAATGGTCGGGATCATCATCGATAAGTTGGTCTTGCCGCAAGCTGAGGGAAAGGCGCCGGTCAAGTATTTCGCCTGCCCCGACGGGTTGATCAGCTTGAGAATCAACATGTGTTCGGCCATCCAACCTTCGTCGCGCGCTTGCACCGAGGCGATACGCAGCGCGTGGCATTTCTTCGCCAGCAAGGCGTTGCCGCCGTAGCCGGAGCCGTACGACCAGATCTCACGGGTTTCCGGAAAATGGCAGATGTACTTGTTCTCCGCATTGCAGCGCCAGGCGCTGTCCGGCTGATTGGGGGCGAGGGGCGCGCCGATCGAGTGCAGGCCGCGGACAAATTCGCCATCTTTGCCTAGAACCTCCAGCACGTGGCTTCCAACCCGGGACATGATGTGCATGCTGACGACGACGTATGCGGAGTCGCTGATCTCCACCCCGATCTTTGCAATGGGCGAGCCGATCGGACCCAGGCTGTAGGGAACAACGTACATGGTGCGGCCTACCATCGAGCCCGCGAATAATCCCGCCAGCTTCTGCTTCATCTTCGCCGGGTCTACCCAGTTGTTGGTGGGGCCGGCCGCTTCCCGCGTTTGGGCGCAAATAAAGGTCTGATCCTCAACGCGGGCCACATCGGCAGGGTCGGAGCGGACGAGCACGCTGTTCGGACGCTTCGCCGCATCGAGGGGGATCGCGGTGCCGGTGAGGACGAGCAGCCGCAGCATGGCGTCGTATTCCTCGGGCGAACCATCACACCAGTGGACGCGGTCGGGTTTGCACATCTGGGCCACTTCTTCGACCCAGCGCTCCAGCTTGGGATGTTTATGGTTGCTCGCGGCAGTCCCCACTTCTATGGTGGTAGTGGCCATGGTAAGTATCTCCCGGTAGCACAAGCCGCGGATTCGAAAGCCCTTCGCTGATCGTGGCTGACGGATGTAGAAAGCATCGCCTGCGACAAAGCCCAGGCTGCGGCCTTTTCGCGCCGCGCAAACTCCATATTCTCTCGTACTTGGGGGGATTATTCCAGCGAATGATTCTGCCCGCAAGTGGGTCAGTTTTGAATTTGCTTTGAAAGGGCACGGCTTTTAGCCGTGCCGTAACTGCCGCAAAATCAATAGCGGCTTTAGCCACTGGGGGAAGGTGTCTTCCGAACTAACCCACTACCATTCTGCCGGAGGCAAACCGTTCCCCAAATTAGGACGCTGCCGTCGCGCTCCTGCCTACCGCACGGTGACAAAGTAGTATGCGCTCATGACTACGCCGACGGCGATCACCACGACCCGCACCGTCCGTGGATCGGCTTTCTGCGCGTAGTGCGCGCCGAACCAGCCGCCAAGCAGAGCACCCGCAATCATCACCACGCACTGCGGCCAACGCACGGCGCCGGCCACAATGAATATCAGCACTGCCGCGGCGTTAATCACGACCGCCAGCAAGGTTCTGATCGCGCCCATGGCGTGGATGTCACGCATCCCCAGGGCGGCCAACATTCCCAGGATTACGAACCCGACCCCCGCGCCGAAATACCCGCCATAGATTGCGAGCACCAACTCGCCCAGCGAAGTCACGGTGATCGCCTGCCAGGACATCTGCCGCAGATCATCCACGGCGGCCGTTTTGCCGGCTATGGCGCGGACGGAGTTGCCGAAGGCAAACAGCAGGGTGCCGCCCAGCAGCAGCCAGGGGACGAGGTGGAGGAAGGTATGTTGGGGCGTCTCGAGCAGCAGCAAAGCGCCGACCAGGCCTCCGACAACGCTGGTCAGCAGCAAGGGGATGAGCAGACGTGGCGGCACGTTCAGCCGGTTTACGTACGCTCCAGTGCTGGCTGCCAACCCAGGCCAGATCGCGACCGTGTTGGTGGCGTTGGCCTGCACTGCCGGCATGCCTGTGACCAAGAGGGCGGGGAACGAAATAAAAGTGCCGCCGCCCGCCACCGCGTTGAGGGTCCCGGCAATTACGGCAGCGAAAAACAGGAAGATGGCCTGGCTTAAGTGCAAGCGTGAAATTTACCACGGAAGCCTGCCAGGGCACATCCGGCGGGCGTTACAGAGGCCTGCTTCCGGCCAAGTCTGGCTTGACTTTGCCGTTGCTGGGAGTATTGTAGTTGCGTTCAGCCAAGCCCAATTTCTGCACTGCCGATTGAGGTTCGACTGAGCGGGCGGGCGGTTTCGTCCAATTCCGGAGAGCGGAGCCCGGTGCCGCAGATTACAACCTATATATAAGGAGGGCCAGTCATGGCCGCGAACCCGAACCCGATCCCAGTCCCAGAATTGAAGTTGGAAACGGTAAGAACTCCCGAGGAAACCATCATCCGCTGCACCGGCAGAATCACATCGGGCACCACGGCGTTGTTGCAAACGACCGTCCGCAGTCTCATCCCGGGGACTAAATGTGTCGTGCTGGACTTGACCAACGTGACCAACATGGATAGTTCCGGCCTGGGTACGATCATCGGCATCTACCTGACCGCCAAGAGGCAGCATTGCGGACTGAAGCTCATCAAGATGAACCAACGCTTGCAGGAGCTGTTCCGCATCACAAAATTGGCTTCGGTGTTCGAGGGGCACGGAGACTTTCTGGGCTACACTCCTGATTAGTCCGAGTGTCCCACGTCGGCGGAAATGGGACAGTCTGGGACCGGACGTTAAGCTACACATCTGAAGATTCAGCGTGGGGTAAAAGCGAAAGGCCCCGCCCAAGCGGAGCTCGAGCGGGCCACCCTCTGGCCTTCAAATGCCTGCGCGAGGGATGGTCGATGTCTAAAGGGAAATTGCACGTGGCCATGATCGGGTCGGGCTTCATCGCCAACGTGCATTCGAACGCCTTTCGCCAGGTCGGGCATTTCTTCGACATTCCTTACGACGTTTGCTGCAAGGTCATCTGCGGCCGCGATCGATCGAAGCTGGAAAAGACAGGCTCGCGCTGGGGATGGAGCGAGACGGAGACGGACTGGCAGAAAGTCGTCGCCAGAAACGATATTGACGCGATCGATATCGCCGTGCCGAATGCACTGCATTCCTCGATTGCGATTGCGGCTGCTGAAGCGGGAAAAATCGTAATCTGCGAAAAGCCGCTGGCCGCGTCGGTCGAAGAAGCGGAAAGAATGACGAAGGCGGTGCAGCGCACCCCGAATGCGGTTTGGTTCAACTACCGGCGCATACCCGCGGTGGTGTTTGCGAAACAGCT
>Ga0070761_10001989_pt1 | contig 12710 bp, 9 predicted proteins | sample HubBroMetageREF1_FD_66724 | JGI IMG/M metagenome (GOLD analysis project Ga0070761, IMG submission 66724) | Reference soil microbial communities from the Hubbard Brook experimental Forest, New Hampshire, USA - Hubbard Brook CCASE Soil... | ecosystem: Environmental > Terrestrial > Soil > Temperate...
TTACCCAGTTTCCGGGTCGCAGCCCCGGAAGGCTGGTTGCCACCCGGGGCCTGCCGAATGAATTGTAACCACTGCTTTGTCGAGTGTCATGAGCGCCTCGCCGATGTCTTCTGCCAAGCCTTCGGCACACCGGAGATAAAGATCGAGATTGTAGACATCGAAGAGGACCCGATTCGGAATTACCAGGTTCCGTCCATTGTAAACTACGTCAATGTCTGGCGCTTTGGTAATGACGTGTACGTCGATATGGGTCTAGTGACCGTCGAGCAACGCAGCCTTTTGAAACCGTCTTCCGCGCCTGGTCGTACAGTAAGTGTCACCGCATCAAAAGAGCGCACGCGGGTGGCGCTTATGCTCGGACTGGGGGTCTACGCCACTAACGAACCAACGCATTGATCTCCCGCAGCTTCTGCGAGTCGAACTTGAGTTTGCGGTCGTACGTCATCAGGCCGTTGATCTCCTGCTCCACGTCGGTCAACTGCGTATAACATAGGCCCGCAAAGCCGGGGATGCGGGCGATGGCATTGTACAGCCCGCGTAGGCGGTCGAGCGCGCCATCCGCGGTTTTTTCCACGCCGGAGTAGCCCCACGCTTCCGGCGGCACGTCGTGGCCCGGCGGGATGAAGGCGATGCCTCCGAATTCCGTCAGCGATACCGGCGAGCCATTGTAACGGTAGCCGGGAATCAGCGCCGCCTTGGCGTTGTCCGGGACGCCGGCGCCTGGCTTGCCCAGATCCTTGTAGCGCTCGTAGAGCAGGTCGCCGGTGCGCGTGTAATCGTGGATGGCGAAAAGGTCCGTCATATCGGTATGCTCCCAGCCGTCGTTATCCACAACCAGGCGGGTGGCGTCGAGCGCATGCGTGAGGGCGTAGAGCGACTTCAGGTGGTTCTGCTCGCGCGCGTCGCGCAGGTTGGGCACACCCCAGCTTTCGTTGATGGGCACCCAGATAACGATCGACGGGTGATTGTAGTCGCGCTCCACCGCGGCGGTCCACTCGCGGGTGAAACGGGCCACGTAGGCGTCGTCGAATTCGTAGGCGTTGGCCATTTCGCTGGAGACTAGAAAGCCCAGATGGTCGGCCCAATACAGGTAGCGCGGGTCTTCTAGCTTCTGGTGTTTGCGCGCCCCATTGAAGCCCATCTCCTTGGTCATGCGGATGTCGTATTGCATGGCTTCGTCGGTGGGCGGGGTCAGGATGCTTTCGGGCCAATAGCCCTGGTCGAGCACCATCTTCAGGAAAATTGGGTCGCCGTTCAACAGCACTTTGCCGTTCTCCGCGTTGACGCCGCGAATGCCGAAATACGTTTGCACGCGATCGAGCAGCACGCCGCCGCGCCGCAGTTCCAGCGCGAGATCGTATAGATTAGGCGACGACGGAGACCAGCGCTTGGGCTCGTCGATGGAGAGCAGCGCGGTGGCCCGCGCGGCGCCGGTGTGGGCGGTCGCGAATGCCGCGGGTTGTCCGGCGAAACTGGCCGATGCTGTGATCTCCAGGTCGGGCTGCGGGCGCGCGATTGCGAATTCCAGGCGCACGGCGCCGTCTATCGAGGGCGTGATCTTGACGCGATCGAGATAACTGGCGCCGACGGGCTCCATCCAGACGGGCTGCCAAATGCCGCTGGTGCGGGTGTAGAAGATGCTTTTCGACTTCGGCTCCCAAAACTGCTTGCCGCGGGGAATGTAGCGATCCGTGGGGGGAAAGTGTGCGCGCACGGTGACAACGTTGGCGCCGGGCTGGAGCAGCGGCGTGACGTCGAAGGTGAACGGCGTGTTGCCGCCTTCGTGGTTGCCGGCCAGCTTCCCGTTTACCCAGACCATTGTCCAGTAATTCACGGCGCCGAAATGCAGCAGCACGCGCTGGCCTTTCCATTCGGCGGGCAGGGCGACCCTCCGCCGGTACCAGATCCAGGGATGAAAAGAGGTGTCGCCGATGCCGCTCAGGCGGCTCTCAAAACAATACGGGACGGTGATGTTCCGGCTGAATTTCCGGCTGGCGGAGGCCCAATCGGCGTCCAGGCCGGCGTTGGCATCGTCGAATTCGAATTCCCAAGCGCCATTCAGGCTCAGCCAGTGCTCGCGCTGGAATTGCGGCTGGGGATACTCGGGGCGCGGGATGGCCGCCGAGTGCAGGCCGCAGCATGTGAGAAGAAAGAGGGCCGCCGGTTTGTGCATGTGCAAGGTCTATTGTAGCTGTGGGGCGGGCCTCCAGGACTGCGAGGGTCCTCCAGGACCGCTCTTTGGCATGTGAATCCGCTCAAACAGGCTGAAGCCCGTGCTACCAATGGTCGTCACGCCGTAGAGCAGGCATCCTGGGTAGAATGGTTCGGCACGCGGTGGAGGTTGTTCATGACTAGCGTTAAGCACAAGACCAGGCCGATTCGAGTTGGTGTCGTATCCATCGCGCTGAGTATAGCGTTCGGGTCTCTTATCATTCCTTGGAGCGCCTTTCAGCGCAAGACCAGAACGCATCCGGCAAAATGTATTCCGCCAGGTGGATGGCGGACGGCAAACAATAACGAACGACGAATGGCGGCAAATGGCAAGGCACTACGGTGGGGTCCGTGAGGATTCGGATGACAGTAGCAAAGCGGCGTACAAGGCGCTCTTGACCGGAGGGAGCGCGGGATTCAATGCCTTGCTCGGGGGCGGCCGCTCCAATGATGGCCAGATTCACGGTTGGGGCCCATGGTCTTTACTGGACGGCATCGGAAAGCTATTTACTGAACCCAGACCGTTACCGTGTTACTCGCCACCCCTTGCACGCTGACGATTACCGGCACCGCGCCCGACGTTCCCGCCGGCAGCAGCACGTTGATCTGCCACAATCCCGCAAACCCAGGCGCCAGGCCCGCGAACAACACGTTTGCCGGCGGCGAGCCGCCCACCGTCGCGGTGACGATTGCGGTGACCTGCGATAGCGGATCGGCGCTGGCTGGCGCGCCCGTTGGCACCGCCGGCGACACCGCGCCGAATCCCGTTCCAAACAATTGGATGTAAGACGAGGCCGGATTATCCTGGGAGTTGAGGGAATAATCCGGGTTCAGCGCCGCCGCTTGCTGGCTGCCATACAGCGTGAAAATCGCAGGTCCGGCCGCGGCGATGGTGACCGTCTGCGAGGCCGTCACGCCGGCGTGCGTAACGGTCAGGGTCGCACTGCCGGGCGTCGCTTCCCAAGGCACCTGCGCATTGATCTGCAGCGGCGACACGTACACCAACGGCGCGTCGATTCCGTCGATCTGTACGCTGGCGGCCGCCATCGTGGCCGGCAGTGGCAAAAGCAAGGGCTGTTGCGCCTGTGCCGCCAGGTTCGTGCCATAGATCGAAAACAGCTCGCCAGGACTCAAGGCGGCCAGCGGCGCTGCCGCGTTGATCGCTCCATTCGCCGGAAACGCCGGCGCCGGCACCGCCCATTCATAGGTAGCCACCGCTCCCGCCGGCAGAGTGTCGGTAAAGTTGGCGCCATTCCAGGTCACCGCAAAGGTAGAACTGCCGGATGCCGCGTTCAACACCAGCAGCACGACCGATCCATCCGGATTTTGAAACGCCACGTCTTCGAGCGATCCGGAGCCGTAAGTGTTCGAGTCGATACGATAAGCGCCCGCCTGTACGAACTTGCCCAAGTGACCCAGCACATAGTACTCCACGTTGCGCGTGATCACGGGCGGCGAGACGCTGTCATCCACCGTCACCACGCCGCGGCATGCGGTACACCCGCCGTTCTGCGGACCGGAATTCTGGTCCAGGGCGATGTTCCATAGGGTCACTCCGCGCGCCCAGTTGCGCGTGGCCCCGATCAGCAGGTTCTCCGCGTTCCAGGCCAGGTCGCCCGCGAAGCTCGACCCCACCGTGCCCGAACACTCTGTGAACCAGATGTCCTTCGCGGGATAAGCCTGCTTAACCTGCGATTGCGCGCTCACATCGCCCGCATAACAATGGAAGGAACTGCCCGCCAGGTAACCGTATGCCGCGCTGTCGGCCAGCACCGCCTCGGGATAGTCGGGCTGATCCCAGTTATGTTCGTAGCCGAAGATCTTGACGCTGCCCAGCCCCGCGCCCGCCAACGCCGGCCCTAGATTACTGCCGATGAAATTCGCTTCGTCGGAGCTGTCCACATACGCCGAGGGATAAGAACTGGTGGAGTTGAGCGGCTCGTTCTGCATGGAAATGGCGTATATAGGAATGCCCTGCTGCTGGTAGGCGTCGATGAAGCGGGTGAAGTACTGCGCCAGGACCGGGAAATCGGTGGTCACAATGTTGCCGCCGTTCATCGACCCACCGGTTTTCATCCATGCGGGCGGACTCCAGGGCAGCGCGTGCACTTTGAGCGACGGGTTGATCGAGAGCGCCTGTTGCAGCAGCGGGATCAGGTAAGTCTGGTCGTGCGCGATGGAGAACTGTGCCAAGTTAGGATCGCTCTGTCCGGCCGGCACATCGTCATAGCTGTAGTCTCCGCTGGCCGAGAAGTCGCTCGCGCCCATGGGCTGGCGCAGTATGCCGATGCCGATGCCTGCATTCGGATCGAACAGGCTCTGCATCAGCGCGTCCCGCTGTGACTCGGGCAAATCGTTCCACAGGACCCAGCCCGCCGAATCGGTGAGGGAAGCGCCTACCCCGTCCATCTGCTGGTATGTGGTGCTGTTGTCCACCGCGATGGTGAAGGCGGGCGAGCCGGCTGGAGAGCCTGGTGCAAAAGTAAGTCCGGGAGATCGCTGCGCCAGCAGCTTGGATTGGTCCCCATCGGTTTCGACAACCTGCACGCTCTGCCCCGGCGCCGGCAATGTGGCAGCCAGAACGATGAAGAAAGCCGAAAGCCCGATTCGCATATCTGTTATTTTAGGCCCATAGGTATAACGATGGTGGAAACAATCGAATGGACCACGGCGGGCGTGGTGATGATCGACCAGACACGCCTGCCGTTGCACGAAGAGTACGTCACTTGCCGGACCTATGAAGACGTCGCCGCAGCCATCCGCAACATGGTGATTCGCGGCGCGCCGGCTATTGGCGTGGCAGCCGCCATGGGGGTGGCGCTGGGCGTGGCGCATGCCGATGGCAACGATCTCGAGGCGCAGGTGGAGCATATCTGCGAAACGCTGGCGCGCACTCGTCCTACAGCCGTCAACCTGTTCTGGGCAATCGACCGCATGCGGCAGGTCTATCAATCGTTGCGCGGTCGGCCGCTGGCCGAAATCCGCGAGCGCCTGGCGGTCGAAGCGCAGCAGATCCGCCTGGAGGATATCGCCATCAACCAAGCTATCGGGCGGCACGGAGCGGAGCTGGTGCCGGACGGCAAGACTGTGCTGACGCATTGCAACGCCGGCGCGCTGGCGACCGCGGGTTACGGCACCGCGCTGGGCGTGATCCGCGCGGCCGTGGAAGCCGGCAAAACGGTGGACGTGTTCGCCGATGAGACGCGGCCCTTCCTGCAAGGCGCGCGCCTGACCGTGTGGGAATTACAACAGGACCACATCCCCGCCACCCTAATTACGGACAACATGGCGGGGCATTTCCTGAAATCGGGGCGCATCGGCTGCGTGGTGGTGGGCGCCGACCGCATCGCCGCCAATGGCGACGTGGCCAACAAGATTGGCACCTATTCGGTGGCCGTGCTGGCGAAGGAAAACGGCGTGCCTTTTTTCGTGGCCGCACCTATCTCGACGCTGGATCTGACGCTGGCCTCGGGCGATCTGATCCCCATCGAGCGCCGTCCCGACGCGGAAGTGACGCACGTGTTCGGCAACGCGGTCGCGCCCGAGGGGACCATGGTGGAAAACCCCGCGTTTGATGTGACGCCCAACCGGTATGTGACGGCGATTATTACGGAGCGGGGGGTGGCGCGGGCGCCGTATGTGGATTCGCTGCGGCGGCTGGTTTCGTATAGCGGCGCGAACGCGAACCCGCCTGCCGCGAAATGATGTACTATAGCCCTGCTATGCGGAACTTTTCAGTTTGGCTTCTGTCGGCAGGCATGCTGTGCGCGCAAGTCGATTTCACCGCCCTCAAGGAATTGAAGTACCGGAATATCGGCCCCTTCCGCGGCGGACGCGCCGTGGCCGTGGCCGGCGTCACCACCCAGCCCTCCACCTATTACTTCGGCGCCACCGGCGGCGGCATCTGGAAAACCACCGACACCGGCGCCACCTGGGCCGCGGTCTCCGACGGCCAACTGAAAAGCGGATCGGTGGGCGCGCTGGCCGTCTCGGAATCCGACCCCAACGTGATCTACGCAGGCATGGGCGAGGCCTGCGTGCGCGGCAATGCGGCCAACGGCGATGGCGTCTACAAATCCCTCGATAGCGGCAAAACATGGAAACACATGGGCCTCGCCGATACGTATCACATCGGCCGCATCGTCATCCATCCGCGCAATCCCGACATCGTTTTCGTAGCGGCGCTCGGCCACCTGTTCGGCCCCAACGAGGAACGCGGCGTGTTCCGTTCCAAGGACGGGGGCAAAACCTGGCAGAAGATGCTCTTCCGCGATGCCGATACAGGCGCGGTGGACCTGGCGATGGACCCCTCCAATCCCAGTCTGATTTATGCCACCTTCTGGCAGATCCGCCGCAAACCCTGGACGTTTGAAAGTGGCGGCAAAGGCAGCGGCCTGTTTCAATCCACCGATGGCGGCGACTCCTGGACCGAAATCACGCGCAATGAGGGCCTGCCCAAAGGCGTGCTCGGACGCATCGGCGTGACCATTTCGCCAGCCAATCCCGAACGTGTTTGGGTCATCGTGGAAGCCGCCGAGGGTGGGGTTTACCGCAGCGACGATGGCGGCAAGAAATGGCAGAAGACCAATTCCGATAACACCCTGCGCCAGCGCGCCTGGTATTACTCGCACATTTTCGCCGACCCCAAGAGTGCGGATACCGTCTACGTGCTGAACACCGCCATGTGGAAATCGATCGATGGCGGGCACAGATTTTCGATGATCCGCGCCGCGCATGGCGACCGCCACGCCCTGTGGATCGCGCCCAACGATCCCGGCCGCATGATCGAAAGCGACGACGGCGGCGCCACCATCTCGACCAACGGCGGCAGGACCTGGTCGAGCGAGGACAACCAGCCCACCGCGCAGTTCTACCGCGTGGCGCTCGACAACGATTATCCCTATCACGTCTATGGAGCGCAGCAGGACAACACGACCGTGCGTATCGCCAGCCGCAGCGACGGTCGCGGCATCGGCGAGCGCGACTGGTATCCCGTTGGCGGCGGCGAGAGCGGCTGGATCGCGCCAGACCCGCACAATTCGCAGATCGTCTACGCCGGTTCCTATGACGGCTATCTCACTCGCTACGACCACTCCACCGAACAGTTCCGCAGCATCAACGTGTGGCCGGACAATCCCATGGGCTATGGCGCGGAGGGCATGAAATACCGCTTCCAATGGGATTTCCCCTTACAGTTTTCCGTGCACGACCCCACCAAGCTCTGGGCGGGCGGCAACATCCTGTTTGAGACCACCGACGAAGGGCAGAGTTGGAAACCCATCAGCGCCGATCTCACACGCAACGATCGCACCAAGCAAGGTCCGGCGGGCGGCGAAATCACCAAAGACAACAGCGGCGTCGAATACTACGATACGATCTTCACCGTCGCGGAATCGCCGTTGCGGCAAGGTTTAATCTGGGCCGGATCGGACGACGGATTGATTCATGTGACGCGCGATGGCGGCCAGCATTGGACGAATGTCACGCCGAAAGACATGCCCGAATGGATCCAGATCAATTCCATCGAAGCCTCGCCGCACGACGCCGAGACCGCCTATGTCGCCGCGACCATGTACAAATGGGACGATTTCCGGCCATACCTTTTCGTGACCCACGATGCCGGCAAGACCTGGGCGTCCATCAACCACGGCATCCCGGACCATTCCTTTACGCGCGTGGTGCGCGAAGATCCGAATCACAAGGGATTGCTGGTGGCCGGCACCGAAACCGGCATGTTCATTTCCTTCGACGGCGGTGCGGATTGGCAGGCGTTTCAGCTTAATCTGCCGGTGGTTCCAATCACGGACCTCGCGTTTCACAAGCGCGAGCAGGAGTTGGTGGTAGCCACGCAGGGTCGCGCGTTCTGGATTTTGGACGACGTGCCGCTGATCTACCAGTTGTCGCCCGACGCGCTGAAGGAGCCGGCGCACCTGTTTCAGCCGAAGGAAGCCGTGCACGGCGTGCGCGGCGGCTTCGAAATCCCGTCCACAAGGCCGGTGGGACAGAATCCCGCAGGCGGCGTGGCGATCTATTACTCGCTCGCCGCAAAGCCCAAGGAGAAGGAAGAGATCACCCTCGAGATCCTCGACGCCGGCGGCAAGCCGGTGAAGAAATACTCGAACATCGAGAAGAAGGAAGAGGGCGGCGGCGCTCCCGATGAAGAAGCTTTTGGACCGCCCCGAGGTTCCGAGAAGCTGGCGGCCGAAGCGGGCCTCAACCGTTTCGCGTGGAATCTGCGCTACGAGGACGCCACCAAATTTCCGGGTCTGATCATGTGGGCCGGTAGCGTGGACGGCCCCACCGCCGCGCCCGGCCAGTACACCGCAAAGCTCACCGTGGCCGGCAAGAGCCAGATGCAGACGTTCACCGTTCGGCCGGATCCGCGCGTGAAGACGCGGCCGGAAGACTATGCCGCGCAACTCGCGCTGGCGCTGCAAATTCGCGACAAGTTGAGCGCGGTCAACCAGGCCGTGATCGACATCCGCGAGGCGAAGAAGCAGCTTGCACGCTACGAGAAGGAAGACAGGGTGAAGGATGCGGCCAAGGCTCTCGACAAGAAGCTGGCGGACATCGAAGAGATGCTCTATCAGACCAAGCTGAAGGCCGGCGAGGATGCCCTGAACTTCCCCATCAAGCTGAACAATAAGCTGGCAGCCCTGAAGGGCGACGTAGAAGAGAGCGATGCCGGGCCCACGCGGCAGGAGCAGCAGGTCTACGAAGATCTCGCCACGCAATCGAACGCCGAGTTGGAGAAGCTGAAGAAGGTGCTGGCGGGCGACCTGCCCGCGTTCAATAAACAGGTGCGCGAGGCCAATATTCCGGCGGTGGAAGTGAAGGGGACCGGCGAGGGACAGTAGTTACAAAGCGGGGCAGTCTCTCGCCCTTCTATCGGCGAGTCGTCAACGCCACCGGCGCGGTCCTGCACACCAACCTGGGCCGCGCCCCGCTGGACCCCTCCCGCATACACAAACCTCGAATACGACATCGCCACCGGACTGCGCGGCAAGCGCGACTTTGAAAACCGGCATTCGATGTGAGTGGCGGGGTCCCGCTTTGCAGCGGGCCCCGCGAAACCGGCCTGCCGGTATACTATGAATTTCATACATGCGCTATCGGGATGCCGGGGTCAACATCGATGAGGCGGATCGCGCCGTTTCTTCCATACGCGAGCTGGCGCGCGAAACCTTCACGCGCGGGGTGCTGACCGACATCGGCACGTTCGGCGCGTGCTACTCGCTGGCCGGTTGGAAGAATCCCGTCCTCATCAGTTCGGCCGATGGCGTGGGCACCAAGCTCAAAGTCGCCTTCCTCACCGGCCGCCACGATACGGTCGGCGAGGACCTGGTGAATCACTGCGTCAACGATATCGCCGTGCAAGGCGCAAAGCCGCTGTTTTTTCTGGATTATTTCGCGACCGGAAAACTGGAAGCCGGGGTGGCCGCGCAGGTGGTGACGGGCCTGGCGCGCGGTTGCCGCCGGAACGGCTGCGCGCTGATCGGCGGCGAGACCGCCGAGATGCCCGGCCTCTATGCGCCCGGCGAGTACGATCTGGCAGGCTTCATCGTGGGCGCGGCCGAGCGACGCGGGCTCATCACTGGCAAGCGCATACGCGCGGGCGACGTGCTGCTCGGGCTGCCCTCCAGCGGGCTGCATACCAATGGGTACTCGCTGGCGCGCAAGCTGCTATTTGAAGTGGCCGGCTATGCACCCACGACCGTCGTGCCGGAACTGGGGGGAACGGTGGCCGATGCGCTCCTGCAGGTGCATCGCAGCTATCTGCGGCCGATCCGCGCCCTGGCGGATCGCGGCCTGTTGCGCGGCGCAGCGCACATTACCGGCGGCGGCCTGACTGACAATACGCCGCGGATGCTGCCCGAAGGGCTGGCCGCGGAGATCGATACCTGCGCCTGGATCATTCCGCCGATCTTCGAATTGCTGCGGCGGCTGGGCAACATGCCAGAAGACGATTATCGGCGCACGTTCAACTTGGGCATCGGGATGATTCTGGCAGTCCCCGGCCCAGCGGGCGCCCTTCAGGTCCGCCGCGCCGAAAGTGTGCTCCGCAAGCTGGGCGAGCCATACTTGGTGGCCGGCCAAATCGTGCCGCAAAAGCGCCGCGGCCCGCGGGTGGTGTACCGGTGAAGCGTCTCGGCATTCTCCTCTCGGGGCGCGGATCGAATTTCGAGGCCATCGCCGATAACGTGGCTGCCGGGAAGATCCAAGCCGAAATCGCCATCGTGATCTCCAACCGTCCGGAAGCGCGCGGGTTGGAGGCCGCCCGGCAAAAAGGCTTGCCTGCGGTATGCATCCCGTCCCAGGGCCTGGACCGCAACATTTACGACGCCATGCTGGTCGAAGAACTGAAGAAGCATGCGGTGGATCTGGTCTGCCTGGCCGGATACATGCGACTGCTGAGCGCAGGGTTTATCCGCGAGTTCCCCGGCCGTGTACTGAACATTCATCCATCGCTGCTTCCCTCGTTTCCGGGACTCGACGCGCAGCATCAGGCGCTGGAGCATGGCGTCAAGGTCACGGGGTGTACAGTACACTTCGTGGACGAATTCCTGGACGCCGGCCCCATTCTGCTGCAGGCGGCCGTGCCGGTGTTCGACGGCGATACCGTAGAAACGCTGTCCGCGCGCATCCTGAAAGAGGAACATCGCATTTACAGCGAAGCCATCCGCATGGTGCTGAGCGGCACGTTACGGATGGAGGGACGCCGGGTCCTGGGGTACTGACGGGGGCGGGACCAGTACCGATCCGCGCTTCCGCCGCCCCACGAAATCCGCGAATCTGACCGGCGGCAGCTCCCGGCGGCCCAGTTGCTTGTCCACCGCCTTCTGATAGCGGCGTAGCGCTTCGTCCCGCCGCGAGCGCGTCAGCCGGCAGGCATCTAAGTCCAACAGCAGATGGACCTCCCAGGGCTGGAACGAGGTGCGGCGCACCTCCCCTAGCAGGAGTTCCCTCACCAACCGGTCGAAGCGATTGGCCATCAATTCCAGATCCGGCGGCTCTTCCATACTGTTAACATCGGCCGATTATGGATGAAACTTTAGTCATCCAAAAGTCACATTCATTTACAGAAGTGGACGGACCCGATTTCGGTCCGGGCACATCTATCTAAGTGAGTACAGAGGTGATGCGATGGCCCCACAAGTTGAAGTACAGAGAATGCCGGAACCCGCGGATGAGACCGATATCCTGCGCGAACAACTGGAATACCTCATCGACCACACGGCCCGGAATGCGCAATGCGGCTGCTCCGAGTGCCAGCGCTATCTGCGGGCGCGTGCCGCCTTGCTCGAGATCTTTGCCGAGCCGCCACGGGCCAACGTCCGGGAGATGGTCCGGTTGGCCAAAGCCGCGTAAGCGGTGCAGCGGGCCCTGGGGAACCCGCGCACAGTCGAAAACCCACCCTCGCAGCCCGGTTTCGTCATGCCATGGCCCGGGACGGTGAAGAAGTGATCTGCACTTGGCAACCCAGGGACCGCACGCCTCGCAGTAGCCGGCGGGCGCGCTTTTGGACAGCCTTCGTGTTTAGACGCATCCCGTACTCGAGGTAGCGCACCCCTTGCTGCAAAATCTTCCACGTGAGGCGGCAGAGGCGATGGGCGATGGCCTTCTCGTGCCCCAGCCAGCGTGCGGTAGGTGGCGTCGCATACGGTTGCCCTTGGGACTGCGATTGCTTTTCGATACTTCCGCAGACTCCTCCCGGCCCGCGCAGACCCCCACCCAGGAGCAGAGTTCGGGGGCCGTGGAAAAGCTGCCTGCCGTGGGACCTGCTTCGGCGATCGCCTGCGTGGCCGAATCCACCCCGAATCCGGGCGCCTCCGCCAGCCGTTGGACGGCGTCCCGATGCGCCTGCAGCCCCTGGCCGACGCTCTGCTCCAGGATCTGCGTATGACTCTCCACCAGTTCCAGCCGAGCCAAGAACAGACCCAGGATCTGCCGGTGCAGCGGACCCATGGTGGGAGCCGCGCGCAACGCATCCTGCAACTGTTCCGGCGTCGCCCGCCAGGCCGCATCCGCCATGGCCGCCAGCCGTGCGGGGTCCGCTTCGCCGTCCGCCAGAGCCTGCCACATACCGGACTGAGAGTCTGCGCAACCGCGCTACTGGTTCTTGCCGACGGGAACCAGCACGGTGCCCATGTCAGTGGGCGAAGATTGTATGCGGATGCTGCCGGCAGGCGGCTCGGGCAAGCCGCTGGCGATATCCGGCGGCCGGACAGCCGCGGTGCGCGGTGTACGCGCGGCCTGGCCAACTTGGCGTTGCTGCAAAGCGGCGCGAATCTGCCGCTCGGGCACCTGCAGAGACAGCGAGAGACGTTTGCCATCCACCTGGAAGTTCATATCTTCAAGGCTGAGCGTGGTTTTCTCCTGGGTCTGCACGACACCGGCGAACCAGCGTAACGCATCGGCCATTTCGGCCACGTCTTTTTCGTTGCGCATGGTCATTTCAGCGGAGAGATCGAAATCCGGGCCGACGCGTACGCCGCCGG
>Ga0070761_10001991_pt1 | contig 12709 bp, 17 predicted proteins | sample HubBroMetageREF1_FD_66724 | JGI IMG/M metagenome (GOLD analysis project Ga0070761, IMG submission 66724) | Reference soil microbial communities from the Hubbard Brook experimental Forest, New Hampshire, USA - Hubbard Brook CCASE Soil... | ecosystem: Environmental > Terrestrial > Soil >...
GAAGTTCGGTCGAGGTCCCCCCGGAGGCCGAGCGACCGGAGACCTCGTCGAACACCGGCCAAACTTCGCTGCTTGCGGGGTATGCCAAGAAGGTCCTGGGACGCGCCCGGATATCCCTCGACCACTTCGAAGCCCGCCGTTCGGAACTCCTCGGCGAGGCGCATGCCCCGGACCGTCAGCATTCGCATCGGTCCGAGCGTCAGGGGAAAGAACCGGATCCGGCGGCGTAGGAGTTCGCGGTCGCATTCGCGCAAGTGGGGGCCCGAACGGTCCTCGATCGTCGCGCGGCCCCGCGGAAGCGAGAGGGGGGCGTCGATCACGATCAGCTCCGGGTGCGCGGACCGCACCACGGAACGGATCTCCTCGTCGCCGTGCGCCACCGCGCACCGGGCCATCGACGGCCCGGTCAGCACGCAACAACCCGTCGAGCGTTGCGGGGACCCCGCGAGGTCGAGGCCGAGGACGGTCCGTGCTCGGGAGGTCCGGCGCACCTACAACGACTCCAGCAGTGCCTCGCGGGAGAGGATCCGGCGCGCTTCCCCCTCGAAGTTCTCGGACGTCACATGGACCTTTGCGAGCTCGCGCCGGTCGCGCAGCCGGATCCGCTGCTCGAGCCACTCGAACTCGTGGAAGACGAGCGGGTCATCGAGGTCCTTGCGGAGCCGCCCGACCCAGTCGGACGGGTTGCGGAGCCCCCACCAGTACGACGTGATCCAGGAACCGAACGCCTCCCAGACCAGCTCCTCGTCCAGCACCTTACGGTGCGTCAGGGTCCCGACGAGCTCGAAGAACGTCACCACCTCGAGGCTCGCGATGTCCTCGTGGGCCTGCTTCAACAGCCGTTCGCTGATGTGGCGGCGCACGGATCGCATCCGCGTCGAGTCGAACTTGTCCCGGAGGTTCATCACGGCGTTCGCGCCGTTCAGCACCTGGGCCTGGCGCGTCTGCCAGAGCAGGATGATGAGCGTACCGACCGCGAGCAGCCAGGTGCTGAACGCGGTGATGATCGCGACGCTGGGCCAGTCGATGTCTACCATCGCTCGGCCCCCGTCAGCTGCTGCGCCCCCGCTCCGCGGGACCCATGACCTCGGGGAGGATATCGTTGTGCCGAGGGCACCTCACGCCGCCCTCGAGCGATGGGTCTCGCGGCGATGGAGATCGAGCGCCGCTCGCGACGCGAAGACGTGGTGGCACTTCGGGCAGTCGACCTCCTCGTCCCCACCGGACGCGGCCCCGGGCTCCTTGAGTCCCGCGTGGCTCTCGGCCCGGTGGGCCGCGAGGAGGTCTTCCGATCGGAAGGTCCGCCCACAATCCGGGCAGATCGCTTCGACCTCGTCGTATTCGACGTATGGCATGGAGCGTGGATGGAACCGGGACCCCGCCCCTCCCGCGGAACCCGACACCACCGCTAGGCGATTCGGGGGCTAAGGGTTTCTCGTAGGGGTCCGGAGGGACCGCAGCCCCTCTCGAACTCCGGGGGAGCCGTGCGGAGCGTTGTTTCGCTTACGGCCGATATACCGTTTCCTTTAATCGGGTCCCGGGCTCCCTCGGTCGATGGGGATTCCCCGGCCGGTCGTCGATCGGATCCTGAAGGAGAACGCCGACCACCTGTGCGAGGGCTCGGCCGAGACGTGCGTCAAGGTCGTCGCGGTCGCCAATCTCCCGACCCGGTTCGGGGCCTACCAGGTCGCCGCGTTCCGAAATGAGTTCGACGGCAAGGAGCACGCCGCGTTCATCCACGGGAACGTGGTCGACGGGGAGGAGATCCCCGTGCGCCTGCATTCCGAGTGCCTGACGGGGGACGCGATCGGCTCGCTGCGGTGCGACTGTCGCGACCAGCTGATCGAGTCGCTCGAGCGGATCGGGAAGATGGAGACGGGAGTCGTCCTGTACCTTCGGCAGGAAGGACGCGGGATCGGCTTCGTGAACAAGATCAAGGCGTACCAGCTCCAGGACCAGGGGTACGACACCGTCCAGGCGAACGAGCTCCTCGGCTTCCGGGCCGACGAGCGCGACTACGCGATCGCGGCGCACATGATCGGCTCGCTCGGGATACGATCGATCCGGATCATGACGAACAACCCGCTCAAGGTGAAGGACCTCGAAGAGCACGGGGTCAAGATCGTCGGGCGGATCCCGGTGATCGTGCCGCCGAACGACCACGACCGGGCCTACATGCAGACCAAGCAGGCGAAGCTCGGCCACCTGCTCGACCTCGAGCAGGACGACGACCTCCGCGAACCTTCGACCACCACCGGGTGAGCGATCCGGCCCCGGAGCGGAGACCGTTTAACCCCCTCTCGACTGGCCGGACCGTCATGCCCGGCATTGGCTCCCTGCAGGCGAACCAGAATGCGACGATCGAGGCCACGATCACGGCGATCTCCGCCATCCGCGATGTGACCACCTCCCGGGGCCCCTCCCAGGTCGCCGACGCGACGCTGCAGGACGACACCGGCACCATCACGCTCACCCTGTGGGGCGAGGACGCGAAGCGCTACACCGTCGGTCAGAAGATCAAGATCACCGACGGGTGGGTGAAGGACTTCCGCGGGAAGCTTCAGATCTCGACCGGCCGCTCGGGCAAGATCAGCTCGCCGTAATCAGGCGAACGCGGCGGTCCAGACGTAGTACGTCCCGATCCCCGCGAGCAGCACGAGCCACCAGAGCGCGAGCTCGGTTCGCATCCATAACTTGTAGCGCCGGAACCGGAGCCGGGTGGGGACCCAATTCGTCCCCGCGACCAAGATGATGTAGATGCCGAGGACTTCGGCCGCGATTCCGCCGATCAACATGAGCGTCGGATAGAGGTAGAACGTCTGGCGGAGCTCGCTCGCGGACGTGGGCATCCCGTAGAGAAGGTACGGCGGGAGCATCGTCGCGAGCACGATCGGGATGTTGACCAGCACGATCGTCGACTGGATCGCGCGATGAGCGCGTACGTGGCCGAGGCGGACCAGGACGAATCCTGTCACGAGGAGGACCGCGAGCGAGATCTCGAGCCACATGAGCTCGTAGCCGGTCTGGGTCGTGAGAGGAACCAGGATCTCGGTCACTAACGGGGGCCGCCGAGCCAGAACCGCGAGAGGGGTTCATGCGGGTTGGGTAGGGACCGGGGGCTCGCGGCAGCGGTTCTCGGACGACCGGATCAGCGCTTCCGTCGGCGAGAACGCCGATAATCCTGCTCGAGGGCGCGCGCGAAATTCTTCCAACCCTGCGTGGTCGATCGCTCCATGACCGCCTTCGCGACCGGAGCGCCCAGCGCCGTCGGCTCCCGTCGCCACCGCAGGTCGAGCTGGGTCCGTTCGGGTCCGAGCGCCGTGAGGGTATAGTCGATCCAAACGGAGCGGTGCGACCCGACGCTGTCCGAATGCCACCGGTCGGGCGCGAACAGCGTGACATCGTGCCGAGCCCAGTTCCACCCCTTCGGGGAGTCGACGAGGTCTTCGAAGATGATGCGGCCCGGACTCCGGGAGATGATCTTCCTCGTGTACCGCTCCTTCTCACGGTCCGCGTCGTCCTTCGCGAAGTCGGTGCACCAGGAAAAGACGTACGGGAGCGGGGCCCGGAACGTGGCACGAACGTGGTACTCGGGGCTCCGGCTCGAGGAGCGAGGATTCGGCATATTCGGGCTCGGCGGTGGCGAGAGGAGCCTCCCCTCAAAGGGGTTTCGTGGGCGGGACGGCCGCGGCACCGTGGCGGGGTCGCGACCGTCCCGACTCCTCACGCGGCGTGAGCTATGTTCATATCTGGGAACTCGGGTCCGCGGCCAATGACCGACTCGTCGTTCGCCCACTCGTGGCACCGGCGTCACCACGGCCCCTGGGTGGGGCTTCGCCGAGCGTTCCTCGCTACGCTCGTGGGGAGCGTAGCGTGGGTCTGTTTCACGCTCCTCTACGTCGCGTTCTGGGCGCACGGTTTCTCGCTGTTCCAGAGCATCGTGGTGGTCCTCGTTTCGATCCTGATCCTCGGCGCCCTCGTCGCCGGTTCGTGGGTCTCGTTCGGGCTGCGCTGGGCTGGCGACTGGGACGACTGAGCGCCGCCTAACCTTCCCTCGGAGACTCCGACACGCCCGTAGGTTCCGGTGCCAAGCGCAGGCCGAGCAGCACTTCGCCCGAGACGATCCACATCTTGCTCCGGAGCCCCCAGGCGCCCAGACCCCCGTCGCGGTAGCCGGTCTCCTTCCGTTCCACCCCCCGGAATCCCCGGGATCGGAAGAGGGCGATCGACTCCACGTTGTCCTCCTCGGCGGCGGCGTACACCACGCGGTAGCCGTTCGACCGGAAACTGCGCAGGGCGTCGTCGAGCAATTGGCCGCCCAGGCCGAGTCGACGCGACCGGGCCCGGACCGCGAGATAGTAGACATATCCGACCCCCGGCGCGACCGTCTCGAGCATCGATACCCCGGCGATCTCTCCGGCGAGGAACGCCGCTCTCACCCGAGTGACGCTCCGGAGGGTTCGCTTGGCGTGCCAGCGGTAGATCCCTTCGAACGAGTCGATCAGCACCGGGACCGCGCGCTCCCGGTCCCCTGCCTCGAGGTCGGCGATCTCCGCCGTGTCGAGCTCGGACACGCCTCCGCGACGCGGCGAGAGCACTTCAATCTCTGCGGTGGGGGCAGCGCGGAACGGCCGGCGGGACGAATCTAGGCTTCAGCCAGCGATTTTCGCGAAAACTCGGAACTCTTCGCGAGGCCGCAGAGCGCCATGGTGAGGTCAAAGTCCGCGAGGAGATTTTCCAGAACCGTACGGACCCCGGCCTCCCCATCGACGGCGAGCCCCCAGACGTAGGGGCGACCCACGAGGACCGCCCTCGCGCCGAACGCGAGCGCCTTCGCCATGTCCCCCCCACGTCGGATCCCGCTGTCGAAGAGGACCGGGATCTGGGCCCCCGCTTCCGCGACGACGGCGGGGAGCGACCGCAGGGCGGGAACCGACCCGTCGACCTGCCGCCCGCCATGATTCGATACGATCAGGCCGTTCGCTCCGGCTTCCATCGCGGCGATCGCGTCCTCGGCCTCGAGGATCCCTTTCACCAGGATCGGCATCGAGGTCCGCTCGCTCAGGAATCGGAGGTCATTCCAGGTGAACGACGGGTCGCCGATCAGCCCGATCGCCGCCACGACCGCCGTCGCGAGGTCGACCTCGGGCGGTTTCGCGAGCGTCGAGCGAAACACCGGGTCCGATAGGAAGTTGCCGAGGCCGACGCCGCCGAGGAACGGAAGATAGCCGTTGTCGAGGTCGCGCTCCCGCCAACCGATGTAGCGCGTGTCGAGCGTGACCACGAGGGCGGAGTAGCCGGCCTTTTCGGCGCGCTGAACGAGGCTCAGGTTCACGTCGCGGTTCGGTCCCCAGTAGAGTTGGAACCAACCTTGGGTCGGGCCGAGCGCAGCCGCGATCTCTTCGAGCGTGGAGGACGTGAGCGTGCTCGCGACCATCGGCACCCCGGTCGCCGCCGAGGCCCGCGCCACCGCGAGGTCGCCCGCGGGATGGACGATCCCCAGGGCACCGACCGGGGCGAGGAGGACCGGCGCCGGGAGGGGGCGACCGAACAGCTCGGTTCTCGTGTCGCGCTCGTGAATGTCGGTCATCATGCGCGGACGTAGCACCCATCGCTCGAACTCCGCCGCGTTCGCGACGATCGTCGTCTCGGCGCCGGCGCCGCCCGCGACGTAGTCGAAGGCCGACGGGGAGAGTCGTTGAGCGGCCGCGACCTCGAGACGCTCGTACCCGACCGGAACCCGCGCCCGACGCCCGCCGGCACCGGCCCGGTAGATCGCAGCCTGGCGCTCCGCGCCAAAACCGCCGTAGTTGTCGCGCATCCCGGACGTGAGGAGATGGGCGGCCGGGGGTATAGAATCGTATGGGCCGACCCGACGCGCGGGTCACGACGCGGGCGGTTTTCGACGCCCGATGCCGGTGACGAGCGTGAGCCCCACCACGACCAGAGCGAAGCCCGCGAGCTCCCACCACTCGAACGGCTCGGCGAAGATCAGCGTGCCGATGCTGAGCGCCGCCACCGGATTGACATAGGCTACGACGTTCGCGCGACCCGGTCCAACCCGGTGGTGCAGCGCGAAATATAGCGCATACCCCACGACCGACGGGACGACGACGAGGTAGGCGAGCGCCGCGAGTACGTTTCGGGAGAGCGGCAGTGCGGAGGCCGGCTCGAGGACCGGGAGCACCGCGAGCAGGAAGACGGTCGCCACCGCAAACTGTACCGAGACCCCCCAGAGCGTCTCCCCCTCCGGCCGCTTCGCCCGGAGGATCACCGAACCGATCGCGAAGCTCGCGCCGGCGAGGAGCACCAGCACGGGTCCCCACAGATTCGTGGCGAGAACGACCCCCGGCGGGGGGAAGACGAGAACGAACACCCCGACGAACCCGAAAGCGAGACCGATGTACCCGGTCCGCTTGAGCGACTCCCCCGGGAGGACGGGCAAGGCGAACAGTACGGTCATCAACGGGGCGACCGCGATCAGGATCGACGCGAGGCCGCCCGACGTGTACTGCTCCCCGACGTACAGGAACAGTCCGTAGAATCCCACGATCGGCAGGCCGATCATCGCGGACAGACCGAGGGCCCGCGCGGACGGGCGGGGAACCTTGGTCGCCAGGGCGAGGGCCGCGATCGCCGCGGCCGAGACGGCGTAGCGCGCGTCCGCGAAGGCGATCGGAGTGGCTCCCGAGACGATCCCGAACCGAATGACCGGGTACGCCGACCCCCAGATCAGGCCCAGGACCACGAGCAGAACGAAGTTCGACCGCTCGTCGCTCGTGGGGCTCCCTCACGTTCCCGTCCGTGCGGACGTTCGCCCGCGCGTGGCCGGGACCGGCGCGAGGCCGAGGCTAGTACTTGTGCGTCGCCGCTCCGGGCGTCAAAAGTCGCTTAACCGACGCTTCGGCCCCCTATCGGAGGACGAAGTACCAGACCCAGACGAGCCCGAGGATCACGACCCAGAGGACGGTGAACGTGAGCGGCAGGACTTCGGTCAGCGTGCCCGGATTGACCCGGTCCATCCACGACACGGCCTCCACGTCGGCGAACCGCTGGGAATGGGCCACGAAGGGGCGGGAGAGGTCGAGCGTCATCGTGTCGCCCGACCGCAGGGTGATCGGAGCTCGGAACTCCCCGTCGAGCGGGGGTGCGTCAAGTTCCAGGCGGAGCGCTGCCTCGCGCCAGAGCTTCTGCGCGTCGTTCGTCCGATGCAGCAACACCGCCCAAACGGTGGAGATCAGGATGCCGAGCAGGGCGAGGAAGGTGGCGACGACGAGGAGGACCGTCGCTTCGCCGAGGAGGTCCGCCACGGCGACTACCATGGCCGTGAGCAGCACCGTACCGATCGCGGCGTAGTACGAGGTCCGCAGACTCGAAAGTTGACCTTCCTCGGCCGCCAGGCGCTCGTACTTGTCGTGCAGCCAACGCCGGTCGTCACGATTCAGTCCCGGGGCCGGGAGGGCCGACGCCTCGTTCGGGGCGGTCGTGGTAGCCGAAGTCGAGATGCGGTCCGCCCCCTAGGTTTCCGCGACGACGGCCGGCGCGATCCAGACGCTATCGAGCTGGCGTTTGGCCGACGGGGTGCGGGGCGGTGCGACAGCCCGGCGTGCGGCGGCCGCCTCCTTCCATCGGAGGTACTCGGCCCACTCTCCTTCGGCGAAGTCGCACACTGGCCAGGGTACCGAATCTCGGAAGATGAATCTTCGGCCATGGCCCGCCGGGACCGTCGACCGGAGCCCGGTCCTTTCCTCTGCTTCGAAAAGAACTATACCCTCGGCGGCCACGCTGGGTCGAGGAGACCTCGAAGGAGGCCTGCTCGATCCCGTGACCGGGAACAACGGGTGCTCCGGGTTTGACGAACGAAGACATCGAGATCCTTGACCTCAGCAAGATCGGGAAAGGCGAATGGACGCCGCCGATCGGCGCCATGGGCGGGCCCCCGGCGCACGAACTGTACCGTGACTTGGTGGTCCACGCGGGCCTCCGCCTGATGCGAGACGACGACGACCAACCGGTCGTCGAGCTCCAGGACGGCGAGCACCGCCGGGCGTTCGTCGTGCCGGGCGTCGAGCTTCGGGGCGCGCTCGACCGATTCCGGATGCGCCGGAACCTGCGTCCCGTCCCGGAGTCGGACATTGAGGAGTTCGCCCGCGTGGTCGAGGCGCGGGTTTCCGACCCGGACGTGGAGATACCGCTCTTTCGACCTCCCACGGCGACCCTCCGCGAGGAGACTTCGCCCGTTCCCCCGACCCCGCCGACCTGGGCGGTGGACGAACTGGATCACTTGATGCGCGAGGTCGACGAGATCCAGGGACGAGAGCCGGATCCCCCCGCGGAAGAACCCGAAACGCCGGGACCTCGGGAATTCGGCTCGCATCCCACGCTTCACACCCGCCTCCCCCATCGATGGCACACCGGTGTCTCGGGCGCCCGACCCGCCGAAGAGTTGGTCGACCCACGTCTCCCACGGTACGTCCGGGCCCTGCGCGAACTCGTGCAGGACGGCGCGTGGATCGGCTCGCTCGCCGAGATATCGCGCCGGACCGGCGATGACACCGAGGAAGTGTTCGCGACGCTCCTTCGTTTCCACACCGACCTCATCGGAAACAACCTCGTCGTCGCGCCGGTCGAGGTCGAGGACGGTTGGCGTTGGGTCGTGGTCGACCGAGCGCGGGCGCGATCGACCGGCGACCGGGTCGAGCGCTAGGCGCCGCTCCCGTGCCTCAGCCCGGACTGGCTTCGACCTCGAACGTCGCGTGGAGGATACCGAACTCCCGTTCCATCGTCCGGCGCAGGGTCGCCACGACGGCCATCCCTTCCCGCACCGACATCTCCTTCACTTCGACGTGCGCGGTCATACAGACCAGCGTGGGACATACCGCCCAGACGTGGAGGTCGTGGATCTCCGCTACGTTCGGCACCCCCCGAGCCGCGGCCAGGATCGCCTCGATCGAGAGGTGGCGCGGCGTGCTCTCGGTGAGCACTTCCCACCCGCCCCGGAAGAGCGGGAGCGATTCGTAGATCAGGACGGCCGCGATCACGAGGGCCGCCAGAGGGTCCGCGATCGAATCGCTCGGCCGAAGAAGGAGGATCACCCCCATCACGACCAGCGCCGCGGTGATCGCGATGTCGCTCGCCACGTGGACGACGACGCTCCGTAGGTTCAGGTCGCGCGCTCGCACGGGGATCCGATTGAGCGAGACGATGGTCGTCGTGCGGAGCGCGAGCGTCGGCACGGCGACGATGAGGACCCAGATCGCGTCGACGGGTCCGGCGAAGTTCGAGCGGCTCGCGATCGCGACGACCGCCTCGAAGGCGAACACCGCACCGGTTCCGAACACGAGCGCCGCGTTCAGCATTCCCGCGAACACCTCGAACCGGTGCGCGCCGAACGTGAACTTGTCGTTCGCGCCCTTCTCCGTCGAGCGGAGGGCCGTGAAGGAGATCGCGAACGCGATCAGGTCGGGGATGTTGTGGACGGCATCGACCGTCACGGAGAGGCTGCGGGAGAAGTAGGCGCCGACGCTCTCGATGACGAGGATCACGGCCGAGAGAACGATCGCGAGGCGCAAGCTCGAGAGCACGGCCTGCTCGGCCTCTCCTTCGCCGTGCGCCTGCTCGGTCACGCGGTCCCGATCGCCCGGGGCTCCGTCCGACCGGAGGTCCTCCCCACGCCGGAATCGGCCACATCTTCATAAGGCGGGAGTCCCGTCGACCTCTCGAACATGGCCACGCTGAGCCCCGAGGTCCAGGAGTTCGTTCGGCACGAACGGCTCGGCTACATCGCGACCGTTTCGCCCGACGGGACGCCGAACCTATCGCCCAAGGGTTCGCTTACCGTCTGGGACGACCGGCGGATCATGTTCGCGGATATCGAGTCGCCGCACACGATCCGCAACTTGGACTCGAACCCCAAGGTCGAGGTGAACGTGGTCAACCCGTTCACGCGACGGGGATACCGGTTCCGAGGCCTCGGGACGGTACTACGCTCGGGGAGCGACTACTGGAAGGCGGTCGACCATTACAAGAACGAGGGCGCCGACATTCGGCGGATCCGCGCGATCGTTCTCATCGACGTCCAGGAGGTCGGGCCGCTCCTCTCTCCGGTCTACCTTCTCGGGCTCAACGAGGCGGACGTCCGTCGCTTGTGGGAGGAGTACCACGTGAAGAGTCTCGCGAAGACCGTGGTCGACCTCGTCCCGCCGAACGACTTCTAAGCGATCCGGCCCGCTCGTCGTAGCACCGCGAGCGCGGTCAACGTGAGCCAGCGGCTTGGTCGTCCGGGGTATTCGAGCACGAACGGATAGATCGGGGTCGAAGGACGATAGTCGACCTCCTCCGTCGGAAGGTCGGGATGGGCGGGGCCCATGTTCCACGTCCCGTCCGCGTTGCGGAGCTGTTCGAGGTGGTTGAGCGCCGGACCCATCCGGGGGTCGTGCCCGTAGCCGAGGCGAGAGAGCGTGTCGAGCCCGACGAGGAAGTCGTAGTAGTAGTGGATCGGATAGTGCATCCGACCCCACGGCGGGTATTCGTCCGGGTTCGAGCCGAGGAGGCCGCGCGAAAGGTAGAACTCCGCGCCGTGCTCGATCGCCCGCCGGACGTCGGGCGAGCGTTGGCCCGGTGGGATGGCGTCGAACGCCGCGAGCGCTTCCCAACAATCGAGCGAACCCTGATCCCCGTCCCAGCAGTACCACCCGCCGTCGGCCTTCTGGGTCCGCACGAGCCAGTCGACGATCGGCGGGAAGCGGGGGTCGTCCATGTATCCGAACCGGGCGAGCATCCGGGCCGCGTTGCCCGTGAAGCACAGTTCGGCGCCTTTCCCCGATAGTCCGCCCTCCGGGCCTCCCTCGCCCGCGAACATCAGTTCGACCGCTTTCGCCACGCCGGACGTCGCCCGGGTAACCCCGAGGTCGGAGAGGACCAGGAGTCGCCAGTTCGTCGCGATGTACTTCGGGACGTACAGGTCTCGAGAGCTGACGCCGGGAGCGTCCCACTGTCCGGTGGGCAGTTGTTCCGCGAGGATCTTCGCGGCCCACCCCTCCTGGGTGATCTTCCCCCGGGCCGCCGTCACCTCGGGGTCGTCGGCGGGCCGGTCCTGAAGTTCGGTCAGTACGCGCCAGGTGAGGCTCGGATCGCTCCCGTCCAGAATCCACGTGACGGGGTCGGGCGATGCGTCGGGCACTCGAGGAACCCCGCTACGACGACTTGCGCGAGCCTTTCGTCGCGCGGCGGTCCGCCCACGCCTGGTTCCGCTCGGCGAGCCACTGGAAGTTCTCGGCGAGCGTCGGAGAACCAATGGTCCGTCGCTCCCGTTCGATCGTCGGCTTCAGGAACTGCCAGATCGAGCGGATCATCCACCGCTCATGGACCAGCTCTTCGTTAAGGAGCTGGAATTTGACCAGGACGCCCATCGACTCGAACAGCTCGATGAATCGGCTGACGTAGACGAACTCCCGCGCTTCGCGCGTGATCGGGTGCACATCGGGCGACTCGGCGCCGAGCTGCGTCGCGCGGAACCAGTCGATCGCCTTGCGCGTCTCGTCGCGCGCCGCGAGTTCGTCGAACCGGAGAAGCAGGTCGGCGTCCTCCCAGGTCGCTGGTTTCGCCGGCATAGGTGCGTCGGTCGCCCCAGCGTGCGCGCCTTCAAGGCGGTTTCGTCCGTCGGTCGAGGGGCAGAGGCGTTTCATCACCTCCGATCCGGCCTTAACTCCCGCCGACCCGTTGCGCGGCCGGGTATCCCATGAGCGGCGAGGTAGTGCACTTCGAGATCCCGAGCGACGACGTCGGACGCGCGCGCAAGTTCTACGAACGGACCTTCGGCTGGAAGCTGAGCGAGATGGGCGGGATGGAGTACACGCTCGCCACCACCGGGCCCAGCGGTGCGGACGGGAGCCCGGCCACCGCCGGCCATATCGACGGCGGCATCTTGCTACGTCAGACGCCCGTGAAGCACCCGACGATCACGATCCGAGTCGACGAGATCGACGTCGCCGCGAAAGCGATCCAGAAGAACGGCGGCAAGGTCCTCGAGCCGAAGGCTCCGATCGGCGACGGGAGCATCGGCTACGCGGCCTACTTCGAGGACACCGAGGGGAACGTGATCGGACTGTTCCAGCGCGGCTCGAAGTAAGCGTTCGGAATCACCGGGGTCTGGGCGGCATGGACCGGTCCAGTCGAACCGCTTCCCGCACGAGCTGGATGAACGCGGGCGCCGTCGCGTCCTCGAGCCGTTGCATCTTCACGTGTCGGAGGTTCTTGCCGGTTCCCTCGAGCAAATGCCCGGGGTCGCGCAGCGTCGTACCGCGCCAGAACTCGACCCCGACGTGATGTGAGAATGTTCCGACGAGTAGCACGAGGTCGTTCCCCGCGTACCATGGCATGCCCCACTTCGTGATGCGGGTGAGCTCGGGCGCGAGGGCCCGGACCACCTCGTGCACGGCCTCCTCGATGCGAGCGGGGTCGTCCACCGGACGCGAGCTCGCACGGCGGCTGCCCCGCGAGGGTACCGAAGTCGCAGACCGGCCGGGGGCTCGGGCCTTCGAGGAGGTTGGCGCGCGGCGGGGGGTCGTCACGGGCGGGTGAGAATCAGGGCCAAAGATTAACCCTCGGTACCTTTCCTTGACCTCGTGAAGCCGCCCCTCACGCAGGACGTGAACGGGCCGGCGCCGGTGGGGTGGCCCGACCGGCCCGAGACCGGGCCGGTCTCCTC
>Ga0070761_10001992_pt1 | contig 12707 bp, 12 predicted proteins | sample HubBroMetageREF1_FD_66724 | JGI IMG/M metagenome (GOLD analysis project Ga0070761, IMG submission 66724) | Reference soil microbial communities from the Hubbard Brook experimental Forest, New Hampshire, USA - Hubbard Brook CCASE Soil... | ecosystem: Environmental > Terrestrial > Soil >...
GAACGGCGCAGCTCGCAGTGCGGAGGAGGCCCGCGAAACGCTGCTTCGGATGGCGGACGGAGGGATGTACGACCAGGTCGGTGGGGGGTTCCACCGGTATTCCGTGGACGAAGGGTGGCACATCCCTCACTTCGAAAAGATGGGCGTCGACAACGCCGCCCTCCTCGGAGTGTATGTCGAGGGGGCGCAGCGGTTCGGCGACGCTCCCCTCGAGGAGACCGTGCGGGGTATCGTCGGTTGGACGCGCGAGGTGCTCGAGGACCCGGCGGGCGGCTTCGGCTCGAGCCAGGACGCCGACAATGCCCCGGGCGATGACGGGAACTACTTCACCTGGACGCGCGGCGAGTTTCGCGAGGTGCTCGCCGGGGATGACCTCAAGTTCGCGAGCCGGTTCTTCGGACTCGGCACCGACGGACGGATGCACCACGATCCGGAACGGAATGTCCTGTTCCGGATGTTGTCGCTCTCCGAAGCCGTGGAGGGGCTCTCGCTCGAAGGGGGTGCCGCCGCGACGCTGGCCCGGGTAACGCTGAAGCTGCGGGGTGCGCGGTCGCGCCGCCCGACCCCGACCGTCGATCGGGCGCTCTACGCGGACATCAACGGACGATTCATCGCCGCGTTCGCGCGCGCCGGTGCGTTCCTGACCGATTCGACCGTGATCGCCGACGCCAAGAAGGCCGCCGACCGGTTCCTGCGCGAGGCGTACCGCCCCGACGCGGGCGTCGCGCACCGTCTCGACCCGGCCGGCGCGAAGGGATTCGGTCTCCTGGAAGACCAGGTCGCGTTCGCCGCGGGGCTGCTCGAGCTCGCGGGCGCGACGGCCGACCCCAAGTATGTGACCCCGGCCCTTCGGCTGCTCAAGTTGGTCGACACCGAATTCCGGGGAGAGGACGGCCTCTTCCGGGACATCGCGCCGCGTCTCTACGACGGGCCGGCGATGGGTGCCATCCAGGAGCCGAGCTACCCGCTCGAGGACAGCCCCCACCTTTCCGCGAACGCGGGGGCGGCCCTCGCCTTCCTCCGAGCCGCGTCGCTGCTCAAAGACGACACCTGGCGCGAGAAGGCCGTCGCGCTGCTTCCCCCGATCGCCGCCCGGACCAGCACGGCGGGGCTGTTCGCTTCGGGCTCGGCGCTCGCGGCGGGTCTCACGCTCAGCGGACCGGCGACCGTCGTCGTCGAGGGCACGGGTCCCCGCGCCGACGCGCTGTGGTCCGCCGCGCGGCGGTCGTGGCACCCCAACGCCTGGGTGTTCCGGGGAACCCCGCCCGCACCGTTCTCGCTGCCCGAGGAGCTCAGTTCGGCGACTCCGGGTTCCGAAGCGCGCGCCCTGATCTGTTTCGGGTCGTCGTGCGCCCCGCCGGTCACCGACCCGACCGGGGTCGCGCCGCTGCTGCGGTCCGGCGGTCGGGTACCGCCGGCATAGCGAGTACCCCGAGGTCCGTTCCGTCGAGCAGGTAGGCGCGCGCGACGCCGCGCGACAGGAAGCGACCGAACAGGAACGATCGTCCTCGGGCGGGCCGCTTTCGATTCAGCGACTCGATGCCGGCGAGCGGATTGAACGGTGGGATCACGATCACTTCGCGGGACGTCAGATCCGCGTGCTTGCGCCGCCGTCGCCCTTTCGGGGGAGGAGGCGGGGTGACCTCGACTCGCACCCAGCACGGCCGCTTGCCGCTCGGGTCCTCCGCGGTCGGAGCGAGCCGGAAGCCGGGATGCAGGTGCCCGGAAACGACCACGGGGGAACGCAGCACCGCGTTGGACGGCCAACGGTGCCCGTGGAACACCCCGACCCCGTCCCGGGCGAGGCCGGTCGCCGGGTGGACGACGACCTCGCGGGGCAGGTACCGCACGAGGCCGACGTCGTGGTTTCCGAGCACGACTTCGGACGCGAACCCTTCCGAGAGGATCGCGGCGAAGAAGTCGAACAGGATCGGCCGCAGAGCGGGCGGGGTGCCGACGATCGGATGCTTCACGTCTCCGGCGATCAGGAGGGCGTCGGCCCGTTGGTCCCGTAGGAGTCGGAGCAACTGTCCGGCGAGGAACGACGCCGAGCCTCCGGGCGGTCCGCCGGGACGGTCCGGGCTGGCGCCCAAACCGAGATGGAGGTCGGCGACCACGAGGGTCCGTTGCGCGCGACGTCCGCTCGCCTCCACGACCAGTGCCGGGGCGTCGAGCACGGGACGGACGACCGGCTCCATGCCGCATCGAGCCCTACGGCCCCCAAGAGGCTTCGCGACGGTCCTTTCGACGGGGCCGGCTCGAGGGAAAACACCTACCTCCTTCATATAGAAGCGATAACTCGATAGAGGGGAGGGTCGACGATGCCGCGTTCGCGTCCGCGCTGGATTGAGCACGTCAAGGACCTGCTCGAACGCGCCGGGTTCTACGTCGCCGATACCCAGGGGGTACGCCCGACGAGCTTCGACCTCGCCGCGCGGCGCGACTCCACGCTCTTGCTGCTCAAGGTACTCAAGAATATCGACGCGCTCGATGCCGAGGAAGCCGCGCGCCTGCTCGAGCTCGGTAATCTGTTCCCCGCGCTCGCGCTGGTCATCGGTCAGACCTCGGGCGCATCGCAACTCGACCCCGGCGTCGTCTACACGCGCTACGGGGTGCCGATCATCAGCGAGGAGACGCTCCAAGAGTACCTCGACAAGGCGCTCCCCCCGTTCCTCTACGCGAGTCCCGGCGGTACGTTCGCCCGGGTCGACGGGGTCCGCCTTCGGATCCTGCGGGAGACTCGGGGACTGTCGCTGGGGACCCTCGCGGGGATCGCGGGCGTCTCGCGCCGGGCGATCCAGCTGTACGAAGAAGGCGCCGGCGCCGAGCTCGGCGTGATCGAGCGGATCGAGGGCTTCCTCGGAGAGCCCATTGTCCGACCGATCGAACTGTTCGAGCGGCCGAAGGCCCGAGCCCCGCTGTCCAAGAACGACGCGGCCGCGGCGAAATCGGAGGAGAAGCCGACCCGTCCCCGCACCGGAGACCCCCTCCGCGACGGGGTGCTCGAGCAGCTCGACGGCATGGGTTTCGAGGTCACGGTCACCGTCCGCGCTCCGTTCGACGCGTTCACGCGGACCCCCGAGATCCTCCTCGCGTCGGTCGGGAGCCTGCGCGCCGCGCTCCACCGCGCGGAGATATTGCACGGGATCGCGCGGGTCTCCGAGAGCCACGCGATGTTCGTCGTGCGGGAGAACGTGCACCGGACGTCGATCTCCGGTCTTCCGATCATGAACGTCAACGAACTGAAACGCCACCGACACGGGGACGATCTCATCGACGAGATCTCCGAGCGGGAAGGCCCGTGATCCAGGCGCGGGTCGCGGCCGGGGCCGAGTATCTTCTCTTGGCCCCGGTCCGGGGGCTCGCGGACGAGGTCCCGGGAGTGCTCACTGCGATCGACCAGTTCCGCCCGGACGCGGTCGGCCTCGGGCTTTCCGTCGACGAGATGAAGGGACTCACGGAGTACTTCGTGCTCGCCGACGCCGACCCGATCGTCCCGCTCACCACGAACGAGGCGAGCGAAGTGCGCGGCCTCGCCCGGTTCGGCGAGGTCCGCGTGCCGAACCCGACCTACGTGGAGATCCTGCGGTGGGCCCACGGTTCGGCGCTGCCCATCGTGGCCCTCGACCCGAGCGACGATCGCACGGCGAACCTGTTCACCGAACACATCAGCTACGTCGAGCTCGTGCGACGCACCGTGAAGGAGCGCGCCGTCTCCCGCCGACCCCCGACGCCCGCCACGGCCGACGAGTTCGCGCTCGAGTGGGACCGCGAGGTCGCCGGAGGTCGAGGCTCGCGCGAATTCGCGGCGGCCCGCGACCGCTACCTCGTGCGGGGCGCCCGCGACCTCAGCGCCGGCCGGGGCCGGGTCGCGCTCGTCGTCGACCGCGAGCGGTTCGACCAGGTACGAAAACTGCTCTCGGACCGGAGCAGCGCGGACGAAGACAACGACTAGTCGTCGTTGTCGCGCTTCAGGATCCACTCGAGCATCGCGCGCGCCTGTCCGCGGAAATCTTCGAGGCTCCCCTCGTTCACCATCATCCCGTCGGCGAGGGCGAAGGCGTTCCCGATCCCCCACTTGAGCTCGCGTCGGTCCCGGTCGTAGAAGTCCTGCAGGTCGACGTCGTCACTGCGCCGGCGCGCGGAGAGGCGGTCGTGACGGGTCTCGGGCGAGGAAAAGATCCCGAGCACGAACAGGTCGCCGAAGTTGTGACGGAAGACCGACACCTCGCTGTCGGAACGGCAGCCGTCGACGAGCATTCGGGTCTCGATGAGCTTGGGGACCGCGCGTTGCGCCCAGATCCCGGGGCCGTGCTTGTCCCGCTCCTCCGAGGCGATCCGGCCGACGTTCGCGTTGTTCAGCGGAAGACCGCGTCGCCGGGTCTCGTCGCGAACAAGGTCGCCCATCTTGAGGGTCGCGAGTCCCATCGACTGCGCCACCCCGATCAGCTCGTCTTTGCCCGAGCCGGGCATCCCGACCGTGACGATGAGTTTCATAGGGTCCGCGGACCCTCATCGGCCGCGCGGGGCGCGGCATTCGCCTTCAAGTTCGAGGCGACATCGGTCTCGGTGATCAGCTGGAGCCGGTCCGCCCGCTGGCGGTAGGCGGTCGCTTCCTGCTCCTGCAGGCGCGCCGATTCGAGGTACCGGTCGACCTTCACTTTCAGTTCGGCGGTCTTCTGCGTCTTCATCGCGGCGCGGTGTTCGAGCGTACGGGCCCGCTGTTGACGGTCCACGATCTTCTGCTGCAGCTTCCGCACTCGGTAATGGAGCGCGGTAACATCGGATCCGATCGGGGCACCGCCGGCCTGGTTCGTGCCGGCCTCGATGTCCCGTTCGTGCTGCTTCATCTGCTGCTCGATCTCGGGGATCTGCCCGAGCGCCCGCTGCGCCTTCTCGCGGAGCACCGTGGATTGGTGCCGCAGCTTCTCGATCTTCGTGTTGAGGCGCGAGGCGCGTTGGGTGAATCGGCCCGCGGTGCGGTCGTGCTTCGCCGCAAGCTCCCGAAGTTTTGTGATGTCGGCATACCCCTGCCCCAGCCATCGCGACTGGCGGTGCTGGAGCGGAGTGGTCACCCCACCCGAGCTGGGGGCCGGGTTCCCGCCGGAAGCCATCGGAAGCTGTGTACGGGTCGCGGGCTATATCCGTTGTTCTTCCACGGAAACGAGGGGTACGGTCACGCCCGCGGCGGACGGGGCGGTTCGAGGGTCGGACGGATACGCGCGACCAGCTCCGAGACGGGGACTCGCTCCTGCGCTTTCGAGTCGCGGTCCCGGAGGGTGACCGTGCCCTTCTCGGGGCCGTCCGCGAGCGTCGCTCCGTCGACCGTGATGCAGTACGGCGCCCCGGCCTCGTCCATGCGAGCGTAGCGCTTCCCGATCGTGCCCGCGTCGTCGTAGCCGACGGGGATCCCGGCGTTGGCGAGGTCGTCGGCGAGGGCCGCGGCGAACGTCGAATGTTCCTTCGGCATCAGCGGAAAGACGCCGACCGGCACCGGAGCCAGGTACGGCGGCAACTTCCAGACGGTTCGCTCGCCGTCCACCGTGAGCAGAGCGTCGGCGACCCCCCAGACGTTCCGGTCGACGCCGAACGTCAGTTCGAGCACGTGCGGCGTGAGCTTCGTGCCGTTCTGCAGCGTGACCGCGAGACTCTTCCCGGACCCCTCGCCGTGCCGCGAGAGGTCGTAGTCGCCCCGGTAGTGGACCGCTCCGAGCTCCTTGTAGGAGCCCAAGCTCTCGAGCTTCACTTCCACGTCGAACTGGATGCGGTTGTAGAACGCCCGCTCCTTGTCCGACTTCTCGAACAGACGGATCCGGTCCGCGGGGTAGCGGAGGACGTCGCGGAAGAATCGGAACGTGTGGACGAGGTGGTAGACGTAGAACTCGGGGAGTTGGCCCGTCACGACCAGATCGCCCGCACTCTCCCACGTCGGCGTTTCTTCGCCGGCCTCCCGACGCGGAACGCGCAGGACCGGAAGCTTCTCGTCTCGAACCCGGTCGAACGGGACCGAAAACAACGCGGGGTCGAAGAAGATCTGGAGCTCGGCCTGGGTGAACGCGCGCATCCGGAACAACACCTGGCGCGGCGCGATCTCGTTCCGGTAGGCCTTGCCGATGACGGCGATCCCCAGGGGGAGGGCGCGGCGACCGACATCCCACATGCGGGAGAAGGCGAGGTAGCTGCTCTGGGCGGTCTCCGGGCGGAGGTACACCCGCTCCTTCCCCGTGACACCGAATTCCAGGCCGAACATGAGGTGGAACGGCTCCGGTACGGTCAGAGCGAGCGACCCGCAGTGCGGGCAGTGGACCTGCCGGTCCCGAACGATCTCGGCGATCTGGGCGGTCGAGAGGCCGTCGACGCCCTCGGGGCGCACCTTCTCGAGGACCGTCTCGGCCCGGAACGCCGTGTGACATTGGTCGCAGACGATCTCGGGGTCGGTGAAGTTCTCGAGATGCCCCGACGCACGGACCACCGCTTCGGGCAGGATCTCCGCCGGGTCGATGCGATAGTAGTCGTGCGAGAGCCCCACGAACCACGCCGCCCACGCCTCCTCGACGCGGCGCTTCAACGCGCCGCCGAGCGGACCGTAGTCGTACAATCCCTGAGCACCCCCGTAGATCTCCGCCGTGGGCCACAGGACCCCGCGGCGCCGGAGGAGGGCGTACAGCTCGTCGATCTTCATCGGGCGGCGGCCCGGGGTCCGACCGGGACGATAAGATGTTCGGTCGTCCGAGTGACGACCTGGTACGCGGGGTCGTCCGGGGGCAACCGAAGGACGAGCGGGGGGACCGGCATGCCCGGCGCGACGCGGGCGGCCCGGAGTTCTCCGAGGAACCGCCACGGTTCGACCAGTGCGCACCGCGCGAGGAACGCCGCCGATGCGGGCCGGTGGCGCAATCGGGTCGCCACGTACGCGAATTCGAGCTCACGCCAGATCGACGGGGCGTGGAACATCGCATTGTCGGTTCCGAGGAGGACGGACATCCCGAGGCGCTCCATCGAGCGGAGGTCCGGCTGGCGGCCGAACAACGCATTGGACCGGACGCACACCGCGACCGACACCTTCGCGTCGCGCACGGCCACCAGGTCGTCGGGCGCGGCCTTCGCGAGGTGGACCACCAGGTCCGGACGAGGGTCGAGGTACGACTCCGGGTCCTCCCGCCGGGCCTCGCTCGCGTGAAGGGCGTAGATTTTCTTCTTCGAGCGGCAGGAACGCGCGACGGCACTGCGGGTGTCCCCGTTCTCCTCGAGCGCGCTGGACAAGCCGACTCCATCCGCGACCGCCAGTAGCCGAGTGAGCTCGGTCGGGTCCACGGGTCGTCGCAACGGTCGACCGAGGATCACGGGCCGAACCGAGCTCCCCCGGGCCGCGGAGCGAAACAGCTCCACTCCCGGGACTCCTTCCTCCCGGAAGTCGATCACGGCGGCGACCCCGTCACGTGCCATCCGCGCGAACGCTCCGCGAAGCGCCGTGCGCTTGGTCGCGGAAGACGCCCCCGCGAGCAGACGGAACTTGTAGCCATTCGGCGGACGGACGAGCCGCGAGATCGGACCCGGCGGAGGTTCCCGCACCGACACCGCGTCGCCGAGATGCGTGTGACCGTTCACCGGAGCCGGGACCACGATCCCGCGGACCCGTGGCTCTCGACCGCGCGAGGAATCGGTGCCGAGCTGTCCGACCTCCACCACGCGCGAGTCCCGGAATCGGACGTACGCGGGCCGCGCCCCGTCGGCGTCCAGGATTGCTCCCTCGACGATCATCGCCGGCGCTCGCGGAGGGACCGGACCGCTTAAGGGCGACCGGCGCGGCGCCCGAAGCGCTAAGGGAGCGCGCCCGCATGCCCGCTGCGTGGCGGCCCGGAAGGGGATCGAGGAACGGCCCCGCGACCTCCTCGTTTCGGGGCACGTGAATGTCGACCGGTTCCTGCGCCTCCCCGAATTCCCCGCGCACGACCGAACCGTGCCGGTCGAAGCGCATCGCGTCGAGCTCGGAGGTACCGCGGGGAACATTGCACGGACGGCCGTTCGATACGGAGTCGCCACCGGGCTCGTGTCGCGGCTGGGCGATGATTTTCCGGATCGGTTTTGGCAGGTCCTTCGTGCGGCCCGCCTCGACCTGCGCGGCGTGGAGCGGGTCGCGGGTCGGGCCACTCCCACCGCCTACATTCTGGAGGACCATCGCGGGCGGCAACGCACGCTCATGGACCAGGGTCCGATGGGGGAGACGCCCCGTCGATTCCCGGCGCGACCGTGGTTGCGCGAGTACTCGTGGCTGCATCTCACCACCGGCGACCCGGCCTCCCAGCTCCATCTGCTCGCGGAGGGTCGCCGAGCGGGCCTCCGGGCGACCGCGGATCCCGGCCAGGAAGTGCACTATCGCTGGAGCGGGCCGCAGTTGCGTCGCCTCCTGGCCGGATCCGAGCTCCTCATCGGCAACGCTTCCGAGATCGCGCGAATCGAGCGGTCGGTGGGCGCTCGTGGCACGGAGGCCCTGCTCGAGCGGGTTCCCACCATCGTACGGACGGAAGGGAAGGCGGGGGTCACGGCCTTCACCCGGGCGGGGAAGTTTCACGTGCCGTCGCGGCGGCCCGCCCGGGTGCGGACCGTCGTGGGGGCGGGCGACGCGTTCCGCGGCGGATTCTACGCCGCCTGGTTCGAAGGCGAGATGCTCGAGGACTGCCTCGGCGCCGGGACTCGGGCCGCCTCTCGGTGGCTGGAAGGCCGCCGATAGAGCGTCGCTCCGTCCGAGCGGGCGGGGAACGGTTATGCCGCCGTTCCGGATAGCGTGCCGTGGGCCGGCGGGACCTTCGGATCGCGATCGTTTCCATTGAGGGGACGAACTGCGACCAGGAGCTGCTCGTCGCCTGCGCGAAGCTCGGCGCGCGCCCCGAGATCGTGGAGCTGAAGCAGTTCGAGGGGAGCGCCGTCGACCCATCCGAGCGACGCCGGCTCGCCGACTTCGACGCGGTGTTCTTCCCGGGAGGATTCTCCGGAGGCGACTACGTTCGCGCCGGGGCGATCTTCGCGGCGCGCGTTCGCGCGTCGATCGGACCCGAGCTCGAGGACTTCGTGCGCTCGGGGCACCTGGTCGGCGGCGTCTGCAACGGCTTCCAGGTCGTGGTCGAGCTCGGCCTCCTTCCGGGCCGACGAGGCGGTCGACTCGGCACCCCCGACGCCGTCCTGCAGACGAACGACTCGGGGCGATTCGAGTGCCGGCCGACGTTCGTGTCCTGGCAGGGGGGTGCCTTTCCCGCCCTGCGGGGAACGCCGAAAGGAACTCGGTACCTGTTCCCCTCGGCGCACGCCGAGGGCAAGCTGATCCTCGGCGGAGATCCCGCGCGGAGATTGCGCGACCTGGAGTCGGGCGGTCAGATACTGTTCCGATGGGTCGCCCCCGACGGGGGCCCACCCGTGTACCCGTGGAACCCGAACGGCTCTCAGGGCGATGTCGCGGGACTCACGAACCCCGAGGGGAACGTCTTCGGACTGATGCCCCATCCGGAACGGTCGTTCTTCCGGGCGCAGGCGCCGGATTGGACGAGGACCGGGGGACCCGAAGGGTTCGGCGATGGGCACAAGTTCCTGGACGCCGTGCTCACGCATGCCGAGCGCGCGCACTGACTCGGGCCGACCGCTTCGCCCGGGCGAGCTCCCACACTTCCAGCGACTCTCCTTCGAGGTCGCGGCGCGCGACGACCTCCTTCCGACCGCCGAGGGCTTCCCACACCTGAGAGATGGATCGGAGCGCTCGCGCGTCCTGCAGCGACGAGACCACGACGAACGCGCTCGCGCCGGCGGCCAAGTGCTCCGGAAGCGCTCCCACGATCCGCGCGAGGACGCGGCTACCGTCCGGTCCACCGTCGAGGGCGAGATTGTGCCACGGGTCCGGGTCCCGCTGGTCCGGAGTGGTCGGAAGATAGGGGGGATTCGCCAGGACCCGATCGAATCGCCCCAGCCCGGCGGCGAGGTTGGTGCGGACCGCCTCGACAGCGAGCCGCTCCGCGCGCGCCCGTTGCCGCAGCGCGGCGAGGGCCCACGGATTGAGGTCGGTCGCGACGACGCGCGCGCCGCTGCGGGCGGCCTCGAGAGCGACCCGACCGTTTCCGGTCCCGATTTCCAGCAACAACGACCCTCGGGCGACGTGGGCGAACGGGAGGAGGAGCTCCGTGTCCTCGCGCGGGGGGTACACGACGCGGGACGCCGCGTCGGGCGACGCGCCGGGCGAGTGAAAGTGGCTCACGGTCTCGTCACCCTCATATCGCCCACTGCCCTTTACGGCGGTACTAACGGTGCTCTTGTCTTTGCCGCGTCGTCTCTCTCCTACGGTTAAAATCGGCATTACCGGACTCCCCGGTTCCGGTAAGACGCAGACTCTCCTACGGATCATCGAGCTCCTCGAGGAAGAGGGCGTCAAGGTCGGTGGAATGGTCACCGAACCGATCATCGAAAAGCAACGCCGGACCGGCTTCAAGATCACCAACTGGCTCACGAAGGAGAACGAGGTGTTCGCCCACGAGGGGATGAAGTCCCGCATCCGCTCCGGCCGCTACGGCGTCAACCTCGCGGCCCTCGAAGGCGTCGGAACCCGCGCTCTCGCCGAAGCGCGCGCCGAAGCCGACGTGATCGTCATCGACGAGGTGGGGAAGATGGAGGTGGAGAGCGAGCTGTTCACGCAGGCGGTCACCGAGACCCTCGATGCCAAGAAATCGATCGTCATGACCCTCCACAAGAAGTCCCGGAATCCCTTGCTCCAGGACATCCGACGGAGGGACGAGCTACGCCTACTGGAAGTAACGCCGATCAACAAGAACCTCCTCGCGTTCAAGATCGTCCACCTCATCACCGGCCGATCGCACTGAGCCTCGGCCGCGAAGGCGGCACCGAGCTCCTGCTGCCCCCGGCGTCGTCCGGGCGAGGGCCGCGCGCGCGCGCCCCCGTGTTCTACAATCCGGCCATGGCCGGCGACCGCGACCTCGGCGTCGCCGTCGCGACGGCGTGGGCCGCCGGAAACGTCGGGGACCGCTCCGGGTGGGAGGTCACGGCGGCGACGGGCGTCCGCGGGCTACGACTCCTGCACGAGAGCGGTGCGTTCCGCGACCTCCTGCTCACCGAAGCGAATGCGGACGCCCACGAAGTACTGTCGAGGAATGTGGCCCGCTATCCCGGTGCGCGCGCTGCGCACGCGGACGGTCGTGAACCTCCCGCCGGGAGCGCGTTCGACCTGGTCGACATCGACCCGTACGGGTCGCCCATCGAGTTCCTGCCCGCCGCCTTCCGCTCGCTGCGCCCCGGCGGGGTGCTCGCGGTCACGGCGACGGACATGATGGTCCTCGCCGGCGTCCAACCGGGGGTCTGCGAACGACGGTACGGTGCCGTTCCGGTCCGGGGGCGGCTCGGACCCGAGGGCGGCTTGCGCATCTTGCTGGCGTATCTCGCGCGGGAGGCGAGAGCGCGCGGTCGCGCGATCCGGCCGCTGCTCGCCTATGCGCGCGATCACCACGTTCGTATCTACGTCGAAGTCGGCGTCGAGCCGGCCCCCCCCTCGAACGATCCGGTCTCGATCATCGATCCCAGCCGCTGGACGGGTCCCGACCTGGGCGCACGCGGTCCGGTCGGGCCGATCTGGGTCGGTCCGTTGTTCGACGCGGCCCTGGTTCGCACCCTGCGGTCGCCCCGCGAGAGCGCTCGACCCGCGGAGACGGCGAGCTTTCTCGCACGGATCGTGGAGGAACTCGACGCCGACGTCCCGTTCTACTACGAATCGAACCGGCTGGCGCGAACGCTCGAACTCGCCGAGCCCCCGCCGATGCGAACGTTCCTCGAGGCGTTGCGGTCCCGCGGGTTCCGCGCGGCGAGGACCCACGCGCGTCCCGAAGGGTTCCGGACGGACGCTCCGCGCGAGGTGGTCGAGTCTATCGCGCGGACTCGGGCGTGAGGTAGAGGAGTCGACCGGCCCGTATCGTGGCACGAACCCGTGCGAAGGCACGGAGGTCGCGCATCGGGTCCTCGTCGAGCAGCACCAGGTCCGCGGACCGTCCGGGCGTGATCGTACCGGTCTCCGCCGCGAGGCCGAAGCGGCGCGCCGGCGCCGTGGTGAGCGCGGCCAGCACAGCGGCGCCGTCCAGACCCGCGCTCCCGAGCGCTCGGAACTCGTCCTCGGTCGAGTAATCCGCCATGTACCCGACGTCGGTGCCGAAGAGGAGCTCTCCGCCTAGGGCGCGGAACTCCCGCACGATCCGGTAGATCGGCTCGAGATACTCGGGGTTGCGCGTCACCGTCGTGGCGAACATCTTCAAGGTCGGCACCACCGCCATCCGACGCTCGACGAGCGATCGGAGGAGCGCCGTGTCGACCCCCTCCGTGGAGTCGGGCGGATGCGCGAGAACGTCGACGCCGGCCGTGACCGCGATGCGCGTTCCCTCAAGGTTCGACGGGTGACTGAACACGAGCTGACCGTGCCGGTGGGCGACATCGACCGCGGCGCGCGCGATCGGCTCGGGCATGTTCTTGACGGAGCCGCGCGCGACGTACGAGCCGGTGAACAGTTTCACGAGGTCCGCCCCGTACCGGAGATTCCGTTCGACGGCCCGGACCGCGGCGGCCGGGGAACGGGGCTGGGGGATCAGCCATCGGATCCAGAAGGGAATCTCGTCGCGGACGTAGAACGGGATGCCGCGCGGAGGGTAGAGTCCCGAGCCCGCCGTCCA
>Ga0070761_10001993_pt1 | contig 12706 bp, 12 predicted proteins | sample HubBroMetageREF1_FD_66724 | JGI IMG/M metagenome (GOLD analysis project Ga0070761, IMG submission 66724) | Reference soil microbial communities from the Hubbard Brook experimental Forest, New Hampshire, USA - Hubbard Brook CCASE Soil... | ecosystem: Environmental > Terrestrial > Soil >...
GCCGCCGTACGTGCCGCACCAGGAGATCAACGCATCCAGCGACGAAACGCTTGAGTGTGTGCTGGTTCGCAGCGATAACGAAGCTGTGGTAGTGAATCTGGACATCGACCCTGTTGAGGAGCCGAGCTCTGTGCAGTGGGTGGATTCGATCCACAAGGCAACGCGGGACCAGGACGCCTGATGCCACTTAGTTTTCTTACGAAACTCGACTCTGCATAAATCGTGGGGCGGACCCCCTCACGGCCGCGACAGGCCGACGAGGGCGTCGGCCGCGGGCCAGGGTCCGCCCCACAGTTTTTGAGGAGCTCCGATTTTGGCAAAACTAAGTGGCATTGACCAGGACGCCTGTCCCACCTAGTATAATTGTGGACCGGCACTCCATTTCACATGCATGTTCCCGGCATCATCCGCGCGGCAGCTCTCCTGGCGTTGCCAGGTTTAGCTCAGGCGGTGGACTTTGCCACGGAAGTCCATCCCATTTTGGCGGCGCGATGCGCCCCCTGCCACGGCGGCGCAAAGCCCGCGGCGGGACTGTCATTCGCCAACCGCGCTTTGGCGCTGGCCGCAATCGTGCCCGGCGACAGCGGCGCCAGTCTGCTGATCCAGAAAGTTTCCGGGAGGCGCGGCGCCATCATGCCCGCTTCCGGCGAGCCGCTGACGGCCGCCCAGATCGCCACCCTGCGCGCTTGGATCGATGCCGGCGCGGTTTGGCCGGAGACTGCACCGGTCACTCCGGGTTGGGTCGCTCCAATCCCACCGCGCCTGCCCGATCTGCCCGCGGGCGACGAGCCGCATCCGGTGGATCGCTTCATTGCGGCTTACTTCGCGCAGCATGGGATCGCCTTCCCCGCCCCGGCGGTGGACGCCTTATTCGCGCGGCGCGTCTACTTCGACCTGTGGGGATTGCCGCCGACGCCAGCGCAACTGGATGCTTTCCTGCGCGATCGCGATTCCGCCAAGCGCGCCCGGCTGATCGATGCGCTGCTCGCCGATGCGCAGCCCTACGCGGAACATTGGATCAGTTGGTGGAACGACATCCTGCGCAACGACCTGGGCAGCAACTACGCCGGCGAGCGCAAATCCATCACGGACTGGCTGCTGGGCGCGCTGGAACATAACCAGCCTTACGACAAAATGATCGCCGCGTTGGTGAACCCGGTGGAGAAGAGCGACCCGGACGGTTTCCTGATCGGCGTCAACTGGCGCGGCGATATCAACGCCAGCCAGACGCCCTACATGCAGGCCGCCCAGAACACGGCGCAGATTTTCCTGGGGATCAATCTGAAGTGCGCCTCGTGCCATGACAGTTTCATTAACCGCTACAAGCTGCGCGAATCGTATGGCATGGCGGCCTTGTTCGCGCCCCAGAGCCGGCTGGAGTTGGTGCGTTGCGACGTTAAGACAGGCACTTACACGGGTCCGCAACTGCTCTATCCGGAGCTGGGCACGGTGGTGGAGGACGCTCCCCTTGCGGAACGGCACGCCGCGGCGGCGCGGTTCTTTACGGATCCGCGGAATGGCCGCGTGGCGCGCACCATCGTCAATCGCTATTGGCAAAAGCTGTTCGGACGGGGATTGGTGGAACCCGTCGACGAGATGGATAGCGAGCCGTGGAATGCGGACCTGCTGGACTGGCTGGCGTCCGATTTCGCGGCCCACGGCAGCGATCTGAAATACCTGCTGCGGCTGCTGATGACATCGAAGGCGTACCAATTGCCGGCGGTCGTCACCGCCGAGCAGCCCGAGAAGCCGTACGTTTTTCGCGGGCCGCGGGTGCGGCGGCTCTCCGCCGAGGAATTCGCCGATACGGTGTCGGCGATCACCGGGGAATGGGGCTTCGTCGAGAAAAACGCCAGGCAAGACCCCGAAAAAATCAAGACGGCCATGCCGGCCCGCGACTGGCAGTTCAAGGCATCGCCGCTGGCGCTGGCGCTGGGCCGGCCCATTCGCGACCAGGTATTCACGACGCGCGACAATCGCCCGACCACTTTCCAAGCGCTGGAACTGGCGAACGGCGCGAGCCTGGAGAATATGCTGCGGCGGGGCGCGCTGCGCATGCTGGGTCAACTGCCGGGCGCGCCGGAAAACCTGTTCGATAGCGGCAAGCTGAACAAGGGCACTGCGAATTTCGATATCGACATCTCGGGCCTGAAAAAATTGTGGCTGCTGGAAGAGGATGCCGGCTGCTACGATGCGGCGCGCACGGTGGCGGGCTGGGTACACGTGGAATTCTTCGGTCCGGGGGGCGTGCAGGATCTGGCGGATCTTGCGGACCTTGCGCATGGCGGGTTCGCACCTCAGCGGGTGACCGCCAACAAGGAACCCATCGGGGAGGCGATCGCGATGCCGCCCGGCGGTCGTCTCGCGATACCGATCGACGGGCGCGGCTATGTGAGGATACGTGGCCAGGTGGCGATCGACGACCGATCCACGACCGACGATATCGAGGGCGCCGTGCGATTTTTCATCTTCGGCGCGGAGCCGGATCGCGAGCGCCTGGTGCGTGTGTCGGGGACGCCGCCGGTACCCGCGCCGGCTCGCTTGGCGAGCGTCGATGAGGCGGGCGAGCGGCTTTATTTGCAACTTTTGGCGCGAAGACCGAACCCGGAGGAGGCGCGCATCGTAAGGAAGTATTTTACGGGCGGCAAACTGGCGCCGGCGTCCTTGGAGGATTTTCTGTGGAGTTTATTGCTGCATCCAGAGTTTCAATACTTGTATTAGCGAGCTGCGCGGCGGGCCTGGCGCAAAATGGCGGGGCGGGCGAAGCGGTATACCAGAAGCATTGCGCGCAATGTCACGATAAAGGCGTGGGGCGGGCGCCGCAACTCCTCACGTTGAGCCTGTTCACTCCCGAAAACGTCCTGGCGGCGCTCACTACCGGCAAGATGGCGGAGCAGGGCAAGGCGCTCACGCCGGCGGAAGCGCGATCGGTGGCCATGTTTGTTACGGGTGGTAAGTCCTTCGGCGCCGAGGTGGCGCCCGCGCAGGGCGCATGCGCCGAACCCGCTCCGGCCTTCGATAAGCCGTTCGCCGGCCCATACTGGAACGGCTGGGGCGTGGACTCGGCGAACCGTCGCATGCAGCCAGCGGCCATGGCGGGCCTGAGCCCGGACCAAGTGCCGCAATTGAAGCTGAAATGGGCGTTCGGCTTCCCCGGCGCAGGCAAGGCATTCGCGCAGCCCACGGTGGTGGGAGGGCGCATCTTCGCCGGCAGCGACTCTGGCAAAGTCTATTCGCTCGACGCCGGCACCGGCTGCATCTACTGGATGTTTAAAGCCGATGGACCGGTGCGCAGCGCCATCACGATCGGGCCGGTGGGTGGGAAGTGGGCGGCGTATTTCGGCGATCAGCGCGCGCAAGCCTATGCGGTGGATGCCGCTACTGGCACGCTGCTATGGAAGGTGCGTGTGGAAGAGCATCCGGCCGCCATGATCACGGGAGCGCCGGCGCTCTACGAGGGCCGGCTATATGTGCCAACCTCCTCGTACGAGGAGGTGACCGGCGGTTCGCCCAAATATGAGTGCTGCAAATTCCGCGGCGCGGTGACCGTGCTGGATGCCGCCACCGGCAAACAGATCTGGAAGAGCTACACCATTGCGGAGGAGCCCCATCCGGTGCGCAAGAACAAGCAGGGCACGCAGCTTTGGGGACCGTCTGGCGCGGGCGTGTGGTCGTCGCCCACCATCGATCCGAAGAAGCATGCCGTTTATGTGGTCACGGGTGACGCATACTCGGATCCACCCGCGCGCACCAGCGACTCATTCTTGGCCTTCGATATGGACACCGGAAAGCTGCTTTGGTCGCGCCAATTGACCGCAGGCGACGCGTTCAACCTCGGCTGTCCGAGGGGCGACAATTGCCCGGAGGCCAACGGTCCGGATTTCGATTTCGGCTGCTCGCCGAATCTGGTAGATCTGCCGAACGGGAAGCGCGCATTGGTGGCGGGGCAGAAGTCGGGGATGGTGCATGCGCTCGATCCGGATCAACAGGGCGAGGTGTTGTGGAGCGTGCGGGTAGGCAAAGGCGGTCCGCTCGGCGGAGTGCAATGGGGCAACGCTTCCGATGGGCAGAACGTGTATGCGGCCGTCTCGGACCACTTTGCAACACAGAATCTGAAAGAGGCTGGCGGGATGTTCGCGTTGAAGCTCGCGACGGGAGAGCGGGTCTGGTCCACGCCGGCGCCAGCATGCGATAAGCCCAACTGCAGCCCGGCGCAATCGGCGGCCGTGACCTTGATTCCGGGAGTGGCCTTCTCGGGCTCGCTCGACGGGCATCTGCGCGCCTATGCGACCGGCGATGGGCGGATCGTGTGGGACGTGGATACCGCCCTGGAGTATCAGGCGGTTAATGGAGTGAAGGCCAAAGGCGGCTCGCTGGACGGTCCCGGGCCGGTGGTGGTGGGCGGGACGCTGTATGTGAACTCGGGTTATGGGATGTTCGCGGAAATGCCGGGGAATGTGTTGCTGGCGTTTTCGGTGGATGGCAAGTAATTCAAGGCGCGGCGGCAGACGGCACGCAGACGCTTGATTTGGTAGATTATAGGGCAGAATCGCATGGACTCGAGAGGAGGAGTAGCTCATGCCGAACTTGCGCAATGTCGTGTTCCTGGGGTCGGAGCATGCGCTGGCGTTCCTGATCCTCATAGCGATTGACATGGCGCTGACCTTGGTCCACTCCCTCCAGGAACGAAGCGGCAAGCACTGGCGTTACTTAGGCGCGATTGTCGGAGTTCCAATTCCCGACCGCTTCGGCCTGATCTTTTTCTTCGGTGGCTTGACTTTGGGGCTTTGGGTTGTGGGACTTCTGGCCATCGGCGGGGCTGTGCTGTGGCGGGTTCACGGGGCTTACGGATTTCTCGGGTTCCTAGTGGGCTGCCGCGTCTCCGACGGGGTGTTTTCCCATATCTTGCCATACAGCGAGGGGTACCGTCCGAACCCAGGTCTGACGTCTGTGCCTTTTTATTTTGCCGAGGCGCTGTTTCTCCTCTGGGTGTTCTACCCGGGTCTAAGCCAGCATGTTCGCGTAGCAGCGATTGGGTTCGTGTTGGGATCTTTGGTTTTTTACTTGATCATTCCAATTCTGAGGAAGGCCGGACCCGGCTTGTTTGGACAACAGCCGAAGTGGACTCCGGGAACACCGCGGCCCGGTTGAGGGTCGCTTTTCTTGGACTTCTCCGGTTAACTCGGGAGGCGGTGGCCGTGACGTTGATTCCGGGGGTGGCGTTCTCCGGGTCGCTGGACGGCCACCTGCGCACCTATGCGACCGCGGATGGCGGGATCGTCTGGGACACCGCCGTGGAGGGAATGTGTTGCCGGCGTTTTCGGTGGATGGGAAATGACGTTCGCGGATGTGGTCAAGCTTGCGTCATCGATTGGGAAGGTAGAGAAATGCACGTCTTACGGCACGCCGGCGCTAAAGGTGAACGGCAAGCTGATCGTGCGCTTGAAGGAAGACGGCGAGTCGCTGGTTGTAGGTACGACGTTTGAAGAGCGCGAGGAGATGATGGCCGACGAGCCGGAAACCTACTATATCACCGACCATTACTTGAAATACCCGTGGGTGCTGGTGCGCCTGTCGCGGGTGCATCCCGATGCGATGCGAGATCTGCTCGGGAGGGCTTGGCGAATGGCCGCCGCGAGCAAGCCGCGCACGTCGGCCCGACGGAGGACCAAGCGCTGACGCAAGCAGCCGCAGCAGTCGCGGGATGTTCGGGTGTTTTGAGTGGATGGGAAGCGACTGACCGGCTACTTCGACACCCACATAGCGGAGAAGCTGGATCCGTCCGAAGAGAGCGCCGATGGAACCGACTCAGTCGCGCCCGTGAGGCTGACCATTGTGATTTGGAAGATGTTCGGAAAAGATCCGATAGGGCCGGTTTGTCCATCCATGGTGGCATCGCAAGTGGCGGCGATACCGGTGCTGTCGCCGCCGAAAAGGACTGTGCCGAAATCGGCGAGAGGCTCGATACCCGTCGTGCTTGTGGGGGCCTCGGCAACCCATTCCACCGACTTCCGCATCGCCGACGGCACTCTCCCACTCTTACTGAAGGATTGTCCAGTGGTTTCGTCTTTGATCGTTATAGTAAACCCGGGATCGTCGTAACGTACTGTCGCGGCTATGCGATCGCCAGGACTTATTTGGAGGCCGCTGACGATGAACGATGGCTCCGGGAAAAACTCGTACCAGGCGTAATACGACGGTACGCCTTTGGAACAATCGGAGTCTGTTCCAGTTTGCTCGACAGTCTTCGATGTGTATCCGTCGATTCCCACCCAAAACGCGGCGTATTGCGTGCCGGAGCTGCAGGTAACCGCGGGAACTATCCAGGAACCTTCGGCCTCGGTGAAGGAGCCTGCCGCGCCGGTTAGCGCATACCCGCTCCAGTTGTCGCTTGTCACCGTGCCGTCGTCATGCTCTTCGACAACACGGATAGGGGCGTGCCTACGGCTGAGGCCCTCCGTTGTAATATCGGTTGGGACGGGCGATCTGGAAACCTGCGCGGCTGCAGGCAGGATGGCAAGCGCCGCAAGAACAGTTAGACGGTCGAGTAGCATAAGTCACCTGAAAAGTAGTATTACATCGAGTTTCCCGGTGGACAAGATCCTCGCGAGCGACACGTGTGCGCGGACGAACACTTAGGACCGTGCTAACGCGCGCCGGTGGGATATTCCGTACACGAGTGTCTTGGGCGGCCGACGGAACGCGCTCCCTGAGGGCCACCCGGTACGATAGCAATAATGGACGCTGTCAACACGAAACGGGCGCGCGAGATCTCCCTTGTGGCGCTCTCTTCTTCGCGATGCACTCCGGGGTGGCCTGATCAGACGGCTGGACGGGCGCCTGCGCGCGCATGCGATCCGGCCAAGACCGCGAATTTGACGGGTGTGTCCCATCCCGCGTACACTGAAACCGGTATCGAACACTGTCCCTAGTAAAGAGCATGAAGACCTACAACTTTAAGGCGATCTTGGAACCCGATGAGGATTTCGACGGAAATCCGTCGGGCTGGCACGTCTACTGTCCTGCACTCAAAAAGCTGGGCGGCTCCACCTGGGGCGAGACTCGGGAGGAAGCGCTCAAGAACATCAGCGAAGTCGTTCACATGATTGTGCAGGAATTCATGGAAGGAAGGGAAGCCATTGCCCGAAGGCCCGCAGGGCGGGGTTGAGGTTGAGGAGATCTCAAAGGAGCAGCCCCACGTTGCCGTCACGGTTTAGGCCATGGCCATCGACTACCGGGGTCTGCGGTCGCTCCCCACGGGAGCGGCAGCACGTTCAAGATTAAGACCCTCAAGGGCATCATAGAGGATCAAGCGTGTTGGACGGAAGACGATCTCAAACGGCTGAAGCCGATTCGTTGAAGTAGTATCATAGATGCCATGAGCCGCGACGAGCGAAACATCGAAGACGCCATCTCCGCCGGCCTTTCGCGGCGCAATTTCCTGCGCGCCTCCGGGGCCGCCCTGGCCGCGCTGGCGGGGTCCGAAGCGCGGCTGCTGGCCGGCAGCACGAAAATCGCGCCGCGCGCCGACAGCATGATCTTGCTCTGGATGGCCGGCGGCATGGCCCAAACCGAAACGTTCGATCCCAAACAGTATACGCCGTTCGAACCCGGCATGGAGTCGAAGCGCGTGCTCAGCACGTTTCCTTCGATCGACACCGCGGTCGATAACGTCAAGATCTCCGCGGGCCTGGAGCGCATCGCCAAAATCATGGACCGCGGCACGCTCATCCGCTCCCATCGCGTCGGCGATCTGGGCTTCATCCTGCACTCGCGCCATCAGTTTCATTGGCACACCGGCTATGCGCCGCCGCAATCGGTGGCGGCGCCGCACATGGGCGCGGTGGTATCGCGCACGCTGGGGCCGCGTAATCCGGAGATTCCCGCGTTCATCGATATCGGCCAGAATCTGGAAATCGGCGGGGAAAGCGACGCCGTCAAAGCCTTCCACACCGCGGGTTTTCTGGGCAGCGAGCATGCGCCTTTTGCGATCACCGATCCCCTGGATGCGGTGTCGCGCGTGCGGCCTTCCGAGCACATCGGCCCGGCGCGTTTCGCCAGCCGCTACGAACAATACAAAAATCTGGTAGCCGCCAGCCCGGTGGGAAAATATGGCAGCGACTTCCAACGCCAGAGCCTGCTGCGCTCGCTCGACAACGCGCACCGCCTGCTAAGCTCGCCCGCCGCGAAGTCCTTCGACCTGAGCCTGGAGCCCAAGCCCAGTTACGATATCTACAATACCGGACGCTTCGGGCTGGGCTGCCTGCTGGCGCGGCGGCTGGTCGAGTCCGGCGCGCGCTTTATCGAGGTGACCACCGAGTACATTCCCTTCCGCTTTTGGGACACTCACGAAAATGGCCACAAGCGCGCCGCCGGCATGAAGGAAACCATCGACGCGCCGGTGGCGCAGTTGATCCTCGACCTGGAAGCGCGCGGGCTGCTGGACCGCACCCTCGTCGTGCTGGCCAGCGAATTCGGGCGCGACATGATGACCGAGGGCAAGCCCGGCGCGCAGGTGAAGAACCAGGTCAATCAACCGGATATTATGACCGAGCCGAAGCACTACGGCATGCACCGGCATTTCACGGAAGCCTGCTCGGTGCTGATGTTCGGCGGTGGCGCGCCCAAGGGAAAGTTGTACGGACGGACCGCGGACGAACGCCCCTGCAGCATCGTGGAGAATCCCGTAACGATAGAGGATCTACACGCCACGATTTATACGGCTCTGGGGATCGCGCCGGATACGGCGTACGACGTCGAGAAACGGCCGTTCTACGTCACCAAGGATGGCAAGGGAAAGGCCGTCGCGGCGCTGCTGGCGTGACGCGGCGGGAAGACTTCCGGATGCGCTATCGCGGCCAGAATCTCCAACGACTCGACTAACCGCGGTCCGGGGCGATTGAAGTATTGATTGCCGTCCGCGACGAAAACGCGCCCGTTGCGGACCGCTTGCAGGCGGTGCCAGCCGTCGCGCCCGGTGAGCCAGTATATTTCGGTCAGCGCGCGTTGCAGGTCGAAGCCGCACGGCATTACCAGGATGATGTCCGGATCGGCGGCCGTTAGATCCTCCCACGTGCGCCACTCCACGTTCTCCGCGCCGGCCATCTGGACTAGTTCCGGCATCCAGTTGGCTGTGGGCATCAGCGGCTCGATCCATTCGATGCAGGCCAGGCGTGGGCGCGGCGTAGCGGCATGCGCGATATCGGCAATGGTGCGCATGCGCTCCTGCAAGCGCGCCACGAGTTGCTCGCCGCGCGCTTCGATTTCGAGCGACCGCGCCACCCGCCGGATATCTTCCCATACCTCTGTCAAAGAACTGGGCTGCAGCGACACCACTTGCGGGCGGCTGGCCAGCCGCGCGGCCACCGAGCGCTGCACGTCGCGCAGGCTCACTGCGCAGACTTCGCAATGGATCTGCGTCAGGATGTGGGTGGGCTGCAAGCGCTCCAGCACATCGTCGAAGACTTGGTAGACGGAGATCGATTCGGCCATGCTCTGCCTCACCAGGCGGTCGATTTCGCGGCTGTCTCCATCCACGGCGAAGCGCGGCGCGGTACAGGCGGGCAGCGCGCGCACCTCCTCGGGATAATCGCATTCGTGCGAACGGCCTACCAGCCAGGGCAGCGCGCCTAGCGCGTGGACGATCTCGGTGGCGCTGGAGATCATGGAAACGATGCGCGGCATGGTTTGGTTAAGCGGCCGGCAGCAGGTCCGCGAAGACGAAGCCATCCGCGTCGCGCAACTCGCCCGCGGCGACCGGTATCGGATGTTGGAACATGGGGCCGGCGTAGGCGAAGGTGTGGAACTCGCCGTTCTCTCCGCACGGATCCGTCTGCGGCGGCAGGTCCGCCAGCAACGCCAGATCGAATTCGCGACCGGCGAAACTCAGGTCAAGCTGCTTCTTATCCACGCACGTGATTCTGGCGCGCAGCCCGCCGCGAATCATATCGTGCGCCAAGCCGTGCGTGGGAATCTCCCAGAGCGGGAATAGCGGTTCGAGTCCGCTGCCGGCCAGCTTGCGCTCGCGGTATTCGCGGATATCGCGCAGGAACAGATCGCCAAATGCGATGGCTTCGAATCCATCCGCGACCGCCGCGCGGCATGCCTCGGCCATCCTGGACTCGTATTCTTCGTTGGAACAAGGCCACGGAAGCTCGACCGCGCGCAACGGGAGCCCGGCCTCGGCGGCTTGGGCTTCGACCAACGTACGGCGCACGGCATGCATGGCCACGCGATCGGCGGCTTGGTTGAAACTCGTCAGCAGACCCGCAATCTCCACACTCATCTGGCTCCGCATCAGGTGCAAGGCCCAAGCGCTATCTTTGCCGCTCGACCATGAAAGCAGCGCGCGTTTCAAGCGGCCCTTCAAGCGACGGCGGGAACCCGCTCGGCGGTGCGCACGGTGCGGCTCAGCCACGCATGCAGGCCGAAGAGAACGCCGGAGTAAAATAAATCGCCGGCCAGCGTGCGCCCAAAAAACGGGATGGCCTGCGTATAACAAAGCGCCAGCCCGGACCATGTATGCGAATACCAGCCCAGCCAGGTGCCGAAGTTGGAGATGAGGAAGAACTGCACGCTGCACAACAGGCAGGCCGCGCCGATGCGCCAGGGGCTCTCGGTCGATTGCAATCGCCGGCCGATCCACACGCCGATCATGAAGCTGAGATAGACAAACGGCGTCGCGATGGAATAGCTGCCCTCGGGCCGCAGCGGGTCGGTCACGGCCATCAACAGTAGCGGCACCGCGAAGGCCTGCCAGCCCCGAAGGCGTGCGCCTGCGTACAAGCTCACGCCGCCCACCGGCGCGAAGTTCGGCGGATGCGGCAACAGACGGAGAAGCGCTCCCGCCACCGTCAGGCTCAGCGCCAAAGGCCGGACATTGTGTTCTCGATCCATGTGCTCTCCTTATTCAGATAGTGTACCGCCGCCCGGTGGGCTACCGCTAGCCGCGCGATTGGGTTCCCACAGCGTCTCCGGCACGCCGCTTTGATGGCTGGCCCAGCGGCTCCAGACGAAAAACGCATCGCTCAGGCGGTTCAGATATTTCACGGCTTCGGCGGGAACCGGTTCCTCGCGGGCCAGCGCCGTGACGATGCGCTCGGCGCGGCGGCACACGGTCCGGCAAATGTGCAGCTCCGCGTTAAGGCGCGAGCCGCCCGGCAGCACGAACGATCGCAAGGCGGGCAGGCCTTCGTTCGCTTGGTCCATTTCCGCTTCCAACCTGACGATATCCGCCTCGGTAATGCGGGCTTGCCGCGGATGCACATCCTGGGGCAGCGTGGCCAGGATGGATCCGAGGTTGAATAACTCGTGCTGCACGCGCAGCAGAATGCCGCCCAGCCAAGCGACGGCTGGTTCGCCGGCGGTGCTTTCGCGCACCAGGCCCACGAAAGCGTTCAACTCATCCACTGTGCCGTAGGCTTCGATGCGGCGGGAATCCTTGGGCACGCGTTGCCCGCCCGCCAGGCTGGTGTCGCCGGCGTCGCCTTGACGCGTGTAGACGCGGTTGATGGCTACACGCGGCTGGTCAAACTTGTCCATGCATGCAAGCATACACCGCGCGTGGCGCTCGCTGCTATGATGAGATCAATTCCACTGAAGATGGGGACGCCATGGACATTGACGAACGCCTGGAAAAACTCGCCGACCGTCATGAAGCGCTGACGCAAGCGGTGGAACTGTTGGCCGCCATGTACCAGCAAAACGAAAAGCGCTTGACGCAGGTGTTGGATGCCATTAACCGGCTGGCGAATATCGCGGAGGCGCACGACGTCCGGCTGGACGATCACGAGCGGGCCCCGGACGATCCGCCGGGCGCGGCGTAAGGGCGGCAACGCACCGCGGTTTGACCTGCCGGCCGGACGCCGCTCCTTTTGACAACCGGAATTACGTTGCAGATAATAAGTCTTCGGAGGTCCCGATGAGCGGGAGCCTGCTACCTGTCCCTCACTCCCTTCCCGAGAAGATTTCGGCTGTCCGGCGTGGCTTTGACCGCGGTGAGCCGTTACCCTTGCGAGTCCGGGAATGGCTTGACCCTGTATTCGGACCCGGCCTGGCCGAGGTGCGCGTCCACGTGGAGCCGGAATCGCCGTTGGCTGGCGCGCGTGCGTTCACGATCGGCCGGCATATCTTCTTCGGCGCGAACGATTACGATCCCGAGACTGAGAGCGGTTTGGAGTTGCTGGCCCACGAATTGACCCATGTACGTCAGCAGCAGGCCGGGCTATGCGGCCCGCAGTCGGAACGGTTGGCGGTCCTCGACGATAGCGCGTTGGAGAGCCAGGCGCGTGCCTGGGGCCGAATTGCCGCGCGTCGCGCGCGAGGCTGCTTGCATGGCGAGCGAGTGCCGGACTGGCTCGCCAGTGGGTCGCCAACCGTCGACTCGAATATTCTGCAATGCTCCCCTGCGGTCGGCGACCGGGTGCGCGTCAAGGCGACCAAGGTGTTCGGCATCGTTTCCTGGGTGAAGACTGAGACAAGCGTTGAACTGTGGGTGCTCGGAAACGATCTGAATCTTGGCCGGGTAATGAAGAAAAACAGCGAGATAGAGGCCGACGCGGCGCTCCCGTTAAACGCCACGTACGTCAATCGCGAAGAGACGAAGGCGAACATGGATAGGGGCGACGCCAAGATCGCCTACGCGCGCCTGGTCGAGCATCAAAACGTCGCGACACCAGCTCTATGGACCACCAGGAAACCGCCGAGG
>Ga0070761_10001996_pt1 | contig 12686 bp, 9 predicted proteins | sample HubBroMetageREF1_FD_66724 | JGI IMG/M metagenome (GOLD analysis project Ga0070761, IMG submission 66724) | Reference soil microbial communities from the Hubbard Brook experimental Forest, New Hampshire, USA - Hubbard Brook CCASE Soil... | ecosystem: Environmental > Terrestrial > Soil > Temperate...
GACAGCGTGGTGGACGCCGACATCGTGCGTCAGGTGGTGCGCGACCGCGGTGCCGGTGGGCTGTTGCCGCTCGGTGCGGCGGCGCTACCCGCCGGCGGCCTGGTAGTCGTCGATTGATCCAGACGGCAGCGCACGGCACGCGGTTGCGTGTGCTGTTCGTCAATCGCTTTTATGCGCCGGATGTCTCGGCGACCAGTCAGATGCTGACCGATCTGGCGCAGGCGCTGGCCCGAGACGGTGCCGCGGTGACGGTGGTGTGCAGCCGGCAGCTGTACCAGGATCCCGCCGCGCGGCTCCCCGCGCACGACAGCATCGGCGGCGTCAGCGTCTGTCGTATCGGCGGTACGCGTTTTGGCCGCGATCGACTCGCCGGCCGAGCGTTCGACTACCTGAGTTTCTACCTCGCGGCCAGCGCGACGCTGCTGAAACTTGCACGGCAAGTCGATGTCATCGTGACCAAGACCGATCCGCCGCTGCTGTCACTGGTCGGCTGGCTGGTGGCCGCGCGCCGCGGCGTACCGTACGTCAACTGGCTGCAGGACCTGTTTCCCGAGGTCGCTTCGCGTCTGGCGTTGTCACCTCTGCCGCGCCCGCTCGAGCGGCTGCTGTGCGCTTTACGCGACCGCTCGCTGCGCGCCGCGGAATGCAACGTGGTGCTCGGCACGCGCATGCGCGACTACCTGACAGCGCGCGGCATCCCGGCTGCACGGCTGCGCATCAGTGAGAACTGGGCGGACGAGGCGGCGCTCGTGCCGCTGGCGCCAGCTGATAGCGTACTGCGCCGGCAGCAGTCCCTCGGCGAGCGCTTTGTCGTGACGTACTCCGGCAACCTGGGGCGCGTGCACGACGTGCAGACGTTGCTCGAAGCCGCCGAGCTGCTGCGCGCGGATCGCACGACCGTCTTTCTCATGATCGGCGGCGGCGCCAATATGCGCGCGCTCGCGTCCGAGGCCCAGGCGCGCGACCTGCAGCAGCTGCGCTTCCTGCCGTATCAGCCGCGCAGCGCGCTGCCCGACAGCCTGGCGGCCGGTGATGTTCACCTGGTGACGCTGCTGCCGCAGCTCGAAGGTCTGGTCGTGCCGAGTAAGCTCTACGGCATTCTCGCCGCTGGGCGCCCGGTCGTGTTCGTCGGCGATACTGACGGAGAGCTGGCGCGGCTGATTCGCGAGCACCGCGTAGGTGTTGCCATCGCGAGTGGCGATGCGCCGGCTTTACGCGATGCGCTGTGCCGCCTGCGCGATGAGCCGGCGGAGCGTATACGCATGGGCGCGCGCGCCCGCGCACTGTTCGAGCAGCGCTACACACTCTCCGCCGCGGTGCAACGCTGGCAGGCTGTGCTTGCCGAAGTGAGCGCTAGTTGGGGACGAACCGACCCAGATCGCCTGCCAGCATCGCGGCAAACTGGGTGAGGTCATGATCCGCGGCGGCTTCGCTGCCGTCGGGCGGTAACGGCGCCATCAGGCGCACCAGCGCGCCGTCGCTGCGATTGCGGGTGAGGGCGTCCCAGAAGATGTACCACTTCACCGCGTACTCGTCCGTGACCACGCGCCCGCGCTGCTGAAACCAGTAATACATCAGCTGCCGGTCGGCGCCGTGAGCGATCACGGCGCGGTTGACGGTGAGATTGGCGGCGGCCGTGTCCAGCTGGTGCGTGCCGAAGCTGGTGAACTCCCAGCCGCCGCCGGGCAGACAGGTTTTGGGCGAGTGCGTCGACTGCCCCTTGCGCTGGGAATCGTAATAGGCGATCCACACGTTGACCGGCGGATCATCGGCGCGCTGGTAATCGGCCAGCAGGTAGTCATCCAGCCGCAGCGCATCCAGATAGACCGGGTCAAGCGGCGCGCGCCGGCCCTGCCAGCCGCCGAGGGTCAGCGGAAAATCCATGAAGGCGCTGCGCGCGGGACGCAGCTCGATGCGCTCGGGGAGGGTGAAGGCGAGCGCGCTCGCGACCAGCGTGAGTGCGGTGGCGGCGAGGAACGCGGGCGGCAGTGCGCGCGCCTGGTTGTTGACTGAAGGGGTCGGCCGCGCACCGGAGTCCAGCATCAGCGCATGGCGCAGCCGCGTGGGTCGCGGGCCGATGCGCGCCAGCAGCGCCGCGACACCCAGCAGTATCGCGGTGCTGATCATGAACACCACCCAGCCCTCGAAGTCGTGCAGCACGCCCTCGGCCATCTTCGGACCCCAGTACTCCACCGTCACGCCGATCAGACCGATACGCAGGCTGTTGAGCAGCACCGCAATGGGGATGGAGGCGAGGAACAGCACGACGCGCTTCCACACCGCGGCGCGGAACAGATAGGCGATGAGGAACGCCAGTGTCATCAGCGGGAACAGGTAGCGCAGGCCGTTACAGGCCTCTGCCACCTGCAGCTTGTAGGTGCCGAGGTCGATGACGTTGCCGTCGAGGTAGACGCTGATGCCGAACAAACGTATCACCGCGACGCCCAGCTGCGAGGACAGCAGCTGCAGGCGCAGCGACAGCGTGTTGGCGAAGAAGGCCGGCAAGGGGATGATGAAGATGAGAATGAGCAGCGGCATCAGCAGCCGCCGGAACACCTGCCAGCCCGCCAGCGCCAGCACCAGGCCGTACAGCACGATGAGGAAGGCGTACTGGGCGATGACGTAGATGGTGCTGAGCTCGGCGACGATCCACATGAGGACGCCGACCAGAACCAGCGCGACGCCGCTCCATGAGCCCTTGAAGGGGGTGCGCGTCAGCACATCGCGCTGCCGCCAGATGAGGAACAACGAGATGAACGGGATCAGGATCGAGTGGCTGTACTCGGGCTCGCGGTTCCACACCGCGAACAGTCCCAGCAGTACGTTGGCAAAGGGAATGAACGCCACGACGAGGGCGAAGGCCAACGCTCCCCATCCCAGCCACGAAAAATGCCAACGGGCGACATCGCTCGGTGATGCCGCAGGGGCCGTGCCCTGAGTCATGATTGTGCGACTTACCTTACACGCGCCGTTTCGCTGCCGGGGCGTCGTGACGACTTGTAACCTGGCCGCGGTAGCGTAAGGCCCGTGTACGACAGTTCGGTGACACATGCAGCAGGGAACGGCGCGCCGCTATCTGGGGTTTCTGCTCGCCTGCTGCGCGACCGCCGCCGCCGGCGCGAGCACGCCGCTCCAATCAGTCTTCGAAAGCATCCGCGGTGAGTCGGCGCGGGTCCCGGCAGGCGCCGACGGGCGGCGGCTGCCGCTTGCCGCCAGCTGGAACCAGGGCAACCTGCCGCTAGGCTTCAGTCCCGCCTATCAGATCGCCCAGATCGATGCCGGACACTACCTGCTGCCCTGGTTCGGGCTGTCGGTACCGCGACCGCCGGCGGGAGCGACCTCCAACTATCCCGCCTCCACCGATGCGCCCGACTACTACACGGCTGCCATCCGCTATCTGGCCGCGCACCACCTGCCGCTGTCGTTTGTCACGACGCAGTTCGAGGCACTGTTGTCGGATGTCTCGGCCGACTACCCGCAACGCACCGCCGACGGTAAAGCCGTGGCACTCACGCCGTTCGGGCCGGTCGAGCCCTGGCAGGCGGTGGGCAAGCGCTGGGCACAGCATCCGACGCTGAAACGCCTGCAGCAGCTCTATCCCGATCCGCCGCTGGTGCTGTTCATCTCCAACAATGAGCGCAGCAAGCTCGGCGCAGACGATCTGCACGCAAACTACAGTCCGACAGCCTCCGCGCAGCTGCTCGCACGGCGTCGCGCGATCGGCGATGCGTGGATTCTGCGCTACCGGGCGCTGGAGCATGCCTGGCGCGCGGCGCTGGACGCGCCCGCCTGGCGCGCGCACGCGGTGTTCGTCGGTTACGACGCGTTCGTTTCAAGCGCGCTCGGACGCTGGGGCGGCTGGCCGCAGTACTCGCTGTGCATCCCGGGCCGCCTCGAGCCGTGGCCGGCGGCCTGGGATGGCGCGAGCGTGTCTTATTACGTGCATGACTGGGCGCCCGACAGCGACTTCACGGTGTGGAGTCCCGAGGTCGAGGCCATGAACTACGTGCCGGCGCTCGCGCAGGTGCGCAGGTCACAGCCGAATTTCTGGTTCGAACTCTCGAGCTGGGATGGGCAGCTGCCGGGCCGACCCACCGACAAGCGGCTGTTTTACCAGCAGCGCGGCCAGGAGCTTACTGCGACGCGCTACGCCGGCATGGTGCAGTTCGGCATGTGGCTGCTGCGACCGCGTGTGGTGCGCGAGTTCCGCAATCCCGAGGATGACCGGGTGCACTTCGGCCGCTACTTTGAGGCGCTCATGGCCGCGGTGGCGCGCGTACACGAGCAGGCGACTCTGCGCAGCTTCTGGCGCCACGGCGAGCTGGTCGCCAATCCGGCGGGCGGACATCCCTACCAGGCCGCGCTGCCCGCGGATCTGGCACAGTCCGCGCGCTGGTTTCTGCTCGATGCCGATCTCAATCCGGCGCGTCCCTGGGAGCTGACGACCGCGCTGCGCGTCTATGCCCTCGCCCTGCAGCAGGGCAGCGCGCCACAACGGCGCTGGCTGGTGTATGCGTTCTCCCCGCGCGATGAGACGCTCAGCACCGAGGTGCAGATCCCGCAGGGCCCGAGAGTGCGCGTGCCCGCGGGCAGCGCCGGCGCCTTTGCGCTGGTGAGCGAGGACGGCAGCGTGCGCCCGCTCACGTCCAACACCGCGAGTTAGCTCGCCCGATGCTGCTGAGTGCAGCCGCTTCAGGCGTCGGCGCGATGCAGCTGCGCGCGCGCAGCCTGGGTCCCGGCATCCGCGGGCAGCAGTGACTGCAGCCCTTCCTCGAGTCGCAGCGCGTTGCGCGCGGGCGTGAATTCCTCGAACAACCGCAGCGATGCGGCGCCGTGCCGCTGCGCGAGCTGCGCGTCGTGGCAGTATTCGAGCATCGCGCGCGCCAGTGCGGCGACATCGCCGCTGGGGAAGCGGAAGCCGTTCACCCCGGGAACGATCAGGTGATGTGCGGCTCCGCAGGCATCGCTCGCGATGAGCGCCTTGCCCGCCGAAGCCGCCTCGTTCAGCACCACGCCCCAGCCATCATGGCGCGAGGGCAGCACGAGCACGTCGGCGCGCGCGAGCACCGCACCGATAGCTCCTGCCGCGATCACGCCACTGAAATCCACCGCCGCGGTGAGGCCCAGTCCTGCTGCCGAGCGTGCGTAGGCGCCGCCCGAGCGGTCGGTGCCGGCCAGCTCCAGGCGCACCGCTGGACAGAGCGCGAGCACCCGCGGCATCGCCGCCAGCAGCAGATCAATGCCCTTGCGCGGAATCAGCTGCCCGAGAAACACGAAGCGTGCGGCTCGCGCCGGCGGCCACAGCGTCTGCGGGTCCGCAACGCCGGCCACCGCATAGGGCAGAAAGCGAATGCGCTCGGCGGGCACGCCCCAGCGAATGAATTCCTGGCGCGCCAGCTCACCGATGGCGAAGGCACCGAGCGCGCGCCGCCGCACCAGCTCGCCGTAAGCGCGCTTCACGGCGAACGTGAGGTGCGCGCGCAGCGTCGGCCAGGAGTGCTCGCTCCAGTGCACCCACGGCTGGCGCTCGCGCGCCAGATACCAGGCGAGGCGCAGCAGAAAGCGGCAGCCGTAGCCGGGCACGATATGGATGCGCTCACGCCAGTCGGGGCAGCTCGCCGCACTCGGCAGGACTTCACCGCTGTAGCACTCACCTGCCGGGAGGACTGTCTGCTCGCTCCAGCCCATGTTGAGACGCTCGCGTGGTACGCGCTGGAAGTAGTGCACCCGCAGGTCGATGTCGCGCGCCCGCAGGGCAGCGAAGAACGCCGACTGGTGATGGGTCGGAATGCTGCTCCAGATGAGCAGGCGCAGCGGCGGTCTCACGAGGCGACTCCGCGCGGGCAAATCGCAGCGGCGCGCGCGCCGCTGCTGTCGAGGACCGACCGATAGAAACTCTCCAGGCGGCTGCCATAGGCATCGATCGACAGCTCCTGCGCCACTGCGCGCCGCCCGCCTGCGCCCATGCGCGCGCGCAGGGGCGCATCCGCTAGAAGTTGCGTCAGCGCCGCCTGGAGCGATGCGACCGTGTCATCGATCACAACGCCCGCGCCGGCACGCTCGACGAACTCGGCGAGTCCGGCGCCGTGCGTACAGATCACCGGCAGCGCTGCATGCATCGCTTCGATCAGGGCGACGCCGAAGTTCTCGGACGCGGACGGCAGCACGAACACGGACGCGCAGCTCAACAGCCCGCTCTTGCGCGCGCCCGCGGCGAAACCGAGCCAGCGTACCTGCGCGGCGATGCCCAGCTGCTGCGCCAGACGCTGCAGCGTGGCCAGCAGCGCGGGCTCGCCCGTGCCGGCGATAGCGAGCAGGCAGGACGCCCGCTGCGGCAGGGCGGCATAGGCGCGCAGCAGATGATCGACCCGCTTGATTTCGTGGATCCGTGACAGGTAGAGGATTACCTGCCGGCCGTCCGCACAGAGTTCATCCGCGACGCCCTGCGCAGGCGCCTCCGTTGAGAAGTCGAACCCGAGCGGTAGCACCAGCGGGCGCAGCGTCAGACCCAGCTGCAGGGCCCGCCGCCGCTCCAGGTCGCTCATGAAATGAACCGCCGCTGCCTGCTGCAGCAGCCGGCCCTCGAGCAGGCCGATGGAGGCGCGCTTGATGTGAGCACTCTTGTTCTGCATGCCCCAGCTGTCGAGCACGCCATGCGGCGCCATGAGGTACGGCACGCGCGCCGCGCGCGCCTGCCACGCGGCCACCACCGGCACGAACGAGAACAGCGCATGCGTGTGCACCAGGTCGTAGGCACGCACGTGCCGGACCAGCCAGTGCAGCAGCGGCCAGGAAGCGCTGTAACGGCGGCTCTGCCGTGGGAAATAGCGCACCCGCTGGCCATCAAGCGCCGTAAAGCCATCGAGGGGCACGCGGCGGCGCCCGGGGCCGTCGTCATCCGTCGTGACCACATCGACCTGCACACCGCGCCGGCGCAGTGCCTCGAGCGTGATGCGCATTCCCATGGTCGGGCCGCCGCGCAGGGGGCTGAGCGAGGCAATCGCATGCAGGACGCGCAGCGGAGCCGTCACGTACTCGACCCTCAGAAGGGCGAACCCGACAGCACGCCGCCGTCGGGCATTCGCAGGCGGGCTGCGGGCAGCTCCTGCGGGAGCGCGCGCACCGCGCGCGGCACATACCGGCTAGCACGGTAGGCAGTGACCGCTGCGCCCATCAACAGCCACTGCAACAGGCCGATGCCGCCGGGTGACAGGAACACGCATTCGCCGATGTTGACGCCGAGACAGGCGATGAACATGGCGCGCCAGCGCAAATCGGGCGTGCGCCACGCAGCGCGCGCGAGCTTCAGAATCAGCAACACCAGCGCGCTGGTGCCGAGCAGTCCGGTCTCCTCCAGGATCGCGGTCGGCAGGAAGCCCTTCTCGATCGGGGCCGAGATCGGAATGCCGGCGAACACCACCACTCCGGAGGGAAACTTGCCGTCGGGATAGACGCCGAAGCCGTTGCCGAGCCACGGGCTGTCGAGGAAGTTGTGCCACTCGGCGAGCACGCCGCCGCCGCGCGACTCATAGAATGCAGCGCCCAACCCCTTCTGCGCCTGCTCGGCATCCTTGTAGGCAAAGTGGCTGATGGCGCGCCCGAGCTGACCGGTCGTGGCAGCAATCACCAGCAGTATCGCCGCGGCGCTCGCTGCCACGGCGAGCGAGCGGCCGAGCGGTGCCTGCTGCGCACGCCGCCGCGCGAGCAGACGCGTCAGCATGACCAGGGCCACCGCAAACGTCATGGCGAACGCGGCCGTGCGTGCCCGCGTGAGGAAGATCAGTACGATGCAGCCGAGTGCTACCCACACCTCGAGGCGTCCCGCCTGACGGCGCATCAGCAGCACGCCGGCGACGCTCCAGGCGGCAAAGGGGGCGATGAAGATGCCGAGCGCCTGCGGCTGATCGAGCAGCCCCTGCAGTCCGCCGTCACCGCCGATACCGACGCTGCCCTTGAGCAGCGTCACTGCCGAGAGCGCCGTCACCGTGAGTCCGACCGTCAGGAACCAGGTCTGCAGCCGCGGCAGGCGCTGCGGGGGAACGCGCCCGAATGCGATCAGCACGGCACTGGCGGCAAGCGTGAAGGTGATGACCTTCATGAGCGAAATCTCGAGCGCCGGACTCTTCATGAAGGAGGTGAACGCGCACACGGCCCCCAGCAGCCAGATGGGCCAGATGCGGCGTAAATCTGCGCCGCGCACCATCGGCAGCACGCGGACCACTGCCACGACCAGCACCAGCCGCGCGAGCGCGCTCACCGCGGCGTCCGGCTTCACGATCGCCGGGTTGGCATAGGTGATCAGCGTCGTGATCATCAGCGCCTGCAGCGCGTAGGAGGGGCCGATGAGCGCGGCGAGTGCGCAGCATCCCACGACGATGACCGCGACCTTGGAGGAGAGTGCCAGCAACAGCACGCCGACCGTGGTGAGCGCGGCCACGGGCCAGGAGATCATACGCACGCTCGCCTGCTGCATGTCAGGCGACCCGCACCGGATAAAGCGTCGCGACGTTAAGCGGGCGCCGCAACAGCACGCGCCGCGCGAGCAGGCGCACGAGCTCTACCGGTTCGCGCCAGCGACGCAGCCGCACGCCCAGGGCACGCAGCTCAAAATTGCGCCGCAGTGGCAGCATGTCCAGCTCGTACAGGTCGAGGATCGTGAACCAGCGCTGCACCTGCTTGAGCGCGCTTGCCTGCGGCAGCAGAATCTTCAGGCGCTTGGATGCGGTCCACACCGAGAACATGCGCTGGCGCGCGCAGTCGCGCAGTACCGCCGGATGCGTCTCGATCAGCGTACAGTCAGACGGAGCAGCGGCAAGCTGCAGCACCGCGCCGCGCTGCGGATCGACCAACCAGCAATGCTCGCCCGCCGCATCGCGGGTGCGGAACACCAGCGGCTTCAGCCCCCAGCGCCGCAGCGGCCACGGCAGGGCGCGCAGCAAGGCGGCGAAATAGCTGCGGAAGGACTCGAAGTCGGCGGCGATGGCGTCCTCGTCGCGGTAGAAATCCGCCAGCCGGGCGCCGTGCTTCGCCAGCAGCGCCTCGATGTACTCTTCACGCGCGGCAAAATCGAACGGCCGCAAGCGGAAGCCCGCGCGCACGCTCCACTCACTGCCCGGCGGCATGACCACGCATTCGCTGCTGCTGCCCGCACGCCCCGCCACCTGCTGAAAGTGCTGGCGCACGTCCTCGGGAGTGGTTGCGGTCGCATTGAAGTTGCGTGTCTCGCGGTGCAGGAAACAGTGATTGCTGGCAAACGGAATGGCGTAGCGCGCGCCGACGTACAGCGCGCAGCGCACGAACTGGTCGGCGGCATCGGTGCGGGCGAAATTGGGCAGCAGCCGCTCATGGTTGTCGACGCAGTACGGTACCGGGCCGGCGCTCGAATGGCTGCGGAAGATGAAATCGATACGCGGATAGTCGCGCATGATCTGACGCAGCGGCTGGCCGAAGAATTTGGCGTCGTTGCAGTTGAACAGGCTCACGCCGCCGGCCGAGATCACCGCCGCACTGTCGACTCCCAAACCGAACTGGTAGGAGCGCAGCGTGAAGTCGTCGCCCAGGTGCGCCAGCCGGCCGTGCGGCAGCTCGCGCACGTCCTTGAAGCCGAGATAGTTGAGATCTTCGACCATGCGCCGAGTGGTCACCTTAGGCACCAGCACCGGCGTGCGCGCGTCAAACAGACGCCGCAGCGAGGGTCCGTGGAAGTGATCCCAATGCAGGTGCGTCAGATAGATGAAATCGGCACGCAGGTCGGCGACCAGCGCAGGCGCCGGCTCGGGGAAATTCCACCAGCTGCGCCAGTAGCACGATCCCAACAGCCAGGGATCGCAGACCAGGCGCACACCCGCATGCTCGATCAGGAGACCGGCGTGACTCAGTATTGTGAATTTCATGGGACCCACGTCGATTGAGGCGCAGTGTACTACCAAGCCGTGTTGGCGAAGACCGCAGGCGGACCACTGTCACGAGAACTGAACCTGGATTACACAAAACTGTCATGCGCGCAGCAGGCGCCTGCGCAGCAGCCGTTGGTGATAGATTGCGCCGCCCGGAGAGCTTCGTTTGCCGATGAGCACGCTGCGATCACTCGCCTTCATTGCGCGTCACCCGCTCAACCGCGCGGAGCCGCTGCGCGCCCTGTGGCGCTTCACCGCCTGGCAGATTGCCACGCGGCTCAATCGCGGCGCGGTTGCGGTGCCCTTCGTGGGCGACACGCGCCTGCTGGTGGCGCGCGGCATGCGCGGGGCGACCGGCAACGTCTACTGCGGGTTGCACGAGTTCGAAGATATGGGCTTTGTGCTGCACGCGCTGCGTCCGGGGGATCTGTTCGTCGACGTCGGCGCCAACATCGGCTCGTACAGTGTGCTGGCGGCCGGGGCCAGCGGCGCGCAGGTGCTGGCATTCGAGCCCGCGCCGCGCGCCTACGCAGCGCTGCAGGACAATCTGCGTCTCAACAACCTCGCGGCTCTGGTCGAGGCGCGCAGCGAAGCCGTGGGCGGCGCTCCCGGACGGCGCGCCATCACGGTGGATCTCGACACGGTCAATCATTTGCTGGACGGCGCGCCGTCGGCGGCCAGCACGCAGGTGACGATCACGACGCTCGATGCGGCGCTCGCCGGGCGGCAACCCAACGTGCTCAAGATCGACGTGGAAGGTTACGAAACTGCGGTCATCGAGGGCGCCGCGCAAACGCTGCGCTCGCCCGCGTTGCTGGCGGTACTCATGGAGCTGAATGGCAGCGGCGCCCGCTATGGTTTCGACGAGTGCGCCCTGCACCGCCGCATGCTGCAAGCGGGCTTTTCCGCGGCGCGCTATGACCCGCTCGCCCGCCGCCTGCTCGCTGCGGACGCACGGCGCAGCGGCGACAATCTGCTCTATATCCGTGAGTGGGACGCGCTGCAGGCACGGCTTGCCGCCGCGCCACACCGTAGGGTGCACGGTCGCTCGCTCTGACGCGTCAGCACGCTTACGGCGCGCTCACAGGTTTTCGGCGGGATTGCGAGCCAGACCGGCTTTCCACATGACGTAAGCCGGACCCCCGCGCCGCAGGTAATCGCAGACGCGTTTGGCGCGGTACCAGCAGCGCACCGCGCGGCCGCGCGGGCCGAACTTCCAGGCGACGCGCTCCTTCTGCGCGATCAGCGCGTGCTCGTCGGCGATTCTGGGGTCGAGCGAGCCGGTTTTCTGGCCGGGATATACACGAAAGCAGCCGAGCGGGCGCTGCGTGCGATAGAAGGCCGACGGAGCCGCGAGAGCGGTGAGGCGCAGCATCAGGTCGTAGTCCATCGTGTAGTGCAGCCGTGAATCGAATTCCCCGAAACGCTGGTGCAGCGTACGGCGCCAGAACATCGCCTGCGCATTGCAGAAAAAGCCCTCGGTGATCAGTTGGGCGCGCGAGTAGGGCAGGCTGAAATAGTGGGCGGTGATGCGATGATCCAGGCCGAGCGTATACCAGTCGCCGTATACCACCTGCACTTCGGGCTGTTGCTGAAACACCCGCGCGGCGAACTCGAGCGCGCCGGGCAGATAGATGTCGTCGCTGTTCAGCCAGCCAACCAACTCACCGCGCGCGCGCTGAAATCCTTTGTTGAGTGCTTCGCTCTGACCCCCGTCCGGCTCGCTGCGCCAGTAGGCGATGTCGTCGTTGTAGCGCTCGAGCACACCGCGCGTGCCGTCGATGGAGCCGCCGTCGACGACAATCAGTTCAAGGTCGGGATAGTTCTGGTTGAGAACCGACAGCAGGCTGTGCTCGATCATCCGACCCTGGCGGTAGGAGGGCATGACAATCGAGAAGCGCGGCAGCTCACGCGCACGGGCCGCCCGGGGCGGCGCCTGACGGCGGGTGACAAAGTCCACGATCTGGTCGGAGGTAAACCCGGGCCGTGAATCCAAGCGCACCTGCCCGTGTCACAGCCGAGAGCGGCTACCCAGGGAGCGCGATGCTCGCAGTGGTCTGTGACAGTAGTGTTACAACTCGGTGCGCACGCACAGTGATTTCGCGCGTCACGTAAAACTGCAATCATCAGGCTCCTGCATGCGCCGTTAGAGCGCCGGAGACCATGAGAGCGATGCACACCCGCCTTCTGACCCAGGCGCTGCTCGGGCGCGCGCCGGCCGGAAGCCACAGTCAGCGACGTTACGCCAGCATCCTGCGCGGCGGCGTGACCGCGCTGCTCGCAAAGCTGGTGGCGATGCTGGCTGCACTCGCCAGCGTACCGCTGACGCTGCGTTACCTCGGCGCTGAGCGCTACGGGCTGTGGGCGACGCTGTTCTCGTTGTTGTCGTGGCTCAGCATCGCCGATCTCGGCCTCAGCAACGGCCTCATGAATGCGCTCTCGCACGCCCTCGGCCAGGAACGACGCGACCTGGCGCGCGACTACGTCTCGACCGCCTTCTGGGGACTGTGTGCCATCGCGCTGCTGCTCGGGTTGGTTCTTGCGCTCATGCACGACCGCCTCGACTGGCAGAGCCTCATGCATCTGCGCTCGGCAGCGGTCGCGGCTGAATTCGCCAGCGCGATCGCGCTCGCTGCGCTGATCTTCGCGCTTAATCTGCCACTCACCATCGTCGGACGCGTGTTTATCGCCATGCAGCGCCCGGAGCTCGCCAACTTCTGGGCGATCGGCACGACACTGGGAGGGCTCGCGGGTCTGGTGACCGCCGTTGCATTGCACGGCGGACTCGCC
>Ga0070761_10001997_pt1 | contig 12675 bp, 6 predicted proteins | sample HubBroMetageREF1_FD_66724 | JGI IMG/M metagenome (GOLD analysis project Ga0070761, IMG submission 66724) | Reference soil microbial communities from the Hubbard Brook experimental Forest, New Hampshire, USA - Hubbard Brook CCASE Soil... | ecosystem: Environmental > Terrestrial > Soil > Temperate...
CGCCTGGTAGTTGTGGTTGTAGGCCGTGCGGTCGACCGTTGCAGGCCGATTGTCCCAGCCATGCGGCTCGGTCACGCGTTGGTATCCCTGCGGGCCCTGATGCGGCTCGCCATGCGCCGGCGGACGTGCCGCCGGCGCGTGCGCCGGCGCGTGGCCGCCGTGTTCCTGCGCCTGCACGGTTACCGTGCCCGCAGCCAAGAGCGCGAGGGACACAGCGAGAGTCAACTTCGAACACGCCACTGCAGTACTCCTTGTGATGCAAACACAACCCGATCCTAACAGGGAGAAGGTGAACGCCAGTAGAACCTGTTGTCGCCAACTGGCGCCATGCGCACACTTTCTTACATGTTTTTCGCTACGGTGCCTGTGGCAAGGATGACGCCTTCGACCGATCGGGCAACACCTAGGCCTGGCCGAAGGGGAAGGTCGATTTTCTCCGCCTGATGGACTCTCGAGCCGAACGCGCCGGTCAGTGGGTCTGGCCGCGCCCGGCGGCGGCGAGCTTGGCCGCGGTCCCGTCGGGCTTGCCGAGCGTATCCGCCTGCCACCCGCCTCCCAGTGCCTGAATCAGCGCAACGCTTGCGGTGAGCCGGTTCTGACGGATCGTGAGCAGCGTCTGGGCGTCCCCCAGTGCGATCGTCTGCTGAGTGACCACGGAGGTGTAGGCGACGGTGCCGGCTTTGTACTGATTCAGCGTGAGTTGCGCAGCGAGAGCGGCGGACTTGGCGGCCTGATCCTGCACCTGGTACTGCTGCTCGAGAATGCGCAGCGTCGCCAACTCGTCCTCTACCTGCTGGAACGCGGTCAGCACAGTCTCGCGGTAGTTGGCCACCGCCTCGTCGTACGCGGCGCGCGCCTGGCGCACCTGGGCGGCGCGCGCGCCGAAATCCACCAGCGTGTCGACGGCGCTGCCGCCGAACGACCAGAGATTGTTGGGTGCTCTGAGCAGGCCGGGCAGCACGGTGCTTGCCCAGCCGTATGTGCCGGTGAGCGTCAGGTCGGGGAAGTACGCGGCGATAGCGACACCGACCTGGGCGTTCATTGCCGCCATCTCGCGCTCGGCCTGCGCCACGTCCGGTCGGCGTTCGAGCAGATCGGACGGCACGCCGGTCGGTACCACCGGAGTGGCCTCGCCGAGTTTGGCTGCAGGGAGCGAGAATTCCGCGGGCGGCTTGCCGATCAACACGGCGATGGCGTGCTCCAGCGTCGCGCGTGTCACGCCGACGTTGATCAGCTGCGACTGTGCGCCCTCGAGCTGGGTTTGCGCGGTGATGACATCCGTCTTGGCAGCGACCCCGACCTTGTACTGGTTCTCGGTGATATCGAGCGAGCGCTGGTAGGCAGTGACCGTCTGCTCGAGCAGTGTGCGCTGCTCGTCCGCGACGCGCAGTTCGACATAATCGGTCGCGAGCGTGGCCTGTGCCGAAAGCCGCGCCGCAGCGAGCTCCGCTTCGCTGGCGCGCGCGTTGGCCACATCGCTCTCGATCGTGCGGCGAATCTTGCCCCAGATATCGACATCCCAGGAGGCGGTGCCGAGCAGCTCGAACTGGTTGAGCGGATGGGAGCTGGCGGTGGCACCGGTGGTGACCGTGGTGCCGCCGCTGGTGGTGGTCGTGCCGACGCCGCCGCCTGCGGGCTCGTGCGAGCGCTGCGCGGTGGCAGCCACACCCACGGTCGGCAGCAGGCTGGCCCGCGCCTGGCTCACCACGGCCACCGCCTGGCGCCAGGCGGCCTCGGATGCCTTGAGCGTCTGGTTGGAGACGTCGATCTGCTTTTCCAGGTCATCCAGCGTCGGATCCTCATAGACCGACCACCAGTTGGTGCCGCTCGCGGCCTCGCGCGGCTCGGCCGGTTTCCAGCCCTGTTGCTCCTTGAAGCGATCCGGTACCGGTGCGGACGGGCGATGGTAGTTGGGCCCGACCGCGCAGGCGGAGAGCAGCGCCAGTGCGCAAGCGGTCAGCGCTGGGCGCTGGCGCAGCGGTTTGGCAGGGGGTGCATGCGTTGGTGCTGTCATAAGCTTTGCGCGGAAGCAACCGACGGATCCGGCGGCACTTGCGGATACACGCGCGCCCAGAGGCCGCTGCACCAGGCGCCGAAGCGATCGAGGTACACGTAGATGACCGGAGTGGTGTACAGCGTCAGTACCTGGCTGACGATGAGGCCGCCGACGATCGAGATGCCGAGCGGCTGACGCATTTCGGCGCCATCACCGTTACCGAAAGCGAGCGGCAGCGCACCGAACATGGCGGCCATGGTGGTCATCATGATCGGGCGGAAGCGCAGCACGGCTGCGCTGTAGATCGCCTCGCGCGGCTGTTGGCCGTGGGCGCGCTGCGCCTCGAGCGCGAAGTCGATCATCATGATGGCGTTCTTCTTGACGATGCCGATCAGCAGGATGACGCCAATCAGCGCGATGATGCTGAATTCCTTGTCGAACAGCCGTAGTGCCAGTACCGCGCCCGCGCCCGCCGAGGGAATGGTGGACAGGATCGTCACCGGGTGGATGTAGCTCTCGTACAGCACGCCGAGCACGATGTAGACGGCCGCGAGCGCCGTCAGGATCAGCACCGGCTCGTTGCTGAGCGACTCCTCGAAGGTGTGTGCGGTGCCCTGGAAACTGCCGTGGATGGTCGCCGGCATGCCGATCTGATTGATGGCATGCTGGATCGCGGTCTGCGCCTGGCTGAGCGAGGCATTCGGCGCCAGGTTGAACGAGATGGTGGTCGCGACGAAGGTTCCCTGGTGGTTGACGGCGAGTGGGGTATTGCCGGGGCCGTAGTGACTGAACGTCGCGAGTGGCACCATCTGCTCGACCGCGGTGCTGTCGGCCGAGCCCGTGGACACGGCGCCACGGCCCGAGTTCGCCAGGCTGTTGGTCGCCTGGTTGCGCGCGGTGTCGCTGGCGATCGCGGCCGCGGTGCTGTTGCTCGCAGTGGCTTCGGAGGTCACGGTGCCGGCGACCGCGTTGCTCGATTGCGTGCCGCTCACCGTGCCACCGGCGGTGCTGACCCACAGGTCTTTGAGTGTCTCCGGGCTCTGCCAGTACTGTGGCGCGACCTCCATGACCACGTGGTACTGATTGAGGGTGTTATAGATGGTCGAGACGTCGCGCTGGCCGAAGGCATCGTAGAGGGTGTTGTCGATGTCGGCCGGATTCAGCTGCAGCCGCGAGGCGGTGTCGCGGTCGATGGTCACTTCGATCTCGAGGCCGTTCTGCTGCTGGTCGGAATTGACATCGGTCAGCACCGTCTCGTTCTGCAGCGCATCGGTCAGGCGCGGCGCCCACTTGTAGATGTCAGTCACCGAATCACCCTGCAGGGTGTACTGATACTGCGCGTTGCTCTGTCGGCCGCCGACGCGGATGTCCTGCACTGACTGCAGGAACAGGCGCGCGCCGGCGACCTGATTGAGCTTGGGCCGCAGCCGCGCGATCACTTCATCCGCTGACAGCTTGCGCACCGCCTTCGCTTTCAGCGACACGAAGATGAAGCCGCTGTTGGTCTGACCGCCACCGTTCGAACCGCCGCCGGTGAAGCCGACCACGGTGTCGACCGCCGGGTCGGCCTTGACGATGTTGACGAACTGGGTGAGCTTCTGCGACATCGCCTGGAAGGAGATCGCCTGGTCGGCCTGGATGCCGCCGGTGAGCCGCCCGGTGTCCTGCTGTGGGAAGAAACCCTTGGGAATCTGCACGAACAGATACAAGTAGAACAACACTGTCGCCGCGAGCAGGATCAGCACCAGCGCGCCGTTGTTCAGCGCCCAGCGCAGCGTGCGCTCGTAACCGCGCAGCATGCCCTCGAATCCCGCCTCGACGAACTGCGATGACGCGCGCACCCAGCCCCGCTGACTTGCCGGATCGCCATAGCGGATGAGCCGCGAGCACATCATCGGCGTGGTGGTGAGCGACACCACCAGCGAGATTAATACCGCGACCGAGAGCGTGATGGAGAACTCGCGGAACAGCCGCCCGACGATGCCACCCATCAGCAGGATGGGGATGAATACCGCCACCAGCGACAGGCTCATCGACAGCACCGTGAAACCTACCTCGCGCGCGCCCATGATCGCGGCCTGGAAGCGCGGCACGCCCGCCTCCATGTGGCGGGTGATGTTCTCCAGCACCACGATGGCATCATCCACCACGAAGCCGGTGGCAATGATGAGTGCCATCAGCGACAGGGTGTCGAGGCTGTAACCGAGCAGGTACATCGCGCCGAAGGTGCCGAGCAGCGAGATCGGTACCGCCACCGCCGGCACCAGCGTGGCGCGGCCGTTGCGCAGGAACAGAAACACCACCAGGATCACCAGCGCGATCGCGATGAGCAGCGTGCGCTTCACGTCGCGCAGCGAGGAGCGAATGGTCGGGGTCCGATCCATGCCGACGCGGATATCGATATCGGTGGGGATGGACGCCTTCAGTTCCGGAATGAGCGCGGTGACCCGGTCGACGGTGTCGATGATGTTGGCATTCGGCTGGCGGTAGAGCACCACCAGCACCGCGGGCTGGCCGTTGGCGAGCCCGAGGTTGCGCACGTTCTCGACCGAGTCGAGCACCTCGCCGACGTCCGACAGGCGCACCGGCGCATTGTTGCGATAGGCGATGACCATGCTGCGGTATTCGACCGCCTTGCTTGCCTGGTCGTTGGTGTACAGCTGATAGCGCCGGCCCCCCACATCCATCGAACCCTTGGGGGTGTTGGCATTGGCGGCGGCGAGTGCGGCACGCACATCCTCGAGTCCGATGCCGTACTTGAACAGCGTGCTCGGGTTCAGCTCGACGCGCACCGCCGGCAGCGAGCTGCCGCCGACCTGCACCTGGCCGATGCCGCTCACCTGCGAGAGCTTCTGCGACAGGATGGTCTCGGCGGCATCGTACAGTTGTCCCGGAGTCAACGTGCCGGAGGTCAGCGTCAGAATCATGATCGGCGCGTCCGCCGGATTCACCTTGCGGTAAGTCGGGTTGCTGCGCAGCGCGGTCGGCAGATCGGCGCGCGCCGCGTTAATGGCCGCCTCGACGTCGCGCGCCGCACCGTCGATGTCACGGTCGAGGCCGAACTGCAGCGTGACGCGCGTCGCCCCAGTAGAGCTCGACGAGGTCATCTCGGTGACGTCGGCGATCTGGCCGAGATGGCGCTCGAGCGGCGTCGCCACGGTCGCGGCCATGACGTCCGGGCTTGCCCCGGCCATGCTCGCCGAGACCGAAATGGTCGGAAAGTCGACCTGCGGCAGCGGCGAGACCGGCAGCTTGAAGTAAGCGATGCCACCGGCCAGCGCGATGCCGATCGTCAGGAGTGTCGTCGCCACCGGGCGCCGGATGAAGGGCTCGGACAGGTTCATTTTGCCGCGGCCCCGGCGCTCGGTGCGCCCCAGGCGGCGATGCGGCGCTCGAAGCGGTCGAAGTACAGGTAGATGACCGGCGTGGTGAACAACGTCAGCAGCTGACTCAGGATCAGGCCGCCGACGATGGTGATGCCGAGCGGATGGCGCAGCTCGGAGCCGGTGCCGCTGCCGAGCATCAGCGGCAGTGCGCCCAACAGTGCCGCCATCGTCGTCATGAGGATCGGGCGGAAGCGCAGCAATGAGGCGTGGTAGATCGCCTCGCGCGGCTGCATACCCTGCTCGCGCTCGGCGACCAGCGCGAAGTCGATCATCATGATCGCGTTTTTCTTGACGATGCCGATCAGCAGGATGATGCCGATGATGCCGATGACGCCCAGGTCGCTGCCGCCGATCAAGAGCGCCAGCAGTGCGCCAACGCCTGCCGACGGCAGTGTCGACAGGATGGTGATTGGGTGGATGAAGCTCTCGTACAGCACCCCGAGCACGATGTAGACGGTGATGATCGCCGCGGCGATCAGGAACACCTCGTTGCTGAGGGTCGCCTGGAAGGCGAGCGCGGCGCCCTGGAAGGTCGTCATTACGCTCGCGGGCAGGTGAATGTCGCTCTCGGCCTGCTTGATCGCATCGACTGCGCTGCCGAGCGCTGCGCCCTTGGCGAGATTGAACGACACGGTGGTCGCCGGGAACTGTCCCAGGTGATCGATCGACAAGGGCGCCGTGCGGGTCGTGACCTTGACCAGGGCCGACAGCGGCACCTGGCCATCGAAGGCGGTGGCGGAGGGCAGATAGATGGTGCCGAGCGAATCGAGCGAGGCCATCAGCGAACTGTCGGCCTGCAGGATGACGCGATACTGGTTCGACTGCGTGAAGATGGTCGAGACGATGCGCTGCCCGAAGGCGTCGTAGAGCGCGTTGTCCACCGTCGCCGGCGTGATGCCGAAGCGCCCGGCGGTGTCGCGATCGATGGTGAGATAGGCCGACAGTCCCTGGTTCTCCTGATCGCTCGCCACGTCCTCGATCTGCGGCAGGCGCTGCAGCCGGTCCACTAGCTTCGGCACCCAGGTGTTGAACTCGTCCGGATTCGAGTCCTCGAGCACGAACTGGTACTGGGTACGGCTGACGGTATCGTCGATCGACAGGTCCTGCACCGGCTGCATGTACAGCGAGATGCCGGTGATGTCGGCGGTCTCCTGCTGCAAGCGGCGGATCACCTCGCTCGCGTTGGCCGAGCGATCATCGACCGGCTTCAGGTTAATCAGCATGCGACCGCTGTTCAGCGTGATGTTGGTACCGTCGACGCCGATGAAAGAGGACAGACTGACCACGTCCGGATCCTTGAGGATCACCGCGGCCAGCTGCTGCTGGCGCTGCGCCATGTCGGCATAGGAGACCGACTGCGGCGCCTCGGTGATCGCCTGGATCAGGCCGGTGTCCTGCACCGGAAAGAAGCCCTTGGGGATGAAGACATAGAGCAGTATGGTCAGCACCAGGGTGGCGACCGCCACCAGCAGCGTCAGCGGCTGACGATCAAGCACCCAGCGCAGTGCCTGGCCGTAGCGGTCGATGAGCGCCTGGAACTTTTCGTTGGCCCAGCGCGCGATGCCGCGTTCTTCGGATTGCGGTTGGTGGCGCAGCAGCTTGGCGCACATCATCGGTACCAGGGTGAGCGATACCACGGCCGAGATGATGATGGTGACCGCAAGCGTGATGGCAAACTCGTGGAATAACCGTCCCACCACATCGCCCATGAACAGCAGCGGGATCAGTACCGCGATCAGCGACACCGTGAGTGACACGATGGTGAAGCCGATCTCGCCGGCGCCGCGCAGCGCCGCCTGCAGCGGCGGCTGGCCCTCCTCGATGTAGCGCGAGATGTTCTCGATCATGACGATCGCATCATCGACCACGAAGCCGGTGGCGATGGTGAGCGCCATCAGCGACAAGTTGTTGAGGCTGAAGCCGAGCAGATACATGGCCGCGAGCGTGCCGACCAGCGACAGCGGCACCGACAGGCTCGGGATGATGGTCGCCGGGATGCTGCGCAGGAACAGGAAGATGACCAGCACCACCAGCACCACGGCCAGCAACAGTTCGAACTCCACATCGTGTACCGAGGCACGGATGGTGTTGGTGCGATCCGTGAGGATGGCGACCTCGACCGCGGAGGGGAGCGAGTCCGACAAAGAGGGCAGCAGCTTCTTGATACGGTCGACGACCTGAATGACGTTCGCGCCGGGCTGACGCTGGATGTTGAGGATGATGCCCGGCGTGTTGTTGACCCAGCCGGCGAGATAAACGTTTTCGGCACCGCTGACCACGCTCGCCACATCCGACAGGCGCACCGGGTTGCCGTTCTTGTAGGCGACGATGATGCTCTCATACGCCTCGGGGCTCTGGATCTGATCGTTGGCGTTGATGGTCCAGGAGCGCGCCGGACCATCGAGCGTCCCCTTGGGCGAATTGACGTTGGCGTTGCTGATCGTGGTGCGCAGGTCGTCGATGTTCAGGCCGTAGGCGGCGAGTGCACGCACGTTGGCGATGACGCGCACCGCGGGCCGCTGGCCACCGCTCACGCTCACGAGCCCCACGCCCTCGATTTGCGAGATCTTCTGCGCCATGCGCGTGTCTGCCAGATCCTCGAGCTGGGTGAGCGGCAGCGTCTTCGAGGTGACTCCGAGCGTCAGCACTGGCGCATCCGCGGGATTCACTTTGGCGTAGATCGGTGGCGCCGGCAGGTCGGAGGGCAGAAGATTGCCGGCGGCATTGATGGCCGCCTGCACTTCCTGCTCGGCAATATCGAGGCTGAGGTTCAGGCTGAACTGCAAAGTGATGACCGAGGAACCGCCGGAGCTGGTCGAGGACATCTGGTTCAGCCCGGGCATCTGGCCGAACTGCACTTCGAGCGGTGCGGTGACCGACGAGGTCATCACCTCCGGGCTCGCGCCTGGATAGAACGTCTGCACCTGGATGGTCGGATAATCGACTTCAGGCAGCGCTGACAGCGGCAGGAAGCCGAAGGCGACCAATCCCACCAGCAGGATCGCCACCATCAGCAGCGAGGTCCCCACCGGGCGCAATATGAAGATGCGCGATGGATTCAGCCGGCCGCCGTCCTCGGGCAGCCGCTCGACTGCCGTGCTCATCCGTTGCCCGGGGCGCTCTGCTGCTGGGACTGCTGTTGTTGCTGCGGGTGCCGGTGACCGCTCTGGCCGCTGCCGTGGGCGTGCCCGGCGGTGTTCGCGCCGCCACTGCTGCTGCTCGCGTTGGCCTGACGCAGCTGCACCTTGGCGCCGTCTTTGAGCTTGTCGGCGCCATCGACTACCACGAGCTCACCGACACTGAGGCCCTGCTGGATCGATACGTTGGTGGCATCCCCGGGACCCAGGGTCACCTTGCGCACGCTGACCGTCTGCGCGCTCGGGTCAACCACATAGACGTAGGTGCCGGGCTCGCCGCGCTGGATGGCGGCCTGGGAGATGAGGGTGGCGTTGTGCAGCGTGTCGAGCAGCAGCACGACGTTGACGAACTGCTGCGGGAACAGACTCTCATCGGTGTTGAGGAAACTCGCTTTGAGCTTGATGGTGCCGGTGGTCGGGTCGATTTCGCTGTCGATCGACTGCAGCGTGCCGGTGGCGAGCTGGTGCGTGTTGCTGCGGTCCCAGGCGGTGACGCTCAGAGTCTTGCCCGCATGCACCTGCTGCAGCAGCGCCGGGATATTGTCCTCCGGCAGGGTGAACACCACCGTGATCGGCTGCATCTGCGTGATCACCACGAGCCCGTTGGGCTCGGACGGGGTGACGTAATTGCCGACGTTCACCTGCTGCAGGCCCACGCGCCCGGAGATGGGCGAAGTGATGTGGCAGTACACCAGGTTGAGCTTCTGCGCATCGATCTGCGCCTGGTCGGTTTTCACGTTGCCTTCGTCCTGCACCACGAGCGACTTCTGCGTGGCCAGCTGCTGCTCGGCGATCGAGTCCTGCGACCACAGTGTCTGGTAGCGCTGCAGATCGATGTGCGCGTTGTCGAGCAGCGCCTTGTCGCGCACCAGCGCGCCCTGCGCCTGCTCGAGCGCGACCTGATAGGGACGCGGATCGATCTGAATGAGCGCATCACCGGCCTTCACCTTCTGCCCTTCCTTGAAGGCGATGTGCATGATCTGACCGGCGATCTGGCTCTGTACGGTGACGGTCGCCAGCGGCGTGACGGCGCCGAGCCCGATCAGGGTGATGGGCATGTCGCCCGCGACCGCCTTGTTGGCGACCACCGGCATGGGGCCGCCGCCGGCAAAGCGCCCGGCAGGTGCACGCGCTCCCTTGGGCGTCAGCCACCAGGCGAGCAGCGCCAAGGCCAGCAGCAGCGCCACCACCACCAGCACGCGCCGGTTCAACAGGTGGCGCTGCCAGCCGGGACGGGTGTCCTGTTCGATGACCGCACCGGGATGCAGATAGCGATTTTCGTCGTTCATGAGATGCGCACGAATGCGTTCCGGTTTCCGTGTTGAATTAAACGTCCCGCGAGCCCGTCGCGGGTGATCTGCCCGGAGCCCGGGCAGCGCGCAAGCCGCGCCCATTCCGCCCTGGGGGCTTCCGCGGTCGGGGCCATGCCGGCGACCGCGCGTCGCGCCGCCCAGGCGCCCAGAGGATGAGTCTGCACCTTAGCAGTCCCCTGCCTTAAAAAGGGTAAAGGCTTGTATAGGAACTGCAACAAGCCGCACCGCCGCCGTGTCCGTAATGGCCCGCAAAACAACTACTTCGCGTGTTGCCGCCAGCTGCCACTTTACACCACCTCGCGGCGCGAGCCGGGACAGGTAGTCCGTGCATCCGCGTCAGCGGGCACCCGAGCGTCGTCCCGAGCCGACAGGAGCCAGATGGGCGCAATAGCGCCAGATCAAACTCTGGCGTCGGCAGGTAAACAGCGGCCGGGACCTCAGCTGCGGTTCGCTGCCAGCAGTTGCACCGCGCTCTGGTAGAGCCGGGCACGCAACGCATAGCGCTCACTCGCGCTGGTGACGTAGCGCACCACGATCTGCGCCCCCACGCCGCCGGAATCCGGGCGGATGGCGATCCCCGGCTTGACGGCGAGGCTGCCGCCGCGCTGCTGACCGCGCGAGGCGCGCCGCCATTCCTCTTCAGCCTGGCGAGCATCGTTCGCGGTGGCCTCGGTGACTTCCTTGAGGATGGCGTCGGCGACCGAGTGCGGATCGCGCCCGTAGGGCACCACGATTGACAACTCGTCCCACAACCACTGCCCGGTGGTGGAGAAATTGAAGTAGTGCCCCTCGATCGCGAAGCTGTTGGTAAAGGTGACGCGCCGCCCGGTCGGATGACCGGCGTCGGTCCAGTTGCCGGTTTCGAGCAGCACCGTGTGGAACATGCTGAGCTCGACCACTTCGCCGCTCACGCCCTTGATCTCCACCCAGTCGCCGACCCGCATGCCGTTGCGCCCCATCAGCACGAACCAGCCGATGAAGGCGACGATGAAGTCCTTCAGGGCCACGGTGAGTCCGGCACCGACGATGCCGAGCATCGTGCCGATCTGACCGGGGACGCCGATCAGTACCACGAGGATCAGCAGGATGCCGATGAGCTGCAGCGCGACGCCGATGACGCTGCGCAGCGTGCCGACCTGGCGGCGGTCGATGCGCGCGCGCCCGAGCAGGCGCTCGAGCCAGCGGTCGACGCACAGCAGCACCAGCAGCGCTGCCAGCACCACCATCGCGCCGAGCAGGATCTGATGCAGCGCACTGCGCGCCTCGCTGCCGACCAGCGCGCTCCACTTGCCGTAGATGTCCGCGAGGTGCTGGCGCGCGGTGATGCGCTGGTCGCGCAGCATCAGGCGGTGCTGTATGGCGCCGATCTGCCGGGTCAGCTCGAGCAACGTCGTCGGTGGCGCTGGCCCACTCGTGGCGGGCGCGGGCAGCGGTGCGGCGCCCGCGGCTGCTGCGGCCGGGGTGTTGGTGGCTGTGGCGTGCGAAGGCGCGCGCGCCGTGAACTCCGGCAACTGCGCCTTGCTCGCGGCGAGCTCGGCGGCGATCTTCGCTCGTTCGCTCGCGAGCTGCTCGGCACTGGCCAGTACGTGCTCGCGCGCCCAGCCGAGCCAGCGTTCTTTCTTGCGCAGCGCCCACCATTGGCGGAACTCGCCCACCATGCCCTTGAGGTTGGCGAGCGAGCCGGTCGCGACTGCAGGGGAGGGCAGGTGGGAGCCCGCCTGCTCGGCGGCCTCGTGCTCCTGCTGCATCTGCTGGATGCGCTGGTGGACGTTGCCGCCGGCCTGCAGCAGGTCCTCGTTGGCTTGGGCCAGCTCATCCTGCTCGAGCACCACCTGCGACTGCGCCAGATCCAGGCGGTCCTGCAGAGCGGCCTTGTCGGTATCGCTCGCCTTGGCGAGCTGTTCGCTCAGCTGCTTTGAGTTCGCGCTGTCGGCGTCCAGCTGCTTTTGCACGCCGTTGACCCGTTGCTGGATCTGACTCGCCGCCGGGCTGAGCGTCGGTGGGTGACTCTCGAGGTGGTGCAGTGCGGCAGCAAATGCCAGATCGAGTTCACGGTCAGCGGTCTGCACGGCCTCCTGCGCCAGGGCCTGTTCCTCCGGGTTCGAGGCGTAGTGCGCGAGACGCTGCGCGATCAGCAGCGTGTGCTGGTCGATCACCGGAATGCCGTTGTCGGTCTGGCCGACCACGACGATCGCACTGGTGCGCGAGACCGGTCCGGCGCTGCTGTCCGCGGTCGACCACAGCCCGTAGCCGGTCGCGAGCAGCAGTACGATGAGTACCGCCGCGATGATCTGCTGCACTCTGCTCATGTCCCATGATGCCACGGCGCCCGGCACCACAGGACAGAGGGCTCAGGCCGGCGCGCGCACCGCGTCAGGTAGCGTGGCGATGCGGAAGCCTTCCTCGCGCCAGCCGCTCATGCCGCCGATCATGACCTTCACCCTCCGACCCAGCTGCGCCAGGCGCAGCGCCGCGCGCTGCGCGCCGTTGCAGTGTGGCCCGGCGCAGTAGACCACGAAGAGCGTGTCGGCCGCGTAGCCCGCAAGCGTACCCGCGATGATCTTGCGATGCGGCAGGTTGCTCGCGCCCGGCACGTGTCCGGCGGCGAACGCCTGCGGGCTGCGCACGTCCAGCAGCACGAAGTCGGGCGTGTGCTCCACCGCCTGGTGTACGTCCCAGCAGTCGGTTTCGAAGCGGAAGCTGCCGTCAAAGTGCGCCACCGCGCTGACGGCATCGGCGGCGGGGACTTGGCTTACGAGGCTCGGCATGGACGTAAGTGTGGCGGCGGACGGCATTCGCCGCCAGTGGCGTAAATGACAAGCTACGTTAAGATTACGCCATGA
>Ga0070761_10001998_pt1 | contig 12656 bp, 13 predicted proteins | sample HubBroMetageREF1_FD_66724 | JGI IMG/M metagenome (GOLD analysis project Ga0070761, IMG submission 66724) | Reference soil microbial communities from the Hubbard Brook experimental Forest, New Hampshire, USA - Hubbard Brook CCASE Soil... | ecosystem: Environmental > Terrestrial > Soil >...
ACGACGGCAGCGGGTTCTGGGTGAAAGAGACGTATACCGTTTCGGGCCAAGCGGCGTTTTCGAGACTTTGATGCACATCGGCGGCGATGCCCACGATTTGTGCGGGTTTTGGATTCACGCCGCCAACCCAAAGGCGCTGGCCGATCGGATCCTGACCGCGCGGATACTCCGGCCAAAACCTGCGCGCCAAGGCCTCGTCGACGATGGCCACGCGTTGCGCGTCTTCCGTATCTTGTTCGGTAAACTCCCTGCCGCGCCGTAACGGAATTTCGAGAGTGCGAAAGTATCCCGGCGTGACCGGCATGTAAATCGCAGTCGGGCGTTCGTTCAACTTCAACGGCGGTTTCGCGGCGTCCTGCACGGGAGTTCCCGCATAGCCCATCATCGGCAGGACCATCGCCGCGGTGGCGCCGCGGACACCCGCCGACGATTCCACCAGCCGGATAAGTTCTTTGAAAAATGACACTCTCTTTTGGGGCGTGTCATAGCGCACCGGCGGCAGAGAAACCTGCATGGTCAGAAGGTGCGCCGGGTTGAAGCCGACACTGACACCGCGCAGCCGGCTCACGCTTTCGATCAGGAGCGCGGCGCCAATCAGTAACACGATGGAAAGGGCAACTTGCCCCACCAACAACAGTCCGCGGGCGTTCAGCCCGGCCAAAATCCCCTTGCGGAATCCAAGATTAGTGGGACTGGCGGCTTCCCCGCTGGCGCGCAACACGGCGATGAGATCGGGCCGGGAGGCAGCCAGCGACGGCGCCAAACCGAAGAGCGCGGCAGTCGCGAGCGAGAGAGCCGCGGCGAACCCGAGGACCATCCCATCCAAATGAATCTCTCCGGCGCGCGGCAGATCAAAAGCTGCGATTGAAGGAATCGCACGCAGACTCCAGACGGCCAGCAGCACGCCAAGCATGCCGCCGCAAAGCGACAATACAACGCTCTCCGCGAGCAGTTGTCCGGCCAGGCGGCTGCGCGCGGCCCCCAACGCCGCCCGCACGGCCATTTCCCGCGAACGCGAGGTGGCCCGCGCCATTAGCAGGCTGGCCACGTTGGCGCAAGCGATCAACAGCACGAAGCCCACCGAACCAAAAAGCATCCACAGCATGGAGCGCACATTTCTTACCAAGTCGTCCTTCATCGCCGTCACTTCTACAGGCGTCTTCGGCTTGGCATCCAGCATGCCGGGATGGTTCATGGCGTATTGGCGGCGAATCACTTTCAGCTCTGCGTTAGCTTGTGCCAGCGTCACTCCCGGCTTCAGCCGACCGAATATGGTCAAGAACGGGCTTAAGGCCCTGGACCGGGGCGGAATACGCGGCGATTCCGATGGCGCGGTTAGCCATAGATCCACGCCCGCGAAAGGAAAAGCAAAACGAGGCGGAAGAACGCCGATAATGCGGTACGGCGTCGCGTCCAGAGTTACCGTCTTGCCGGCGATCTGTGGGTCGCCCGCAAACCGCCGTTGCCATAGCTCAAAGCCGATCATCGCGACCGGCGGGCCGCCCGGTGCGTCTTCCTCCGGACGAAAGCCGCGTCCGCGCAGCGGATCGACATCCAGAATCTGCAAGAAACTGGCCGATACACGAACGCCGTGCAGAATCTCCGGCTCGCTGCCGCCCGAAAGGGTCAGGTCTTCCTGGAAAGCGCTGGCTCCGAGGCCCGTGAAGGAGTGTGCGCCAGCCTGCATTTCCGCGAATCGCGTAGGGGTGGCGCCTCCCGAGATGTGCACCAGCCGATCGGCGTCGCGGTACCGCAGCGGCTTCAGCAACACGGCGCGGATGACCGTGAACATCGCGGTGTTTCCGCCGATCGCAAGCGCCAGCGTGAGAACAGCGGTGGCGGCGAACGCCGGCTTCTTGCGCATGGTTCGTAGCGCGTAGAGGGTGTCCCGCCAGATCGTCTCCGGAAGCTTGATTTTGTGCATGGAGCCATTTTACGCCCGCCAGTCGCCAGGCGCTTGCCCAGAACGACCGCGATCAGTCCACCCATTTCCTCGAGGCGATTGGTACCCGCATGCAGGAATACGACGTAGCCTTGAAGTTGCTGTTTGGATCTTCTTGGCGAGACTGTGGACGGGGAGCTGGTCCACGTGGAAACTGCAAAGCAGCAATGACGCGACGATGCCCCTGCGCATGGCCGAATACTGCCTGGGCGTCTTTCGGCTGTTCGGACGATTCCCGCGCCGGGCGGTGTTGTACGTTGGCGAAGCGGAGCTGCGAATGGGGAGTGAACTGCGCGCTCCTGGCGTGTTGTTCCACTACCGGCTGATCGACATTCGCACGCTGGATGGAGAGCGGCTGCTCGAAAGCGGGGATGTCGGCGATAATATTATTGCGATCCTGGCGAGATTGCGGGACCATGAAGGTGCGGTGCGCAAGATTGTAGAGCGGATCGCGCGTCTGGCGGCGGCGGCGGAACGGGACATCGCGCTCGCCCAGTTAACGATCCTGGCCGGATTGAGGCATTTGTCGCAAGCAGTGGAGCGGGAGACACGGAAGATGCCGATTGATTTAGACATTCGAGATCACGAGTTCTTGGGACCTATCATCAGAGAGGCGCAGCGCGAAGGCGAATTGACCGTCCTCCGCCGGCAGATTGAGAAGCGCTTCGGCTCCCTGCCTCGCCGGGTAGATGAAAGGCTGGCTGCGTTGCCGGCGTCTGAGCTTGAAAATCTGAGTGAGCGGGTGCTGGACGCTACCAGTGTCGAGGATTTGTTGAAGTAACGCCGCCCCGTCGGCGGCATTGCAGCCCGACCCGCGAGCGCCACGCAAGCGCCGTCCCGCGAGTCACTCAAAATTCAGTCTTCCCTAAACCAAATATCTAGCGGCGCCGACGCGTCAATCACGATCACGGCCGTCTCGTAATGCCCGCAATATTTCCACCGGGGACGTCTCCAGGTGTACGGGCTTGCGCCGCGCGAGCCTCTCCATCATCTCGCTTATCGTCGGTTTTTCCTCGAGTTGCCGGATCTCCCGGACGATGTAATTGGAGAGAGACCGGCCTTCCAGTGCGGCGCGCGCCTTGAGCTTCCGGTGGAGGTCGTCGGGGACTTGGCGCAACTGGATCGCCGGCATGTCTTCAGGTTATTTGCATGAGCGGCACATGTCAAGGAAGGAGCCTGGACCGGCTGGTAACATATGATGGTTGGCATATCGGATCGAGTATTCGCCATTGGCGGTTGAGCATCTTAGGGCGCTCGGAGTGGCTCAGCAGCGAGCTGTGCTCGATTCGGTGGATGAGCAGCTTCGTATCAGCCTGTGTCGGAGACGAGAAATCGTAAGCCGATGAGGCCGAATCCGGTAGCGCCCTGGGAGCTGCGCGTCGGCGTTTTACGCGTATACTACGGAGTAGAGGCGGCGGAAATGGTGGTGCGCATTTTGGCGGTCGGCGTCAAAGGGCGGGATGCAGTGCGAATCGGCGGGGAGGTTATCAAGCTATGAAAAGCGTCGAAATGGATGATGCCAACCAGACGCTGGCGGAGTGCGCGCGCGGCATCGACGGTGAGGCCCTCGTCGTTACAGAACGCGGGAAGCCCGTCGCGGTCCTCCTGCCTCTGGTGAATGCCGATCTGGAAACCGTGTCGTTAAGCTCCAATCCCAGGTTCCTCGAACTGATCGAGCGGTCTCGACTACGCCTGGCCGAGGAAGGGGCGGTATCGCCTGAGGACGTCAGGCGTCAGCTCGGTATTTGATCGCCGCTTGGAGGCTGATGCCCGCCAGCCCGTCCGGGGTATGATGTGTCGAATATGGACGAAACCACGGACCCGGCGCCGTCTTCCATTCCAGAGCCGATTCGGCCATTGCGAGTGTTCCTATGCCATTCCGCGGAGGACAAGGCCGCGGTACGGGTTTTGTATCACCGTTTGAAATCGAGCGGCATAGAACCCTGGTTCGACGAGTTCGATTTGCTGCCCGGCCAAGAGTGGGATCGGGAGATAGGCAATGCAGTCCGAAGCAGTGATGCGGTTCTGATCTGCCTTTCGTCCGCATCCGTCAACAAGATAGGAGCGTGTGAGGTGCCTGAACGCCTCCGCCAGTGGCAGTGGGTCAGTCTTTTTGATGCTGATGGCTATGATCGGCTGATGGTATCGTTGACACTCCGCTCGCGAGCATTGGAGCGCTTACCGCCAAAGAGCTACCCGCTGACTGACCTTTCACTGGAGTCGGCGTTCTCTTCGTTGAACCCGCGATTCACGTTCGAATCCTTCGTTGTGGGCGCGTCCAATCAGTTTGCACACGCGGCTGCGCGCTCGGTCGCAACCAATCCATCGAGTAGCTACAATCCGCTGTTCATTTGCGCAGGCGTGGGCATGGGAAAGACTCACCTGCTGCATGCAATGGGACACACCCTGATCGAGAGTCAGACAGCCACGCGCATTGTCTACACCTCCAGCCAGCGGTTCATGAACGACATGATCACGTGCATTCGGTTGGACCGTATGCTGCAGTTCCATGATCGCTACCGCTCGGCGGACGTGTTACTGGTGGACGACATCCAGTTGATCGGCAACAAGGATCGCACTCAGGAGGAATTTTTTCATGCCTTCAATGAATTGCACGATCGTCAAAAGCAGATCGTAATCTCCAGTGATGCGCCGCCCAGAGACATTCCTGGCCTTTTCGACCGGCTTCGGGCGCGGTTTGAATGGGGTCTCATGGTCGATATCCAGCCGCCCGATCTGGAAATGAAGATGGCCATTCTAGACAAGAAGGCCAAAGAGGAGGGCGTCGCGCTTCCCGAAGACGTCCGGACGTTCATCGCCACCAAGACGAAATCCAACGTACGCGAACTGGGAGGCGCGCTGGTCAAGCTGATCGCGTATTCCTCCCTCACCGGGTCGAAAATAACTTTGGCGATGGCGCAACAGGTGCTTCGGCACATGGTGTCTCCTGATCGGAGATTATCCATCGATGCCATCCAGAAGACGGTCGCGGCAAGTTTCAACATCGCCCAGCACCGCCTTAAAGAGAGGACAGAGGCGAAGGCGATTCTGTTTCCCAGGCAGGTCGCCATGTACCTCGTTAAGGAACTCACCTCTGCTTCGCTGCCTGAGATCGACAGGGCATTCGGAGGAAAGCACCATACCACAGTGCTGCATTCGGTCTCGAAGATTTCGCGACTACGACAAACGGATGCGGATGTCAGGCGACTCGTGAGTGCCCTAATCGACTCGCTGGTGTGAGTGGGCGTCCCTAAACGCTCAGTTCAGGCGACGCCCGCCCCTCACACCAACTCCCGTAAGTCCCCAACCCAGTAATCCGGCGCCCACCGCGCCAACTCATCAGCCTTCCCATACCCATACCGCACCGCGCAAGTCCGCACTCCCGCCCGCCGTCCCGCTTCCATATCCGCCGGCGAATCGCCGACGAACAGACAGTCTTCCACCCGTGCGCCGAGCGCAGCCAGCGCCGTCAGCACCACGTCGGGCGCGGGCTTGCACGGGAAGCCGTCGGTGCCTTGCACATGGTCGAAGTAGCGGATCAGTCCGAACTGCTCCAGCACCGCACGAGTAGTTGGCGAACCCTTGGTGGTGGCCGTACCCTTGCGGCCGCCCAGTGCCGCCAGCGCCTCGGCCACGCCCGGATACACCTTGGTTTGCGTATGGCCGCGGGACAGATAGTTAGTCCGGTATTGCAGGATCAGGCCGTCGATCTGCTCCGCGGAATAATCGGGATAAACATCCGTGAAGAGATCGATCAGGTGCAGGCCGATGAAACCCTTGAGATACTCGAACGGACGATCCTTCGGTTCGGGGGTAGAAGCCAGCACATACTGCACGGCCCCGCAGATATCCTGGGCGCTATCGAGCAAGGTGCCGTCGATATCGAACAGATAAACGGGGAAGCGCGGGATCACGCCGGCTGCGGCCGTTCGCCTTCCGAAAGTCCCGGCAAGCGGCGGTTGGGTTGCGGGCTCAGCACTTGCTGCGTGCCATCGCCGGTATCTTTGGGCGGCGGGATGGTGGCCTGCGGTAGGGTGTCGCCCCGAATGATCTGCATCACTTCGTTGCCATCCAGGATTTCGCGTTCCAGCAGCGCTTCGGCGATGCGCACTAGCGCGTCGGAATGCTCTTCGATAATCTTCACCGCGGTGTCATAGCCGCCCTGCACCAGCTTCTTCACCTGCTCATCGATGCGGATGGCGGTCTCTTCGCTGTAGTCGCGGTGCTGCGCAATCTCCCGGCCCAGGAAGATCTGCTCTTCCTTTTTGCCGTAGCTCAGCGGGCCCAGCTCGCTCATGCCCCACTCGCAGACCATTTTGCGCGCCATGTCGGTGGCGCGTTCGATGTCATTGCCCGCGCCGGTGGTCATGTGATGCATATACCGCTCTTCGGCGATGCGGCCGGCCATCAGAATGGCGAGGCGCGCTTCCAGATACTCCTTGTTATAGGAATGCTTGTCGTCGATGGGCAACTGCATAGTCACGCCCAGCGCCATGCCGCGCGGAATGATGGTGACTTTGTGCAGCGGGTCGGCATCCGGAATGGTAGCCGCCACCAGCGCGTGGCCCGCCTCATGATAAGCCGTATTGCGCTTCTCGGCATCGCTCAGGATCATGGACTTGCGCTCTGCGCCCATCAGGATTTTGTCCTTGGCCAGCTCGAAGTCGATCATCATGACGACCTTGCGATTTTGACGCGCGGCGTTCAAGGCGGCCTCGTTCACCAGATTGGCGAGATCGGCGCCAGCCAAGCCCGGCGTGCCGCGTCCCAACACGGAAAGGTCGACGTTGTCGCCCAGCGGAATCTTCTTGGTATGCACGCGCAAGATGGCTTCGCGGCCCCCGACGTCGGGCAGGCCTACCACAACGCGCCGATCAAAACGGCCGGGACGAAGCAAGGCCGGATCGAGCACATCGGGCCGGTTCGTGGCAGCCACTAGGATTACGCCTTCGTTCGATTCGAAACCGTCCATTTCAACCAGCAACTGGTTCAGAGTCTGCTCGCGCTCGTCGTGCCCGCCGCCCAGGCCCGCGCCACGGTGGCGGCCCACGGCATCGATTTCATCGATGAAAATGATGCAGGGAGCGTTTTTCTTTCCCTGCTCGAACAGGTCGCGCACGCGGCTGGCGCCCACGCCTACGAACATCTCCACGAAGTCCGAACCGGAGATGGAGAAGAACGGCACGCTGGCTTCGCCGGCAATGGCCCGCGCCAGCAGCGTCTTTCCCGTACCGGGAGGCCCGATCAGCAGCACACCCTTGGGAATGCGCCCGCCCAATTTTTGGAACTTCTGCGGCTCGCGGAGAAACTCGATGATCTCCTGCAACTCCTCTTTGGCCTCTTCCACGCCCGCGACGTCCTTGAACGTGACCTTCTTCTGTTGCGTGGAATGCAGGCGGGCGCGGCTCTTGCCGAAGCTGAGCGCCTTGTTGCCGCCGCTTTGCATCTGGCGCATCATAAAGATCCAGAACGCCAGCAACAGGATGAAGGGCGACGCCTGCACCAGCAGCGAGAACCATGGATTGGAGTTGGTATCCTTGATTTCGATTTTGACGCCATTGTGCTGCAGCGTGTCGTAAATAGACGGATAGTTGTTGGGGATCAGCGTGCGCAGGCCTTTGTCGCTGCTGCCCGCATACAGACCATGGACCTCGTTGCCGGCGATATTCACCTCGCTGACCTTATGTTCTTCCACCTTCGCGATGAAGTCGGTGAAGGCGATCTGGTCCTCGGCAGGGTGCTTGCCCGTGCGTACGATGGTCCACAAAAGCACCGCCAAACAGATTAGAACTACCCAAAAGATCGCTGTCTTGATATTAGAGTTCACGAAACCTCCCACCGCTCATGCCCATGGTGGTCACCCGCTATTAGCATAGACGTTCGAAACATGCTACTCGATTCCAAATACGTTACAGTCCGGCTTCCCGGATGCCCAGGACCTGCCCTGCGCCACGATTCGCCGCGAAGCCAGCCGCCGGACCGAAACGGCGCACCCACAGGATCGCCTCACCCATGGTGACAACAGGCCAATGCCTGCGCTCCCACAACGGAACGCGGGCCTGGTGAAACAGGACCTTGACCTTCTCCGCCTCCGAATGTCCCACTGGCTGATACCGGTCGCCGGGTCGCCAGTTCCTGACCTCCAGCGAGACGGAAAGCCGATTCCAGTCCAAACACCCTACGCATCCATTATATACGTCCGCCGACGTTTCCGTTACGTTCGTATTTTCAAATAGTTCCGTATGTAGTACCACCTTTTGGCCAGGCAGGCGGACCGCGCCGGGAACCGGCAAAGGCAGGCGATAGTTACGGTTGCCCAGATTATCGAGCCCCGGCGGAGCGATGCGCAGCCAGTCGAAGGATCGAAAAACATCGAGTCCGGGAATCTGCAGACGGCCGTGGCCTTCGGCTGAAGCGGCCAATTTCAGGACGCCGGCGAGATGCTCGAAACCTACGCCACGCAGGTCTCCCTTGGCCCATTCGACAGCGCGGCGCACCAAGCGGCGCGCCACCGCCAGCGGGAGTACGGCAAGAGAATCGACCTGCACCAATACTGCGGGCGGTTCGAAGATCAAGTGGACGGGAATGAGGCGAGCCAGTTCGGATTCCCAGTATGCCTCCTCGGCCTGCGCCCAATCGGCGGTGTGCGCGAGGGTTTCGGCCATGGCGGGATTCCAGTCGCGGATCAATTGCGGCAGCAGTTCATGCCGGATGCGATTGCGGGCGAAGGCAGTCGACGCATTGGTAGAGTCGTTGCGCCACGCAATGCCGCGCTCGCGGAGGTACTGTTCGATTTCCGGGCGGTCGATTTCGAGCAGCGGCCGGACGATACCCTCGTCCGTGACCGGGCGGATACCGGCCAATCCAGCGGTCCCGGAGCCGCGCAAAAAACGGAAGAGTACGGTTTCGGCCTGATCGGAGCGGGTGTGGCCGACCGCGATGCGGTCGACGATTCCGGCTTGCATGAGGCGCTTGAACAATTCCAGGCGGGCAGTGCGGGCAACTTGTTCCAGATTGTCGCCCGTTTCACGGCAGAGCGCGGCCACGTCGGTCTCCTGTAGTTCGAAGGGCAGATCCATCGTGGCGGCCAGTTCACGAACGAAGGCGGCATCCTGGCACGACTCTTCGCCGCGGAGCTGGTGATCGAGGTGCAGCACCATAAGGCGCAGGTTCCAGCGCGGGGCCAGTTCGCGCAACACGTACAGCAGGCACACGGAGTCGGCGCCACCGGAGACGGCTATGCCCACGCGTTGGTCCGGCTGAAACATGCTATAACGAGTGATAGTTTTCGCGACTTGCTCAAGCATTACCGGCCGTTACTCCTATTCTACGCATGACAACTGAAACGACCCAACTAGCCGCCAAAATCCGTCTCTTGTTAATGGACGTAGACGGCGTGCTCACCGACGGCAAGCTGCTCAACGTGCCGGATGCGCAGGGCAACATGGTGGAGACCAAGGGCTTCGATTCGCAGGATGGAATCAGCCTGCAATGGATGAGTTGGAAGGGTATCGCGACGGGGCTGATCAGCGGGCGCGTCTCGCCGGCCACCACGGAGCGCGCGAAGCAATGCAAGATGCGCTACGTCTACCAGGGGCACATCGAGAAAATACCGATCCTGGAGGAAATCATGGCCGATGCTGGCTTGGCCAAGGAGCAGGTAGCGTATATCGGCGACGATTTGACGGACGTGGTAGTGATGCATCGTGTGGGGTTGCCTATCGCTACCGCCAATGCCCGGCCCGAGGTGAAGGCGCAAGCGCATTACGTGACGGCTGCACCCGGCGGCAGCGGCGCGGTGCGCGAGGTGGTGGAACTGATCCTGCAGGCGCAGGGATTTTGGGAAGAGATTCTGCGCAAGTACGAGGCTTGATCGGCATGTTGCAGCAATGCCACTTAGTTTTGTGGGGCGGACCCCCGACGACTCGCTGCGTTGGCGCCGGCAAGCCCTTCGCCGGCAGCCAGTCTCTCATGCTCCCTCACCCGGTCCGGCGTCGCTTTCTCGATCGGATCCGCGAGTTGCCCGTCGCGCAAGTGCTCGAGTTGCGCACGTTTCACGGCCGAGTTGTAGGTGGCCAGGGTGCTCTTTTCAACGGCTTCAAACGTTTGTTTCTTAGCCTGGAAATCGATGGGGCCGCGGTGACTTGGCTGCCGTTCCGATACGGAGCACGTGGCGTGAATTCAAATTCGCTTTCCACCCTGTGATCGAGGCGATGGCTCCTGCGTGGGGCTTGCCGCGACGGTGGCCCGCTGGAACGAAATCGCGGTCGCGCTGGGAGAGCGGGACCGAAGGCGACGACCGCAAGATCTCCAGGAAAATCAACCTTCCTTATCTTAGCGCTTATGCCGTGGGTTGCTGCCCCCGATCCCGCTCGGCCGTCAGCGCCTGGGATGCGGTCGCTGGCCTGCAGGATCCGACGTCCCGCCTGGTCCGGAGGGTTGTGGATATATTGGCCTGGTCTTGTTAATCCTGCAATCGTACGCGAGCTAAAATTGTCGGAAGACGAGGGTTTTTCAATGAGGGCAGCTTGGTACGAGAAGCAAGGGCAGGCGCGGGAAGTCTTCGTGGTTGGCGAGATGCCCGACCCTCGTCCTGGAGCGGGCGAGGTGCGGATTCGAATCGCGGCCTCCGGCATAAATCCGGGCGATATCAAGAAACGTCAGGACGCGTTTGGCTACGGCATGCCATACCCGCGCGTCATACCGCACAGCGATGGCGCGGGGCAGGTGGATGAGGTCGGCGACGGCGTATCTTCTGAATGGATCGGTCGGCGAGTATGGTGTTACGGCGCACAATCCTATCGGCCATTCGGCACGGCGGCAGAGTTCACCGTGGTTCCGCTCGATCATGTCGCTGCCCTCCCGGAGAACGTGTCGCCGGATCAAGGGGCTTGCCTTGGGATACCGGGCATCACGGCTCACCGCGCTGTACACGTGGCGGGCGACGTAACCGGACGTACCGTATTGGTACAAGGGGCCGCAGGCGCTGTCGGAATGTGCGCAGTCCACCTAGCGCGCCATGCCGGCGCACGCGTGATTGGCACGGTGCGCTCGTCTTCGGAGGAGCCAGCGGCGCGGACGGCAGGCGCGCACGAGGTTATTCTCAACGACGCGACGCTGCCCGCGCGCGTAAAGGCGATCGTCCCGGCTGGCATCGACCATATTGTCGAAGTCGCCTTTGGAGCCAATATAGACGCTGATGTCGAGATCCTGAAAATGGGCGGGTCGATCGGCACTTACGCCACGGACAACGCAAGCCCGAAGATCCCGTTCTGGCTGATGGTGTTCAAGAATATCCGCGCGTTTTTCTTGGGGAGCGACGATTTCCCGAAGGAAGCAAAAGTACAGGCAGCTCGGGATTTGACCGCTGCCCTTGCGGCTGGGTGGGCGGGGTTCGAAATCGGCGAACGGATTCCGCTCTCCGAGATCGCGCTGGCGCACGAATTGGCCGAACATCCGGTGCGGCCTGGGCGTGTGGTTGTCACAGTGTGAGCGGACCCGTGAAAGTCCGAAGGCGGAAGCGGTTCGCGAGCAAAAGGAGAATGGAATGAGTAAGGCAATCGAGAACCTGGAAGCTGCATTCCACAGGGCGATGGCGATACGCCCGAAGGTCGGCGGCTTCCCGTACCTGGCCGAGACATTGCGGCAGGCGGGCGTTACGCGCAATATCTGGTCGCTACCTGCATGTCAGAGCCTGTATTTGACGGGGCTTGGACCAGTTGTGACCATTGGCGCGCCGTTGGCCTCCGGCACGGTTGATGTTCCGCCATTCGACCGCGACGCACTGATTGCCGCGTTGCGTACGGACCAGGCCGGTAATAGCACCTTCCCCGAGTTTCTCGATGCATCATGGCGCGCCGGGGTGGTTCGCTACGATGTGGACTTCGCCGCGCGAACCGTCGCGTATTACGGCTGCAACGATGAAGAGTACGTCGAGGCCTATCCTGCGGCCGATCTGAAATCCGCCACGGGAGCGTGAGGGCGCGGGCCACTTAGTTCCCTGCCTTCTTCGCCAGATTCGTTCGGCGCACCCTGGAGCCGAGCGCGTCGACGAACAGTCCAATGGATCGGAAGAGAAGACCTGGCGGCGCGCCATCCAGAACACGAATGGTGAGGCCGCTCAGAAGCGTGAGGCGGAGGTTTGCGAGTGCCTCGCAATTGGCGCCTTCAGGAAGTTCTCCTTCCCTCACGGACCGCGCAAGCCGCGCGCGGATGTGCTTCGAAAGAGAACGACGCCTCTCCGCCAGGAAGTCCTGCAGGTCGTCGTCCTCTGGAGGAACGATAAAGGCGTTAAACGTAAAGAGGCAGCCGCAGAATCTTGAGAAGATCGGATTTGTTTCCAGCAGAAGCTTGACTGTTAAATCGAAGTTCGGGAAGGTTAGCCCATTAGTCGGGTCGGTCAAGGGGGCGAGGGGCGGCTGCACTGAGTTGCCCGAAAAATCCACCCATTCCAGGAAATGGGCTATCTCGTCGCCACCCTTGGCGATCGGATATGCGTTTAGGAAAGACGCGTAGCTCTGCGCGTCCAAGGTGTTGCTGGAAAGGTATCGCGGGCCATCGGGATCGAGGTTCATGAAGGCCGCTTGATAGCTGTTCATGGGTTTAAACGTTCTCGACGGGGAGTTGGCCGGGGATAAGACCGCCTAGCTCCGCGTATTGTTGCCACAGATCGGCTTCGATTAGCCCTGCCGCCGCGAGAAATTTGAGAATTGCG
>Ga0070761_10001999_pt1 | contig 12656 bp, 9 predicted proteins | sample HubBroMetageREF1_FD_66724 | JGI IMG/M metagenome (GOLD analysis project Ga0070761, IMG submission 66724) | Reference soil microbial communities from the Hubbard Brook experimental Forest, New Hampshire, USA - Hubbard Brook CCASE Soil... | ecosystem: Environmental > Terrestrial > Soil > Temperate...
CCCTCCCACGCCCCCTCCCTCGAGGGGGGACTTGCCCATCCAATACTCGGCCGAGGCCGCCACCGCCGGGATTGCGCGCGTCGCCCCCAGGTCCGCCAACGCCAGCATGACCCAGTGCGTTGCCACAAACCGGGGTTCCATCCAACCCTTGTCGCGTGCCCACCACCCTGCAGGGTCCCGACGGGCGAGGAGGTCGGCCACCCAGCCCGTGGTCCGAATGCGCGACCTAGTCTTGCGTACCTCGGGGTCGGACTCCTTCTTCCCGAGGAGGTGGGTTAGCGTGAAGTAGCGGATCGACGGCTGCTCGGGCTCCAACAGCCAATCCAGGACTTTGTCGCTGGGCACGGGTGCTACGAGAATCGCTCTCGTACATGACCCTGGTTAGGCATGGGGTCCACGGGCAGGTAGCTCCCGCGGCCCTCATACGGGGTTGTGCCGCTCGGCGCAACGCCGCGAGGTACTTGTTTGTGCGATTTCCGGCCTGCGGCGGACCACGCGGCCGATATCGAGACCGCAAGGAGTGCGCGGGGTCCTGGCGAGAACGATGGGTTGCCACTACCCGCGCGCAAGACCACCGCCCTCTGAACTTCATGTAAAGGGTTCCCGTTGCCAAGAACTGGAAAGTAGATGTATTACAACTTGCACGCGGGGTCCAATGGACCTTGCACATTTTCCGTTAGTACGATGATTGACCTGCCAGTTGCGGGCCTATCTTCGTACTGGTCTTCAGGTCACCATTCACGAAGACCGCGCAGTTCATCTCTTGGCGCCCGGTAAGGTCACGTCAATCGCGGGCCAAAATCGAACATGACGGAAGCCGGTTCCGGTTACGACCGAGATACCCTAAGGTCGATTGCCCAGGCAAAGCTCGACGATGCAGAGTTATTGATTCAAAACAAGCGATTCTCGAATGGCTATTATTTGGTCGGTTACGCGATAGAGGTCGGCCTGAAGGCGTGTATCGCTCGCCAATTCGTAGCCGATGTGATTCCTGACCGGAAGTACGTCGACGCGATTTATACCCACCAGCTAGATGACCTCGTGAAGTTGGCCGGACTGTCACAAGAGCTGGCCAACAAGCAGCACCTCGAGGCAAACTTCGGGGCAAACTGGGCGCTGGTCGCCCAGTGGAGGGAGAGCACGCGGTACGAAGAGATTGACCAGGCGACCGCAGAGGATATGATGCGCGCAGTCATAGATGCTAGATCGGGGGTGTTCGAATGGATCAAGGTGCATTGGTAAAGGCCGGTCAACTCCTGTTGTCGAAGCTGGACGCCACCGGGTCACCCCCCCGAGTCGCACTTTGGGTCCACGACTCAGATCCTGACCGATGGTCGCTCTGGGTGGTCCCCAAGAGCCCGGCCCCCGGCCCTACCGACTTCTACAAACAGGTACTGCAGATAATCGATAAAGATCGTTCGGCCTTCGAAGGTCTCGATGCCTCCGACGTGAAAGTCGTATCGGAGTCGAACCCTACCGTGCGCGCGTTGGGCACTTTCATGCATGTACCTGGTACAGGCGACATCCGACTACACAATGTTCGGATGAGCGACGTGTTCCTTCCGGATGGCATCGTTCTCAGGTCTGCCCTCTAAATTTGAGGAGGTGTGATTTCGAATCGGCCCCGCTGAGACAGGTGGGTGCAAGACTGATTGCAGCCAGCGACGAATCAAAGGCCCCGAGAGGGCGCGCGTGTGAAGGATCGTCCCCACGGGAACATGCGCCGCGGTTGGACGCCTGGGGAGAGGCGTTCGGCGGCCTTCTCAAGGGCAAGCTGGGCCGATACGACAGAACCGGAAAAATGAGGGGTTCTCATCCTGCGGCTCCATGCGCTCCAACTTTCCCCCTCCAGTGCATGGGCTCCCGAGCTGGTATGGACAGAACGGGTCAGGATCAGCAACCGCTGCTCGAGATCCCTAATTCCCTCCCGCATGGAACGGGATCCGGGAAATGACTCGGGTGGGATCTGGGTGATTCGGACCGCCTTCTTCCCGTCAATCTCCTCTAGAACTCGTGTGGAGTTAGTGCTCATTCCGGTCATCTGCCAGGGCCCGCGGGCTCTCCCGATTCTCACGAGGGCCGGCCACAGGCTCCGATCGATCAAGGTCACCTTTCCCCGCCAGAGCTTAGACAGGAGTACGTTCGGGTCAGAGTCTAGAGCCTCTCCGACCCGGTAGATGAGCGGACCTGCCGGATGTCCCCACCAAGACCCAACGACGCGAGACCCGGCTACGATCGAGACGAGCGAAGGGGCCTTCGCATCCGAGAACGGAAGGAGTTTGAACTCGCTAAGATCTTCCTTTACCCGCGCCAAAGCTTGGCGCAAGTCTCGTTCGGGCACATCGTCCGGGAGCGGTAGAAGCATGAAGTGTTTCCGACCCGTAAACAGGGCCTGTCCGCTGCAGATATCACCCAGAGTTCAGGTTTCGCCCAGAGCGTGGACGTTCCGCGAGCCGGCGCGTTGATCCGACTCAGCACTCGGTTGTCCGCTCCGTCAGGATGTACGCTATAGTCACCACGTTCCCGGAGTTCACCGTACCCTCGACCGGCCCAGCCGGGTGTTCTCCCTCAAGTATCTACGCAAGAACCAGCGTACGAAGACGAACTCATCCCGTTGGGTCTGTGCTCGTTCGAGAGCCCGGTAATACCCCGATCGACGCTCGTACGGGATGTCCAGCATGGGGTATCCCTTGCGGTATAGGACAAAGTTCATTGCGATTCGAATGACGCGGCCGTTTCCGTCGCCGAAGGGATGAATGGTTACCAGCCGGAGATGTACCAGAGCCGCCAACACGGTCGGAGGGAGGGTCCGCCAAGCGCGTGGGAGCCAGACAAAGAAATCATCGAGTAGTAGGTCGAGCTCGAACGGCGCCGGGGGAACGAAGCGGCTGCCGCGGATTCGAACTTGGTTCTGTCGCACAAGACCCGCATATTCCGGCTTAGTCTCTTTGAATAGTGCCTTGTGCCAAGCCAGGAAGGTTCCCCGATCGAGGCGCTCCCCCGGCGACAGCGCGGCCAGGAAGACCTTCCGGTGAGCCAGAGTTTCTTGGACGTCCGAAATAGGTCGATTGCTCGGCGTGATTCCATGTTCGAGCAGCGATGCGGTTTCTTGAAGTGTTAGACTTGACCCCTCGATGCGGTTGCTGTCGTAGGTGAAATTGATCGCAAACGTGCCGAGTTCTTTCTCTCGAATACTCGGAGCCATCCGCTTCTGATCCGCTGCGTAGTGAGCTCGGACCTCCTCCAGTCGCGATCCCCACTGCTGCGTAATCGCGGCCTGCCCCAACTCTTCCTTGATTCTCGTAAGAGATTCGGGCGGTCTCCGGCCGAGGTATCGCTCGACCTTGCGAACTTTCTTCCCGTCCCGGTAGGAGTACACGAGGTAGTAGTACGTGTTTCGGCCCCGACGCCGTTGCTGTAGGTCCATAGCTGTTGCCCCTACATTATAGCGAATATATGATTATATTGGTGTAACGTAGGGGCAACTAAATGCGGGCTGAGATACGGACTAACGGGGGGCCCTATGATCCACTCACCGTTCCGACGTCCCCCTTCTTCGGAGCGGTCTGGATTCGTCAGCGTGTGGGCTCACGGTTGAAGGATGGGCGCAAGGCGGCTTGCAACCACCCGCTCTCGAGCGAGGAGCGGTCGTGGGGTTCTCGCGGTCTGGCGGGTCGACTACTCTCGGTTCCTGGGCCGGGGGACTCGGCCGCCCGATTACGAGTGCGGAACGGTCTTTTTCTTCCCGGGTGACTTTCGACGGACCGTGCCGAGACCCATCACCGCGGGCGTGCTGACGATCATTGGTGGGTTTTTCATTCTCCTTGGGGGTGTTATCTTCGCCCTCCTCGGCGCCGTGTTCGCGATCTTCGGGGTCGTAAGCGGAATCTTCCTGCTTGGGCTTCTCGCGGGGCTGCTGACGATCATCATGGGGTTCTTGATGATCGTGGCGCCTTCGGGACACACGGTTTGGGGCGTGCTTGCCATCGTACTCGCGATCGTGAGCCTACCGGTTTCGTTTGGCGGTCTCGTTGTGGGATTCCTACTTACTCTGATCGGGGGTGTGCTGGCCGTGAGATGGAAACGCCCGGCGCAGCCTTGGATCGACGGCGAGGGCCGGAGAATCTCTCCCCCGGCCGAGAAGTAGCCAACCTGGGGCAAGCCGCGCCCTCGGGCTACCGAGCCGACGGTCGAGTCTCGGCGCTAACGCGGTAGACGACTGAGGGCTATTCGACCGAGTCGCGCCCGGGCCGATCCAGCGTCGCACCCATCGCCTGTGGCACACGAGTCGCGAGCAAACGGAACATCTGCATCGTTTTTGACGGAGGGTCCGTCCTTAATGTGGTCGAAAGACCGCCGAGGCATCGGCACCCCGGGAGCCTGGGCAAGAAGCGGTTCAGGAGGTAGGGTGGCCTCGAAAGAGGAAAATCCACCCGACGATTTCTGATGCCCTAGGACGCCGGCTGGACGGGCTCCGGGCCCCTCGTCGGCTTGGGGGCCGGGGCGTCGTCTCTCGCGGTTACGGGCGCGAGCGGATCCTTCACGGCCGGCTTAACCACGTCCTTCACAACGGGATTCGTTGTATCGGGCGTTCCGGCCGCGAGTTTCGCGTTGGCGGTGGGCTTGGGCGATCCCGTCGACGCAGGGCTCGTTGGTTGCGAATCTCCACCCGTCTTCTTTCCCAGGCCCGAGCTGTCGGTCGGGTTGGTCTTCGTATCCTCTTTGTCGGATGTGTTCTCCATCGTGGTCACTCAACGGGTGCCGAGTCGACCTCGTGAGTTATCCCTTCCCTCAGTACGAATTGACGAGCTGGATCGCAAGATGCGGGCGTTGGTTCAGCCGACTCCGTGAACTCGCCGGGCGCGAGGAGACGACGTGCGGGGCTCGAAGAGGCGACGAGGCAATCGCTCGTTGGAATGAGGATGTCGTATATCTACCCCGGTTGTCTGCCGCCGGCCATGCCCTACGCGCGATCGGTCGTCCTGGGAGCTGTCCTACTCGCGTTGATCATGCTCGGGTCCGCACTCGCGGTTCAGGCGGCGCCTTCGGCCACGGCCAACGGCCTGACTCCGACGTCGGCCCCCATCGCATCCTCCGCCTCGCTGCCCCCGGCCGCCACGCAGGCCGCGCCGCCGGTTCAGCCGTTCGGCACAAACAGTAATCTGGCTACCACCGTCGCGGCCGACGAAAAGGCGCTTCAAGCGAATGGTCGAAATCCCCTGGCCATCCATCCTCCGAACCTCCATCAGGCCCCGTCGATCAAGTCTACCGGTGGCAGCATTACCCCCCTCTACGACATCGCGCCTGCCCCGATGGGGGTCGGCTACTTCGGACTCAAGAACACGACCGGTACGATTCAGAATACGACGGTAAATACGACGACGCTGGCGGGCACGTACTCCACGAGTGATCCCCTCGGGACTCAGACCGAGGAGTTCGACGTCTCTACCGGGGCGAACATCAATGACATCCAGCCGAACCAGGACTCCTACGGCGCCCAGCTGAACGCGGTCCTGACCAACGTCACGGTCTTTGGGCACACTTCATTCTATAATCCCAACGACCCGGACGCGCCCGCCGGCTGCCCAGGGTACGCCGGAAACCCCACGTCCGGTCCGGCGCCCTGCCCCAACGAATTTTGGATGCAGAACTACATCGAGTATGTCCCCTCGTCCCACTCCTTGCAGATCGGGGACGAGGTATGGAACTTCTCGAACCCCACCGCGAGCTGGGGAAACCCCTTCAGCAACTCCACGGCGGATGAGCAGACGGCCGTCGGCTTCGGTTCGATCGCCTACGGACTCTATTTCCTGACGAACACCGCGAGCGAGTACGGGCCGACGATTCAGATCAGCTACCCTTTCACCCTCGTTCTCTACATCAATGTCACTCGGGGTCCGTGCCACACCGATAGCGTCCCCGGCACCGGCGTTCCGAGCTGCACCGTGGACGGCAGTACGGTCAGCACGACGGAGCCCGTGAACGAGGTCTTCTTCAACTATAGCGTCTGGAAGACACCCAGCCAAGCGTGCCCTTCCGGTGACGTCTGCCACGGGCAACACGTTTGCCCCGCCACCGAGCCCTATCCGGGGATCGTCTGCGGGGAGTACGACGATATCTTCTTCAATTCCGTCAATCCCGCGACCCCGACCGTCGGGGTGCCCCTCCACGGTCCCCACGGACAGATCGGGTCCGCTGCCATCGAAGCGAACGGGAGCGCGTACGACCCGGTCGGCCTTACCAACGACTTCGAGTTCGACTACGGAATCGGTTCGGACGACGGCGACACGAACGGAGTTGCTTACGCCAACGGTACTGTCGGGATTGACTACTGCCCGCAGGCGCATACGCTGCCGAACGGCAAGTGCACCGCCTATAGCGACACCCCCTCGGCGGTCGACTTCGGGGGGGAGACGGGGGAGACGAGCACCGGGGAAGTAGGCTACTGGGCGCCGCAGGGAGCGCCGACGGGCGCAGGATTCCTTACCCGATCCGGAGCTCCGCTTGCGCATCTGGTGTCCGGCCCCTCGCTACTTCAAGGACTTTGGAACATGTCCGGCTCAGCCTATCCCGGAGGCTCCGGTGACCATCCCCTGAATTTCGCCCACATTTCGCCCGCGAACGCCTGGGTGGGGATTGCTGCGGGCGCCGGCGTAACGAACCAATCGCACTTCCAGGTCGCGCCGACGTTCGGCTGGTTCTCCTACTGGAAGGGGTCGGGAGGGGTCGCCGCTCCAACCTCGTTGGGCGCGAACCTGTACCTGCCTACCGGGATGTACACGGTCGAGGTCCTGTTGAGCGGTTACTCGCCGTACATCGGCACCATCAACCTCACCCGGTCCGGCGCATCGCCGGTGATCTCGCTGTCGCGCGATCCCGGCACGGGAGTATACACTCCCCTATGGGCATTCAGCAGCTCGGACCTCGGGAACATTTCCAAAAATGCGGGATCGTTCGGCATCGGTAGCGTGGGGAATCAGTATCGTATCGAGAACGCCACCCCCACGGTCGGAGCGCCGTTCGGCGTCCGAGGTTCTCTCTCGTGGCTATTCTCGAATCTGAACGATTATCTGTTCACGCAGTGGATCGGAGAGTACGTCAACTCCACGACGGCCTACGCGCAGTCCAATCCCGCGCCGTCATTCCTCATGGACTACCCCAGTTGGCAGTTGTCGAGCTTGGACCTCTTCGGGGTCCCGCACTCCAATCAGTTCCAGCTCTACTTCTACCACGTCCAGAACTTCACGCTCGCCGGAACGACCGGCATCTACTCGTGGGCCAACGACGAGGCGTTCCCGGTCAGCAGCGTGGTGTGCAATGACTGCGAGAACGACCTCTTCGCCGGGAATTCGTTCTCGGTGTCGGACCGCGGGCTCGAGCTCGACAACGGCGGGACCTCGCCCCCGGTCGGGGCGTCGCTCGGCAGTACGCGAAACGTCGTGTGGGGGAACACATTCACGCCGGACCCGCAGCCCCACTACTCGGGAATCCAGAGCCCGTCGACAGCGCTCATCCTCCACGAGAGTTTCGACCGGATCTACAACAACGCCTTCGAGGCGTTCAGCGCCTCGTTGAACGCCAGCGCGTCGTCGCCGTCCGCCTACTCGAACTGGTGGAACGCCACGTGCCAGAGCGGCTACAGCCCGCTCTCGTACGCCAGCTATCCGGGCCCGAAGGTCTGCGAGCCCCTCTCCTATTCGCGGACCGTAAACGGCTTCGCCCTCACCGGAAGCATCGTCGACTCCCACTTCCAGGGCGGGAACTTCTGGGCCGCCTACGGGAATGAACCGAACCCATACGCAAACCTGCCGTTCAGCGCCGAATCCACGAGCCTCAGGAGTCCCGCGGGCATCGGAAGCACGACTCCCTCGTTCGCGGGAGATTATGCGCCTCTGATCACCTCCACTGTGTACCGAGCGACCTTCACCGAGCGGGGCCTCCCGTCGTCTTCGAAGCACACGGCGTTCACGATAGCGATCGTCGGTCGGTCGGGAAACCACCTCCTCTGGGTAAACATGACCGCGACGAGCGCCACCCCCGGAGGCTGCCACGCGGGGTCGACCTGCGTCCGATTTTACCTGCCCAATGGCACGTATGAGTTCCGGGTTTCGATCGCGAGAGTATCCGGAATGAAGTATCATCCGTCCCCAGCGATCGGAAACGTGAGCATCTCCGGTGCGCCGGCGGGAACGATCCCAGTCACCTTCAGTCCGGGACGTAGCGTCGGAAACCCTGCGTCCGACCCGCCCAACGCGGCTCCCCCGTCGACGGACGTCCGGGGCCGATCGCGAGCGGTGTAGTCTGGCCAAAGTCGCCACGCGACCACGCGCGGTTGACCCTGGCCTTAGTCCCCGGGGCGCGACCTGGCATGTAGGATGAATGCCCGGTGGCGGCGCTCATCGGTACGCTAAGCTTTGTACCCGGCGGAGACTAGTTCTCTGCGAAGAGGGCGGCGGCGGCCGGCGGAACGATGAGTGACATCCCGGCGGACGAGAACACGGAGGTCGAAACGAGGTTCTCCCGAATGAGTGCGGCACGGAAGGCCATCCTATTGCTCATCATCGCGGGCACGTGCGCGGCGATCATCGCGGTCATCATCATCCTGGTCACCGATTCGAAGCAGAACGGCTCGCTGGAATTGGGCGCTTGGACGACCTGGGCGTCCCCCCGCCTGCTCGCCTTCCTGCCGTAAGTGAGCGCACCCTCAGCCGGATCGCGGGGTTCGCTTCCCCCGGATGGCGTCACGCTCCGGACATCGCCCGCTGTGGTCCCCACCCCCGGGGTGCTCTCCCGCGACCGTCCAGCGGACCATCCCTTCTGAGGAAGGCTCCGCCCCAAACGGATGCCCCAGTCGCACTGCTGCCTAGCCGACTCCCTGTCCCCGAAGACAATCGAAGGTATTTTCTGCCAGAAACCCCCCCCGGCCGCAGGATGCGTTTCGCCAAGTCACGGGCAACCCGCTGCGCCGCACTCGCCTCTGGCGCCGTCCTCGCTCTCCTCATTTTCTCCGCGATGGGGGCGGTGCCACCGGCCCACGGCGGAGCCAGCCACTTCCGTTCGGCGTTTAGCGCCAGTTTCACGATCGAAGCGAACGGCTCCCTATCGGCGAATGGGGTCTTCGGTCGCAGCGGCTCCGGTCTGAACACCTACACACTGCTCGCGAACTACTCGGGGAGTGTCATGGACCTGAGAGACGGTAGCGTCCTCGTGGGCGCGGGAAAAACGATCGACCACACGAATGGGACTTCGGGCCTCTTGGTTGTCCAAGCGAACAATATCACGGTCACTGGCTTCGACCTCACCGGAATAGGCACTGCGGTCGAACTCGACGACGTCTCAGATCTGAGTCTTCGGGACAACAATTTCATGACCGCGGACCTGGCTTTCTACGTCACGGATTCGACCTCGGTGACCGTTTCCCATAACTACGCCAACGGGACCGAAGGGGCACTCCTGGGATACTCAACCAACGTGTGGATCGGGTACAACGAAATCTCGGGGTCGACCGGCGATGGGTTGGACGCCGCCGAGGTGACCAATCTGGTCCTCGAATCCAACGACTTCTCCCACGCTGCGGGCGACGGCGTGAGTCTGCAATACGTGACCTCGACCACAGTCCAGGATAACCGCCTCAACGGAGAGACGGCGGGAGCAGGAATCAGCTTCTCCGAGGTCACGGACGGAAACTTTTCCTCGAACAATCTTACGCTGAGCCTCTACCCGGTGGAGGTCGTCGGCTCGGCCGAAATCACCCTCTGGAACAACAGCGTTAGTCCGGACAGCGCGACACCCTACAATATCTATCAGTCGACCGGTATTGCCATTCTGGACAGTACCGCGCTCGACCCGAGCGTCGCGGCGGTCGCCCTATCAGCGGATGACGGGGTAACGATCACCAACGCGGACTTTACCGGAAGCGGGTACGGGGTGATGGACGAGGGGAGCACCGGCGTGCTGGTCACGAACTCCAACCTCAGCAGCGGAGCCTCTTCGATCTACGCCGTCGCAGCGTCGGGGCTGACCGTCACCGGGTCCGACATGGCCTCGGGAAATGACGGGCTCTTCGCCGAGCTAAGTTCAGGAATCCTCGTGCAGGACTCGAATCTTAACCGGACCAACTACCCCATCTACGTGATCGACGGGACCAGCAACGTGACGGTGGCAGACAGCGAGCTCGACGGAGCTCAGATCGGCGGAGCCTACGTGAACGACAGCTCCGACGTCACGATCTCCGGGAGCAGCATTCTCGCCGACGCGGCCGGCGGGGTGTACATCGGCGCATCGCAGGGGATTACGATCGAATCGAGCGATCTCGACGGAACCGCTGGACTGCCCCAGCCGATGGGAATCCAGACGGTGGACGACACGGATGTAACCATCCTCAACGACTCTCTTCGGTGGACCGACGCTCCGCTCGTGGACACCGGTTCGACGGGGATCGTGGTGCGGGATTCGGACCTGTCCAACTCGACCGCGAACGGAGTCCTCGTCAACTACGACCAGAACGTTCAGATCTCGGGATCGGACTTCTTTAATGACTCGGGCGCCGGGGTGGACGGCTACATGGTCACGAACCTTTCCGTGAGCGATTCGGATTTCGGCGACACGATGGAAAGCGGCATGGCCGTGACCGACGGGTCCGAGCTCACGATCACCCGCAACGCGATGAACGACGAAGGAGAGAACGGCCTCTATCTCGCCGATTGCGATGACGTCGCGGCTTCGGGAAACACCTGGGACGAGGATGCCTACGCCGCGTTCCTCGAGGACGGAACGAACGTGGCGTTCGTCGGGAACACCGGGCTCAACGACTCGGACGGCGGAATTTCCGCAGAGTCCGTTCAGAACCTCGCGCTCACGGGGAACAACTTCTCGGAAGACAGCGCGAACGACCTCACAACACTCAGCCTGGCCGACCTCACCGACTTCTCGGTCGTCGGGAACACCTTCTACCAGGATTTTGAAGCGCTCCAAGTGGAAGGTTTCTCGACCGGCGCGGTCGTTGGGAATGAGTTCCAGGACGACAACCTCTCCTTCGACATCGATGGCCCGGTCATCGCGCTGGCCTACCACAATGACTTCCGCTCCGACTTGGGGTGGATTATCGCGGACGGTCCCACCCTGGCCTGGGACGACGGATATCCAGTCGGCGGAAACTACTGGAGCAACTACACGGGAGTCGACCAGTTCGGTGGCCCTGGCCAGAACATCCCGGGGCCCGACGGCATCGGGGATACCCCCATGATACTGGATGCCAACGACACCGACCACTACCCGCTCATGACGCCGTGGGCGAGCCACGACGCGACCTTCCTGGAGAGCGGGCTGCCCGCGGGTACGCCCTGGACCGTCGTGTTCAACGGTACCGTCTACTCCAGTACTTCGAATTCGATCACGATCGTCTCGACGGTCGGGGCACTCACCCCGTACGCGTACTCGATTCCGACGGTCCTCAACTACGAGTCCTCTCCGACCCGCGGGAACGGGACGCTCGGGTCCGGCACGGTCGCCGTCGACATCACCTTCACGATTCCCACCTTTCCACTCACCTTCACGGAGAGTGGACTCGCCGCCGGAACCATCTGGGGCGTAAACGTCGATGGAGTTGCCCACACGAGCACCAGCGGTGCTCTCTCGCTTACGCTCCCGAACGACACCTATGCTTACTCGGTCACTCCGGTCGCCGGCTATCTGGTCAGCCCGGGCGCGGGAGACGTGGCTCTCGACGGGGTCTCTCGAACGGTAGCGCTGGTCTTCACTATGTTTACCTACAATGTCACGGTCATCGAGAATGGCCTCGCCAGCGGGACCGCGTGGAGCCTGATGGTCGACGGCAACATGTCCGCCGCGTCCGGACCCTCACTGGCGGTGCACTTGGCGAACGGATCGTACCCCTTCACCGTTGCTCCGGTGAACGGGTACACTTCCAACCCTGCCAGGGGAACGTGGACCGTCTCCGGCGACGACCTCACGGTGTATGTGGACTTCGTCCAGAACTCGACCATCGTTCCCCCGGGCTCTACGTCGAAGACCAACACGTCGAGCGTCCCCGCCGCGGACCTCATTCCGTACATCATCGCGATCCTGATCCTGGTGATCGTGGCTGCCGTCGGTTGGATTCTGGCTGCGCGCGGTCGGCGAGGGAGCGGACCCTCCGGAGGGAACGCGGTGACCGGCCCCGCGTCCACTCCCGAGACTTCCTCTGGAGCTCCGCCGCCGGGAGCCCAGTAGTTCGCGGACGGAATGCCCATCGGCTTTTCGCGGGTGAAGCCGCTGAGACGGCGGCCACCAGAGCGTGGGCGTAACGCGCATTACAACCAGACCTAACCGTGAATGCGGGCATCGGCGTCCCCCAACCTTGGCTGGGGGGACCTTCGGACCGCAGAAGTCCCGACGCGCTTAGGGCGGGGTGGTGCGCAAGATCGGGGATTCCCGGATGGTGCGCTCGCGAATCGAACCTCTGCCCCTGGGTTTCCGGTAAGCCGGACGTGACTCGCGTGAGATTGGCCCGAGCGGACGCATCGACGCGGACGTTGTTCCGCACCTCCAGTAGAGCATGGCGGAGAAGGTGAAACGGCCGGACTGGGAACCTCCGGGAGGTGCTCTCGCGCGTGGGTGCCGACTATGGGGTTTTTATGTTATACGGCATGGGGGTT
>Ga0070761_10002000_pt1 | contig 12654 bp, 8 predicted proteins | sample HubBroMetageREF1_FD_66724 | JGI IMG/M metagenome (GOLD analysis project Ga0070761, IMG submission 66724) | Reference soil microbial communities from the Hubbard Brook experimental Forest, New Hampshire, USA - Hubbard Brook CCASE Soil... | ecosystem: Environmental > Terrestrial > Soil > Temperate...
GCGGCGGGTAGGATGACGGCGGCTCCAATGGCTTGCAGGGCCTCGTCGGTCGATACGGGGGAAGCGACGCGGACGAAACGCGCGCTCGCCTCGGCTCGCGAGCCGCCGGCCGGGTCGACCATGCGCTCGACGACGACGACGGCGCTCGTCGAGAGCCGAGCCTCGGCGTCGCCCGTGCTCGAGGATACGGTGGCCGAGCACCCCAACCCTGCAAAGCCTGCAACACCCGCCGACCAGGCGAGCGCAAGGGCGGGCGAGCGTCGGGGCGTCACGATGACTCCCAGGGTAGTCGGCTGAGCCGACCGAGGCAAGGAGGCGAAGGTTGCCCCCCGCGCTACGATCGCCCGCCGTGGTCGCGGCTCGAAGCCCATGCGATGTCCTCGTGCTGGCGGCTTTCGACCCCGAGCTATCGTCTCTGAGAGAGGTTCTCGGGCCCGGATTGAAGGGTCGTGTAGGGACCTCACGGATTGAAGCGCGAGCCGTCGGGATCGGGCTCGTGGCCTCGGCGGTGGGAGCCGCTCGGATTCTTCGTGCGCCTTTACCCCGCGCGGTCGTCCTCATCGGCACTTGCGGCGCCTACGCTCGGGTGGACCGGGCGGCTCCGGCGATCGGCCAGGCGGTCGTGGCCGCCGGGGTTCGCCTCGTGGACGTCGGCGCGGTCTTGGGGGTTACGGAGCTTCCGTCCGTTCTTGCGACGTTGCGTCGCTCCGACGCGGGGCTGCGCGCGGTCCTCGTCAGCCAGGGCGTCTCCCCCGTGGAGGTCGCCACGACCCTGGGGGTCACCGTCGACGACGAGGCTGCGGCGCGCGTGGCTCGCACGGGCGCCGAGGTCGAGCACCTCGAGGCCTTTTCGGTCGCATCGGCCTGCGAGGCGGCGGGTGTGGCCTTCGTGGCCGTGTTCGGAGTCTCCAACGTCGTGGGCTCGAGCGCACGCGAGCAGTGGCGGGCCCACCACCGCGCGGCGTCGGGTGCCGCGGCCACCGAGGTGGTCCGGTGGCTCGAGCGAGGCGCCGCGGGGCTCGCGCCGGTGGCGGATTGAAGCCTTGGCCGTGGGCTGCTTGGGCTGCGCTCTCGGCCTGCTCGCGGGCGAGCCCGGCTTCGCGGCTCGACGGCTCGGACCCTGTCTGGATGCGCGACGCGGGCTCGACGGCCGAGGCGAGCACGACGCCCGAGGCCGCCCCCGCGGCAACCCCCGCGCCTCCCTCCGGCGCGAGCAGCGCCATTCCGACGAAGCTCACGACGCCCGATGCGGGGGTCTCCGCTTGCCGGCGGCTCGGCGGACCGGTCCAGCTTTCCGCCCATGGAGCCGCCTTCCTCGAGTCACGGGGCGACGAAATGCTCGCGGTCCTGAACGAAGACGGGCACCCGGCCGCGCTTGCGTTTCGTGCGGGTCTCGTCGCGCCCGGGGTACTGACGTCGGTCCCGTCTTCGAGCCCGGCGACGCGGGCTCTTCGCGTGCCCTGCGCCGTGACCGACGACATCGCCTTCTGCCCCGATCGCACGGGCGACGTCCATCGCTCGACTCTCGCGGGCGGCCATGCGCAGGTGGTAGCGAGCAGCGTTGCCGGCACGCACGTATCGGCGGGCCGCGTGGCCGGACAGAGCGCGGTCCTCGTGTACCTCGCTCGTCGGCAGACGTCCGAAGGGTGGGTGACCGAAGCGTGGATCGCTGGCGAGGAAGGGCGCCCAGAGCGCCTCTCGGAAGACGGAAGCGGTGCGACATCGTCGGCCCTGGCGGCGCGCGGGTCGTCTTTGATCGCGGTGACGGTCGACTCCCGAGTCGCGCTGACGGCCATGCATGCGCGAGAGATTCGCTACGACCATGGCTTGCGATTGGGCGATGACGTCGTCACGTTCGTGGGGGGCCCGGGCGACCCGGGCTCGGCGGCCGCGCTGGCGCTCGTTTCGTCGTCCGCGGGTTGGGCGCTCTTGCCGATCGCGCAAGACGTGAGCTCCTTCGGTCTTGCGATCGTGAAGCTCGACGACCCTCCGCGCGTGGACGAGCCCGTCCTCTGGTCGATGTATCCGGACGGCGTGGATCCCGCTCCGGTTGCGACCGCCCTTTCGGGCGCTCGCGTTTGGGTCGCGCGCGTGCGCCCTCGGCAGCGAGGACCCGGCTCGCCTCAGGATCTCGAATTGGGGGAGCTCCAGAGCGACGGGTCGTTCGTGGCCAAGCAGATCGTCGCGGTCGCCACCGCAGCGACCGGCGTCGCGCTGGCGTCCGACGCCCACGGCGCCTTGTGGGTCGCCTGGCTCGACGCCTCGGGAAGCTGGATCGAGCGGCTAAGCTGCCCATGATCCCATGCTACAGACGCCCGAGATGGGCGCGCCTCGACAATCTCCCGAAGCGACGCGCGCGTACTACGACGAGTTTTCGGATCGCTACGAGGCGGAGCGCCGACCGAACCGGCCCGACGGGTATCACGCGCTGATCGACGATCTCGAGGTCGAGCTCGTCGAGCGCTACGGTGCGGGGGCCGACGTGCTCGAGTGCGGCGCGGGAACCGGCCTCTTGCTCGAGCGAATAGCCGCTTTCGCGCGGTCCGCGAAGGGAATCGACCTCTCGCCGGGGATGCTCGAGAAGGCCCGCTCGCGCGGGCTCGACGTCCGCGAGGCGAGCGTCACGGCGATCCCGTTCGCCGACGCTTCCTTCGACGTCACGTGTTCTTTCAAAGTCCTCGCGCACGTTCCCGAGCTCGGCCGCGCGCTTTCGGAGATGGCGCGCGTGACGCGGCCCGGCGGCGTCGTGCTGGCCGAGCTCTACAATCCGCTCAGCCTTCGAGGCTTGCTCAAGCGCTTCGGTCCGGCGGGATGGATCTCGCACACGACGCGCGAGCGTGCCGTTTACACGCGTTTCGATGCCCCCTGGGTCGTACCTCGCCTATTGCCCCCGGGGTTGGAGCTCGAGGGCGCGCGAGGGGTACGCATTCTCATTCCCACCGCGAGCGCAATGCGCGTGCCGCTGCTGCGCGATTGGCTCGCGGCCGCCGAGCGGCGTTTGGCCGATACGCGCGCGGCGTTCTTTGCGGGCTTCTACGTGGCCGTTCTTCGAAAGAAGGACCTCGGCTGACCGTACGTGGGTCGCGCTCCCTGGCGCGCCGTCTATACTGCGGCGACCCCATGCGGATCCCGGATCGACTCGCGAAAGCTGGCGCGCTCATTCTGTCTTTCGGCGCGGCGAGCGTTCTCGCGCTTCGGCTGCACCACGGTGCGGACCTCTGGCAGGGTTTAACGCCGGCGCAGGCCGCCAGCGCGCCGAGCGGGGTGTCGAGCAAGCCCGCTCCGTACGATCTCACGCAGCTCAAAGTGGTCAACGAAGTGCTCAAGACCGTCCGCGACCGCTACGTCGACCCCAAGCGCGTCAAGCCGAAAGATATGCTCTTTTCCGCGCTCGACTACGTCCAGAAAGACGTCGCGCAGGTGATGGTCACGCGCGACGACACCGCGCCCGGCCAGGTCCGAGTGCGAGTCGATACGCGCGAGAGCACGTTTCGCGTGGACGACGTCGTCGCCCCGTGGGACGTCGCCGCCCATCTGCGGCAAGTGTTCGCCTTCATCCAAGACGGCTTGCAAGGGACCGACGTCGACCTGAAGGACGTCGAGTACGCGGCGTGCAACGGCATGCTGCACACGCTCGACCCGCACTCGGTTCTGCTGCCGCCCGAGGCCTACAAAGAAATGAACCTGACGACCCAGGGCCAATTCGGCGGCCTTGGAATCGTCATCTCGATCCGTGACCAGCAGCTCACGGTGATGAACCCGATGCCGGGCACGCCGGCGGGCCGAGCGGGTCTTCGAAAGTTCGACCGCATCGTCAAGATCAACAACGAGTCGACGCTGAACATGGGCCTCAACGAGGCCGTCAACCATCTGCGGGGCGTGCCGGGTACGAAGGTCGTCGCGTGGATTCATCGCGATGCGACCGACGGGTGGGCGGGGGCGCGTCCTTTCGAGCTGACGCGCGAAGTGATTCATGTCGCGTCCGTCGACCACAAGCTTCTCGACGGCGGCATCGGATACGTCCGCCTCAAGCAGTTTCAGCAGAACACGACGCCGGATCTCGAGGCGGCTCTCGCGGACATGAAGCATGGCGGGGAGCTCAAGGGCCTCGTGCTCGATCTGCGCGGCAATCCCGGCGGACTGCTCGATCAAGCCGCTAAGGTCGTCGACACGTTCGTGAGCGAAGGCCCCATCGTCGCGACCGTGGGCAACCCGAGCGAGGGCCGCGAAGAGAAGACCGCGCACGGCGAGGGAACGGAGCCCAATTACCCGCTCGTGGTTCTCGTGAACGGGTCGAGCGCCAGCGCGAGCGAGATCGTGACCGGCGCGCTCAAGAATCACGAGCGGGCAGTCGTCGTGGGCGAGACGACGTTCGGCAAGGGGAGCGTACAGCTCGTCTTCCCGGACTTGCCGGACAAGGCGGCGCTCAAGCTGACGATTGCGCAGTACCTAACCGAGCCGGGCGACGTCTCGATTCAGGGCGTCGGCGTGACGCCCGATATCGAGCTCGACCCGATGACCGTCGACCCGCTCGAGATGAACCTGACCGTGGACTCGAGCGGTCTCAAAGAGCGGGACCTTTCACGGGCCCTCTCCAACGTGCGGGCCAAAGAGGGCGCTCACCCTCTCGAAGTCTTGAAATACGACCTGCCCATCGCAGAGCGGCTTGCCCAGCGCGACCGCGGCGGGGAACTCGACGAAAGCTTCGCGCTCGATTTTCCCATTCAGTTCGCTCGCGGGCTTTTGACGCACGTGCAGCCGGGCAAGCGCACCGACCAGGTTCGTCAGGCCCGGTCCTTCATCGCGGACTCGCGCCACGCGGAGCTCGAGAAAGTCGCCGAAGAGCTCAAGAGCGAAGGGCTCGACTGGAGCGATGCGCCGGCCGACATGCCCGTGGCGTCGGGGCCGGGCGCAGCGCCGGCCGGCGTCGACGTCAAGGTAGAGACCGACCGACCGAACAACGAAGTCATGGCCGGCGAAACGATCAATTTGAAGGTCACCGTGACCAATCATGGTCCGACGACGCTCTACAGGCTCTCGGCCCTGACCAAGAGCGAAGACCCGATGTTCGACAACAAGGAGCTGGTCATCGGGCGGCTCGATCCGGGTAAGTCGCGTACGGCCTCGATTCCGGCCGGATGGTGCGATGTCAAGGGCCACAAGGTCGGGTCGACCGCGCAGACCCCCAAAGACGCACCGCGTGAGTGTCCCATCCCGAAAGACGCGCTCCTGCGGTCCGACGGGGTGAAGTTTCACTTCGATGAAGCCCGCGGGCACGCTCCGCCGGACGCGGAGCTTCGTGCGACGGTCAAGTCGCTGGAGCGGCCGGTCTTTGCCTACTCGTACGACGTCGTCGACAACCGGCACGGCAACGGCGACGGCCGCGTTCAAAAGGGCGAAGGCGTCACGATGTATCTGACGATCAAGAACGTCGGCAAGGGTCGTTCGTGGGAGACGCTCGCGAATCTGCGCGATCTCTCGGGCGACGGTGTTCTCCTGCACGACGGGCGATTCGACGTGTCCAACATGATGCCTGGGGACGTTCGGAGAGTGGCCTTCACGTTCGATGTCGAGTCGCAACTGGTCGATCCCGAGGCGAAGGTGGAGCTGTCCATCCACGACGAAGATCTGCGCGAAGGCGTGCTCGAGAAAGTGCGTATTCCGGTCGTCGATCCGATCGCGATTGCTTCCGCGAGTGGTGGGGTTCGCGCGAAGGCGCAGGGGGTCGACCTCGTGAGCTCGCCGGATCCGTCGGGACGCGTGTTTGCTCGTCTCGCGGCGGGAGACACGGCCCCCGCGATGGGCACGGCGGGCGCCTATACCAAGCTCTCCCTGGGCGATGGGCGCTTCGGCTTCGCTCGGTCCTCCGATCTGTCCGGTGGGGTTGAAGCTTCTGGACATGTGGTTTTTCAGGACGCCATGGAGCACGCGCCGCCGACCCTCGAGATCCCGCAGCCTCAGCTGGCCACGCGCGACCCGCACACTCCCGTACACGTCACCGCCGGCGACGACGCACGCCTGCTCGACGCCTACATCTTCGTGGGGGCTCGCAAGGTCTTCTATCGGTCGAACCGAGATGGGGCCGACCCGAAAAAGATGACGTTCGACGCGGATCTCCCGCTTCGGCCGGGGGTTAACGTCGTCATGATCGTCGCCCGAGAAAACCCGGACACGACCTCGCGCCGTACGTTCATCGTGCGCCGCGACGGGCCGGGCGGTGAGTTGCTCCCGACGCCGAAGACCGACGAGGAGCTGAGTGAGACGTCCTCGGACGATGACTGAGTCGGCTCGGGTGCTCGGGTCACCGGCGCGATGAGCGTTCGGCTTCACGTCAACATCGATCACGTGGCGACGCTGCGTAACGCGCGTGGAACGCCGTATCCCGACCCGACCGCCGCGGCCCTCGAATGCCTCGACGCGGGCGCCGACGGCATCACGGCGCATCTTCGCGAGGACAGGCGGCACATCATTGACGCCGACGTCGAGAAGCTTCGCGCCGCGCTGCTTCGGGCTCAGCGCGTCTTCAACCTGGAGATGGCGGCGACGAGTGAGATGGTGAGCCTGGCCCTTCGCGTGCGCCCCGACGTTTGCACCCTCGTGCCCGAACGGCGCGAGGAGCGCACGACGGAGGGGGGGCTCGATGTCGTCGCGGGAGGGGCGGGTCTCGCGAAGCACGTCGAGATGCTTGCGGCCGCCGGGATCAAGGTGAGCCTCTTCGTGGCGCCCGATGCGCGGCAGATACAAGAATCGAGCGCGATGGGTGCGGCTCAGGTGGAGCTCCACACGGGCGAGTATGCCCATGGACGACCGGGCGAGCTCGCTCGGCTCGCCGAAGGTGCGGCGCGGGCGCGGAGCCTCGGCCTGGAAGTGGCCGCGGGGCACGGGCTCACCATCGCCAATGTGGGCGCGATCACGGCGCTGCCCGAGGTCGTCGAGCTCAATATCGGGCACGCGGTCGTGAGCGACGCCCTGTTTCTCGGAATGGGCGGCGCCGTGCGCGCCTACCGAAGCGCGATGGCCGCGGGAGCCAGGGAGCGTTGAGACCCGCCAAGGTTCTTGGATTGCTCTTGCTCGCTGCGGGCTTCGTCTACCTCCTCACCGTGAACCTCGATGTTCTCCCCGGGCTCCACGGAGACGAAGCGTGGGTCGGTCTGCGGGCGCGGCAGATCGTGCTCGGCGAACCAAGCTCGATCCACGGGATGAATGGCTACACCGGCGCGGCGTTCCCGGTTCTCGTCGCCGCGTCGTTTCGCGCGTTCGGGATGTCCGTCGGGTCTCTTCGAGGGGTAGGGGTCGCGCTCAACCTCGCGACCATCGCTCTTCTGGCAGCTGGGGCCGCGGTCGTCGGTCGGGGGCGCGGCGTCTTCGCCCTGCTGTTTCTCATCGGGGGCTCGACTCTGATGACCTCCAAGACGCGCATCGCCTGGGAGATCACCGCGTGCGGTCCAATCCTGGCGGCTCTCGCGATCCTCACCGGCGTGCTCTGGCTCCGCGCGGAGGAGCGACTGTCACGGCGCGCGACGACCCTCGGGAGTCTCGCGGTCTTCGTCGTGAACGCGACCGGAGTGTACAACCACTTTCTCTTTCTCTCGTTCGCGGCGGCGCTCTTCGTGGCGACGGCGCTGTCGGTGCTGCACCGCGCGGGCAGCCGCGCGGCGCAGCTACTCCTCGTGCAAGCCGTCTCGATCGCGAACGTCGGCGTCTTGGCGGGGGCCAAGTTGCTCCTTTTCTCCACGCACGCGTCGGTTCCGTTCGCGGGTTGGATCGCCCTTGCGGGTCTGGTGGCCGAGGCCATCCTTGTCGGGCGGCTCTTGGCGTCCCCGCGCTCTCCGGTCGCCCGGTTCGAGCGATGGCTCTCGCGCCATCGCGCACGCGTGTCGAAGGCACTGTGGGCGCTCGTCGGGGCCGGCGTGGTCGCTTTCGGCGGCTTTCATCTCGTCGCGTTCGTCCAGACCCTCGCTAACGACGCGGTTCTCTCGAGGCTCTACTCCGAGGCCATGCCGGCGCCGCTTTTCGCGGCATCGCTCGGCTTCGCGGCAATGGTGGTCGTCCTGTACGTTCGTGCCCTTAGGCTCGCGCTTCGCGGCAGGCTCGCGCTCGGGGATGGAGCCTATTTTCTGATGGTCCTTCCCGTGTGCTCCGCCGCGGCGCTCTCGCTCGTCGTGACCTCGAACACGCTTCGCTATTACATGTTGACGAACCTCGCGCTCCTCATGGGCGCTTGGGTGTCGTGGCTCGCCCTTTCGAGGCGCGCGTCTCACGTGGTCTTCGGCGTGCTCGTAGCCTATGCCGTGTGGCTCAACGCCCACGTCGTCGCGACGTTGCGCCATCGCGATCACTATGAGTCGGCGCGGCCGATCCGGGTCGATCTCGGGCTCGAAGACTTTCGTCGCGCCGTCACCCGAACGGGTCAACGTCCGGCCGCCGACCCCGCTCCGAACCGCGGCTCCGCGCATTTCCTTTCGACGCTGGGCTGCTTCGAGCGCATGCGCCGAGACGGCGTCGCGGCCGTCGAGACGACGCAGCCGTTCTTCATCGAGGGCCCTCTCGACTTCTACCGAGCGACCCGGCCCTACGGTGCGGTGGCGGGTAGGACCGCCGTAATCAACTACGACGAGAACGTCAGCGGCGGGCTCGCGTACGCCCTGGTCGGCGATGGGGCAGCGCCCTGACGCGCCTCCTCGCACCCCCGCGGCGTGAGGCCCCGGAGCTTGCTCCGAGGCAGGCAAGCCGCAACGCAAACGGGGCGACCGCAGATCGTGGGGACGAGCGTGACCTTGGCCAACGCGGAGCGAGCTTCCAACCCGCCAGCGTAGCGGCGGGTTTGGAGGCGCGGCTTGCCGCGGGGAGACTCACTTTCGGATCGCCGACACCTCGCGTAGCTGGGTCGCGAAAGTCTCGGGATCGTTCGTGGGCCGCTTGCACGCTTGCCCTTCGCACACGTACGCGGTCGGCCGGCCGCCGCGAGGCGCCTTATCAGCCGCAAGGGCCTCGAGACTCGAGGGTGCCGGAGAGTCCCCTCCCGAGACGACGCGGACGAGCACACGGTTCGGAAGGTACGTCGCGCGCACCCGCGACACGAGCGGCTCGGGATCGACGTTCGAGCTCGGGGTGACGATCACGATCTGCTTCGGCCGGTCGGTGGCGAAGTCCACGGCGAGGAGCATTTCCGAGAGCGCAGTCGGAGCTCGGGTCAGGGTGTCTTCGAAGGCGTGCAGCGTCCGTTGGGCACGCACGCGGTATTCGTCGCGCGTCGTGAGCTCGTAGAGACGCAGTAGGTTCAGCGCTTCGACCGAATTGCCCGTGGGCTCGGCGCCGTCGTAGGCCGGCTTTTCTCGCGCGAGCAGCGCTTCCGCGTCAGCGGGTGCCAAGAAGTAGCCTCCGCTCGCCGGGTCGGCGAATGCATCTCGAAGGGCCGCATCGAGGGCCACGGCTGGCGCGAGCCACCGGAGCTCCCCGGTCGCCTCGTAGAGATCGAGCAACCCTGCGATCATGAAGGCGTAGTCGTCGAGATATCCCGTCGCGCCGCGATGGCCCTCTTGGAGGCTGTGGGAGAGCCGCGCCCCGTCGTGCATCCGCGTCAGGACGAAGTCCGCCGCTCGCCGGGCGATCTGCGCGAAGGAAGCGTCGTTGAAGACGAACGCCGCCCGCGCATAGGCACCAATCATGAGACCGTTCCACGACGCGATCACTTTCTCGTCACGGATCGGGGGCGGTCGTTTCGCGCGCACGAGGCGCAGGGTCTCGATGGCCTCGTCGATCGCCACGCGTGCAGGCTCGGGGCCGATGTGCAGCTCGTGGGCAACCTCCGGCAGGGGTCGTGGGGTCGAGAGCACCGTTCGGCCGTCGAGGTTTCCTGCGACGGTGAGGTGAAAGTAGGCTTCGGCGAGGCGGGATGTGTCGTCGCCGAGGACCCCTTCGATCTCGGCGGGCGTCCACGTGAAAAACCGACCCTCCTCGAGATGCCCCTCCGGGCCGAGGCTGTCGGCATCCGTGGCCGAGTAGAAGGCGCCGTCCGGCGAGGTCATGTCGCGCTCCACGTAGCGAAGGATTCCGCGCGCGATCTGGGCGAAGTCTTCTCGCGCGGTGACCTGATACGCCTCGAGGTAGTCGACGGCGAGCAGCGCGTTGTCGTAGAGCATCTTCTCGAAGTGCGGGACGCCCCACTCGGCGTCCGTCGAGTATCGATGGAAGCCGCCGCCGATCTGGTCGCGAATGCCTCCCGCTGCCATCTTCTCGAGGGTCACCACGGCCATCCGTAGCGAGGTCTCGTCGGCCGAACGGCGGTGATATCGAAGGAGAAAGCGAATCGGCAGGCTGCTCGGAAACTTCGGCGCTCCGCGCAGCCCGCCCCTTTCCGCATCGAAGCGAGCCTCGTAGTCGTGAGCGGCGGCGACGAGAATGCTCATGCTCGGAATCGGGGCAAACTCGGTCGCGGGCGGTCGGCGGGTCGGCTCGAGGTCGTCGCGCACTCTCTGGGCGAGAGCGTCTGCGGCCGCGGCCACACGATCGGGCTCTTGCCGGTAGAGAACCGAGCGCTGGCGAAGGAGCGAGAGCAGGCCGAGTCGAGCGCCGCGGTCGCCGTCACGCGCGGGGAGGTACGTGGCTCCGGCGAACGGCTTTCGTTCCGAGGTGAGCCAAAGCGTCATGGGCCACCCGCCGCTGCCCGTCAGCGCCTCCACCACGGCCATGTAGATGCCGTCGATATCCGGTCGCTCTTCGCGGTCGACCTTGATCGCGATGTAATGCTCGTTGATCGCGCGAGCGACTTCGTCGTCCTCGAACGACTCTTCCTCCATCACGTGACACCAGTGGCAGGTCGAGTACCCGATCGAGAGCAGAACCGGGCGCCCGGTGCGTCGAGCGCTCTCGAACGCCTCCTCGCCCCACGGAAACCAGTTCACGGGGTTGTGCGCGTGCTGGCGCAAGTACGGGCTCGATTCGAGCAGTAGGCGGTTGACGTACTGGGGCGAGCCGTCCGCGAGCCGGTGACGCGTCCGCGGGACGTAGCCCGTAGCCCGCGCGTCCCACGCGGCCCGCAGACGCGCGGAGAGATCCGCGTCGAAAGGGGGCGCCCCGGGGAGCGCCAGAAAGCGCTCCGCGAGCGCGGACACCGCCACAGGCTCGGGGCGCGGACCGGCCGCTCGCGACCGACACCCCGCTCCGAGCAAAACGGGTGCGAGCAGCAGGACCGAGGCGACTCGGCTAGGCCGCATCGACCCTCGTCGCATGCCGGGTTGTCTCGCGATGCACGCTACCTCGGCGCGATTCCGAGCATGCGCCTCGCCGTCGCCGGATCCACGGGCTCCCGCCCCACCGAGCGACCGTAGGCCGCCGCTCGCGCCACGAGCGGGGCGCTGCCTTCGGCGAGAAGCCCGCGGCTCAAATAGATGTTGTCCTCGAGCCCCACCCGCGCGTGGCCGCCGAGCCGCATGGCCAGCTCCGTCATCGGCTGCTGTCCGCGCCCGATCGCGGCGACTCCCCACGTGGCTTCCGGGGGGACCAGGGATCGCATCCAGTGAAGCGCCTCGTCGCGCGCCCCGATGGCGCCTTTGACCCCAAGAACGAACTGCAGGTGGAGCGGCGCCGACACGGCGCCCTCGGACAGAAGCGACAGGGCTTCTTCGACGTGGCCCACTTCGTAGCATTCGAGCTCGGCGACGGCGCCCGCCAGTCGGATCCGCTCGGCGAGCTTGCGAATCTCGGGGCGCGGGTTGACGAAGACCTCGTCGCCGAAGTTGATGCTGCCGCAATTGAGCGTGGCCATCTCGGGACGACACGCGAGAGGGCCGGCGCGCTCCTCCATCGACATGCCGACCTCTCCACCGGTCGACGTCTGAATGATGCAATCGCACTTCGCCTGGATGGCCTCGATGACCTCCGCGAAGCGCCCGGCCGCCTGCGTGCTCTTGCCGTCGTCGGTGCGCACGTGGAGGTGAACGACTGCGGCTCCCGCCTCTCGGCATCGAGCCGCCTGGTCGGCGACCTCCGCGGGCGTGAACGGCACGTAGGGGGTTTGCGCGCGGGTCAGCTCACCGCCCACGATCGCGGCCGTGAGAATCAGAGGCCCCGGCCCAGACCCTGGCTCGGGGGGAGTCACGATCGCAGACGAGGCCGGCGCCGGTCCCGCGGGCAGCCCGGGGAGGTAGAGCTCGCGCGGCTTGCGTTGCAGCTCCCGCGGGACGACGCACGTCCCGACCGCGCGTGCGACCAGAATCGGCTCGGGGAGCAGGTCCGCCGCGCTCGGCGAAAGGCCCGCGGTCGCCAGAGCGTCGGCGCTCCAACGGGAGCGCACGCCTGAAATGACCTTGCGCGCCTCGAAGCGCATCTTGCGGCTGCTGGCGCCGATCGCTGTGAGCTCGGCGCTGACCTCGATGAAGTCGCCCGCGAACACCGGAGCGAGAAACTCGACGGTCTCGTACGCGCGAAACAGGCCCTCGTCGCCGTCGAGTCGTATGAGGAGCTCGGTGGCGAGGTCGCCGAAGAGCGCGAGGATGCGCGCCCCGTCGACGAGCGCGCCCGCGTAGTGGGCGTCGTGCGCGCTCATGCGAAGCCTCAGGCCGACTCGGGCGCCAATCATCAAATCTCAGCGGTTCCTCCTCGTCCTTCAGGACGAGGAGGAACCGCTCTCCTCTGGTAGTGCTACGGTGGGCG
>Ga0070761_10002001_pt1 | contig 12651 bp, 8 predicted proteins | sample HubBroMetageREF1_FD_66724 | JGI IMG/M metagenome (GOLD analysis project Ga0070761, IMG submission 66724) | Reference soil microbial communities from the Hubbard Brook experimental Forest, New Hampshire, USA - Hubbard Brook CCASE Soil... | ecosystem: Environmental > Terrestrial > Soil > Temperate...
GTGCTGCTGCCCGCGCCCGAGACCTCGCTGTCCGCGTACATCCTGGCCGAGGCGTTCGAGGCGGCCGAGTTCCCGCCCGGCGTGTTCAACCTGGTCACCGGGACGGCCGAGGTGGGTGAGATGCTGGCCGCGCACCCCGGAGTGGATACCGTGGCGGTGGCCGGGCCGACGCCGGCCGGGCGGCGGATCGCCGCGATCTGCGGGCAGACGCTCAAGCCGGTGACCCTCGAGCTCGGCGGGAAGTCCGCCGCGATCGTGCTGGACGACGTTGACCTTTCCGCCGCGGCGGCGAAACTCGGCTCGCTGTGCTTCGCGAACTCGGGGCAGGCCTGCTTCACCATGTCCCGGGTGCTGGCCCCGCGGTCCCGTTATGACGAGGCGGTCGACGCCCTGGCGGCGCAGGCCTCGTCGCTGGTGGTCGGCGATCCGCTGGCCGAGGAGACGACCATGGGTCCGCTGGCCAACCCGCGGCAGCGGGCCAGCGTGGAGTCGTGCGTGACGGCCGGGATCGGCGCCGGGGCCCGGGTGGTCGTGGGCGGGCGGCGGCCGGCCGCGCCGGTGCGCGGCTACTACTACGAGCCGACCGTGTTCGCCGGCGCGACGGCCGGGATGGCCATCGCCCGGGACGAGATCTGCGGGCCGGTGGTGTCGGTGATCCCGTACGAGTCGGAGGCGGAGGCGGTGGCGATCGCCAACGACTCCAGCTACGGGCTGGCCGGGAGCGTGTGGACCGACGACCCCGAGCGCGGCTTGCGGATCGCGCGGCGCGCGCGGGTGGGGACGTTCGGGGTGAACCTGTACGTGCCGGACATCGGGGCGCCGTGGGGCGGGTGCAAGGCCAGCGGGATGGGCCGCGTCTACGGCCCGGAGGGCCTGGACGCCTACCTGGCCACCAAGTGCGTGTTCCTGCCCGCGGTGGCCGGTTAGGCGGGTTTGGCTAGGGCGCGCCGGGGTTGTCCGGTGCGCCGGCTTCGTGCCACGGGGACGGCGGGAGCGGCACCAGGCTGTTGGCCCGGATCGGGGTGAGCTGCATCGTCGGCTGGTCCTCTAGTTCTGGGCCGGCGGTGGTTTCGGTGAGTCCGCTCGCCTCGCCTGGGCGGGCTCGCCACCGCGACGGCACGAGCATCGGGACGATCATGGTCAGGCCGGCCGCGCCGAGAATCCCGTTGAACAACATGGCCTCGAAGCCCGCGCCGAAGGGGTCGGACCGCAGCGGGATCAGGTCAACCCCCTGCCGGACGCTGGCCAGGTACAGCCCGGTCCAGCCGAGCAGCAGCAGCCCGGGCAGCCCGGCGGCCAGCGGCGAGATACGCGGCACCGCGAGCAGGATCCCGGCCAGCAGGCCGGTGCCGGCCAGGGCGGCGAGCGCGAGCAGCACGTGATGGTCCGAGATGAGGGAGCCGCCGCCGGCGGGCAGGCCGGAAAGCTGGCCGGCCGGGGCGGGAAGGCGCAGGAGCCGCAGGTAACCCCAGGAGCCCGGGAAGAACAGCACTCCGGCCATGATGACGGCCAGGATGATCCCGATCCGGTGACGCATGTCGCTGACCTCCGTGGTGTCCCGCTAGTGCGGAACTGAGTCCGCCCTGGCGGCGTTACGGCGCACGGCTTGCTCGATTGCGGCGAAGCTGACGCGTTCCTGCTCGAGCCTTACTGACGGGCCGAACGCACCCGCTATCAGGTCACCGTAGAGCAACGTCTCCTCGGGATCCAGCAAGTCGAGCTCGACGATCGAAGGGCTCGGCTCGGTCACCCACTGGGTGCGGTGCGTCAGCAGCGTCGTCCGGTCCATCAGCATGGACCGGACGTGGGGAAACCGCTGCCGGAGGCGGTCCAGGATGGCGAAGCCGTGGGTGTCGATATCGCCCCAGTAAACGACGTCGGTGTCGGCCAGCCAGGCCAGCGGTTCGAGCACGGAGACTGCGTAGCCACGGCCCCAGATCACGATGGCATCCGCTGGAGCAGGGAAAGCAAGGTAGGTGATCTCGTTCTCCACCACGTAGGCACGCTTGAGGCCCGGGGGTCTGGCCGTGAATTCGGCGGCGCGGACCGTGAGCTCGGTGAAGGCGTCGCCGTTGGCGCCGCGGAAACGCACGTAGGCGGGCTTGCCGCGGAACCGGTACCGGCCCTCGAAATCCGCGGCACCGGGATCGATCCGTTCCTGATCCAGCTGCAGGTCGAGCAGTTCGGCTAGGACGCCGCGGTGCCGTTCGAGGAACTTGGTGTCCACACCCGGCACATCGACCTGGCGCAGGTACATGCCGGGCGACTGCCGCTGGTCGATCCATTGCACGGTGGCCAGCAGGCGGTCCCACCGGTCTTGCAGCCGGAGCGCCTTCATCGGGTGCCGGGTCAGCCACGGGAGCACCCGCGGGCAGGATGCGAGGGTCTGCTCGGCGAGATCGGCGAAACGGCCGACCTCGGCGCCCACCCCAAGGAGGACCCAGGCCTGGTCGTAGCCGTCGATCCAGGCCCGGCACGGGATCATGTTGGCTCCGACGTGCCTGCCGCCGACCTTCCTGTACTCCACGCGCAGCGGGCCGTGGCTGGCCTGCTCCCACTCCCTAGCCCACTGTCGCACCTCGCCGAGGCGCTCGCCGATCACGCTGGCGGCGGGGCCGCGCAGCGGGAATGCCAGCGGCTCCCAGTCCTGACCCGCCGCGAGCCTGGTCAGCAGCACGCCGGAATCCCATTTGCGGCCCAGCGCGGCGACGACATCGTCGGGGCGGGTCCAGGACGACGCCACGTCAGATACCGGCGGCCGGAGCCGACGCCGCGACGCGGACCGCGCGGGCCGCGCGCTGGGCCCGGAATTCCTCGATGGTCAGCGTGTACAGGCGGGAATTGCGCTCGGTCGGATTGTCCACGAATCCCACGACGGACACGTACGGCTCGATGACGTGAATCTTCTGCAGCGGAGTCACCACGAGCAGCTGCAACCCGAGCCGACGGAACAGCTCGAGCCCGAACTCGGCCGACTTGTCGGGCCCTCGCCCGAACGCCTCGTCGATCACCGCGAGCCGGAACGTCTTCGACCGCGCGGCGTCCGGATCCAGCTTGAACTGGTACGCCAGCGAGGCGGCCAGGATCGTGTAGGCGAGCTTTTCTTTCTGGCCGCCGGACTTGCCGCCAGAGTCGGAATAATGCTCGTGCTCGGTGTCATCCTCGCGCCAGCGTTCGGAAGCGGAGAAGACGAACCAGTTCCGCACGTCGGTGACGCGCTTGGTCCAGGCCCGGTCCGCGTCGGTTTGGCCCTCCCGTCCCCTGAACCGTTCGATAATCCTCTTGACCTGCAGGAACTTCTGTTCTGAGTACTGGTCAGAAGCGTCTGAGGAAACAACGTCCTCGGTGCACGCGCGCAGGTCGGTCCGGAAATCGCGGATATCGGCGTCCAGGGCTAGCTGGGCCTCCAGGCGGATGAACCGGCCGGGGTTGTAGTCGACCTCGGCGAGCGACGCGTTGATGACCTCAACCCGTTCCTTGATCAGCTCCGCCTGCCTGTTGAGCTGGCCCTGGAAGCTGGCGATGTCGTGGATCGTGTTCTGGTTCAGGTAACGCTTGAACTTCTGCTGGAACCGGGGCAGGTCGTCACCCACCAGGCGGGCGAACAGTTCGCGGTACCCCGTGGCCGACGCCGCCGAATCGTCGAGCTCGCTGGTTTCCGCCGGGTACGCCCGGCGGAAGTCGCCCATCTTGCCGACGATCCGGTTGCCGAGCCTGGCCTGCCTGGCCCGAATGGCATCGATCCGGGACGTGAGCTCATCGCGGGCCACCGACGCCACGGTGTCACAATCGGCCGGCTCAGTTATTTTCAGCCGAACGAGCGGTGGTGCTTCCACCAGGGCATGGATGTCAGCGAAGCACGGCCGGGCGGCCGCGTACTCGGGCTCAGCCAGCACCCGCCGGGCGACGTCCAGGGCATCGCGGGCACTGCGGATCCGCGTCTCCAGACCGCCGATCCGCCCGGTAACGGCATCCTTTTCCTTCTGCGCCGCGGCGATCTGCTCTCCGGTCTTCTCCAGTTCGCGGGTCAACCGCTTCAGCTCGGCAGAGCCTTCCTCGAGGTCGCGTTTGGTCGCCTTGAGATCCTCGATCTGGTTGACCAGCGGCTGCCAGTCGATGTCCTCGAAGTCGGTGGTCTCGCCGAGCGCCGCGAGCACCTTCCCGCGCTCGCTGGCCCGGCTGGCCTCCTCCGTGAGCCTTTTGAGCGCGGCGTCGAGCGCGTTGAGCTGGTCCTGGACCGCGGCGGCGGTGCGCAGCAGGGCCGCGATCTTCCGCTCGTTGGTCCAGCCCAGCACGTAGCCGGACCGGTCATCGACCCGTTTCCTGTCGTCCTTCTCGTGCCGCCCGTCGGTCCCCTTGATCTGCCCGGCCTTGGTGATCGCCTTGGGCAGGCGGCGGAAGTCGGCCATGGTCTCGACGCACTCGAGGTCGGCTCGCCGCTGGATCTCGCGTTCCAGCCAGCTGGTGAACTCCGTCTGCTTGAGGTTCAGCTTGCCGTACAGCTGGCGGCCTGCCGGGCGGCCCTCGGCTGCGGCCGCGCCCAGCATGACGCGGTAATAGACGATGCGCGCGCCCAGGTGCCGCTCGTTGACCCAGTCCGACACGGTCAGGTAATGGTCGCCGGGAACGAGAATGGACAAGGCGAAATTGTGCAGCAGCCGCTCGGCGGCTCCTTCCCACGCCGCCTCCTCGGCCCGGACCTCGATCAGCTCGCCGACGAAGGGCAGGGCGGACTCCGGCAGGCTGAGCTCCCGGCACAAAGTCTGGCGGAGGGCCAGGCTGACGCGGGGAATGTTGCTCTTGCGGGAGCGCAGGCTCACCAGTTCGTCGTTGACTTCCTTCGACTGCTTGTCCAGTTCCTGCTTCTCGCCGCCGAGCGCCAGCAGCCGGTTCTGGCCCTCCGCGGCCGCTTGCTCGATCTCCGTGTTGGCGGCCGTGATCTGCCTGCGCGCCTTGGCGAAATGCTCTGCCGTCTCCACGGGTTCCAGGCCCGCCCGGGCCAGTAGCGCGCCGAAGCTCTCGGCCTTGGCCATGCGCTTGGCGCACTCACCCTCGACCGCGGTGATCTTGGCCTCGAGCTCGGCGATCCGGTTGCCGCCGTGTCCGGCGCGCTGAAGATCCAGGTCCCTTTCCTTGCCTCGCAGCTCTTTCAGCCGGTTGTCGAGCTGTTTTCCGGCGGCGTGAAGTCCGGCCCGTTCGGCATCAAGGTCTTGAATTTGCCGGTCCAGGAGGCCGGCCTTTTCCTCGGCGAAGAAGAAGCGCAGGGCTTGGCGCTGCGCGGTGGCCGCGTCGATTTCCGTGGTGGCCTTGTCGTACGTGTCGCAGTCGGCGAGCAATGGCTCCAGGGCGGAGATCTGGTCGTGCGCGCGGCGCACCGCGTCATGCGCTTTCGTCAGATCTTCGAAGTGGTCCACGATGTTCTTCGTCCAGCTGGCCGCGTCGAACGGTTCGAGCATGTGCTCCCGGACGAAGCTCGTGAGGTTACCGACCGATTTCATCGACACGGCCTGGCCGAATAGCTCCATGGCCTGTTCGGATTCGATACCGAGACGGCGCCGGAAATCCCGGCCGTACTCAGGGAAAGCGTCATAGAGGCGGGCCCCGCTGGTCCGCAGCCGCTTGCGCAGCGGAGTCATATCCGTGCCGAAATCGGAGAAGTCCGCGGTTACGGACAATTCCCGGTCGGCGGAGACGAAGAACCTCTCCGGCTGTCCCTGGTCCTTCATCCAGAACACCTGAGCCAAGGTGAGCATGCTGTTGTAGCCGGTGTTGGTGAAGACGCCGAGTATGACCGAGAACGATCCCGGGCCGCGCAGCGCCACCGGGCGTGACGTGGTGGAATTCTCGACTCGTTCGCCCTTGTAGTAGCCGAGCACGTAGGACTTGAGGTTGCGTTCCCTGGTCTCGGCGCCGGCGGCCTTGTTGTACGTGATGCGGTGGGCCGGCAGCAAGAGCGTCGTGATGGCGTCCACGATGGTGGACTTGCCTGAGCCGGCGTCGCCGGTCAGCAAGCCGTCGTGACCAGCCGGCTCGAAGGACCAGACTCGCTGGTCAAAGGTCCCCCAGTTGTACAGTTCCAGCCGCGCCAGCCGGAACCCGGCGCGCGGCAGCGCGACGCCTGGCTCGAGGGCCGCGAGCAGCGCGCTGGTCATAGGTCCTCGTCTCCGGCCAGCAGTTCTTCGTACTCGGCCAGCCTGCGGTCGAAATCGGCGAGCCACTGCCCGTCCACGAACGCCTTCAGGATCCGGCGGACCTCATACGCTTGCTCGGAGCCCTTCACCTGGCGGAGGAAGCCCAGTTCGGCGGCCCGGTGCAGGTACGAGTCGATCTGGTCGGTCAGCCGCGCCTCGTTGCTGCTGACGGGCAGGAACAGCCGCAACATTTCCACGATCTGTTCTCTGGTCAAGATCAGCCGGGTATCGCCGCTCTGCGCGTCAAACTCGGCCAGCCTCTTGCGCAGCAGGGCCAGCAGCAGGCTGACGTGGAAGGACAGCGAACGGCGCGGAATCAGTCGCGGCAGCGGCACACGTTCGGCGTCGGCATCGTCTTCGTCTGGACGCTGGCGCAGGAAGGCGTAGCCTTCGGCCTCGTCGATGACGACCTCCAGGCCCAGGACGGCGACGTACTCGCGCGCCCGCGACTGCAGCTGGATCAGGTGGCCCCAGACCCGTTCGTGGGCGTCCCGGTAGACGACGCCCTTCATCAGCTGGGTGACCGCCAGCGACAGGTCGGGTTCGTTACTCATCGGTCACCGGCGCTCGTTGCGGCCCGCGCGCGAGCGAAGGTGACCCGGGGCAGCGTCGCGACCCGTTCCTGCCCGTCCGGGTCATGCCAGCGAAGCTGCTCGGTGCGGCTTTCGTCGAAGACCACCCGGAAGCTCTCGTCGGTGAGCGACAGGTAGGCGACAAGCTCGGCCAGGCCATGGCGGAGCGGCTGGTCGCGGACCAGTTCCGTGAGCCCGACCTGCGAGCCCCGGTACAACGCGCGCAGCACGCTGCGGCGCAGCGGGCCAGGATCGACATACACCTGGTCAAACAGCACCGTGGGGTCGGCTTGGGTGTCCGGCGGCAGGACCGAGCCGCTGTCGATCGGCGTCTTGGCGACCGGAGCGTAAAGCGGCCGTTCCATCGGCAGGACGATCGCGGGCGAGGGGGCGTCCAGTTCCGTGGACACCCCGACGTGCCGCTGCTCGCGCAGCTTCAGCGCGCGGGATTCGATGCTGTGCAGGATGTCCATCACGCGGCGGTTCTCTGACCACACCTGGTCGTCCAGGAACCGCCGGAGCTGCTCGGACAACTGGCGGACCGTGGCCTGCGTCTGCTCCGCCGCGTCGAGCCAGTCGTAGTTGATATGCCGCAGCCGCGGATCGGTCTCGCTGATCGCGGCCAGCTCATGCACGCTAGCCAGCAAGCGGGTCAGCTCGTCCTGCCGGGACGCCGACAGCAGGAAATCGAAGAACGCCTGGAAGCTGCGGCCCTGGTCGGAATCGGCGATGGTCTCCCGGCTGCCCAGCACCTCATCGAGCAATTCGCCTTTGGCGCCGTGCCAGGTGGCGATCTTCTCCCGGAGGTTCCGGTCCAGCTTCCTGAAGTTCTCCTCTACCTCCCGGAAATCCGAGAGCAACTCGCGGGCCGTGGCCGACAGCTGCTGGTAGCGGTCCCGGAGCGCAGAGACGTCCATCAGATCGAGTTGGCCAGCTTGCGCCCGGGCGATCTCCTGGTCCAGCTCGAGTCGCTGGCGGCGCAGTTCCTTGAGCCGTTCGGCCGGATCGGTTTCGGCACCGAAAACGATCTGGCGCAGCAACAGGAAAACGGTGTTCAACCGCGATTCGGTGCCGACGAACGATCGTTCCTGCAACGTCCCGACCCACTGGAGCGCCTTCTCTACGGCCGGGGTGGCATCGAAATGCGGTTCGTCACTACCCTCTGGGTAATACTTCCGCAGCCAGCCGGCATCCGGAGCGGCCCAATCGTCCAGGTACGCTTTGGCGGATTTGGGGAACTTGGGTACACCGTCACTGCCGAGCCGCTCGTTCAGCGCGTACAGCTCGTCGTCCAGCCTGCTGGCCAGCTCGGTCGCGGAGATGGAGCGGACGTTCCCGGTGACGAACACCTGGTCCAGGAAGCTCAGCACCAGCGCCGCGTGGTCAGCGCACAGCAGGCGCCACGCGGGACTGTTTCCGCGCAGCCAGCCGAGCTCGTCGAAGGTCAGCACGCCCGGCCGATCCGGATCCTCAACACAGTGCCCGATCGTAGAACTGGGCACTGACATTTTCGGCACGCCACGGCGTTCGGCAGCCAGCATGTTCTGAAGCGACGTGACACAATTTTCTCTCTGGCCGAGATCACGATCCGCGAGCTGCGGAACCACGGCGAGCTCAGGGTGAGCAGATCACCGTCACGCGGGCGGCAAGGCGGTAGCCGAGCTCAGGCCCGTCAGCCGGCGGCCACTGACGGCTGGGACGCTGGTCGCCCGCTGGCATCGACTGCCGCCCGTGGACTACGGCGCCATGCGAGCCGACCTCGCCGAGGTACTGGATCCTGCCCTGTGACCGACTCCGGTGAGCGCCCCGCCCAAGGGGTCCTGGACATCTCTGCGGTCATCGCCTGCGGCAGATTACCGACCCGTCGGCGCTGCCGGCTGAACCGCTCATCACCGCCGTGACGCTCGCCGAGCTATCAGTCGGACCCTTGGTGGCCCACGATGAGCGGGAACGCGCGGCCAGACAGGCGCACCTGCAGGAGGCCGAGGCCGACTTCGCCCGGGTAGCCCGTCGGCCCCGCAGGAATGTCGGCGCCGTGGCGCAGGATGCCGTTATGGAGCTTGACGGGAAGATCGCCCTGGTGACCGGGGGCGCGGCCGGGATCGGGGCGGGGATCGCCGAGCGGCTGGCGGCCGAGGGCATGGATGTGGTCGTCGCCGACCTGGACCAGGAGGCTGGTGCGGCGACGGCGAGCAGGATCGGCGGGTCGTTCGTCCATGCGGACGTCGCGAGCACGGCCGGGGTCCGGGCCGCCGTCGACGCCGCCTGCCGGTCGTCTGGCCGGCCGTCTGGCCGGTCTCCGGGACGGCTCGGCGTGCTGGTCGCCAACGCCGGGGGCGCAGGCGCGCCGTCCTTCCCGGCGGCGGACCCGGAGCGGTGGAGCCACACGCTGGACCTGAACCTGCGGGCGGTCATGCTCGCCACGCAACTGGTCCTGGACCCGATGGCCGAAGCCGGCGGCGGCGCGATCATCACGGTCGCCTCGGTGGCCGGGCTGGGCACCACCAGCCACGACTCCCCCGAGTACGCGGCGGCCAAGGCCGGGCTGATGCGGTTCACCGCCTGCCTGGCGCCGCTGCGCGACTCGATCGGGGTGCGGGCCAACTGCATCTGTCCCGGCCTGGTGGACACGCCCGCCTCCCGGCGGTCGCGGGCCGGCCTGACGCCGGCTCAGCGGGACGCCCTGCCTCCGGCGCTCGCTCCGGCGGACATCGCGGCGGCCGCGATGCGCTTCCTGGCCGATGACAACTTGGCCGGGCGGATCATGGTGTGCCGGGGCGGGGAGCCCAACCGCCTGCTCCCGCTCGTGGACTGGCAGACCGCGTGACCTGGGGCCGGATGGCCCCGGTTACCAGGTGGCGCACGCGCCGGAGCGGGCTCGCGGTCGGCTCGGCGCGGCAAGGGCGCGCGCTGCTGCGGCCGCTGGCGACAAACGCCGACGGCCGAGGCGGGAGCGCCAGGGGCTCAGAGTAAACCGAAGGTTTGCATCAGCCCCATCGTCCGTCGCGCCCGCCGTTCCCGCAACCCGAATATGGCGCGCCCCGCCCTGGTGACGAGCAGGATTGCCCGGGTGTGTTACCACGTTTCGTTCGGGACCTTAGGCCGCTACGGCGAGGAGGGGCGCTAGAGCGGCGGCGGCCAAGTAACAGGAATCTCTTCGGGTTTCTGGCATCGCGGGCGTTACGCGGGGCGGGCAGGATCCTTGCGGTTATTGTGGTCGATCGGTGCTTCGTGGTCGATTGGGGGCACTGGGATGCCCCCAAAACGCCACAAAGCCGGAATCGACCGCGCAAATGGGACGAGAGTTACGTGGCGGGGGTGGCGGGGGTGGGCGGGGGGTGGGGGGAGGCGAGGGTTTTGGCGGTGGTGATTAGGGCCGACTCGGCGGCGGCGATTTGGTGGCGGCGGGCGGAGTTCCATTGGTGCGCGGCGGCGATGCGGCGGGTGACGGCTTGTGCGTGCTCGCGGACTCGGCGGGGGCTTGCGCCGCCTAGGCCGTCGCGGGCCAGGACGGCGGACAGGGGATCGGTGGCGGCGGCGAGCAGGTCGGCGGTGACGGGGAGTGGCTCGCCGGTGATCTGCTTGGCGGCGGCCTGGAGGCCGGGGACGGTCAGTTCGGGTTGCTGCTGGCTCAGGGCGTCGGCGACGGCGCGGCCGACCACCCGGTAGGCGGTGCGGTAGTCGAGGCGGAAGCGGAGCGAGAGTTCCTCGGCCAGGTCGGCGCCCGCGGTGAAATGGCTGGCGGCCTGGCTGGCCAGGGCATCGGCGTCCGCGGTCAGGCCCGCGGCCACGGCGCGGCCGAGCCGGACGAGACGGCCGGCCAGGTCGAGAGCGCCGGCCACCTCGCCGTAGGCGTACAGCCAGTTGTCGGTGCGCGCGGATGGGGTCAGGCCGGTGGCCAGCAGACCGGTCAGCCGGCCGATGAGCGTGCCGGCGCCACCGCGGAGCACCGGCAGCGCGTACGGGTTCCGCTTCTGCGGCATCAGCACGCTGGCCCGGCACAGCGAGGCGTCCAAGGTGACGTAGCCGAAGGCCGGACTGGCGAAAATCTCCAGGTCGCTGGCCAGCTGGGCGATGGTCTGAGTGGCCTGGGCGGCCGCGGTGAGCGCGTCGGCCAGGGCATCGGCCGACCACATGGCGTCGCGGGTGTGCGCGCCGGCCGAGCCGAAGCCCAGCCGGCGGGCCAGGCGCGCGCGGTCCATCGGCAGCCGGGTGCCGCCGGCTCCGCCGGCGCCCGCGGGCGAGACGTCGGCCCGGTCGTAGGCCGCCTCGATCCGGTCCAGGTGCCGCAGGGCCTGCTCGGCGAAGCCGCCGAGGTAGTGGCCGAACGTGGACGGCTGGGCCGGCTGCAGGTAGGTGTGGTCGGCCCACAGCGTGGCGGCGTGCTCGCTCTCCTGGTCCGCGATCGCGTCGGCGAAGGCGGCGACGTCCGCGTGCAGGCCGAGCAGCCTGTCCCGCAGCGCCAGGCGGAAGGCGATGCGGCCCGCCTCCCGGCGGGTGCGGCCGAGGTGCAGCCGGCCGGCCGCCGGGCCGAGGATCCGCTCCAGCTCCCGTTCCCGGCTGTTGTACGCGTCGCCGTACACCGGGTCGTAGGGAAAGCTGGCGGCCGGGGCGTCGAGCCACTCGAGCAGGACGGCGCATACCGGCGCGGCCTCGTCCGGGGTCAGCGCGCCGCACTCGGTCAGTTCGACCAGGTGGGCCACGTCGGCCAGGGTCAGGCCGCGGTGCAACAGGGGTGCGTCAGCGGTCTCCAGCGCGTAGCCGGCCTCGACCAGTTCGGGGGCGGGGCCGCTGGTGATCCGCGCGGTGGTGCCCAGGTAGCCCTCGGGGAGTTCCGGCGGGCGGGTCACTGGCGGGGTCCCGCGAACAGGGTGGGGGCGCCGCCGCTGACCAGGAAGACCTGGGTGCCGTGAACTCGGCCCGCGCGGCACTCGGCGATCAGCGCGGCCATCGCCTTGGCGCCGAAGACCGGGTCGAGGAACACGCCCTCGGTTTTCGCGACGGTGGCCGCGGCCGCTTGCCCTGCTTCGGAAGCGATGCCGTAGCCCGGCCCGATCCAGCCGTCCAGCACGGTGGGCGCGGCGAGGACGGCGTCGATGCCGGCCATGGCGGCCGCGGCGGCGGCCAGTTCGGCGACCCGGGCGCGGGCCTCGGCGGCGGGCCGGCTCACCGTGACCCCGACCACCTGGTAAGGCGCGGCGGTCAGGGCCGCGCCGGCCACCAGGCCCGCCTGGGTGCCGCACGAGCCGGTGGCCAGCCACAAGGCGGCAGGCCGTTCGGCCAAAGTATCGAGCTGGACGGACAGTTCGGCGCTGGCCCTTACGTAGCCGAGGGCGCCCAGAGGCGTCGCGCCGCCGCGCGCGACCGGGTAGGGGCGGCGGCCGTCCGCGCGCAGCCGGGCCGCGGTGGCCTCGATGCCGGGGTCTACCGAGGTCCGGTCCTGTTCGCCGGTGAAGCGGACGTCGACGCCGAGCCAGCGGAGCAGCCGCATGTTGCCCTCGTCGGCCGCGGCTTGGCCGTAACACACTACGTGCGGCTCGATCTGGTACCGCAGGCAGGACAGGGCGGCCAGCATGGTCCAGTTCGACTGCGGCCCCGCGCCGGTGACCAGGCTGTCGCAGCGTTGCTCGCGCAGGTCGGCCAGGATGTACTCCAGGCCGCGCAGCTTGTTGCCGCCGAGGCCGACGCCGGCCAGGTCGTCGCGCTTGAGCAGGACCGGGACGCCCAGCTCGGCGGATAGGCGGGGAGCCGGGTGCAGCGGGGTCGGGCCCAGGACCAGCGGGACCCGAGGGAAGCTGGCCAGGGACCGCTGGGCGGGGGGAGCGGTGGTCATCGGCGCGCTCCGGCTTCCGGCACTGTGGCTTCCGGCACTGTGGCTTCCGGCACTG